>Ga0209536_100011568_pt1 | contig 12912 bp, 13 predicted proteins | sample DeeMarSeWOR28_12_FD_187461 | JGI IMG/M metagenome (GOLD analysis project Ga0209536, IMG submission 187461) | Marine sediment microbial communities from White Oak River estuary, North Carolina - WOR-2-8_12 (SPAdes) (version 2) | ecosystem: Environmental > Aquatic > Marine > Intertidal zone >...
CGTATATCCGAGCGTAGTCGATGGTGTACTGATCACCTGTGCCTTTGGAACACCCATAAGGCGAATGGAAATCGAGCGGGAAATTTTCAGGAATGCCATGGGTGAAGTCAGCATAGGTATAACGACGTTCCTCCTCGATCACGCCGACGCCTTCCATTCCACCATACACTTTATTGGTTGAGGCGTAAAGTACAACTGCCTCTGGGCAGTAGTGGCGAACGGCTTCTAATACGTTAAAAGTGCCCCAGGCATTGATCTCGAAATCCTCCCTGGGATCCTCTATCGAGGTGGTGACCGCAACCTGGCTAGCCAGGTGCAATACCACATCCGATCCTTGTATGGCCCCGGTAAGCGCATCGTAATCCCGAATGTCGCCGTGCACAAATAACCAGCGGTCCCCATGGCGTGTTTTCAACCATTCCAGATTGTTAGGACCGCCGACGCGACTTAGATTATCGAAGATGGTTACCTCGTGTCCCATGGCCAGATAATGATCAGCACTGTTACAGCCGACGAATCCGGCACCTCCTGTAATAAATATCTTCATTGCCTTTTCTCTAGTTGGTATTGTTTTTATCTAATTCAGTAGTCTTAGATGGATAGCAAGCTTATCGCTTCTCATCTTCGATGGAAAATCGCCTGTTTGATCGGCGAACACGTCCCTTCGGATTTTCCTCCAACCTTTGGAAAAGTTCCCGGCGGCGGTAGCGAAGAAATACCCGGTAATCATCATTCAGCGGTTCGGCGGTCATGAGTATAGCATCTTCCGTACCCTGATAATAACGCGGACGTTCTCCGACGATTTGAAATTGATATTTTTTATAAAGTGACTGGGCCACTTCATTCCCTTTCCGAACTTCCAACGTAGCCAGGTGGGCTGCTTCTGAACAAGCCATCATTAAGGTATTAAGTAAGAGGAGCTCACCCAGGCCAAGACCGCGCCATTCCGGATTGATAGCGATGGTGCTGATGTGGGCTTCCCCGCTCATCAACCAATAACCTGAATAACCAATTACTTCTTCTCGGCGATCGCCAGCTCGAACAGTTATCACCTGATAGGAGGCCAGGCGGTTACGAGTGATCTCATATTCATAAGCACTGGCCTTCCATGGCGTTGGAAAGGACAGGTGTTCAATGGCCATTACGCTGGTGATATCTGACAGGCGCATGGCACGCAAGTGGTAAGGCTTGGGTGGCTTCAACATGTAAGAAATCGATTATCCAGATAGTTGGAGTCTTGCGGGACCAGTAAAACTCACGCTGAGGTTTCCGCCGGATTACGAAGATAAATCGGGGCCAAGGTAGCCGGATCGTCTACCCAACCCCGGCGCAGACGTTGCCAACCAATCTCGGCCAGGTAACCGGCGCGGCGGGCAGAGTTCATTGCATTGGCTATTTGAAAAGATTTACCGGCGGCGCGGATAAGTTTGGCCGCAGCCGGATTAATTTCTCCAGCAAAAATCACTGGCCCATCGAGAGAATCCAACAAGTTCTGCCAACTGTCAATAATAGGTGGCTCCGGACTCTGCCAACCCTTTTTTCCTCGCCACTGGTAGAGCCCGGCACAAACCCGAGACCGGCCGGCTTCGGCAATGGCGACAAGCTGGCCTTCCGAATAGGTTTGGCTGGCTGCCACAATATCCAGGGTGGGCACGCCAATTAGTCGCGTCTGGTTGGCCAAAGCTAAACCCTTGGCAAAACCCAGCCCTATACGTAGACCTGTATAAGAGCCAGGGCCAATGGCAACAGCAACGGCGGCTAAATCAGTAGCTTGAATTCCTGTCCGGCGTAATAGCTCGTCTACAGAGGGTGCCAATTCTACAGTATGTGTATTGGTAGAGTGCCATCCAGTTTCAGCCAATAGCGTTCGTCCATCATACAAGGCCAAACCAGTCCATTTCGTGGCCGTATCAATTGCTAGGATCATAATAGCCTTCTTCAGACCCCAAATGCGCTCTGCCGGAATTGTCTTAAAAGTTTAGCCGGGCGGTCGCCTATGGCATTCATTCGCAACCCACGCCTTGTATCACTGATATAGCGTAGCTCGATCCATAGGCGGTCTTCTGGCAGAAGATCATCGATCCTTTCGGGCCATTCGACCATGATCACGCCACCATCATCCAAGATGTCTTCTATCCCGGCCGTGACTACATGAGCTTCTTCCTCCAGCCGATAACAATCAACGTGGTATAACAAACGGCCATCGCGCAGACGAGGATATTCGTTCACCAGCGTATAACTTGGGCTGGTAACGGGTAAGCCGGCACCCCACCCCCGGCCGATACCTCTAGCCATGGCCGTTTTTCCGCTACCTAGTTCGCCAGCCAGGCAGATGAGATCACCTACTTGTAGTAATTCTCCAAGGCGAACGCCCAGCCGCACTGTTTGCTCTTCGCTAGTGCTGATGAAATCCAGGGTTTGTTCGTCCAAAATGGCCATAGGAATATTATACCCTTCACAGAAAATCGTGGTATTATTAATATAGTTTTAAGATCCTTGAAAAGTCGTCGCTCCGACCGTGCGTAACTTGCATTGCAATCACCAGGGACCTTAAAGTTCATGGCAACTTTACCAACTTCAATCCGTAAAGGGCAAGCAAGTACCTGATGCGATATCTCATCATTTCCGATATTCATGCCAATCTAGCCGCTTTCGAAAGCGTCTTAAACGACGTCAACGGGGGATGGGATATCATCTGGTGTTTGGGGGATGTTGTCGGTTACGGCCCAGATCCTAATGAATGTGTGGAGTTGCTTCGCCAACACAAGCATTTATGTCTTTCAGGAAACCACGATTGGGCCGTCCTCGGCCGATTGGACTTAAATACCTTCAATGACGACGCCCAAAATGCCATCACCTGGACGCGAGGTATTTTAACCGAAGAAAATCGATTATATCTGGAAAAATTACCATCCAGTGCGCAGGAAGCCGAATTTACCCTGGCTCATGGCAGCCCCCGCCAGCCAGTTTGGGAATATATCGCTGATTCGCAAACAGCTTTCGCCAATTTTGAATATTTCATGACCCCCTATTGCCTGGTCGGCCACACCCACTCCCCGGTCGTGTATGAACAAGTTCGAAATGGAGAGGTAGTTCCCCATTTGCCCGTCTACGGTCAACCCTTTCCAATGGATGGATCTCGCATGATCATCAATCCCGGAAGCGTTGGTCAACCGAGAGATTACGATCCCCGGGCTTCGTACGCCATCCTTGACACGGAAAATATGACTTGGGAACACAGGCGGGTGCTTTATTCCGTCCAAGAGACCCAATGGCGCATGAACCATCATCATTTGCCATTCCGCCTAATCGCTCGACTGCAATTTGGTTGGTAAAGTTGGGCAGTTTGGAACCACCTTCGATTGGAAGCCGTCTATTAAATATGACTGCGAATTGAATGGGAGGTCTATCATGGATGGTAACTTAAGATTGCTGCTCACTTTCCTGTTGGTCACTCTCATCCTGGCTGCTTGCGCAAACCAGGCACCTGATGAGGCTGCATTTCTAGCTCCGCCCGAGGAACCCCTTTTTATGGAATCTGCAGCGGAAGACGAGGCTTTCGCCCCCCAAGAAGGTGCGGCCAATATATTGGGTGATGTAGGCCAAACCAGTTTCCAAGTTGGCCAAGCTCAAGAGCGGCTGATCATCCGGGAAGGTCAGATGAGCATTGTGGTCGAGAATACTGACGAAAGCCTTAAGGTAATTGCCATTCTGGCAGCCGCCAAGAATGGTTGGGTTGTCGATAGTGAAGTCTTCCAATCTGGCAACGCTAAATCGGGCAGCATTACCATCCGGATACCGGCTGAAGAGTTTGATACTGCCGTCGAGGAAGTTCGGGATTTAGCGCTTGAGGTGACTTCAGAATCAACCAATAGCCAGGATGTGACCGAAGAGTTCGTTGATCTGGAGGCGAGGGTGGCCAATCTGGAGGCTACGGCCGACCGGGTGCGTTCTTTTTTGGATGAGGCCAAGACGGTGGAAGAAGCATTAGCCGTCAACGCAGAATTGAGCCGATTAGAGAGTGAGATCGAGTCGCTAAAAGCTCGAATGAAGTTCTTAAGTGAATCGGCGGCTTTTTCTCGTTTAACGGTTTTTATCACGCCAGATGAATTATCCCGACCGATCGAAGTTGGTGGTTGGCGGCCGGAAGGAGTGGCATTATCGGCCGTCGAAGCGTTGATCTCGGCTCTCCAAAGTATCGCCAGCGTGCTCATCTGGGGAGTGATATTCTGCTTACCCCTGGCCATCATATTCGGCATCCCAGCCTTCTTTCTCATCCGCTATATTTACCGGAGACGGCGCAAAAGCCAAGACGAGGCCATTGGAGCTTTGGAACCTGATGATGGTGAATCCGAAGAAATAGAACCAAGCCAAGGCGAAGAAAAAACTCAAGAACCAGAATAATGGTCTAAATCAATCCTCCTCAATGGCGGCACGGACGGCGGCTACACATTCTTGGAATTCGATTGTGCCCTGGATTTTTAGTTGGCGCGGGCGAGGTAAGGCAATGGGTATTCGAGCGGTGACGGTACCAGGCCGGCCGGTCATGACCAGCACTTCGTCGGCTAAAAAAACCGCTTCGGGGATGCTATGGGTAACCATAAAAACTGTCACCGGCAAGGCGTGCCAAATCCTTAATAGCTCCTGGCTCATTCGTTCCCGGGTCAAGGCATCCAGAGCGCCAAAGGGTTCGTCGAGAAGCAGCAATTGGGGGCGGTGAACCAAAGCCCGCGCCAGAGCCACTCGCTGAGCCATCCCCCCCGAGAGTTGGGCAGGGTAGCTATCTTCAGAACCCTCCAACCCAACCAGGGCTATCATCTCATCTACTCGTTTGATTGCCTCATTCCGGCGGACACCCTGTAGTTCAAGTGGGAGGCGCACGTTGTCGACCACAGTTCGCCAAGGCATCAGGTTGTCCCTTTGAAAGACGATGCCTATCGGATCCATAAAATCGTTATTATGTTTGGGTTCACCGCCATTGACAAATACTTGACCATTGGTGGGTTCCAATAGACCACCAAGTGTCTTCAAGAATGTTGATTTGCCCACCCCTGAAGAACCAACCAAACAGACAAAGGCACCAGTAAAAATAGTCAGGGAGATACCGTCAATGGCTGCAACGCCATCAGAAAAAGTGTGGCCAACCTGATTTACTTCTAAGAATGGTCGTCGGTGGCTGTGCATCGTCCTGGCTCACAATAGACGCCGGTGTCCATACCTGTAAAAAGACCCGGTTTAGGGCTGAGCTGAAAGTACAAATTCATTGGTATAGGCTGCCTGAAGATCCTCCAGGGGCGCATCAAGAAAGCCTATCTCTAATAACACTTCCTGGGTACGCTGCCAAGAATCGCCTTCTGTTAAACCCAATGTGTCTGCCCGCCACAAATCAAGGGATGATTCCAAGACATTCATGCGACTATCATCCAAACCTTCAACATAATTCTTGCTGATCTCGTAGGCCTCTTCAGGATCGGCCAGTGTATCGGCGAGACCACGTAATGTGGCCCGGATGAATCTTTCGACTAATTGTGGGTCTTGGGCAATCTGGCTCTCGTTGGTGATGATGCCATTGGCAACCATATCGGTGAAGTCGGCCACATAAATGACATTGATTTCCTCGCCCTGGGCGGCTAACTGTACAGGTTCATTATTGGCGTAGCCGACCACAGCTGCGACCTGGTCCGCCTTCAGCGTTTCGATTTGAGTGAAGCCGATCTCGCTGGCGATGACATCGTCCTGGGTCAGGCCATTAGCTGACAGAAGCCCGGCATAACCTACGTAACTCGCACCGAAAAAGCCCGGCAAACCCACCTCCCGGCCGGCCAAATCCTGCGGATTTTCAATGCCGGCGCTGGCTTTACTGATGACGGCGATAGGGAAACGCTGAAACCACTCCATCACATAAACAACCGGTAATGATTGAGCTCTAGCCAAGATGACTTGTTCCCCACTTACGATGGCAAATGGCAGCTCATTTGCCCCAACCAGGGCCATGCCATCTGTTTCCGGGCTATAGTCAAATTCGATGTCCAAACCCTCTTCGGTGAAATAGCCTTTTTCCTGGGCCACATAAAAGGGTGCATATTGGGGATCGGGGATAAAGCCCATGGGCAAACGAATCGATGTCAACTCTTGAGAATCAGTCGGGGGTTCTGCCGCCGGAGCACTATCACCACCACATCCGACCAGGAAAACCAGAAATGCTACTGCCATAAATCGTCTTTTCATCGAAATTCTCCCAAACCAATTTTGAAATGAGAATTGTGGATGTTGAATTGTGAATGATAATGATTTCATAGGTCATGTTTCAAGAATCACGAATTAGGGGTCATTTTTCAAGTTCTTATTATGTATCTCCCTTTACTTACCATTTGCTACCTGCCAACGTAGCAGACGCTTTTCGAGCAAAGTGACCAGGCCGTACATGATCAAGGCCATGGCAGCAAGCGTGAGCAGGATTACGAATACCAGGTCTGTCTTGAACTGATAACGAGCGGTCACGAGCAGATAGCCCAAGCCCTGGCTCTTGGGTTGGACGAATTCACCCACCAAGGCACCGATAACGGCCAAGGTGGCACCGACTTTGAGACCGGCCAATAAGATAGGCAACGCGGCCGGTAACTCCAATTTGCGGATCACTTGCCAACGGCTCGCTTGCAGCGAGTTCATCAAATCATACAGCTCATCAGGTACAGAACGCATGCCGGCAATCGTATTGATGGCGATGGGGAAAAAGACCACCAGCACAGCTACCAGCACCCGGCTCCAATAAGTAGACCGGATCCAGATGGTCAACAGGGGTGCGAGGGCGATGATCGGGATAGCTTGCGAGGCGATCAGGTAAGGTGAGAGCAAACGTTCGGCCAACGGTGACTTGGCCAGCAAATAGCCCAAGGGCATGGCAATGAGACAGCCAATGAATAAGCCAGGGATCACCTCGCTTACGGTAATTAAAGTATGGCGGGTAAGCCGACCATCGGCAATGACAATCTGTAGCTGTTGCCAGACATCGACTGGACTGGGCAAAATGAAACTATCATAACCACCCACATTGGCCACGAGATGCCAAACCGCGATGAGCAGTAAGAACGAGAAGGCAATGGTTAACCAAGCCGGGTGGGATCGGAGCCTTTTCATGATCGGTGCATAGGTAAGAAACATGACATCTGACCTGCATATAAAGCCTGATAGGCACTAACAACACGATATTCGGTAAATACTTCGTTGTTCCGTTGGCGATAATAACGCATAAACGAGATTGTTTTGTTATTGTTTCGGGGAGTATCTAAGGGGAGAAAGCGCAACAGATCGTGGCGCCAGCTATTAAAAAAAACCCACCTTAGAAGGTGGGGCAAATCCGGACCGCACACGGCCTAAATTTTACCTTCTTCCATCCAGACTATCACTGTCGGCTCTGGTATCCCACCAGATCCACCCGGTTCTCACCGGGGTCGCGGGCTTGGCCAGCGTCTGGCCTTACCGCCGATCGGGAATTTCACCCTGCCCCGAAGGTATCCAACGCATCTGCGTTGGGATATTCAATTTGTTATCAATTATATCGTGCCGCTTTTGCGGAGCAAAGTCTTAGCCGTTGTTGGCTTTGAAGAAAGCCTGGACTTTGAGGGTAAAAGTATCTGAACATTTCTGCAAGAAGTGACCACAAGATTCAAAGGGTAAAGAAGGGTTTGTGATCATTTACTCAGCCCATCAGAGCCTGCTTAATCCGGCCTCGTGGTGATTACCGTAACTGAAACGTCAAGGACTGGAGCATGGCGTCGAGTTCTGCAAGATCAGGGATCCAATCGGCTGGTTGTAGATCATTCAGAGCGGTTGTGACTCCGACCACATACTGATTGTAGCTCTCCTGGCTAGAACTCGCTTGATCCAAAACATCTCCTGGTGCATCCGCCACGGTATCAGGCAATAGATTGGTTGAAATTGGCCAATGGAGAGATATGTAGAACTGGCCATCCTCGGTTAAGCCCTGGTAATAATAGCCCATCGTCTCATTCGTCCATACACCGATGCCCTGGCGGAGGGGCGAGTCTGAAACGTAACGGACGCCCCGGCCATTATTAAAGTCCAGGTCAGCGAATTGAACCCAACGGTTCATCATGCTATCTGGTGGTGGCAATAATGGCATTGTGCCCTCAGGGTTTACCTGCCGACCGTCAGCCTGGCCGAGGAGTTCTTCCAGTCTGGACACCTGATCGGCAACGATAGTATTGTCGTTGGCAGCAAAGAGATCCACATAGGCTTCAACCGGAAAAACGTACATGATCTTGCGTTCGGGATACGGCGTCTCCAAGGGATCTTGCCCATCAAAGACGAGCACAATATGTTGGGGGAAACCCTGCCCGCCTGGACCTGAGGGAATGGGGCTACTATCGACCACCTGCCACTCAAAGGTATCGGCCAGCTCTTGCAGATCTAACTGGATTAAGTCAGGAGGCAATTCATCTTCCGATAACGTAACCGACGAGCCCTCATCTTCTTGAGTGTCCTGGCTAAAGACCAAATTGCCAGCATCCAATTTCAGATTGAGGATAAGTTGGCCATCTTCGGTGACAAATGTCGCCGTCTCAGCTAATAAGGCAAGATACTGTTGATCCAGTGATTCTTCCCCGCAAAAGGCCAAAGTAGAGGGTCCCAAGGTGTCGAAAGCCAACCTATCTTCTGCCGAAGCATAGGTCCAATTAACGCGATTACAATCGGCCTGGATAGTCGCCTTTCCATCAGCTTGCAACGTGAGGGTGTAGTTCTCTGGATCGGGCACGACGATGGTCTCTTCCCCATCTGTAGTGTGGCTTTCCCATTGCCACAGTGTATCGATCAATCGGGGATCGGGTTTATGCTCTATCTGCGATAGAGGGGAGTCTGGTGTTTCTGTTGGCGCGGCCGTTGGCTCTTCCGTTGGTTCCGGCGAAGGGGTTGGCTCCTCCGTCGGCTCCGGCGAAGGGGTAGGTTCTTCTGTTGGCTCCGGAACAGGGGCCGGTTCCTCCGTGGGTGCCCCGGCAGGTTCGACTTCAGCCTCCTGAGTAGGTGCCAATGTAGGCAACTCATCACCACCACAGGCAACCAAAAAAATTGTCATTACTAATACGATAATCAGTTGTCTAAATCGATTCATTTATTTGCATCCTATATACCAGAAGAAACAACAGACCCCATAAAACCATTATAGATCATCGATGAAGCCTATGAAGCGATCGAGTAGACTCCAATCTTCACATGATCCTGTGTGCTTCTCGCAAATTCAACCTATGCTTACCTCTCTTTTTTGCCTTCGGCTTGTTCTTCCTCCGAAGTCTCTTCCTGGGCCGTTGCCTGATTTTCGGCATCATTTTTTTTCATGCCGGGTAGTTCTTGCATGGCAGCAAGTAGATCTATGCCGGTCAAGGCTTCCAGGGTAGCGGGTACTTCGGCGACGATATTGGTGATATCTTTGGTTACCTTTGATGCACCAGCTCCCGCGCTATCCGAACCGCCACTATTGATGATCACGATACGGTCAGTTTGGGATAAAGGTGCAGAGATAGCAGCCGCTACCTCCGGCAGGGCATCGATGATTAGCTGGATGACAGCCGCCTGGGTATATTCTTTCCAGGCATCGGCCTTTTTATGGGTCGCTTCCGCTTCGGAGAGCCCTTGCTCGAGAATGACATCCGCCTGGGCCAAACCCTTAGCCTTGGAAGCTTCGGCCTCCGATTTACCCTGTTCACGAATGATGTCCGCCTGAGCTAAACCCTTTGCTTTATTCACGTCGGCCTCGCCGGTGCCTTTCTGCCGTATAGCTTCAGCCTCACCCAACGCCTCGGTCTGTAACTGGTATTGGCGCGCGTCAGCCAAGGTCTTGACCCGGTATTGCTCGGCTTCGGCCGGTTTGCGCACAGTCGCTTCCAGCTCCTTCTCTCGCCGACGGACCTCCTGTTCCTGAACCTCGATGCGCTTTTGCTTCTCGACGAATTCGATCTGGACTTCTTCAGCCTTCACCTTCTGGTTTTCTATGTTCTGCTGGATCGTATATGCCAGTTCGGCCTCGGCCTTCTTGCGGTTGACTTCGGCCTCATAAGACGCTTGCTGTACTTCAAAATCCTTCCTGCTTTCGGCAATCTTGGTCTCAGCCCTATACTTGGCAGCCTCACCCTCTTGCCTGGCTTCGGCGCTTCGAATCGTGGCATCGCGCTCAGCCTCGGCCTCGCCAATGGCAGCATCACGCTTAACCTGGGCAATTCGCGGCCGGCCTAACGCTTCCAGGTAACCCTCGGCATCACTGATATCCTTGATGACGAAGGAGACTATCTCCAAACCCATGCTGGCCATATCATCACCAGAGACCTCTTGCACTTTTTGGGCAAAGGCTTCCCGGTCGCGATAAAGTTGCTCGACGGTCAAAGTACCTAGAATCGCCCGCAAATGGCCGGCTAAGGTCTCGTGGGCGACGTGTTCGATCTGATCCTGGGTCTTGGATAGAAATTGGATGGCGGCGGTACGGATAGAGTTCTCATCGCTCCCTATCTTGACCTGGGCAACGCCATCAACGGTGACAGGCACACCCTGGCTGGTGGGGACATCAGGTGTGGTGATATCAATGGTTAAGATCTCCAGTGAAAGATCATCTACCCGTTCCAAAACAGGCCAGACAAAGGATCGGCCGCCAGTCACGATTCGGAACTTGCTCACCATCTGCCCGGCGTCTTGCCTGCCTTCACCCCGACCGGATATGATGAGCACCTGGTTGGGCCCTACCTTCTTGACCCGGCCAGAGTACACGGCCACCAAGGCGAATAAGGTAAAGAGAAAGAGAATAATCAAGATAGGGATAAGCAGGGTCATGTCTTAGTATCCTCCAAGAAATTCAACTCCGGTAACCAATACTGTAGTTCTCAGGCTATCTCTGCCAAATTATTGTTTCTTCTCGATCGGCCGGACTAAAGCTGCCCGACTGACAATCCTTTCAATGACGACGATTTCGCCGCTGGTTATCTCCTCACCGGTAGCCGAGCGAGCTCCTAACCTAACCCGGCCGCTGACGTTATTGTAAGCGATCTGGCCCTGCCCCTTAGCCGGGATACTAATGGTGACTTCCGCTTCCCGGCCGAGGGCATCATTCTCCAGAGAAAAATGGCTGGATTTGCTCGGTGACAGCACATAAATAAACAAGGCCTGAGCTAAGCCACCGACGACAAGACCAGAGACCGTAGCGATGAGGATGCTGGGCAAGGCGTCCAATTCCAACCAAATCAGTGTGATCAAGCCGACAAGGCCAAAAGTAGCCCCAAAAACTGCCAGGGCAAAGGGACTCACACTGGCGAAGTCAACGCCCGTATCGACATCGACGTCCGCATCGGCGTCAAAATCCAAGGCATCGCCAAATTCAGTTCCAACCAGGCTTAAGACAGCAAACAGAAAACTGACGAAGGCTACAATAGCATAAACGCAACCAAGCGCACCAAAAGAAGATAGTTCTTGCATGTCATGGTCCTTTAAAAATCAAAAAAACTGGACCAAAAGTGATACTTAGCCAGATTATCCAAATACAGTTACATAAATTATAACGGTGACTATACCTCGAAATCAATAACGGAAGGAAGGCTTGATACGTACGGCGTGATGCGTGACCATGTTTTCCGCATCACGTTTCACGGATCAACTCCATGAGATTCCCAAAAACTACTTCCCTATAAAATATTCTTGCTAACTATACGCAAAATTAAGTGGAATAGTCGCGATCTCCCTTGGAGCTAAATAATCAATCATGGCAGGTGATCAAACTGTGTTATACTTAGAGATTGCATCCTGAGTCTTGACTTTTAGTAACAGCCGGACGAGCCGTGGGAGGTAAATTAGACGCTTTCCTGCGCAGCTTTATGAGACTGGGGTGCAAATAAAATACGATGTGGAACGATTTGGCAAATCGTTTGACAGAGGAGACTTTATCCAGTATGGCAAAGAAGAGTCGCAAGAGAAGACGCTCGACTAGCGAAAAGATCATGATTATATTGGGTATCCTGATCGCCCTGAGTATGATGCTCTCGTTGTTTGTCGGCCTGGGATCTTCAAGCAGAGGCCAAGGCAACGCACCGTTGCCGGAAAGCGAACGTTTCGACCTGGAATATGAAGGAACAGGCGAACCGATTGGGGCCCTCGACCCTGGCACCGTCAAACAAGTGGCCGCTATACCCGTTGGAGCTATCGCACCGCCGCTTTCTTAGGCTGACAAAAAAGATTCCCATCTGGTGCGTTTAAGATCGCACCTCTAGAGAAAAAACGACAAGCAAAAAGGGAGCCAGGGCTTTAACCCCACTCTATTACGGAAAACATGCTGGCTGAAAACTAAAAGAAACGAAAAGCCAGGAAATCGTTGAGTGGAAAGTTTTCGAAGGCTAGTGGCCACGGAGTTGGACAGGCCGGACTCGAATCGCCTGAGAGTAAACCTCGGCGAATTGAGCGGCCGACATATTAATCCGCTCGAAACCCTTAACATATTTGTTCACATAGGCTTCAATCTGGTCAGCCTTCGGTCCATCGGCCAATAACTCAGCCTCTCCAATAAAAACAACGATGTCACCGCCGAGCCCATCTCCATCAAGATTCAGAGCAACCCTGGGATTGCCAGCGATATGGCGGAGTTTGGCCGTATCCGGGCGACTATAGATTAAAAAGCTGTTGCCATCCCATAAAAACCAGACCGGCCTCGGCTGGGGTGTGCCATCGCTACCGGCCGTTGTCAGCCAGATAATCCTTTCTTCTGCTAATCGCCGGTCCACCCTTTGGCCAAAGTCACTCTTTAAATCTAACATCTTTTTCATCCCTCATATGGTAATGTTAGGCAAAACCGGGAAAGTTCTTGAAATTGTATGAAGTAACCTGGCCCGGTTTCGCTCGAGCAAACTCCAATTGTGAGCGCTA
>Ga0209536_100011569_pt1 | contig 12912 bp, 12 predicted proteins | sample DeeMarSeWOR28_12_FD_187461 | JGI IMG/M metagenome (GOLD analysis project Ga0209536, IMG submission 187461) | Marine sediment microbial communities from White Oak River estuary, North Carolina - WOR-2-8_12 (SPAdes) (version 2) | ecosystem: Environmental > Aquatic > Marine > Intertidal zone >...
CGTACCATCCTGGTATCGTTGCAGGACGAGGCCCGCCGGCGTCACCGCGGCATGTGGGCCGTGCCGCCCGAGGACGTGCCGCGCGCGGAGTATCGTGAAGGTGCGGAATACCAGTACAAGCAGATGTCCGAGCAGCCCTTCAAGGGTGATCCCCTCGACGAACGCTGATCCCCGGCGATCGCACCGATTGCACCTGGCCCGGCAGGGCGCGGATTGTCTCGTGCTGGGTTGCACCGAACTCCCCTTGGCGCTGCGGCCCGAGGATTCGCCGCTGCCACTGCTGGACAGCCAGTAGCGCCAGTACCAAGGCGATGACCAGACCGGCAGCCAGCCCCACAATGCCCATATCGTATGATATGGCAGATCCATGAGCTACCGTCATCCCGCCCAGAGCCGCCACCATCCCGGAAATCGCCCAGGTAATGGTGAGAATCCGGCGCGCATTGATGCCCAGGACTATCGCCTTTACCTGGCTGTCGGCCGTTGCCCGCATCAGAATCCCCATCGTTGCAAATTTGTAGAAAAGAAGCAGGGCCGCCAGGGCCGATGCAGCAATCAGGCCATTCCAGACCTGGGTGGAAATAAAAAAGGCTCCGGCAATTTCCAGAGTCAAATCCGGAAGATCCAATTCGATAATTTCGGGATTCGCTCCGAAAAAAATAAGTAAAAATCCGACCAATATGCTGGAAATACCGATGGTTACCAGCGTGATCGACAATGGATTGCGTCCCATGAGTCTTTCGATGATCAGTTTCTCAACCAAACCGGCAAAAAGGGCGGTCATCAGCATGAAACCGGGGATAATTGCCCACAGCGGCAGTCCCAGAGACTGTAAGATGAAAAAGAAAACGGCGCCGATGGTGCAAAATTCGCCAATGGAGAAGTTGAAAACTTCCGATGACTTGTATATCAGCACGAGGCTAACGGCGATCAGGGCATAAATGACACCCTGAAAAAAACCGGAGCCAATTACCTGAACCAGATACTCCATATCCTAACCTCAAATTTCCAGGGCGAGATGATTATCACATCTCGCCCCCGGCAGAGACTGTGCTCAGTGATTTTTCGTCTACTACTTCAGGTAATCATAGATATCCACCCATGGCGTCATCGGCACCAGGGTTTTCTTTCCCCAATCCGACCGCAGCATACGGGCCCTCGAAAACTTGTGTGTATTATAGTTGAGCTTCATGCCGTCAAACATGCCAATGAGATCCGTATCGATATTTTCCAGGGCATTTCGTGCGTTCTCCCGGGTAAGGGGCTTGCCCTCACGGATCACCTGTCTGGCCGATTCGGCAGCAAGCTGCCCCATGACCCAACTCTGCATATAAAAAGACCAGGCCACCACCTTGCGTTCTTTCTTTTTTGCCATTTCTGTGACGGTTTTTACAAAATTATTATCCAGTTCGGTTTCAACTGGATATCCGGAAACCACATAGTGATTGTCATAGTCTTCTCCGGCAAGATTGAAATAGAGGTTGGCTGCAGTCCAGTGAACACCGAAAATGGGTATATCCGGCAGATACTTTTTAGATTCTTTAAAATACCTGACACCAGCTTTGATGGACCAGTTCCAAAACAGCACGTACTCGACCTTTTCTTTCCTGAATTTTAAAAAGCTGGGGGCAAAAGTCTGCGCTTTTGGTGAAAACGGCTCCATCATCACAATTTCCACACCAAATTTTTTGGCGTAATTTTTCAAATGCTCCATCGGATCTCGTCCCGTGGAATTGTCATAGTAATGGAAGGCCACCCGCGGCGGCGTGTCTTTCTTGTGGTTGACCTTAATATATTTGAGAACCATACCCCATTGTTCTCCGTATCCAGGACCGGTAGCAAAAAAATAAGGGGCATTATTCTTCACATTTTCATCGAAAATTAAAGCAGACATCGAACCGGCCAAAACAGGAATTTTATCCTCCTGATTAACCTTTTCTGAAAGCGCCTTCAAACAAGGGGTGCAAAACTGGGAATAGAATAGAAATTCGTCTTTGGGCTCCGATTCAGCAAAGCGATTGAAAATGCCAAGCGTGGTGGGAACGTCATACCGTCCATCCTCAACAATCGCAATAAACTCCCTGCCGCCGATGCCGCCGGTTTCATTGATGTAGGCAGCGGCATCCGACAGTCCGTAACCGGTATCAGGAGCTGACCCGATAATACCACTCAATGGGACAGTATGAACCATTTTAACCGGTTTTTTGTCTTCTGCAAAAGCGGAATGGCCTGCGATGACTATTGTAAAACCCAGGAGAAAAACACATAAAAAACGAATTGCTCTCTTCATGACGGTACCTCCTTTGGTATGAGTTGCTGACGCCAGATTTATTCAAAGAATCGATTGATAACAACAAAACCTAAGCGAAGCGGGGTGATATGTCAAGAAGTTATTATAGTGTAATTCAATTTAAATAATTAATGAATAAATATATTGACACTCGTTCATCATTTCGATAGTCTGTTTCAAATATATTTATAACACATTGTTATTAATATAATATTTTTATTTTATTAAATCTGAACAGCAAAATGGTTTGCTGGTGATCATAAAAAGCAAAAAACAGCATTTGAACCAGCTGCCGGCTGGAGATTTCAGCCTCCGACAAGAACTTGAGTGACGACCTTCGCCCGAAGGGATCATCGCGGTGGCGAAGCCGGGCCACCCCTATATCCTAGACCTGGAGGAATGGTGATGAAAAATTTCGAAACGATCGATGTTGAGCGGACTCGTGAGGTGATGACGGTCTCTTTGAACCGGCCAAGACTTAATCTTTTCAATAGCCAGATGATGGAAGAGCTGATTTATGTCTGGCATTCCCTGAGGCGCGAACCTTCCATTCGTTTTGTCATTTTAACTGCCAGGGGAGACCACTTCTCAGCAGGGGCGGATCTGGGAGAAATTGGAATCGAGGACTTTAAACCGGAAGATGCCCGCATACAGCAACTTGCAGGTCATGAGTTGATGCGGAGCCTGGAGAACGTTGAACAGGTAACCATTGCAGCCATGCGGGGCGCTGTGATCGGCGCCGGCATGGCGGTCGCCCAGGCCTGCGACTTCCGCATTATGACCGAAAGCAGCTATTACAGTGTCCCCGAGACAATGATTGGAACCTACTATACCTGGGGTTGCACGCCGCGACTGGTGCGTTTGGTGGGCGCTGCAAAAGCCATGGAAATCATTATGACCTGTGATTCCGTGCCGGCTCAGGAAGCCTATCGTCTCAACTTAGCAAACAAGGTGGTCGCCGATGATGCTCTCATGGAAGCCACCGGTGAATTTGTCGCCAAGATCGCCGCCAGAAGCCCGACCTGCGTCCGCATAACCAAAAAAATCGCTCTCGGTGCATCCATGGAAGGATTCGGGAATATGCTTGCTATTGAACCGGAACTCATGCAAGCTGTCGTCTATACCGGAGAAACCCGAGAAGGGATCGGATCTTTTTTACAAAAAAGAGATCCAAACTTTAAAAAATAAATTGAATCAAATTCCAATGACGGTTTTTAAAGACAAAAAAAATCGCATATTAGAGGCTGCAGTTCACGTCTTTTCTGAAAAAGGATACAGGCATTCCACCATCGCTGACTTGGCCAGAAAGGCTAAGCTGGGCGAAGCAACCATTTACAATCATTTTAAGAACAAAGAGCACATCCTCTTTTCGATCGCTACTCAGGGCATCCGCAGTTTTATGGCCAGCAACGCAGAGCATCTTACCGGCATCAAGAACCCCGAGGAAAAACTTCGAAAATTTATCTGGCAATATTTGTGGTGGAGTCAGCGCCACAAACTGTTTGTCAAAGTCTTTCTGCTGGAAATTCAATCAAACCCGCACTACTATCAATCCGAAGCCTACGCGATGTTTAAGGAAGTGGCGAAAATCTTACTTCATATACTGGAGGAGGGACAGCAGGAAGGCCTTTTCCGGAGGGGTGTCAATCCCCGCACGTTTAGCAGCTTTGTATTGGGAACCATGAATTACCTGTTTCTAAGCTGTATTCTGTTTGATCGCACCATTGCGGTGCTGGATGATTTCGATGCGATTGCCGGTGTAGTGCTTGCTGCGATTAAAAACAGAGCCGAAGCAGCGCCGACAGCAAACAATGATTTGGTGGGCAAAAGAGAAAAAATTCTCATTGCCGCCGAACAGCTATTCTCACAAGATATGTTTTTCAATACAACCATATCGAGCATCGCCCAAAAAGCCGGTGTTGCCGATGGCACTATTTATGAGTATTTCAAAAATAAGGACGACTTACTGTTTTCAATTTTCGAAAAGCGCATGCAGGAGTTCATGGATACCTTTGATGAAGCCCTTTCTCCGCAAAAACCCGAAACCAAATTAAAGCACATATTATGGCACTTCCTCAATTGGTCGCAAAATAACCGGTTGTGGACCCGAATATACTTTAAAGATCTGATCCCCAATCCCCGGTTTTACCGTTCTGACAAACATCAGGCCATGCGGCGCTATGATGATAAACTCATGCAGATTATCAGACAAGGTCAACAAAAAGGAGTGATTGACGCAGACCTGAAGGTCTATTTGATCCGGGCAATGCTATGCGGAACCCTGGATCATCTCTGCAGCCCCTGGGCAATGTTACTTAAGGAATATCATCTGGTTACTGAACTGGAAAATTTTTATGACCTTTTCTTGCGGGCGATAATGGCTCAAAAACCGACATGAAGCAGAGATCAAACCCAAAAAAATAAAGGAAAACGCATTATGGATTACAGCAGGTACCAATTCATCGAGGTAAAACGTCAGGGGCAAATTTTATGTCTGACACTCAATCGGCCAGACCGCCTGAATGCCATAACCCCGGCCATGCATACGGAACTGGCCCGTATTTTCGCCGATATTCGCGATGATGATGCCGCGGATGTGGTCACACTGACAGGTGCCGGACGCGCTTTTTGCGCGGGAGCCGACCTCAAGGAACCTCCCATGGATAAAGAAACAGTGGACAAAATATTTATCGAAGCCCGCGATATTCTGGTCAACATGCTGGAACTCGACAAGCCAATTATCTCGGCTGTAAATGGTCCGGCTACCGGTCTGGGCGTGACCCTGGCGCTTTTTGCTGATATCGTGATTGCCTCTGATCAAGCAAGGCTGGGCGACACCCATGTGAAGGTCGGACTGACCGCGGGAGATGGCGGGGCCGTCATCTGGCCGTTGCTGGTTGGCGTGAACAAGGCCAAGGAGCTTCTGATGACCGGTGAAGTAATCACAGCCGCCGAAGCCCTGCGCATTGGTCTGGTCAATTACGTGGTTCCCCACGACACACTGAATGAAAAAGTGATGGAAATGGCAGGCCAATTGGTTGGCGGTCATACTATGGCCATCCGTTCAACCAAAAGGGCCGTCAATCTTTACGTTCGGTGGATGCTCAATCAGGTATTTGACTATTCGTGCGCAATGGAATACCGGTGTGCAATGGATGTTTTCGGAAAATGAAATGATAAACGGGTTTTTTGGAAATAGGAGGTGTCATCGATGGACTTTGAATTTTCAGCGCAAGAGCAAAAAGTGTTAAAACAGGTCCGGGCCTTTATCAAATCGGAGGTCACACCCGAATTGCAGGCCGAGTCGTTGGCTATCGGATACTGTTACGGGGGCAAGCTGGGCAGAGAATTTGTTCGCAAATTCGCTGCCAACGGCTGGCTGGTTCCCAACTGGCCCGAAGAATACGGCGGATTGGGGGCCTCTGCGATGCTGACCTTCGCAATCAAGGAAGAGCTGGCCTATATCATGCCGCTGATATTTGTGGCCGCTCATATGGCAGGCCCCACGATCATGCATTTCGGCAGTGACGAGATGAAAAAACAATGGCTGCTGCCGATTGCCCGGGGAGAAGTTGAATTCGCCCTGGGCTATACCGAACCATGGGCGGGATCCGATCTTTCAGCCCTGCAAATCGAAGCCGTCGATCAGGGGGATCATTTTGTTCTCAACGGCCAGAAAACCTTTAATACCCACACCCATGTGGCCGATTACCACTGGCTGGCTGCAATCACCGATCCGGACGCCAAAAGATACAAGAACATGTCGATGATGATCGTGGATCTCAAAACCCCTGGCATCACGATTCGCCCGCTGATCACCATGGCCGGCTGGCAAACCAACGAGGTTTTTTACGACAATGTGGTCGTGTCGAAAGAAAACCTGGTCGGCGAAATGAACCAGGGCTTCTATTATCTCATGGCCGCTCTGGACTACGAAAGAATGTTTCCTTTGGGCAGCTACCGCAGGCTTTTTGAAGAAATTGTGCAATACGCGAAGGAAACCGTGGTCGGCGGCCGGCCATTGTCAAAAGATCCTTTGGTTCGCCAGAAACTGGCCCAGCTGGCTATCGAACTGGAAGCCAACAAGCTCATTTTTTTCCGGCTGGCCCATATCATCGACGAGGGCAAAATACCCAATTACGAGACATCCATGCAAAAGCTATTTGCCACAGAGTTGGCGCAAAAAATCGCCAATACGGGTATGGAAATACTGGGCCTGTACAGTCAGTTGAAAAAAGAATCGAAATGGGCAGCACTGTCGGGGCAGGTCGAACACCGCTATCGCTGGAGCGTGGTGGAAACGATATATGCCGGAACATCTGAAATCCAGAGAAATATCATGGCCCTCAGAGGGCTTAAACTTCCGAGCAAGTAGGAGGATCCAAGACCATGAATTACGATTTAAACAAAACCCAAACGATATTGAAAGAAGAAGCCCATCGATTCCTGGCCAAGGAATGTCCGAGTGATTTTGTGCGCGAGATGGCCGATGATGAAACCGGTTACTCCAAAAAACTCTGGCAAAAGATGGCGGAGCTGGATTGGATGGGGGTTTTGATTCCGGAACAATACGGCGGCATGGGGGGCAATTTCCTCGATCTGACGGTACTGCTGTCTGAAATGGGCTACCACTGCATGCCGGGTCCATATTTTTGCAGCGTGGTTTTGGGGGGGCTTACCATTCTGGAGGCCGGCAGCGATAAACAGAAAGCGGATATCCTGCCGCTGCTTGCGCGCGGCAAACGAATTCTGACCCTGGCCTGGGTGGAACCGGAAGGCACCTATGTTCCCGAAGGCATAAAGCTTTCGGCAAAGTTGCATGAGGGGCAATACATCTTAAGCGGTACCAAGCTCTTTGTTCCCTATGCGCATGTGGCCGACACCCTGATTTGTGTGGCCCGCACCGGAAAAGAAAAACAGGGCAAAAACACCGGGCTCACGCTGTTTGTAGTAGACCCCAAACAGAAGGGGGTTCGGATAGAGCCCCTGATTACCATGGCTGGTGACAAGCAGAGTGAGGTAGCCTTTGAGAATGTTGCCGTCTCCAGCGACAGCGTTTTGGGTTCGCCCGACCAGGGCTGGTCCGTGCTCAAAAAAGTGCTACAGATGGCGGCCGTGGCCAAATGCGGCGAGATGATCGGCGGTGCCCGGCGTGCAATGGATATGGCCATTCCCTACGTCAAAGGACGCGAACAATTCGGCCGACCGGTGGCTGCCTTTCAGGCTGTTCAACATCACTGCGCCAATATGCTGACCTACGCCGACACCATAAAATTGATGACCTATCAGGCAGCCTGGCGGATCAGCGAGGGATTGCCTTTTGAAAAGGAAGCTTCCATGTGCAAGGCCTGGGGCAGCGATTCCTATCGTCAGCTGGTGGCTCTGGCCCATCAGGTCATCGGCGGTATGGGATTTATGGAAGAATACGATCTGCAGCTCTATTTCAAGCATGCCAAGTCAGCCGAACAAACCCTCGGGGATGCCGACTTTCACCGCGAGTGGGTGGCCTGTGAAATGGGGATGTGATCGAAAAATAACCAAACTAACCAATGGAGGCAAAGGATGAAACGCATTGATTATGTGTCCTGTCTTGACCAGATGTATCAGAGCCAGGGATTTCCGCCATATCAATGGTCGGAGTTTGATTCAAGTCCTTGGACACCGTTTGACAAACCGCTGAATCAGGCTTGTATTGCCCTGATCAGCTCCGCTGGCATTTTCAGAGACGATCAAAAGCCTTTTGATCCCTGGGCGGTCAATGATCTGAGCTATCGGCAAATTCCCATAGAGACCCCTTTTGAACGGCTAAAACTGCACCACAATTACTTCGATCACCGCGACGCCCTAAAAGATTTAAACTGCGTTTTCCCCGTCCGCCGGCTCGAGGAGCTCGCGAAATCGGGCTTTATCGGCAGCGTTGCGCCGGAAGCCATCACCCTGGGAATGGGGCGCCTTTACAAGCGCACGGCATTACAGAAAGAGACCGTCCCTGATATCGCAAAGGCGCTTCGCAAACAGCAAGCAGATGCCGTTCTGCTGGTCGCGGCCTGACCGCTGGACCATCAGTCCGTCGGACTGATCGCGCGCAGCATTGAAGAGGCCGGAATTCCAACTGTCTATCTGGGATCCTGCCGGGACATGATGGCCCAGGTCAGGGCACCCAGAAACGTTTTTGTCAATTTTCCCCTGGGGCGTCCATGCGGCAAACCCAATGATGCGAAGCTGCAGGCCCAAATTTTAAAGGATGCGCTTGGCTATCTGGCAGAAGCGAAAACACCGGGAGAATTTGCCGATCTTCCCTACCAATGGGATGAATCCTTCGATTGGGCCTGTTATTTGGAAGATATCGAACACATGCTCAAGGCCGAGGGCGCAGAGGTTCAGGATTGGAAGCCCAAGGATTGATCCGGCGGCCGTAGAGGATGGTGCAAACAAACCTATAGAGCAAGCAATCGATGTGAGGTGTTCATGCCTGAATCCAAACCCAAAATCAATACCGTTCGCCTCCAGAATATCAGCTACGGTCACAAGCAGTCCGCAGCCCTGCGGGCGGCTATCGAGCTGGATCTGTTCACCCGCGTTTCCGAAGGTGCCCGGAGTTTTAAAAAAGTGGCTGCCGAGCTTGGCATCAGCGAACTGAATGCGGAAAGACTCGTGGTGGGATGTGCCGGCATCGGTCTTTTGCAAAAAGATGACAAAGGCTATAAAAATGCTCCCGACGTGGAACGATTTCTGGTCAAGGGTAAGCCGACCTATATCGGACCGTGGCTGCTGTTTACATCCTATGATTTCGAGCAGTGGAAGGATCTCAAGGGGTATCTGACCAGCAAGGACCCTCCGCGCATCCTGGGCCTTTATGAGAACCTGACCGATGAAATGGCCAGGGAATATCACGACGCCACTTACAGTGTCGGACTGGGAGCGGGTTTCTTGTTTTCCAAAGATGTGGATATGAGCAAACGCCACCTGATCCTTGACCTGGGCGGCGGGTCGGGCGCTTATTGCATTGCCGCCATCAGTCGATATCCCCAGCTCAAAGCGATTGTCATGGACTTCAAACCGGTAACCAGGATGACCCAAAAATTTGTGGCGCAGTGGGGGCTGCAGGACAGGATCTCAATCCTGGCGGGGGATTTTACAGCCGATCCTTTCCCGTCGGGCCCGGATGTCATCATCCAGGCCAGCAACCTGCCCCAGTATAATCAGCAGGGCCTGGAAAAAGTCATGCGCAAGGGCTTTGAGGCCCTTGTTCCGGGTGGCGAGTACCATGTCGTGGGCGAAACCGTTTCCGACGAAAAAGACGGGACCGCAGGCCCTGCCTTGTGGGGGTTGCATGAAGCACTGTTCGGCAGCTTAGGCCGGGCGCATTCTGAGAAAGAGGTCATGTCCTATCTTGAGAACGCAGGCTTTGTAAACGTGGCGGTGCATGAATTCATTCCGGGATCATTGACACGCATCAGCGGCTATAAGCCGGAAGCCTGAAGCTAAAAATGAAAGATAAATGGATTCTGCGAGGAAGACAACTAACGCTTTGATCCATTTCTTTATCTGAAATTTTTCATACCAGCGAGGATTGCCCATCATGCAAACCAGGATAACCCAGCTTCTTGGAATCAAGCACCCCATCATCCTAGCCCCGATGGCCTGGATTACGGACGCCGATCTTGCGGCCGCCGTCTCCGAGGCCGGAGGCCTCGGGACCATCGGCCCCAACGCCGGTTTTAAATCCGTAACGGCGGATGTCGGCGAAACCGGGGAACGACTCCGCGATCAGATCCGTAAATGCAAAAATATGACCGCCAATCCCTTCGCAGTTAATTTCGTGGTGGGGGTAATCGGATGGGATCGGGATTTCAGTGATCGCTGCCTGCAGGTGGGCATTGAAGAGAAAGTACCGGTTGCCATTGTTTCTCAGGGAAGCCCCACCGTATATACCCAGCGCCTCAAGGATGCGGGCACAAAGGTCATTCATGTCTGCTCCACCGTCCGGCATGCTCAAAAAGCAGCGCATACAGGAGTGGATGCGGTTGTCGTTTCCGGAACCGAGGGCGGCGGGCACAGCGGCTTTGACCAGATCACCACCTTCTGTCTGGTGCCCCAAGCTGCCGAGGCCGTCGAAATCCCGGTTATCGCCGGCGGCGGTGTGGCTGACGGCAGAGGTCTGATGGGAGCCCTTTCACTCGGCGCCGAAGGTGTCTATATGGGCACACGCTTTATGGCCACCCGCGAGTGCCCGACCCATCCCACAGTCAAACAGGCAATCCTGGAAGCCACCGACACCAGTACCATCGCCGTTAAGCACGGCAGTCCCGCAGCTGACAGAAATCAAAAGAGAGGAGACCGGGGCTTTGTCGAGGAAAGGCGGGGATCGGTGAGGATGCTGATCAATGATTACATGAAAGGGATCATGGCAGCCCGGGGCGGCTTGCTTACATTCGATGACGCCCTGGGCGCCGGGGATACGGATCAGAATTCCGAAAGCAACCGGACCATATCGGCTTACATCCACGGGAACCTGGATGAAAATTCGATTACCCTCGGACAGGGATCAGGCCTGATAAAAGATATTCCAAGCTGTGGGGAGTTAATCGAGCGAATCATCAAAGAAGCAGAATCCATTATGGATAAATTGAATGCCATGCGGCAGGGAGAAAAACCATGAAAGACAAGAGACCGTTGAACCCCAACCTCGTTCACAGCATTGCCACCGGCTATATGGGCACTTGCGTGCTTCTGGCTGCCCTGGAGTTAAATGTTTTTGATACCCTGGCGGGCACATCAATGACTGCGCGGCAAATGGCCGAGGCCCTGGGGTTGGAATCCAAACCCACAGAACGGCTGATGGTTGCGCTGACCTGTTTGAAACTGCTTGAACGAACGGACGGCGTATATCGCCTTTCACCGGAAACGCAACGCTACCTGGTGAAATCCAGTCCCAGTTATTTCGGCGACTACTACCGCTTTGAAGTCCGGCACTGCCTGATGCCGGACTTTATCCGCCTGGACGAAATCATCCGGGAAAACCGGGCCATCATGGCCGATGACTGGGCCGAATACATGGCCGATCCGCAAAAGGCCCGCATGTTCAGTCTGGGGCAACATTCGGCTTCCCTGGGCGGAGGCCGAATGCTCGCCGCGGTCTTTGACTTTTCGCCCTATAAAAACATGGTCGACCTGGCCGGCGGCACCGGTGCCTGCTCGATTGCGGCCTGTCAGCGCAATGCGGAATTAAAATCAACCATCGTCGACTTTCCCAACGTGGTGGCCCTGGCCGAGGAAATCATCGCCAAAGAAGGCCTTGCCGACCGCATCACCACCCTGCCCGGTGACCTCACTACAGACGATTGGCCGGAAGGTGATCTGATGCTGATCTCACTTTGCCTCAGCGGTTTTTCGGAAGAGCGGCAGGTGGAATTCTTTCAAAAATGCTTTAAAAAGCTGCCCCCCGGCGGGGCTATCGTCGTGCACGATTTTTTGATGAACAGCGATTACCGCGGTCCGGTGCTCTCCGGCCTGTATAACCTGACTTCGGTTGAGGGCGTGCCGCTGTCGGGCGAAGATATGGCCGCGCGCTTGAGGGCTGCAGGCTTCATCGACCCGGATGTGCGCCGGGTCATACCGGAGTACACCGGCCTGGTGGCGGCCAAAAAACCGTAACCCGGGCACCCCTTGATGGGGCGGCGGCTGAACCGTGTTTCAACCAAGACGATTTTTTCAAAACACAAGTTAGCGAAAATCCTCATAACCCGGTGCACGCAAATACACATTCATGGCATCCTCGAGAAGCTTTACCGCCTGCGTTGAATTTGCGTCTTCACCGTACTGGACTGTCGCCCGGACAAAAATCTGTTCAATCAACGCACCGATTTCAAGCGGCACCGAATGTTTGCGCGCAAGCTGCATCGTAAGCCCCAGATCCTTGATAGCCAGCGCCATTGTCCAGCCCACATCATAACTGCCGTTATAGACCAGCGGCATTTCGGTCTCAATGGTATAGCTGTTGCCAGAACTGGCCTTGATCCCCTCCAAAAACGCGGTTGCGTCGATTCCCGCCCGCTTGCCCAGCATAAAAGCTTCACCGGCCATTATCAGATGACCCAGTGCCAGCAAGTTGGAGATGACCTTGACCACGCTGGCGCTGCCCAGTGGCCCCATATGCAGAATTTTTCCGCCGATCACCTCAAGAACCGGCAACTGCGCTTCGAACACATCCTTAGGGCCGCCCACAAGAATCGTTATCCCGCCTGCCTTGGCCAGCGTAAGGCCGCCGGTCACAGGCGCCTCCAGGACAGCGGCGCCCTTTTCTTGTGCAATGGCACCGAGGCGCTGAACTTCCTTGTCATCGGTTGTCGACATCTCGATCCAGGTGCAACCGGCATGAAGACCTGATAACAGGCCTTGCTCGCCCTCCACTACCGCCCTGACCTGAGGCGGGCCGGGCAGCGAGGTGACGATGGTGTCCGAGGTTTCGGCAACCTCACGCGGTGAGCCGGCCCAGTGCGCACCGGCGGCAATCAATTTCTCTGCGGCCTCGGGTCGAATATCGTGCACGTTCATATGATAGCCGGCTTTTAAAAGCAATCCGGCCATAACACATCCGATGTTTCCCAGCACCACCCCAC
>Ga0209536_100011571_pt1 | contig 12910 bp, 9 predicted proteins | sample DeeMarSeWOR28_12_FD_187461 | JGI IMG/M metagenome (GOLD analysis project Ga0209536, IMG submission 187461) | Marine sediment microbial communities from White Oak River estuary, North Carolina - WOR-2-8_12 (SPAdes) (version 2) | ecosystem: Environmental > Aquatic > Marine > Intertidal zone >...
ACCGCTTGAAAGGTCTGTAGCATTAAATTCAACTTCATAGACTTTACCGCCGTCTGCTATGCCGTTAAACAATACAGCAATTTCATTACCGAGAATATCGAATACTTTTAACTCCGCTTTTTGTGTCTCTGCAAGTGCAAATTTTATTTTCGTGGATGGATTAAATGGATTTGGATAATTCTGTTCCAGCACAAATCCATTTGGAATTAAACCAGCATCAACTTCTATTATTTTGCTGTATTCAAAATCCCCATCTGTATCTATTTGCTTTAACTTGTAAGCATAGCTGCCGTACTGTACATTTTTATCTGTAAATGTATACTCCTTTGGTGAGTTGCTGTTTCCGTGTCCTTCTACAAAATCCAGTATAATCCAAGAACTTTCGTTCTGAGCGGAGCGAAGAATCTCAAAACCGTAGTTATCTACTTCGGTTTCAGTCCGCCAATCAAGTGTAATTCCTCCGCTTCGTAAAACTTTTGCTGTGAAGGAGGAGAGCTCAACGGGCAGGGCACTATCAATTTGTAAAATTCCTGTAAGACTGGTTGCATCCTGTCCATCCGGATTGGTAATTGTAACAGTATAAAATCCATCAGCAACACTGGTAGTATTTAAGTTTAATGTGACTTGAGTGGGACTATCGTAAGTTACACTGTTAACCACTATTCCCCCAGGAAGAGAAGCAGAAATGCGATTTGGAAAACCCGAACCCGGATCAAAAAATCCGGAACCATTAACAACTACACCGGTAATTACCACATTAACTGAAACCTGGTTTGGAGGTACAGCACTTGGTGTAGCCGTCGTTGGCGTAACAGGTGGTGGTGCAAGTAGTTGAGCAACTCTAACACCATATGAATTAGTTCCATCGCAAAACTCCTGTAATGTCCACATTGTCATATCATCATTGGGGTCTAGTGATGTATAAGAATAATCACCCCATCTTCGAGGACGTTGAGAGGATCCTGGATCACTCGACGGATTATATGAAGTTGAACTATTTGTATATAATAAGGTAGAACCCATGGTTCCTAGAGGATCATTACTTAATCGCCCTAAAGTTCCGACATTTATCCTCTCAAGTGTCCCGGCAGTACTAAAGCCCATAGCTACATGTCCTTGTCCTGAAATCATTAATGCGGGTATCCAGTAATGCCTCTGATCTAAAGTATTTGAAACAGAGGGTTGATATACTGTACCAGATTGCACTACTATTGGTGTTTCAGTTAAGTTAGTAAGTTCATACCAGCGAGAACCATTTCTAGTTAACGTTCCACTTGCAACACCTGTGTTATTTACTCCAATATTATGCGCTGTCCATAAACTACCATCTCTTATAACAGCAGAGAATAATCTGTCATCCAATGCATCTAAATATCCATAGTTTAATGGACGATTATTACCCAAATGTGGAACTCGTAATGAATTTGATGTTGCATTAACTGTAATAGTAATATCACTCGATATCGACGGAGTAGTTCCTGGATTTAACACCCTTCTTAATGTTAAAATTCCATAGTATTGACCGTGTACACCAATGAAGTATCCCTCAGAAGCTGAGTCATCAAAATTATCCACCCCCTGTGGTGTATAAGGTCCGGAAAGATTTGATGATGATAGGAGTCCTCTGAAAACTGTTGCTACAATTGGTCCAGCGCCCAGAACTGAACTCTTCCTGACTACATAACCATCGGTACTATTAAAAGTCTGTAGTGGACTGCCACAGAAATTATTCGTACCAATATATAAAGCATTTGCATCTATGCCTAGCGTGGGATAATCAGCAAGGCAAGTATTTGAAATTGGCGGACTAATGGAATCAATAGAAATAAAAAAATAAGTCCAGACGGTTGATCCAGTTACAATTCCATTACTTGCTGCATCACTCACAGCGATAAGGATCCTGTTTGGGGTTGATACATTAATAATAATAATGAACCATCTTTGTGTAGTTCTATCATATCTAATTCTCGGATCACTGGTCCCTGAGCCATTTCTTACTGAACTAAAAAATGTATTGGTTGTAACATTCAAAACTCCATCGGCTGTCCCGGTAGTTTTGTTAAAAGTTACAATCCTACCATTGACTGCCACAATATATTGAGTGGGGCCAACAGCGCCCATGCAATCTGGTGGAAAAGCATAAGTAGGATTTGTTCCAGATAATGTGGCTGCGGTAAAATTAATACCAAGTGTTTGTGGACTATCAAAATTTGTCGAATCAGGACTTAGTCCATTTTGTTGCGGTGGCCAAAAATCTAAAAATTGAGATTCGGAGTTTTGCGGTAAATTATTTCTATCTGGCCACAATTTTTCTGGTTCAGTTTCTTCAGGAAATATTGGTCCAACTAACACTTCTCTAGCCATTATTTCGAAAGTTGTTTCTTCAATTCCATTCTCCCCTACCCAAGGATTTCCTTGGGTAAAGGCCTGAGAATAATGACTTCTCACAGAAAGAAAAAATATTAGAATCAAAATCAGTGAAAAAATATGTTTCAACTCAACTCTAATGATTGTTATCAGAAAAATTTATTAAGCAAAAAAAACGCCAAAAAAGAAGATTAAAAAAAGAATTAGAACTAATTAATTTGAAAATTATGTTAAATTAATTTGTTCAAAAAAGAGCATTTTTAAGAATTTTTTACACAAATTAAAAATGAAAAAAATCATCATCACAGGCGCAACAGGTTCAATCGGGCGAATTCTTGTAAAGGAGCTTTCTGAGCGTGGAGATGAAATAACTGTATTTACAAGAAATCCAGCAGATGTAGGGAAGAAATTACCGAGTGTAAAGAAAATTGTCAAGTGGAATTATAATAAAATTGACGATTGGGTTAATGAACTTGATGGAACAGACATTGTTGTGCACCTGGCAGGGGCAAATCTTTCTGCAAAAAGATGGACTGAAGATTATAAAAAGTTAGCTTACGATAGCAGAATAATCAGCACAAGAAAAATTGTTGAAACAATTAAATCCGCAGAAACCAAACCAAAAGCTTTTATCTGTGCAAATGCAGTCGGGATTTACGGTGATAGAGGCGATGAAATCCTGACGGAATCTTCTTCATTAGGAAATGATTTTTTAGCAACCCTTTGTAAAGACTGGGAATCAGAAGCAAAAAAAACTGAAGAATTTGGATTGAGATATGTATCAATAAGAACAGGTTTAGTGCTTGCAAAAAATGAGGGTCTGATGAAAAAACTTATTCCATCATTTAAATTATTCTTAGGAGGATGGCTTGGAAACGGAAGACAATGGTTCCCATGGATACATATTGATGATATAGTTCGAATTTATTTACACGCAATTGATAACCCAGATGTGAATGGTGCAGTAAATGCTGCATCGCCGGGGATTGTAAGAAATAAAGAATTTTCTGAAATCCTTGGAAAGGTTTTAAAAAGACCCGCCTTGTTTCCTGTTCCCAAAATTGCTTTAAGAATTGTATCCGGAGAACTCGGCAATTATATAACAGACAGCCAGAGAATCTCCGTGGATAAAATATTAAATTCAGGCTATGAATTTAAGTTTGAAAATTTGGAAAAGGCTTTGATGAATTTACTACGAGGGGAAGAAATGCCAGTCCGCTAAGGCGGACTGGCATTTCTATACTAATTATTAATACCTGTAATAATCAGGTTTGTAAGGTCCCTCTACGGGGACACCAATATAATCAGCTTGCTCAGGTCTTAACACGTCAAGCTCAGCACCTACTTTTGCTAGATGCAGTCTTGCAACCATTTCATCTAAATGCTTTGGCAACGTATAAACCTTGTTCTCATATTTATCGTGACGATTCCACAATTCAATTTGCGCAAGAACCTGATTCGTAAATGAGTTTGACATGACGTATGAAGGATGACCCATTGCACAGCCGAGATTTACCAATCTGCCTTCTGCCAAAACGATAATATCTTTTCCATCAATTGTGTACTTATCAACCTGGGGTTTAATGTTATCTTTCGTAGTTCCGTAATTTTTATTTAACCAGGCCATATCGATTTCATTATCAAAGTGACCTATGTTGCAAACAACTGTTTTGTCTTTCAATAATCTGAAGATTTTTTCATTAACAACATTATAGTTTCCAGTTGCTGTGACTACTATATCAGCACGTGGCGCAGCTTTTTCCATTTTTTGAACTTCGTAACCATCCATTGCAGCCTGTAAAGCACAGATCGGATCGATTTCTGTGACGATAACCCTGACACCCGCACCTCTCAGCGATTGTGCCGATCCTTTACCGACATCTCCATAACCTGCAACAACTGCAACCTTTCCAGCCATCATTAAATCTGTTGCCCTTCTGATCGCATCAACAAGAGATTCGCGGCAGCCGTATTTGTTATCAAATTTAGATTTTGTAACCGAATCGTTTACATTAAATGCAGGCACAGGCAGAGTTCCTTTTTTCTCTCTTTCATATAAACGGTGAACACCTGTCGTAGTCTCTTCGGAAATACCCTTAAGCTCTTTGACTAATTCCGGGAATTTATCAAAAACCATATTGGTAAGATCGCCACCATCATCAAGGATCATATTTAAGGGCTTTCTGTCTTCACCGAAAAATAACGTCTGCTCAATACACCAATCGTATTCTTCAAGTGTCTCACCCTTCCATGCAAAAACAGGAATTCCCTCTCTAGCAATAGTAGCTGCAGCATGATCCTGTGTAGAAAAAATATTACAGGAGGACCATTGAACCTCGGCACCGAGATCTTTTAACGTTTCAATTAATACCGCAGTTTGAATTGTCATATGCAAACAGCCCGCGATTCGTGCACCTTTAAGCGGCTGTTCTTTTTTATATTTTTCACGAATAGCCATCAAGCCGGGCATTTCCGCTTCGGCAAGTTTAATTTCTTTTCTTCCCCAATCAGCAAGTGAAATATCTTTTACCTTATATGGTAAAGTCTTCACATCCTTTTTTAAAGCAACATCACTCATTTTATTCCTTTTAACTTTTTTGAACATTAAACGTATTTCTTAAACAAATTTACCAGGTCTAATTGTTCCCAGCCAAAATCATTTTCCGTTCTTCCGAAATGTCCGTATGCAGCAGTTTTCTGATAAATCGGTCTTCTCAGGTTTAATCTTTCGATAATTCCTTTAGGAGTCAAGTCAACTTCTTTTGAAATAATCTTTGCAATTTCGAAATCGGGAATAACACCTGTTCCTTTGGAGTCAACAAAAATTGAAACAGGTTCGGCGACACCAATTGCATAAGCCACCTGGACCAGGCATTCTTTTGCCAAACCCGAAGCGACGATATTTTTTGCAATATGTCTGGCTGCATAAGTTGCGGAGCGATCGACTTTTGAAGGATCCTTACCTGAAAATGCTCCGCCTCCATGCGGTGCCCATCCGCCGTAAGTATCCACTATAATTTTTCTTCCGGTTAATCCGCTGTCTCCGTGCGGTCCGCCGATCTCAAATCTCCCAGTCGGATTAACAAATACTTTTGTTTTATTATCAAAAAAATTGGCTGGTATAATTTTACTGATTACCTGTTCAATCACGTCTTCTTTTATTTTCTTCTGGCTTGCATCTGCGTCGTGCTGAGTTGAAACAACAATTGTGTCAATTCTAACAGGATTTTTATTATCGTCATATTCAATAGTCACCTGTGTTTTTGCATCCGGGCGAAGATACGGCATTACACCATTGTAGCCCTTTCTGATATCCGCAAGTTTTTTCACAAGCTTATGTGCATACATAATAGGCATCGGCATATACTCTGGGGTTTGATCGCAGGCATAGCCAAACATCATTCCCTGGTCGCCGGCACCTCCTTTATCAACTCCCATCGCTATGTCAGGAGATTGGGAATGAATCGCATTCAGAACTGAACAGGATTCTGAATCAAATTTATATTCCGAGCTTGTGTATCCTATTTTCTTTATTGTTGATCTAACAATATCGGGCACTTCAATATAAGCATCCGTAGTAATTTCACCACCAACCAATACCAAACCTGTCGTAACAAAAGTTTCACAAGCAACGCGGGCATCAGGATCCTTATCTAAAATTGCATCCAATATCCCATCAGAAATGGCATCACAAATCTTATCCGGATGACCTTCTGAAACTGACTCCGATGTAAACAAGAAAGACATAATAGACTATTTACCTTATAAAATTGAAAGATTAGTAACTGCCCTCAAAAAAGGCTTACAAACTTAGCCAAAGGGGGTTTGAATCACAAGCAAGAATCCACTGAGTTTAAAGCTAAATAAATCTATTTGTTTAAAACTTTACCGGGGATAAACTGATTTAACAGCACTACAAATTCCTGCAATTTTTCGGAGGAAATAAATGTCCGTTTAGGAATTATATATGCTAAATTGTGATCAATAAAAATGTAAAAATATTCTTTTGCATCGAAAACTTTTTCGACAGTATCCCATCTGGTAAATGATTCGTTATCCTCTTTTTTTATTCTTATTCCCTCATTGCTAAACTCATATACTGTAGGACCAAAAACAAAACCATTCTCTTTAGGTTCAAGAATTTTTTTTTGCTCATTTAATACCATCAAAAGAAGAAGTGTGCCGGCAATAAATCCTGCGAGAAAATCAACCCAGTTTAACATCAAGTCATTTCCCATTAAATAAAACAGAAGCAGAAAGAATAAACCGGCATAAAGAAAAAGATCTATCCGATTAAATTTTCTTTTCTTCTTTTTTGACCAGAACTTTATTGCAGAAGCAGTGTATTTGTTAAAATCTTTATTATTTAAAAGAACATCCAATCTCATGATTTTTCCTGATTATTTTTTTCAAAGTTTTTTGAAATTTTTTCAAAAACTATGCTAATAAATTAGTTTAAATTTTAAGCTTATTTGGACTTTGGTAATTATTTCACACCCGCTTTATGTAAATTCTGGGGGGTGAATTTATTTTTTTCAGATATTATTTAAAAGAAAATGTTAAAAATTAAAACAAGGGTAACAGAAATTTTTAATATTCAGTATCCAATTATACAAGCAGGAATGATTTGGGTATCAGGATGGAAACTTGCCTCCACAGTATCGAATAACGGAGGATTAGGATTGATTGGATCCGGTTCGATGAAACCAGAATTATTGCGGGAACACATTCGAGATTGCTTTAAGGCCACACAAAAACCATTCGGTGTAAATATTCCCTTGTTAAGAGGAGATGCGGATGAACTTGTAAAAGTAACTATAGAAGAAGGAGTAAAAATAGTTTTTTCTTCGGCAGGTCATCCTGGAAAATTTATAGATTTACTTAAAAAGAATAATATTAAAGTTGCTCACGTTTTACCATCCATCAAGTTTGCACTTAAAGCACAGGAGGTTGGATGTGATGCTGTTGTTGGTGAAGGTGTTGAAGCCGGCGGACACAATGGGGCAACCGAAATAACTACAATGGCTTTGATTCCTCAATTAGTTGATTCGCTTAAGATTCCTGTTATTGCCGCGGGTGGAATTGCCGATGGCAGGGGAATTTTAGCGGCCTTATCACTTGGTGCGGAAGGAGTACAAATAGGGACGCGGTTTGCAGCTACCCTTGAATCATCTGCTCATCGAAATTATAAAAATAAAATCGTCGAAGCTGGTGATGACGGCACCGTTTTAACCTTTAAAAAAATCGGACTTGTACGAATGTTAAAAAATGATTTTGCTTTACGTGCGGTAAATGCAGAGAAGGATGGCTGGGATGAGGAGAAATTAAAAGAACTTCTTGGGAAAAAGAGAGAAAGATCGGGAATATTTGAAGGTGATGAAACAGAAGGTGAACTGGAAGCTGGTCAATGCTCCGGATTAATAAAAGACATTTTAAATGTTAATGATTTATTCAAAAAATTATTAGATGAAATCAGGGAAGCTCAAAAAAGAAACGGTAAAATTATTATCCCCTAAGCTATATTCGCTCGAGAACCTCGTTTACGACAACATCAACATCTTTTACATTTTCAAATAATGATATTACTCTATGTATAACGGCTTCCACAACTGCGTCCGGACATGATGCGCCACTGGTAATTAATATTTCTACCGGATATTTATTCGGCAGAAATCCGGTTGTTATTTTTTCACTTTTACTTTTTAAATCAAAGTGAACTATTTCATTATCAGATACTATTTTTTTGTGAGATGAAATGAAGTATGTACGTATCTCCTGTTCGCAAAGCTTTGCGATATGTCCTGTGTTTGAGCTGTTATATCCTCCAATAACAATTGCAAAATCAGCTGCTACATCCAGCAGCCCGTAGGTTGCATCCTGATTATCATTCGTCGCATAACAAAGTGTATCGCGCGTATCTGCAAAATGATTTTTCAGATTATCAACTCCATACTTTTTGATCATTGCTTCTTTAAAAAGATCGGCTATTTCCTGAGTTTCAGCAGCAAGCATTGTTGTTTGGTTTACGACACCCAACTTTAATAGATCATTTTCAGCATCAAAGCCTTCTGAAAACTTACCCTCGAAAAACTGATTAAATTCCCCGGTGGTTTTTTCTTCGAGAATATAATCTGCAAGAAATTTTGCTTCCGAAATATCCCGCACTATTAAAGAGGGAGAATTTTTTATACTGTGCGAAAATGTTGCTCTTGTTTCTTCATGGTAATGCTTGCCGTGAATGATCACCGTGTATCCTTTACCGCCCAATTCTGCCGAACGGTTCCATACTTTCTCAACAAAAGGACAGGTTGTATCGTACTTGTAAGGATCAATTCCAAGCTTGTTTAATTTCTTTTCAATTTCCAAGGTAGTTCCGAATGCTGGAATTATTACGATATCTTTTGGTGTTATTTCTTCCCAGGCAACTAACTGTGTTCCATCAGTATCCATAATAAATCTTACACCCATGCTAATGAGATCATTATTAACAGCAGGATTGTGAATCATTTCGCTTAATAAAAATATTCGTTTGCCCGGATTTTCTTCTATAGTTTTATATGCAATTTCAATTGCATTCTCAACACCGAAACAAAATCCAAAATGACGAGCCAGATAAAATTTTACGGGACCAAAATCCAAAACAGTCGGACTGAAGTCTTTTTTTCTCGGATCTTCGTTTCTTCGGCTGTTTTTAATCTCGGTGATAAACGAACTTCTATAGTGGACCGGTATATCAAATTTTTTCATAGTTTTTCATTTAATTTTATTATTAAAACAAAACAGGACTTAAAATTGTTCAAACTCATCCCTGACCTGTTCTTCTGAGTATTTGTTCTGTTTCATCCCGGGATACCTTAAAATCACTTACAAATCCTTCCCTTGATGGTCTTATCATGAGCAAAAATCCTATCAGAAAAACAAACACAAAGACATACAGATAATTCTCAGTTATCATAAAACCTATTAAAGTAAAAAATCCAGCGCCTTCAATCAGTGCATAAGAGATTATTTTAAACGTTCTATAAAAATTCAGTTTTGTGATTATGTCGCTGTTTTTATCAACTTTCATTACCTGTTTCTTATACAAGTATCTTGAAATAAACATTGCTGCTAAACCTACAAGGGGTATTACTATTTGAAACAAATTATCCATATCAGTATTGGGCACAAATTCAGCACTTTGCACAAGCCAAATTGAGACTGCAAATACCAGAATCATTCCAGCTAACAAAGCAAGAAAAATTGTAAAGGTAATATTAAAATGTTCTTTAATTTTTTGATGATTAATCATATTCCGGTTCTCTATTATTTATAACCGTTTAGAATTTAAGGATGTGGTTATTTATATTTGCACACAATTTTTTAAGATTTTAATATGAATTTAGCAGAGAAATTAGAAAAAATAAAAGAGAAATACGATAATATTTGCAAACTTCTTTCAACAACTGAGTTTTCAAATGATCGCCAGAAATTGATCAGCTTAAATAAAGAGAGAAGCGAACTCGAAGAAATTGTATCAGTTTATAATAAATATAAAAATATTCTTAAAGACATTGATGGTAACGAGGAAATAATTAATTCTGGCGGAGATGAAGAGCTGGTTGAACTTGCTGCAACAGAGCTTGAGGAATTAAAAGAAAAAAAAGAAAAGCTGGAAGAAGATATTAAAATCATTTTGCTACCAAAAGATCCTAATGATAACAAAGATGTAATTATGGAAATAAGAGCCGGTACTGGGGGTGAAGAAGCAGCACTATTCGCTGGTGATCTGTTAAGAATGTATACGCGATATGCTGAAACAAAAGGATGGAAAACTGAATTTATCGATGTCAATGATACAGGTTTGGGTGGAATTAAAGAAGCGATATTCACTATCAGCGGCAACCAGGTATTCGGAGAACTAAAATTTGAAAGCGGCGTTCACAGAGTCCAACGCGTTCCCGAAACAGAAACCAGTGGAAGAGTACACACTTCTGCTGCATCGGTTGCTGTTCTACCGGAGGCTGAAGATGTGCAAATTGATATAAATACCAGCGATTTAAAGATTGATATCTACCGTTCAGGAGGAGCGGGCGGGCAGAACGTAAATAAAGTTGAAACTGCGGTACGTATAACTCACCTGCCATCCGGAATTGTTGTGCAATGTCAGGATGAAAGATCACAATTGAAAAACAGACAAAAAGCTATGAAGGTTTTAAGGGCAAGATTATACGATGCAGAATTGAAAAAGAAAAGCGAAGAAATTTCAGCCCAACGCAAATCAATGGTTAGAAGCGGGGATAGAAGTGATAAGATAAGAACTTACAACTTTCCACAAAACCGTGTAACCGATCATCGTATTGGTTTAACACTCTATAATCTTAATAACATTGTTGAAGGACAACTTGACGAGCTTATTGAACAATTAAAGATGGCAGACAGAGCAGAAAAACTTCAGGCAACTGAGAGTTCCTGATGAAACTTCGGACAGGTTGATTACTTTCCGTTTTTAAAATTCTGAAAAATTCCAATAATATAAAAAGATGCAAATCCGATCAGTGAGAGTGCAACATCACCAACATTTACAATAAAATAATTTTGATTGCTTAATAAAAAAAGAAAAGTTTTAACTAATAATAACGCTGTAAAGAAGAATGCAAATCCGAAAAGACCTGACCTAAGGGGGATTAAAAGGTAACTATAAAAAAGTCGAAAAAAAGAGTTTTTTCTGTGGTTTATCACCACATTTGGTATAATTACACCTTTCATAATAGACCCGTTAATAGTAATATTTTCACTGTTTACCTCGTAAATATAATAGTTTAACGTATTAACTTCAAAATTACTTTATAAATTTATTATAAGTGGTAATAATTTAATGGTTTAGTCTATATGAGATCTCATATAAATTTGAAATAATAAAGTTTATGTTCTGCTAAAGGTAAATAAAAGGGGTATCAAGTGATTTAAATAACTGTTCATTGAAATTTATTTCACAGACTGAATAGAAACCAGGCTAATATCATCTTCAAACTTACCCTGTGAAAATTCTGAAACGGTTGACTCAATTCTTGTCAGAACTGAATCATTTCCATTAAAATTATCAACAATATTTACGAGTCTTGCAGAACCAAACTGTTCCCCTTTTTCGTTAGTGGTTTCTATGATACCATCTGAAATTAATATAGCACAATCACCCGGATTCATTTTAACTTCAAAATCCTGGTAATTAGAATCCTCAGAAAAACCAAGCAGCATTCCTTCCGAATGAATTTTTGATGAATTTGAATCATTTAATTTCTTATAAATGATCGGTAAATCCCCAGCTCCGGAATATTTTAAAACCATGTTTTCCTTATTTAAAATGATTATCGATAATGTTGTAAACACCTCGGATATTTTTGAATCCTGATAGATCGAGTGATTTACCTTCTTTAAAATTGAACTGGGTGATGTAGCATCACCATCTTCAAAAACACTTCTAACAGCACTTCTCACATATCCTGCATAAGCAAAGGCAAAATACCATGCGCCCCATTTTTTACCCATAACATCACCAAGAATTATTGCGAGCTTATTTTCATCCAATTGAATATAATCTATAAAATCGCCACCCGGCACACCTGAATATGGTACATGCCAGTGTTCAATTCTAAAATTTTCAAACCGTGGTTTTGAAGTAGGAACAACTTTAGCTCTGATTGAATCAGCTGCATAATGCAGTTCGGATACGATTTTGTTTCTTGTTTTATTTAAGCTTTTAACAATTGCAGATACTTTGGCCACGACAACTTTTGGACCGGCAGTTTTAACAATGTAATCTGTAATATCCAAATTGTATCCTTCCAAAATATCCTTCTCATTGCCTTTTGCAGTAAGAAAAATAAAGGGAATTGAGGAGAGAAAAGAATCTTCAAGAACCATTTTTCTTAGTTGAAAGCCATCTGTTTTGGGCATCATTATATCAGACAAGATAACATCAGGCATAAAAGATTTTATCAGTTTGTAACCTTCTTCGGCATTGTTAGCTACTTTGCAATCAAAACCTGCCTTGTTCAAATTGTATTGAAACAATTGTGAAATCGTTACATCATCATCAACCAAAGCAATTTTGACGATTGTATTTTCATCATTCAGGGATTCATCATATTTTTGCTTTATACCGTAGATTTTATGAATTTCAAATCGTCTTATCAAAGCTTTTACTTTTATGAGTAATTCCTGAACGTCGAACGGCTTTGTAATAAAATCATCCCCTCCCACATTAAGAGCTTTAGTTTTGTCTTCCAGAGTATTTTTTGCGGTTACAAAAACAAATGGTATAAAATGGTACTGCTGATCTTCGCGGACTTTTTCGCAAAATGTAAATCCATCCATTTTGCCAAGGTTTACATCGCAAAGTACAAGATCTACCTGGTTATCATTTAAGAATTGAAAACCCTCATCTGTATCCTGTGCCTGAAGAACTTTATAATTATTTAGAATGAGATGGTGTGATAAAAGCTTACGGATGGTAATATCATCATCAATAACAAGAATAGTTTTTTTATCATCTGCAAACATA
>Ga0209536_100011572_pt1 | contig 12910 bp, 11 predicted proteins | sample DeeMarSeWOR28_12_FD_187461 | JGI IMG/M metagenome (GOLD analysis project Ga0209536, IMG submission 187461) | Marine sediment microbial communities from White Oak River estuary, North Carolina - WOR-2-8_12 (SPAdes) (version 2) | ecosystem: Environmental > Aquatic > Marine > Intertidal zone >...
TTTGAGCACGTCCAGCCCCATGGGCCGGGCACCGTTGAGTTTGCCCAGAATTTTGCCGGCCCGGGTAAAATCATTGCGATACACCGAACGCAGCAGCTCGGCTCGGACCACCGGCATGTTCTTGGGGTCACCGGTGCCGATAAAATAGTGGCATTTGTCGGCACAGGCGCCGCAGCGCACACAGATGTCCATGAAAACTTTAAATGACCTGAATTTCTCCAGGCGCTCTTTAAACCCATTGTGGATGATCTCCTGCCAGTTTTCAGGCAGTTGCCAATCATCTTCGACCGGATTCCAGGGTCTGGCATTGGGCAGCCCGACATATTCAACGCTTTTCGGATTCGCGGCGTAACAGTACATCCCTTTGCGGATGTCAATCGGGGTTTTCATCCAGTCCGCATTGGGCGGTCGGTGGTCGATCTGGATGAGTTCTTCAGGTTTGGGTATTTCGTCTGCCATATTTTGCTCCTTATTCTTCCGCTGGCTTTTCTTCTTTTGCTACCACCTCTGCCGGCACTTCCACTTCGGCCGGAATTTCTTGCGGCGTCTTATCGACCGGCAATCCAGCCTCGATCATTTTATCTCGGAATTCATCTTCATATTCTTCGTAAGTGTGAACCGGAACCGGGTAATTCCAGGGGTTGACGTGCCGTCTGGCCCGGGTATCCGTGGTCAGGTTGCGGGTTGGGCTCAAAAAGACTCCCCCCAGGTGCATCAATTTACTGAATGGGAAATAGGCCAGCAAAATGCTGACGAAAAATAGGTGGATATAAAAAACCGCACCCACACCCTCGGGTATGGTGGGTCGCAATGTCACCAGGCCCATGGTGAGTTCTTTGGCGGCGGTGACATCGATTTTAGCAAAGTAGCGCATCAGAATACCGGTCAGGGCGATGCCGAATATCAAAAACAGCGGGAAATAATCACTCGCCAGGGAGATATAGCGGACCTGGCGGATAAACAGGCGCCTCGAAAACAGGTAAGCCGCGGCGGCCAGCAGGACAATGCCGGATAAAAAGACACCCGGCAGGCCGAATTGAATGCCCGGGTATAAAATTTCGACCCGGAAAAAACTGTCGATGTTCTCCACCAGGGTCACGAAAAACGGTACCGGGTCGGTAAAAAACCGCAGGTGCCGCACCAGGACCGCCAAAAACGCGTAATGGAAAGCCAGGGCCCCGATCCACAAAAATATCTCCAGCTGATAGGAAATTTTCGAGCCCTCATTCAACCGCATGCGGGTGTTGCGAAACAGCGACCTGAAGGTCAATATTTCCAGCGCCATGCGGGCAACCACCTGCCACCTGGTTGCGGGACAATCCAGCATGGAATGCCTGACCCAGGGCAGCGATTTTTGCTGGCCGCCGGTGGTGGGAATACGAAAAGGTACCGCCGAGCGCGACCAACCCATGACTTTGTAGGCAAAACCCACGACAAACGTGAGCAATGCCAGGTAAGGAATAATAATTCCGAAAACAACTTGCAGTCCTATCGCCGTACCCGCCCAAGCAATTAAAAACAGCACAATAACGGCGATGAGTGATAACATGTACCTTGCATTCATTGGCCAGAACCTCACTTGAAGGCTTGACGCGATTTAGACTCGGTCAGAAGCCTCAGGCTGTAAATTAACATCTCGAATTTGCCCCCGTAAACTTAGATGGTTCCGGTGGCCTCCGATTTGCCGCAAAAAAAAATAAGGGGATCTTTAAATTTTGAATACGTATTATTTTAAAAAAAGAATATCGCCATCCTAAATTCGGCTGCAGCGCAGCAATCCGCCGGCGGCGGACCACAAATCTTCAATCTTTAATTTTCAATATTCAATGGTTTGGGTTCCTCGAGTGTATTCGAAATCAGACCGGCGCGTTCAAATGCTCTAAATGTCCGGTTTCTCGTCTCATTTGCACTGATTTGATAAATCTTTTCCCTGCACTGCATATATATATCAAACGCCATCAAACATAGCTGGTCGATTTTAGACTCGAACGCGATGAACTCTGCGGCAATGCTGCGATCGCGGAGCTCCTTGGTCAGATTCTCGCGCAGAACCATTTTTAAAGATAAGATGAAAGCGGTGGCTTGAGAGGGGGTAAAATTTTGAACGGCCCGGATCCTGATGATCGGATCCAGATGGGAGGTAATCATCTCAGGGTCCATGCTGTGTATGAGCTGGTCCAGCAAACCCTTGAGACCGGTTAAGATGGTGCCGCCAACCGGGTTGGCAAACTGATCTTTTTTGTTTTGCAGAAATTCAGCGGTATCCGGTGCATAGGTTTGGGCGGTTATATCAAACCATTTTTTGGTGATAGCGGATTTTTTTAGCGCTAAAATTTTTTCCAAACCGTTGCTCATAAAAACTCCTGCCGGCCCGATCGTTTATGTGATACCGCTGCAAAATACGATTGGAGCTTGATGATCAGGCCGAAGTGGATACGTATAAACGACTTAACCATCTCTGTCAAGGGTAAATGAATCAATTATTGAACTCTTGGCGGCCGCATTTCCACTATCTAATGCCACGGTTTATTGAGTTATTGTATCGTTCGAAATGATCTAAAATTTAAAATGACTAGAATGATCTAAAATTATGGAATCCTATCATTCTATTAAATTGACAGTATCCCGTAACCTTAGGCATTTTAGCACACTTTAGACACTTTAGGTATTTGTAATATTGGCAAGAACCCAATTGGGTCCGGCATGGGAAGGCGCAGCGCGCCTGTTTGACGGATTAATCCGCAGAAATGAACATAAAAAAATTATTCAACGATGCCCAACAAAAGCGCCTGGTCGTCATCGGCCGGGTGATCTAGGGCAAACTGCTCGACATCAGCCATGATGGCAGCAATGACATCCTGCGGGGTGCTGGCGCTGGCGGTCGCGAGCGGCTTGAGAAGGCGCGTTTCGCCGTAGCTTTCGCCCGCGGCATTGAATCGCTCGGAAAGGCCGTCGGTATAAACGAGAAAACGATCTCCCGGCATTAATTTGATTTCGGTTACCGGGATCTCGATTTCATAGGGCTCTATGCCCAGCGGATAAACACCGGGACTGTCGAGCTCAAAGGCCTTGCTTTCGGATGCCCGGTAAATCATCGGCAGCGGTTGGCCGGCCCGGGCAATTCGCATGGTCTGCAGCCCGGCATCATAAACCGCATACAGCGCGGTCATAAAACTGGGCTCGGCAACTTTGCAAAGATGCCGGTTGAGGTAATGCAACACGGCCGCCGGGTCATCGGGAGAATCCGGGTAGGCCCGGAAAAGGGCGCAGGTCATGGCCATCAACACCGCTGCGGGAGCACTGTGCCCCTCGGCATCGGCAATCAAAAACCCCCAACGATTCTCTGATAATTCGATGATGTCATAATAATCCCCACCGGCATACCGGCTGGTTTCATAGTGCGCGGCCAGCTTAAATCCGTTAATTTCCGGCAGCTTTTTGGGCAGCAGCTTGCGCTGGACTTCCGAAACCACTTCCAACTCATGCTCGAGCTGATCTTTTTGGTTTTCGACTTCGCGTTTGAGCCGATGGATGGTCAGGTGGGTGTTTACCCGGGCAATCACCTCGTCTGGTTGAAAGGGTTTGGTAATATAGTCGACGGCTCCCAGTTTCAGCCCTTTGACTTTGTCTTCGGTTTCCCCCAGGGCAGAAAGAAAAATCACAGGGATACCCGCGGTGGCGGGAGCGGTCTTTAATTGGCGACAAACCTCATAGCCGTCGATATCGGGCATCATGATATCCAGCAGGATCAAATCCGGCCGCGCTTTGCCGGCGATGGCCAGGGCCCCGTTCCCATTTTTGGCGATCAGCAACTTGCACCCGACCCCCTCGAGGGTCTGAAAAAGCACCTGCAAATTGGTTGGATTGTCGTCAACCAGCAAAATGGATTCGGTAGCTGAATTCTTGTTTTCCATCAATGAGGCTCCCGGTGCAAAATAGCCGATACCGTTTGATTAAGCAGCCCGGCAGGATGTAACAGACAACTTCACGAAGAAAGCACTTCAATTCCTGATTCGACGGAATCGGTGATCGGGATTAATGATTGAAACCCGCTGACTTCAAATATTTCCTTCACAAACTCATTCAGAGCGCAAAGGACAATTTTGCCTTCCCGGCGCCGCATTTCTTTGGCGGCACTCAACAGCACCCTGAGTCCGGCACTGCTGAGATATTCCAGGGCGCCCAAATTGAATAAAACGCGGGTTGTCGGCCCCTCAAGCGCCTGCTTGACGACTTTTTCGGCTTCCGGAGAAGAATCTGCATCCAATCGCCCCTTGATGGCAATCGAAACAATTCCGTTTTCCTCTTGCTGCGTAATTTCCATTTCCAGATCCTTTTGATGAACGAATTAATGATTCTTTGTTGTTTTTCATGCTTAAACAATAACTAATAATTCATTTATCATCTTAAATCAATATAGTATTTGACCTGATTTCGATAATTTCCTATAAAATGATGCGGCAACCGGCTGCCATTCCAAAAGAATCAATCAGGAGGTGACTATGTATTTCGACAAACCCGGAAAAGACAACACGGACCAGACCCTGAAATTAGCCGCTGAAAGAGGCCGCGAACTGGGGTTAACCGAAGCTGTGGTGGCCACGTCCACCGGCCAAACCGCCTACAAAGCCATGGAGGTGTTCGATGGTTTTCAGTTGACGGTGGTTACCTACCATTGCGGTTTTAAGGAACCCTTCAAAAACCGGATGGAAGATAAAGTCCGGCAAGATATCGAGGCCAAGGGATTTCGCGTGATTGCCTCCAGCCATGCGCTGTCCGGTGTAGAACGCTCGGTGGCCAAAAAGCATGCCGGCGTTTACCCGGTGCTGCTGATCGCCGACACCCTGCGCCTTTTCGGCCAGGGCACCAAGGTGGCAGTGGAAGTGGCCATTATGGCGGCCGATGCCGGTGCGCTTTCCGGCAGCGACATCGTTTCCATCGGCGGCTCCGGCAGCGGTGCAGACGCCGCTCTGATTTTAAAGCCGGCGCACCAGAATAATTTTTTCGATTTGAGAATTCGCGAGATCGTTTGCAAGCCGAGAAGCTTTTAGCCCAGCCGGAATGGTGTTCGCAACATATTCACGGCGGGCTTCATATTATTTATCCTTAGATATAGGCAATTGCAAATTAGCGCATAAACGGTTTATAATATTAAGGGCAACGCAAAGAAGTGACCCGAAACCGCCGAACCGCGGTCGCCTCCGGCGCCGACAAAGGCGGGTATCCCCTAAACCCGTGGACGCTGACCATGTTTTTTTTCATTGCCGGTATATCCCCCAAAACTAAAATAATTGAAAATTACCCTCAGCGATGTACTGTCTGTGGTCTGCAACAGGCCTATCAAAAACGGATTGACCATTATTTGAATATATTTTTTATCCCGGTTATGCGAGTCAAAAAAGGCGAGCCTTTCACCATTTGCGAGCGTTGCCACCGAACGGAAAATGAATTCAAACGGGACCAGTCGCCATATCAGGAAGAGACCGGGCTGCTGTGCAAATTCTGCGGGAATCCGATCCACCGGGGATTTTTCTATTGTCCATACTGCGGCAAGAAGCTATAAAGGTTTAGGGGTTCAAGGTTCAATGTTCCGGGTTGAATTATAGCCAACCTGATCAATTCAAATTGATTCTGTCGTTGTCGTGTTTTCACTCCTGTTTCAACCAAAGGTATTCTGAATACTTATCATTAGAGGGATTAGCACGCATTGATTTTAACCTTTGAACCCGGAACGTTGAACCTTGAACTTATAAGTTTGGAAAATCCTGAATAGGTACCTACCCCCAAAATTGAATATAAACCAAATTAATACCAAAAACCCACCTCTTGAGCGCCACGTGGTCCTGGTTGCGCCGGAAATCCACTGGAATACCGGCAACATCGGCCGCACCTGCCTGGCGACAGGTGCCGGTCTGCATCTCATCAGGCCCCTGGGTTTTTCGCTCGATAGTCGTGAAGTGAAAAGAGCCGGACTGGACTACTGGGAAAATGTCAGGCTGGCAGTCTGGGATAATTTTAACGATTTCCTGGAAAATACGGCGCCGCAACATGATGAGGTGGCGGTGTTTTCAAAAAGAGGATCAAAACCCTTCTGGTCCATGATCTGTCCCAGGCGCCTGTTTATGATCTTCGGATCGGAAACCCGCGGGCTTCCCGACAGTATCCTGCGCCAATTCTCCGATGCGACGTATCATATACCCATCACGTCTGAAATTCGATCGCTGAACCTGTCGACCGCCGCCGGGATTGCATTGTATGAAAGTCTGCGCGCAGCCAGACCCTTTCACGAATGGTCCTGAACCTTTTTTCCCCATGTGAATTGTTTTTTTCAATTTTATGTATTATGTTTCATAAATATCATCTTATCCGAAAAACAATAAATTTCTTAATTATTTGATTTCTATAATTTTATCTAATAAGCAGAGGTCCGGAATTTTTTTTGCTTATGTTACATAGTGGTTATTTAAACCTTAACGTTTCTCACCTGTTTAACCGAATATTGCGCCGAGGTTCTCATGGAAATAAAAGGTAAAAAGGGACATGGTGTTAAATTGCTGAGAAAGATGTACCGTAAAAAATTCAGAATACCGGAAAATACGAATTATTACAGCAAGGAAGATTTAAAAAAAGCAGAAAAAAAATACGTTAAACTTTGTCTTCTAACCGGCAATTGCAGGTGATATTGCCGGGCACTCGTCGACCGGTTGAGGGATTGCACCCGCAGGCATGTGTTACAGGGGTAGCTAATACATACGCCCATCATTATACGGTTCGAAAGACCCATTGCAAGTGGCTCAATCGAACCGACCACAACCGCCAATCAAATATCAGAAGATCGGGGGCAGCCAGCAAGGCCTGGGCGGCCTTGCTGTTATTGTTTTAATCTCCGGCCTCCGAAGTTTAGCGTTAAGACGCGGCGGCGGCCGCTTTCTCCTGCATCACCTCAATCTGACTGCCATTGCCGTCAAGCTCTGCCAGCACAGCGTCCAGTCCGGCAGCCAGGTCCGTCTTATAACCCTGCAGCGCCAGGGCCCGGCTGATCGCCGGGATGAAAAAAAGAACGTTGTCGGCTGACGATGAATACCCCATCAGGCCCACCCGCCAGACTTTGCCTTGCAGGCGACCAAAACCGCCGCCGATGTCCAGCTTGAATTTTTCCAGCAGGTAGCGCCTTAATTTAATATCGTCCACGCCTTGCGGGATCATCACCGTATTCAGCGTCGGCAGGCGGTATGCCGGATCCACCAGCATCTTGAGGCCCAGTGCTTCCACGCCGGCCACCAGCGCTTTATGGTTTTTCAGGTGGCGGGCAAACCGTTTTTCCAATCCTTCTTCGTGGATTAGCAGCAGGGCTTCCAGCAATCCGTAATTCAAAGTACTCGAACTCGTATGATGGTAAACTCTTTCACTGCCCCAGTATTTTTCAATCAGCGATATATCCAGATACCAGCTGCTGACAGGGGTTTTGCGCTTTTTTACCATTTCAACGGCCCGGTCGCTGAACGTTATGGGCGCCAGCCCGGCCGCACAGCCGATACACTTCTGGGAGCAGCTGAAACAGCCATCGATGCCCCATTCATCGACCTTGAGTTCAATTCCGCCCAGCGACGAGACGGTATCCAGCATCATCATCGCATCATATTGTTTGGCCAACCGGGCGATGTCGTCGATGGGTTGCAGAACGCCGGTGGATGTCTCGGCGTGGACCAGCGCGATCAATTTGTATGAAGCCTGTTTTAGCTCGGCCTCCACCCGTGCCGGATCGACCGGTTTGCCCCATTCTTCTTCAATGACGGTAATCTCAGCACCCTGGCGTTCCGCCATCTGGCGGATACGGTCACCGAAAAATCCGGCCACACAGACCAGAATCCGATCACCGGGTTCGATCAAATTAGCGATACAAGCCTCCATCCCGGAGGAACCGGTGCCCGGCATGGCATTGGCCAGCCGGTTTTGGGTGCCGAAAACCGGCGGCAGCAATTCACCGATTCGGTCCAAGACCTTGAGATATACCGGATCCATATACCCGATGACCGGTGAGGACAATGCTTTGTAAACCCGGGGGTGAACATCCAATGGGCCCGGTCCCATCAACCTGCGCAAAGGCGCTTCCTGTCTTTGTAAATTCAATGCTTGCATGTATTACGTTCCCTTTCACAATATATTTTTTCTGGATCGATTCAGCGACAAAAATGAAAACTTATATTGTAATCAGGCCCGAATGTCAAGGATATGAAAAGGCCCCAAATCCACCGCCTCGTTTTTGGAGCGTTTTATTGATTGCAACCGGGTGAGTTCTAAAAAATCAGGTCCGGCCGATGGTCATTTTTTTAGGGATATACCGTAAAAATGATCTAAAATTTAAAATGAACTAAAATGAGCTAAAATTATGGTATTCTGTCAATTTTGTGAAAAAAGGCAGAGCGCAACGTCTCCTTAATTTTAGTCATTTTAGGCAATTTAGTTCAATTTAGGCATTCGTTTGTTGCGATATATCTTATTGTTCTGATAAAGGCCTGAAGTAAAACTTAATCCGGCAAAGTAAAGTTTACAGGGCTTTGATGACGACCATGGTTTCATCGTCTTTTCTTTCTGCCGAGCCGCGAAAACGTTCCAGCGCATTGTAAACTTCATCCAATATCTCTTTGGCGGATTTTTGGTGGTTGTCTTTTATGACCAGTTGCAGGCGTTCATTGCCGAAATGCTCGTTTTGCGGATTGCAGGCTTCTTTGATGCCGTCGGTGCCGATTAATATGATCTGTCCCGGCTGGATTTGGATTTTCGCTTCTTCATAAATCCAATCCTGCATCACACCCAGCGGCAGTCCATCACCGCCCAGGGTGTCAAAATTTTCCGTGGCGGGATTATAAGATAGCGCTGACTCATGCCCGGCGTGCACCCAGCGAAAGCATTTTTCTTTTAAATCGATTTCGCTGTAAAACATGGTAATGAACAGGTTGAGTTCTTCGATGTCCTGGACCAGACGTTTGTTGACATCGGCTACGATCGAAACGCCGTCGCCCGGGCTGAGGATGCGTTCTCTAAAAGAGGCGCGCACGGATGTCATTAAAATTGCGGCTGATATACCGTGCCCGATCACATCGGCCACCACGATTCCGATTTTTTCCCGGCCCCATTCATCCGGATTGATAAAATCGTAATAATCGCCGCCGGTCTCATCACAGGAAATGCTTTTGCCGGCGATGTCATATCCATCGACCTGCGGATCGGATTTTGGCATCAGGGTGCGCTGGATGATTCTGGCCCGGGCCAGGGAGGTTTGAACCTTTTTTAACTGGGATTGATCGGTCGTCACTTTCTGGTAGGTATCAATTCCGCTTTGAATCGCCTTGCCCAGGGTTTCAGCCGGACACGGTTTGGGATGAAATTTATAAATGCTGCCTTCGTTTACGGCACTGATGGCGGTGGTCATATCGGCCGAGCCGGTCAGCATCATCCGGATCGTATCCGGATTTGTCTGCTTAACCTGCCGCAGGAATTCAATGCCATTCATCCCCGGCATCATGTAATCGGAAACCACTACGGCATAGGGGCCGTTTTCTGCAACCATCCGGACCGCCTCTTCGCCGCTGACGGCGGTCTCCACCCGGAATTTATTTCTAAGCTGACGTTTAAGGCCGGCCAGCAACAGTTCATCGTCATCCACTAATAGGATTTTGGTTCTCATTACAAATTCCTTTCGGCATTTTCTTTGCAAACCCGGCGCCATTCGGTGATGCGGTCCGATACTCCCAGCCGGTCCAGATATTCATTGTCACACGGCAACTCCATTTGCTGATCTTGCGGGCCGTCATCTTCGTGATCCAGGGCATCGGCAACATGCACGGCGGTCAGCAGGCCCAATTTTGACGGCACGCTTTTTGACGGGCAATGATGAAAGGCAATGGCCTCTATTATCGGGTTTTCCAAATTCCACAACCCCATCAGATACGCGCCGATCTCCGCATGGCTGGTACCGAATGTCGCATATTCCAATTGCCACAATTGGCGGTCGGAATTGTGCGATTCGGTCAGCACTTGCTGGTAAGTGTCCTTAAAGTTCGTGGCCAGAATGAGCTTGCCCAAATCGTGCAATAATCCGGCCATCAGCGAATAATTTATCAAATCCTGATGCAGCTGTTCATGCTTAACGATGGTTTTGGCATGCGCACTGACAGAGATACTATGATTAAAAATGGCGTCGATTTTAAACCAGGAATATTTTTTCTGACTGAATTCGGAAAAAATTTTTACTGAAAGAACCAGGGATTTAATGGCTTCCAGCCCCAGCAGCATGACGGCCTGCCGGGGGTTGCTTATTTTCTGCGGCAGCCCGAAAAAAACAGAATTGACCACCTGCAAAATTTTGGCGGTCATGCTGATATCTCTTCCAATGATCGCCCCCACATTTTTGATCGAAGGATCATCGGACTGCATTTCGGCCATAATCTCCGTGTAGATGGTGGGCAGGCTGGGAAGGGATTCGATTTGCGAGACTATTTTTTTGATGGATTCGTCGGACAGGATATCACGCAGGGCAAACAGTTTGGCCAGGGTTTGTTTTAATAGTTCAACATCACACGGTTTGGAAAGACATTGATGGGCAAACTGGATGGATTGAATGGTCGTTTCCTGCTCAACGTGCCCGGAAAGAATGAGCCGCACGGTATGGGGATGGCGCTGTTTGACTTCGGCCAGCAATTGAGAGCCGTCCATTTCCGGCATTTTCATGTCGGAAATGATGACATCCATGGGATGGTCGTCAAGAATTGCCAATGCCTGGGCAGCGCTGGTCGCAAAGGTCATCTCCCACTCATTGCGCATTTTGCGCAGTGTTCGCTGTAAGCCCTTTAATACCATGGGCTCATCATCGACGAACAGTATCCGTTTTTTTAGGGTTTCACTCATTTTCGACCGGTTCGGTTCCTAACGGCAGACCGATAATAAACGTGGTTCCTTGGCCTTCCCGGCTTTCCAGGTCCAGGGTCCCCTTGTGTTTTTCAACGATAACGGAATGCGAAATCGCCAACCCCTGACCGGTACCCTTGCCGGGCCCTTTGGTGGTAAAAAACAGGTCAAATATTTTATGGCGGATTTCCTGCGGTATGCCGGCACCGGTATCGCTGATCCGAATTTTAGCCCAATTGTCTTCATGGTAAGTCTGGATGCGAATGATGCCGCGTTCAGGGGAGGCGTTTGCGTTAACCTCGGCAATGGCATGGGCGGCATTGATAATCAGATTTAAAATCACCTGGTTCAATTCGGCCCTGAAACAGGGAACGGCGGGCAAGTTTGCGTCAAATTCGGTTTCCATCTCAGCGACATATTTCCATTCATTGCGGGTAATGGTTATCGTTTTTTCAATTTCTTTATTAACATCGGTGGGTTCTTTGGTGATCATGCCCGGATGGGAGAAGATTTTCATGGCCTGCACGATTTTTGTAATGCGCTCCACCCCTTTGAGCGTGTGCTCCAGGGCGACCGGTATTTCATCCTCCAGGTATGCCAGGTCCATATCCTGGATGCGCTTTTCAGCCGCGATAATCAAATCTGCGGTCAAAGCGTCCGATTTGGCTTTATCGATCAAATCTTCATATTCTCTGATAATTTGAATCAGATCCTCATAGGCATCCTGGAAAAAGCGGGTATTGTCTCCCACAAATTGAGTCGGCGTGTTAATTTCATGGGCGATTCCGGCCGCCAGTTGCCCGATGGCCTCCATTTTTTGCGACTGCTGCAGCTGGATATCCAGCTTTTTGCGATCGGTAATATCTTCTCCGACCATGGTCGATCTCATAATACAATCATGATCGCCCGCTAAATGATTGATGGTCAGACCCAGATATCGTTCTTCACCGTCGACGCGTTTGAATCGAATATTATCCATCCGGGTTGGCCGACCGGCGGCCCGGCTTTCAGAAATTCCATCGGCAATCTTATTCCATTCCCAATCAACGCCGCATTGCTTTAGGGGCAGCCCCATCACATCCGCTTGATCTTGGCCGAATACTTCTTCCGCTTTTGAATTCCAGAGGACAATCTTGTCGTCTTTTGACAGGCCGATTAAAATTGTCGGCAGCGATGAGACCAGTTGATTGATCTCTTTTTGGCCATTTCCAAAGGGCCTATTGGCATTTTGACGGTGGCCGGTTTCGTGATTTACCCTAACCGTGGGCATTTCGGATTTAGAAGCTTGTTCTGGCATAAAATTTTCCCGATACCTTATTATAATGTCAGATCGCAGCGTCGATATCCAATCTGACATTCAACACCAGCCGATATTCGCAATTGTGAAATGGAGTTCAAAGAGTTATGAATTTGTGCGGCCCAACACCGGGTAGGCCTTAATTACCCTGCGATACAAAAAGCCCGATTATTGACGATCTTGATCTTAAGAGCCGGCGGCTGACACAAATAAGTTATCGGCAAATCAGGGGGGATTCTTTAATTTCTTTTCAGCGGTTCGGGCGATTGGCCTTGGGAAATTTGCCGGGTCCCGGCCGGCGGGATAAGGGGTAAAAGGCTGCTTAAAAATATTATTCATTCATTGAATCTGAAATATTTTTTTCATAAAAAATGAAAAGGTAAAAATCTTTTAAATTTTTATTGACAAATAGTATAGACAATATCATTACCTCAATGAAAGCTTGGGGAATATCATCCTGACCAATTGAAGCAATTGCAAGGAGTCGGGGATGAAAAAAATATTTTTACTGCTGGTGACATTGTCGATAGTTTGCGGCGCGACGGCCTACGCCGCAGCGGATGAGCTGAAAATCTTCATCTGGTCTGAGTACATGGATGAAGAAAACATGCCCAAAGATTTTGAAAAGGCAACGGGCATCAAAGTCCGGCTGGATCTTTACGAATCGAATGAAGAGATGATGGCCAAATTGCAGGCCGGAGGGGT
>Ga0209536_100011573_pt1 | contig 12910 bp, 9 predicted proteins | sample DeeMarSeWOR28_12_FD_187461 | JGI IMG/M metagenome (GOLD analysis project Ga0209536, IMG submission 187461) | Marine sediment microbial communities from White Oak River estuary, North Carolina - WOR-2-8_12 (SPAdes) (version 2) | ecosystem: Environmental > Aquatic > Marine > Intertidal zone >...
GGACATCTTAAGGCACATCAGAAACAATTAAGCGTGTTATCATTTGAAATTGACCCATTCGACTGCGCTCAAGGACAGGTTATCGATACCTATACCTAAGACACAAGTGTCATGAATTGTAGATACCTGCCTTCGCGTGTACAAGCTTTCGATACCTATGGCATAAATTTCCGCTTGACTATACCCGGCGGTTCATTTATTTTGCGAATTTCGACTAATCTCAATATTAATGATGAAAGGATGACCGGTGAAAACAGTACGAATTGTGACATTGCTGCTGATTCTTTCAGCTACGACACAGCCAATTTTCGGGCAATCATTTCCGAAGATATCCGAAAGTCAGCGAATTGAAATGCTACAACATCCGGGCAAAAAACCTGTCCGTATGGTCCTCGATACCGACACCTACAATGAAATCGACGACCAGTTTGCTCTGGTTTACTCATTGATTTCTCCGGAGCTGGACGTCAGGGCGGTCTATGCCGCTCCTTTTAAAAACAGCCGCTCCAAAGGCCCAAAAGACGGCATGGAAAAGAGTTACGAAGAAATCCTCAGAATCCTGAACAAGCTCGATAAATCCCCGGACGGTTTTGCCTTCAAGGGAAGCTCAAGCTACCTGACCGATATAAAGAATCCTGAAAAAAGTCCCGCCGCTCTGGACCTGGTCAGTCGGGCAAGCAAGAGCAGCTCCAAAGATCCGCTTTATGTCGTCGCTGTCGGAGCGATTACCAATGTCAGCAACGCCATTCTGATTGACCCGACTATAATTGACAAGATTGTGGTTGTCTGGCTGGGCGGCAACGGTCACCATTGGCCGCACCAGAGAGAATTCAACTTTATGCAGGACCTGAATGCTTCGAGAATCATCTTTGATTGCGGAGTGCCTTTTGTGCAGCTTGCCTGTACTCCTGTTGTTACCCACTTCGCGACGACGGTGCCGGAAATGGAGCGATACGTAGGAGGAAGGGGCCCAATCGGCGACTACCTGCTCAAGATTTTCACGGATTACCGAAAAGACCATTTCGGCTGGTCTAAAGTCCTGTGGGACATGACTGCAGTGGCCTGGATAATCGATGACAGGTGGCTTCCATCCGACCTGGTACACAGCCCAATCGTAACGGACAATTATACGCTCAGTTTCGACGAATCCCGACATCTGATCAGAACCGTTAAGTTCGTAAACAGAGATCCAATCTTCAGGGATTTCTTCACGAAACTGCAAAAGCAGGCAGAGAAATAAGCTTCGTAGCGTGTGCGGCCTGCCCCTGGAGATGCCTTACGTTATTGGCCCAGCAACAAATGATAGTGGGGCTCAGCCCCACTCTACGAATCCTGATTTCATCCCGGCCAAGACGTTCTATAGTGCGACGATTACTTAGTCTTCTATTTTTAAGTCGCAAATTCTATAAAGCTCATCTAAGGACGTTATGCCCTGTGCGACTTTTTTAAGACCATCCACAAGCATAGGATTAACTTGTTTTTTCCTGAAATGGTCTCTAAGCTGTTTCTGGTGTATGCCGTCCGCTATCATATGAGCTACATCAGGATCAATCCTGGCGACCTCAAAAATGCCTACACGACCCTGGTATCCGTAAAAGCCGCACTTACTACAACCTCCGGCATGAAATATCTTTTTCGGGACTTTCAGTTCGAATTTCCTGAAAATCTCCTTTTCTTCTTTAACGAGGGAATGCTCTTTTGCGCAGGAGGGACACAGCTTTCTTAGAAGATTCTGGGAAACGATTAATTTAATGGATCCGCCAATTATATAATACGGCACACCAAGATAGTGCAGCGCATCGATAGTTCCCGCGGCGTCCTTTGCATGAATAGTCGCCAGAACAAGCCTGCCGGAAAGTGCCGCTCTTGAAACGACAATAGCCGATTCCCGGTCTCTGATCTCGCCGACCATAACAAGGTCGGGATCGGTCCGAAGGATTGTCTGCAGGCCCTGGTACATTGTAAGGCCGTGCCGTTCATCCACTTCGAGCTGTTGGGCGTAAGGTAAATTGAATTCGATCGGATCTTCAATTGAAAAGGCAATGTTAGTACGCAAGTTCATCATAGAAGCGAACGAATACATCGTAGTAGTTTTTCCGGAGCCACTAACACCAGAAATTAAAACCATACCGCCCATGGAATGAATTATCTCGGAAATATTCTGTATATCTTCTTCGGAAAATCCCAGGTTTGATATTTTCCATGCTTCCTTTGGAAAACTGAGTATTCTTAAATGGGCCGACTCCGCTGTTTTGCCGGCCGGCACAATCGTAATGCGAATATCCCGGCTTGTCTCATCATCTGGCCATTTTATCTGGCCCTCCTGTGGCACAAAAGACTTTGTAGCGTTCATGTGAGCCGCTACTTTTATTTGATTAATTAACTGCCGTCCCTCGGTTTCCGAGAGGAGCTGTTTTTCATAAATTATTCCATCGACACGATATAAAATAAGTATCCCTTCACCCACCTTATTGAGATGAATGTCAGTAGCGTTTTCGTAGATGGCATTCAATACAACTGTGTTGAAAGGATCAGGATAAGCTTCAATAACCGACTCTGTTTCAGTGCTCTTATCGTTTGTTATTTCCGACGATTTGGCCATAATAAATACGTCCCTTCTGTATGTGGCAAACTATTTTTTAAAAAATCTTAATGCGTCTTCAAATAAAAAACAACTATAAATACCATTCGAGTTCGATTATGTTCGACAAGTTTCGTACTAAACAGTCATTATCTTATTTTACATGCGATATCTCGGCTGAAGGAAGGTACTGAAATTTGCAGCAAAGCTCCCACGCTCGAAACTTGTTCGGTCCGGATAGTTTTACCTTCGTATGTGTCCCACCATTCGAGCCGGTATTGCCCGTCCCTGAGTCCCTTGATTTCGACTGCAGCATCCGTTACTGGTTCAGGCTGTTTGTTCTCGGCGATTTGGTTCCACCACGTGGCCCGGCTGTCGGAAATCCACAAGTATGCACACTCATCGCCCTGATAGCCTAATACTCGAAGCTGGTCGCTGGATATTGAAGCATCGGTCTGCCGGAGTTCTGCAAAGCTGACATTCGTTAAGAACACTGACAGCGGTCGATAGTGCTTATAGGCATCCTGTTGGTCGAGCAGTTCCCACCACCAGAACATTGCCGTACCGGAAACGCCCGCGAATGCCGAGGCCCAAAGCGAAGTATGGAAATGCACGCCCTTGGCGTCCTTCTTCATGTAATCACTTAGGCCCCACTTGGTATCAGCCAGACCGAATTCGCCAATCAGTGCCGGCTTGCTCGGGGTGTGCGTTCTTAAAAACTGTGCCCTGTCGAGCACTACCGCGACTTCTTCCTTGTATTCTTCATTCGTGCCGGGACGCATATAGCGGTGAACCTGGGCGATGTCCAGAGATGCAAGCCGGCAGTCTTTTGCCGAAGGGTACCACGTGCTCGTCGTAAGAAGATGGTGATAGATGTCCGTCCGTTCGAGATAGTCTTCAAGCTCGTTGTAGAACCGGTTGGTAGGCAGACCCGGATCGATCTCGTTAAAATACTCCCAGGCGGCAACACTTGTCGAATAGCCCCAACGAGCCACGGCGTAGCGCATGAATTTTTTCGCATATTGAATCGCTGTCTCATATTCTTCGCTGCCGTCGTCGGAAAGATGCTTCATATACAGGTCGCGCGTCAGTACACACAACATCAGGTATATACCAGAATTCTCCACCGCTTCGACAAGCTCATCCAGCATAAAACAGTCCACCTGATTATACACGCCCAGCACCGGCCGATTCACATCCGCCTCCCACAACAACTCAGGTCCATCCGGCGTCTCTTTCAAAGACAACTTGTCCAGCCAGATCGTGCCGGAGTCGAGAGGTTTTAAAGTCATCCGCCCAAGCCAGAAGTCGCTCTCGTCGGTTGCAAACTCTCGTTCGAAATCCTGCCACTGTCCGGCTCCGGAATCAGAGGGTATTTCCCATGTATCGCTTCCTATTTTTATCTGCAGCCCGGTTGCATTTTCAACCAAGAAACGGCCTGAGAGTATATAGCGTGTGTTCGGGCGCAGCGCAACCGGATGAGAAGGTGAGACTGTCACCGACTTGTCTATTTTCACACATTTTGGAGCATTCGGATTGTTTTCTTCGCCGAGCATCGGGATGGCGAGGTTTTCCCGGCTCCACGAACGACCCCAAGCGCTCTTTTTCGCCTCTATAGCCATTGCCCAGTCGTGACAGCCGGTCCAGATACGAATAAAGTTTACCCCGTTGGCGGCGAGCTTGCCAAAAATTTCCTCGGCCCTGGTAAGAGTGACATACTGACTTTCGCCGATGAAGGACAGATTCTGGCCGATAGCAAAAAATGGCGTACCGTCGCTGAACTCCATGAAACGCGGATCTTTCTCGCTTATGCGAAGAAATCCTTTATTTAAAGAAGATACACAATCAAACCGAATGCTTTGTGACCGAATCGTGCCGGTCCTGTCTTTCAGCCTTGCTGTAGCGACATACGTGCCGGTCTGCATCGGAGCAAAGCGTGCTTTCCATATACCGTTACCGACGGGATAAAACCAGTCCGACCGGCTGCGTCCCTGATTAAGTTTCCGCCGCTCGTAGTTTTGGCAGTAAAAAGCGGGCAGCGTCATTTCTCCACCGTCAGGCGTATTGAGCACCACGACCAGATCGACCTGTTCGGGATCGAACGGATTATCATACTGCCTGTCCAAATCGATTAACAGCTCCAGTTTCTCGTATCTACCCACTTCAACTTTTGGCGTCTCTATACGGATTGCATCCGAATCCTGCTCAGCATAGACGGTAACAGCAGGAATGACAGTAAGAATGATTTGAATCGCCGACAACAACTTCCACATCAGGTGCTCCTTTGGATTCGACACATTACTTATTGTTCCTGTTTCCGGTCGGTGGCTCCGATGATCAGCTTGTTGGTAACAACAAAGAAAATGAGGTTGCAGAACACACCGATCGCCAGACCTTCTATGTCTGCTGGCGCTTTTAATAGGTGATTCCACGTAAGAGTCCCAATCGCACCGGCCAAAGTCCCGCCCAGGAATCCGACTTTTGTAACCCGTAATCCCAGCAATACCGCTGCCAGCGGAACCACGATGATCGGTGCCCAGAAGTTGTAAGCGTAAATAAGAATGTCGAGAACGCTGGGAATCATGATTGCAAAGACCACGGCAAGAATTCCCACGAGGCAGTTCGTGATTTTGGCCAACAGCAGCTCATTTCGTTTGGACATGGAACTTTTACGAAAAGGCTTGATTACATCGTTTATACAACAGGTGGCCGCTCCATTGAGAAAGGAATCCGCCGAGGACATAACGATCGAGATTACCCCTGCTATGACAATCCCCCGCAGACCGGCAGGCAGGACCGTGCGAATGACACTGGGCATGGCCAGATTGGGATTCATTTTCGGATCAAGCACCAGAGCCACCAACCCGATGGCGCCTGTAATCGCAAAAAATGGAATCGAAAAGATGCCGCTGAGTAACGTGCCGCGGGCGGTATGTATCGGGTCCTTAGCCATAAACAGACGCTGCACGTAAGGCGGCACAAGGGTTTCGCCGAGCAGAAACGTAAGAAACAGCGACAAGAAAGCAGCGATAGTCGTTCCTTTTGCGGGTATCGAAAAATATCCCGCCGGCGCTGCGGCTCTGATGGCGGAAATTCCACCCAATTCCATAAGACCGAAGATAAACACCAACGGAATCCCAACAGCAAGCACACAGAACTGGACGACATCCGTCAGTACTACCGCCCGCATACCGCCGATGGTCGAGTATGCTATGACAATCCCGCAGCCGATCAGGATGCCCCATATCGGTTTGATATCGAGGAACACGTTGAAGATGATGCCCATCGCTCCCACCTGGGCGCCGACGATGCCGGCACAAAGGAATACAGAGAAGAATCCAGAGACAATTCGGCCTATCTTTCCGTATCCCTGATCCATGAGATCGCCAACTGAAATGACCCCGGTGAAATTACCGGTCCTCGGCGCGATGAATTTAGCTACGAGAATCTCTTTCAAACTGAATCCCCAAAGAGCAACGATATTGGCAATCCCAAAACGGAAAACCTTTTCGGCGTTACCGATTGAGAAACCGCCGCCGATAAACGAAGCCGACAGAGTAGCGAAAATCACCAGCGAACCATAAGAGCGATGAGACACGGAAAAGTCTGACAGAGTCTTCATGCCCTTTCCGCTCCACAATCCCAATAAAAGGATTGCGAGCAGATAGCCGGAGATGATCGCATAATCCAAAATCATGAAATTGCCGCTTCGTTGAAAAACGAGATTGGAGGAATCTGGCCCATCGTTTTAAGACCGGGTCCGGCCTGTAGAATCGACCTGACAACATTCAAAGTAATTGCACACGTTGCGATGTCACCATTCACGCCGCCGGCGATTCTGGATTTAATCTCAGGCTCTCCAGCAATATGCACCTGATCGTATGATTCCGGCTCACCAACAGCTGCCCTGAAATTTAGAGTAATCACTTCTTGCTCGCCTACGAACCCCCTGCCGACTTGATGTACGCCACATGTCATACCTTTCGAGATCGGTTTGTATCCGCTGTCGATTTGACTTTCAGCGATAACCGGTTCAAGGCTTTCGGTGTTCTTATCGAGTTTCCAGCCAAGTCTCTCGGCGATAAAATCCACGGATTCCGGCAGTCCGACGTGCCGTAGCGTGCCGGTTTTTTTCTTGGCCTCGAATTCTTCCAGCGTCAGGCCCGCCCCGATTTTCTGCTGGAACGGAATCCGGCGCACCGAGGCATCCTGAATCCGCCAGACTTCGACCTTACTGACGTTCTGGCACAAACCCGACAGAACGGTCGGTAGTAAATCCATTAGATACCCGGGATTGACTCCTGTGCCGACACATGCAACACCATTCTGACAGCATATTTCATCAATCCTTTTTGCAACTTCAGGATTAGTCTTCCATGGGAAGAAAAGCTCTTCACATGTTGAAACAATGTTGAGCTTACCATTCGCAAGCTCGGCCACCTGACTTTCAAGAGCAACGATACTGCTGACCGTTGTGACCAATGCGACATCAACCGCTTGGCCTTTGATTGCATCAGCCAGATTATCCCGAATAGTGATTCCAAGCGGATCGATGCCGCACAATTGTCCGAGGTCTTTACCGGCCTTTTCGGGATCGGGATCTACGGCCCCGATAATGTTGAAACATCCACGCTCCACTGCGTATCTAAGCACCTTCTGCCCTAATGGGCCGATTCCTACGTGAACAATATTGATCATCTACTTCATTCCTTTCTTGTTTTGAACTTTTCAATTCGCATTTGCGATAACTGGCAGCAAAATATGAGACGGGTGTTCTTCATCGTGGTAAATGGTTTGTGTCGTCATGATGAACTTCGTGCCGGTACCGAAAGGTTCGCCCGTGTTCAGGTTCCTGTCGAAGCGCGGGAAATTACTGCTGGATATTTCGACCCTGATTTTATGGCCGGGTAAAAAGGCGTTGCTTGTCACCCACAGATCAATCTCGTAGCGATAGACCTCGCCGGGCTGGATGAGGCTTGGTTCGCTTTTCGAATCTCGGTATCTGGCGCGAACGATCCCGTCACAGAGATTGAAGGGGCGCCCATCCGGATGAACATCCACAAGCTTCGCTGTAAAGTCGGTATCTTTTGCCGTGCTGGCCGCATAAAGAACCACCTTGACCGGCCCAGTGACTTCCAGCTCGGTCTTGAGTTCTTCGCTGGTAAAAACCAGAACATCGTTTCTCTTCTCAACATCGCTCTGGTCGCGTGGCCCGGCGGGACAACCCACCAGGTTGCAGCCGCCGGTAGTGGGAACCGGATCATTCGGATCATACACGAATTCGTCACACGGTTCTGCCGCAGGCTTCGCTGTAGTTAATTTCCCATCTCCCCCGGCAGTGTTTGCAGCCCCTTCGCTATGGAAATAGTAAGGTGTGTATTTTGTTCGCTCCAAAGGCCATTGCCGCTCATCACGCCACTGGTTGCGTCCCATTACGAAAATGCGAAAAGCCGGCCATGTGTCGGCCCCTGTCTTTTCTCCCTTCAGCCAGTAATCGAACCATTTTGTCTGTAACTCGCGCAGATCAATTAGTGATTCTTTGCCGAAGTTCAGGTCACCAACCTTGCCATCGCTACTTATCCCGTGCGCCCAGGGTCCCATTATCAGATGCTGGTGCTTTCGTGCATCCAGTGAACGCGATTTTGCCATGACTGCGTTTACGTGTTCGATGACGCTCCTGGAAAAAATATCATACCAGCCGCCGACCGAGCAAGAGGGAACAGTGATATCCTGCCATTGGTTTCTAACGCCGCGGGCAGCCCAGTACTCATCGAAATGCGGATGCGCAACCCAATCACGCAGGTACTGCACCTTGCGACCGAGGGCGCGGTCCCACTCGCTGAGCGGCAGAGTTCTAAAAGCATTATCCCAATCCTTCTCTTTCCAGGTGAACAAGGTAACCTGCTCTCCGGATTTGACAGCAACCATGCTGCCCCAGCCCATCATCAGGGCAAGATTTAAAGCCCCGTCGATATAGACACCGTCACCGTACGTATCGACCAGCGGCACAATGGGAAACATGGCCTTGAGATGGTCGCCAGCGTTCGGGGCTGTTATCCACTGGGTAAAGCCCACGTACGAGCCACCTGCAGTGCCAACTTTGCCGTTGCACCAGGGCTGATCCAAAAGCCATTGCTGCGTATCGGTACCGTCATTCCGCTCGTTTGCAAACGGTTCCCATACACCCTGGGAGCTTCCCTTGCCCCGGCAGTCCTGGCTGACTACCACATATCCGCGCCCGGCATAAAACAGTCCATCGCCGTTCTTTTCATTGCCCTTGCCGTACGGCGAACGTATGAGAATCACGGGGTACTTGCCCTCGGCTTTAGGAAGGAAAATATTGGCCGATAGCTCGACGCCGTCACGCATCGGAATCTTTACTTCCGTGCAGACTTCGACTGCGAAGGTCTTTTCCGCAGCAATGATTGTCTGCATCGAAAACAGCAATGACAAAACTAAGAATATAAGCGCTGATTTTCTCATGACTCTACCCCTAATGTAATTTTGTTATATTATATGCCTAAGTTGGAAAATTCAGTTTATCTAACGGATCTGTGCCTCTTCTTAATTCTTGCTGGTCGTCGAAGCCGTCATTGTCATCATCATCGTCGGCGTTATCACCGATGCCGTCACCGTCGGTGTCCCGCCATTCATCCTGATCCAGCGGGAAAGCATCCCATGGGATCGATTTGGCTCGATCGAATCCATCGCCGTCAATGTCCAGCTCCTCGTGGTCCGGGATATCGTTTTTATTGTAATCGTCCCCGACTCCATCGGCATCATCGTCCGCATCCAGATTATCGCCGATCCAGTCAGCATCCTTATCTTCCCATTCTTCGGGTTCCAGCGGAAAGGCATCTTTATCGTCCGGCACGCCATCGTTATCATCATCGGCGTCGAGATTATTAGGAACACCGTCTCCATCAATATCAGGTGGACCGTTTGGCGTGATTAGAAAGGCAATATCCACAACGAATTCAGGAACCTCAACAGTATTACTTCCAATTGTCAATTCAACGGTCTTGAGAATCGCTGCATTCTCAGGTGAGTACCAGTATCCTTTGGCATTCTTTGACACGTCAAGAGTAATACTTACACCTCTGAGCGGTTTATCATGATTCTCGAAATGATGCAGATAAACGCCCGCCCTTTCTTTCGAGGCCAGGGCATAAGCCCGGACAGCGTGCGGATTCGACACTTCCACTGGCACAACAACGACGTCCCTGTCCAGCCTGTAGGCGAAGTCCTGCATCGCCCGGACGTATTCGCGCTCCTTCGGCCCGAGCCAGATATTCATAAAATGACCGTCCCTTGCGTAACTCGTATTCCAGAAGATAAATGCAATCTCATTGAAGAAAGCCGTCCAGTTCCTGATACGCATCCGCAATGCCGAACGGTCGTCCCAGACGCCGCCGACACCCGGAGCGGGAGGATTCTTAGTGTCGATCCAGTTACCCTGCTCGCCGACGATAACGGGCTTGCCATACTTTTTCCAGTTTTCCGCCCTTGATGCTGTCACGGTGTCCGACTTTAGCTCATCTTCCCTATGATACCAATGTGGAGCGCTGATTTCGATGCCGGCAAGGTCCGGCCTCTCCCAGCTCGTGGTTATCGGGTGGCAGTACGGATCGATAGATTTCAGATAAGGAATCATAATTTGATACCAGCGGTCGTCGGCATGCTGCTCGTTCAGGAATTCCCAGAAGTCCACGTAAGAGCCCCAGCGGTCAACACTGTATTTAATGAATCTTTTGACCTTCGACATCGATTCGGCATCGTACGGCCCTTCGTTGAACGCCTTTTGAAATCCGAAGATACCATAGCAAATGCTGTAGCCGTACTTGCGGGCATAGCAAAGAATCTCATCGGTCATGACCGATTGCTGCACAAGGTAAGTATCCAGGTCATTATTCAGCCCGAAGGAACAGTTCTGCTGGCTGAACCGGTATAGATTGAATCCACATTGCGAGAAGTATCGGAAATAAACATCGGCGTTTTGCGGATTATTGCTGGGTCCTCTAACGAACATAGGCCCCGGCGGCAATTCCCACGGCTCTTTTCGGTCTGTGCGGAATGGCCCTTCCATCGAGCATTGATCCAATGCCGAGCCGGTACCCGAATTGTCGCCCCAGCAATCCTGCAGACCAATCGGAAAATAGGGACTGCCATCATCCAAGACTAATCGAAATTGATTCTCAGGATTCAGGAGGACAAAACCGCGATTCGGTTTGCGCCCTTCGATACAGGTAAAAGTTCCTTCGCCCCGCGCCTCTTGTCCGTGCGTATTCCTGAATACAAAATCGTACCTCCACTGGCCAAGCTCTAAAGGAGCAAAGCGTGCCTTCCAGATACCCCATACCGAGGAAGAGCCATAATGGAAGCCGCCGACGTGCACTTCTTTTTTTGATGGAGAAGTGAAAACAACATCGATGTTAATATCGAAAAAAGGATCAGGATAATTGGCTTCATGTCTGAAGGTAATTTCAAATATTTCATACTTTGGAATGGTGTCAGTATTCTGGCTGTATTCAACATCGAGGAAGCCGCGAGCAGGCTTCGGACTATCGACCTGCTGGGGCTGCGTTCTGCAGGAAACGCCAAACTGAGTTAAAGCGATCACAGCAAAAAACAAAGCAATCCTTGACTTCACAAGCTTGTCTCCTTATACACTCTGGAACAACAACTCAGAGCGTCCAGCCGTTTCTGTATTGCCGCCGGATGAACACATCGGCTTCGGGGCAGCCAATTGCTTTGAGGTTCTTAGCGTCCCAGATGATTTTCCTGCCGGTACGAAGCGCGACATTGCATAGCAATGCTGCTTCGGTCAGCGTGCCGGAATAGTCGAAATTGCACGTGGTCGGCCCGCCGGTTTTGCAGGCTTCGGCCCATTCGCGGTGATGGCCGATCGAATCCGGAATAAACGGCTCGGGCCTCTGGAAATCGGCAAACTTTTCTTCGGGCAGCAGTTGATGCTTACTATAGTCGGCAATCAACATACCATCTGATCCCATGAACAGCACGGCGTTCGGCCACTGCAGTGCTATATCGGCTTTGACAAATTCCGGATAACCGCCGCCGTTGTACCAGGTCAAAGTGACCGCCGGTAAATCACCGCGGGCCGGATACTCCTGTCGGGCGATAGTCCAGTTTGCGGCACTCTCGGCGTGAACAGGCCCGACGGCCTCGACGCTGGACGGATGCCGGAGTTTCAGCGCCCAGAACGCAAGGTCGCAGTAGTGGCAGAAAAAGTCACCAAGCACTCCGTTCGCGAAGTTCCACCAATAGCGCCATTTACCCGGGACATACTCCGGGCTATAAGGCCGGTAGGAAGCAGGCCCAAGCCAAAGGTCCCAGTCGAGCGTCTGGGGCACTTCGGGGCGTTCTGTCGGAGCGTCTTTCTGAGACATATTTGTCGGTGTCGGTGGCCCGTTGTAGTTTGCGCCAAGCCATACGCGGACTTCTCGAACCTTGCCGATTGCACCGGTCTGAACCAGTTCTACCACGCGACGGTAGTTGCTTTCAGCATGAATCTGAGTTCCCATTTGTGTTACAAGTTTTTTCTCCCGAGCAAGGTCTGCCATTACCCTCGCTTCGTACACGCTATGGGTCAACGGTTTTTCACAGTAGCAGTGTTTGCCGAGCTTCATAGCCATAACTGACGCAACAGCATGGGTATGGTCGGGCGTGCCAACTACCACAGCATCGATTTTGTCTTGCATCTCATCGAGCATCCTGCGGAAGTCTTTATATGGTTTCGCCTGGGGGTATTTCTCGAAGGTCTGTGCGGCGTGTTTCTCATCGACATCGCATAAGGCAACGATATTTTCTGTCGCTCCGACACCGTTTACGTCGGCGGCGCCGCGTCCTCCGACTCCTATTCCGGCAACGTTCAATTTCTCATTGGCTTGAGTACCGCGTACCAACCGGCTGTCCGATAAGATAATGAGGCCCGCGCCGCTGAAGGCTGCGTTGCGCAGGAAATCACGACGATTCAATTGTTTACGCATTGGTCACTACTCCTTTTCTATCTAAAATAAATCGAGAACGTCCCGTAAGGGATGCCTTACGGTAACGCTTTATGCTACAGCTTGCATTTAATTAAGTCAAGCACCTGACCGGCATTGACTAAAACGATTATTTCAATTATAAGAAAGTCTCACAAACACTGTTGTTTTGCTGAATGGATTGAACTAAATGAAAACTCTTCGATTTGGAATAATCGGTTGCGGTATGATGGGGCGTGAATTTGCCAGCGCCGCAGCCCGCTGGTTTCACCTACCTGATATAAGCGTACGCCCCGAGATAGTAGCAATCTGCCATCGCAATTTG
>Ga0209536_100011574_pt1 | contig 12909 bp, 10 predicted proteins | sample DeeMarSeWOR28_12_FD_187461 | JGI IMG/M metagenome (GOLD analysis project Ga0209536, IMG submission 187461) | Marine sediment microbial communities from White Oak River estuary, North Carolina - WOR-2-8_12 (SPAdes) (version 2) | ecosystem: Environmental > Aquatic > Marine > Intertidal zone >...
AAACAACCACCTCCTTTTTTCCTGGGCGAACTGCGGATTATCCAGTGCATTGAAATAGTTGGTCATGACCGCCCTGTTTAACTGTCCGGTTTCAGGATTCGAAAACATCTGCCGTACAATGGGGTGTGGCTCACTCAGTGCAGGGTTTCCGCTCAAACCCATGGTCTGATCCCCTGTCACCATGGTTTTCAGTTCATCGGTACTGACCGTTATCCCCAGCTCTTTATATGAATTCTCCAGGATGGTCTCCCTGACCAGCCTGGTCCAGGTCTCCTGCTGAATCTGCCTTTCCAGCTGTGCATTGAGCGACTGACCTCCCGAGTTTAGCTGGTAGAATTCACGCAGGCTCTTTTCCCTTTCCAGGTAATCATTGACGCCCACGCCTTTTCCATTGATTTCAGCAACTGATCTTTTCCCTATGGAGGGTGCTCCCGATCCCATCATATCTCCCAGGATGAAAGCAAAAAGTGCAAGTCCGATAATGATGGCTACCAACAATCCCGCCCTGTTTCTGATATTCTGTAATGTGGCCATTAATAGTTAAGAATTTAGCAATATTTATTCCTTCAAATTTGAGCGTACGAATATAGTAATATTTAGAGGTTTAATAAAATGAGGTTGAATGAATTTGTGATCCTCAGGAATGGAGCCTTTTCAATTCCACCTCCTCGACCCTGTTTGAACTCACATCGGTGATTGTAATCAGGTAGTTATCGATCTCCACCGAAGTGTTTTTCTCAGGGATACTTTCGTAGTGGTAGAGGATGTAACCTGCCAGTGTATCGTACTCCTCGGAGTCCGGTATACCCAGGAGATATTTATCATTGAGGTAATCAATCTCCAGCCTGCCGGAGAGCAGGAACCTGTCCTCATCCAGCTGTTTTTCGATCAGGTCACTGGTGTCGTGTTCATCTTCGATCTCCCCGAAAATCTCCTCAATGATATCTTCCGTGGTGATCAACCCGGAAGTGCCTCCGAATTCGTCCACCACCAGGGCTATGCTTTTACCCTCTTTGATAAAGGTGGTGAGTAATTTATTAACCGGCAGGGTTTCAGGGACAAATTGAATGGGTTTGATGAGGGATTTGATCGTTTCCGGCTTCCGGTAGAGATCCTTGGAATTGACGTATCCGATCACATTATCGATGGTTTCGCGGTAGATCAGGATCCTGCTTAAACCGGTTTCTATGAACCGCTGGGTGAGCTCATCCAGGGAACCATCGGCCTCGAGGGCAATTACATCGGTTCGGGGAATCATGCATTCACGTACCTTCAGTCCGGAAAACTCAAGGGCATTCTTAAAAATCTTAAGCTCCTCGATCGGTACGCTGTCTAACTCCTGTTCGGGCTGTACTGCCGTCACAAAGTGATCCAGGTCCACTTTGCTGAATATCGGTTCCGCTGAAGAGGATTCCGGACTTACCCTGAGCAGGTACTTCATGGTAAAATTTGAGATGCCCATGGTCAGGAGGGTAATGGGGTAGAGCGCCACGTAAAAAACCATGATGGGAAGACTCAGCACCCTCAATGAGTTGTTGGGATTGATCCTGAAGAGTGTTTTGGGAAGGAATTCAGCAGTCAGCAGAATGATCAGCGTTGATATCAGGGTCTGGATCAGCAGCACCAACGCTTCTGAATTTCCCCCGATCATTCCCCTGATGGGCTCTTCAAGCATCATGGCAAATGCTATTCCATAAATCACCAGGGCAATGTTGTTGCCAACCAGCATGGTGGCAATGAAACGCGACGGGTGTTTTACAAAGAAGCTTACCATCGCTGCAAAAATCTTCTTCTGTTTGCGGTCAATCTCCACCCGCAGTTTATTGGAGGATACAAATGCGATCTCCATACCCGAAAAGAAAGCTGAGAACAGCATGGAAACGAGTATCAGGATTGCCAGTATGACCGTGGGCTGGGTGGACATGGATTAACGGCGTGAGATTCTCATTCTTCTTCTAAAATAGTAAATCAGAAAGGCAAGAACCGATATCAGGAAATAGTGCCAGCTCTCACCGAATCCGCTATTGAGGGTGATATCCACTGCAATGAACAGCATCAGGCCGCCCAGAACGAACCATATTACTTCAAAAAGAGCCGATCCGCTATTCTTCATCCTCCTTCACCTCAACGGTGCCGCTTGTTCCTTTTAACTGCCAGTTGTCCAGGTTCTGATCCGATTCAAATCCTTTCCTTCCATAGAAAATACCGTCCTCATTCTGTATTCTGGTATATGCATCTGACCAGATCAGTTCCATGTTCTCATCCCAGAATAATTCCTCTGTCTGCAGGGCCTCTCCCGTATCAAGTCGGTGGGCCACCACATTTCCGGTGGCGTGCCACAATCCCTCTTCGGTGTAGTAAATCGCATAATTGGCCTGTATCTCAGACTCAATCCTCAGCGAATCGTCATAAAAATATACTTCCAGACCCTCCGGGAATTCCATGTAAGGCCGCTCCACATCAGGAAACTGCTGGTATGCAGGTGCCAGCATCTGAACCTGAACCTTGGCTGAATCACTGTAGATCACCTCGATATTGTTTCCCTTAATCTTGGGCACTTCAGTTTCATCGGTCAGCATCGAAACACGCTCAATATCATTTTCGCAGCTCCAAAACACCGTCATCAGAGTGAGAAACAGAAAACAGAGATTATGGAGAGACCATTTCATGGGGACAAAGATAAGAAAAAGCGCACCTACTTGTGAGGTGGATCCGGCTCATGATAGAAAGGGTCCTTTGGTCAGGCTTCAAACTGAATTTGAGGTATGAATTGTGGCTATTGCCTTGCCCGAACAGTGGTGTATTCATTGATGCATCCCTGAACCTGATAGGAATCTCCCTCCTTCATGTCCCTGAAGAAGATCTCCTCATTATCGGGATACTGTGATGCATAGTTGTTCAGCTTCTGTGCCGCTTCCTGGGCAACGCTCGGGTCCACAGACCTCGCCTTGGCATATTTATCCGCTGCTACCCAGAAGGCGGTCCGCTGTGCGAATTCGTCCCCCAGGTTGCTGCGCGACGCAATAATGGCATCACCCAGCAAAACATAGGCTTTGCCCATGTCATTCTTGTATGAGATGGCTTCACGTGCATAGCTGATGGCATCGCAGACCTGTTCGGTAGCGCTGCTGACCACGGCCAGTTCGTAAAACCATTCTGCCCGGGTGTCGTTATCGATATTCTGCCCAACCACGGCCATTTTCAGATATTCGGCTGCCCTTGGATACTCGTTGCGGCGCATGAAGAGATAAGCCAGATTATGTGCCGATTCCGGGCCCGGATCAACTTCATACATTTTCTCAGCCGCTGCGATGTAGAGGTCTGCAAGGTCACACCCCGAACTGCTGTAAAAGTTGATCACTTTCTGCAAAAATTCAGTATCGTTCTGATTGGCCTCAAACTGCGGCTCAAAGTACCCGTTCAATGCATCGCAGGTAAGCAGGCCACTGGCCAGCATCAATTCGTCGATATTTTCTTTGGCACGTTCCCACCTGGAACTTCTGCCAAGCAGTTCATCGACGATGGCAGTGGCCGCAAAATAATCGTCAATAGACTGGTTGTCAGTTAACCTGTCTGCCTTATTCAGGGTGATGCTGGAATTGACGTAGGTAACCAGCACCGCATCTCTAGATTTGCTCTGTTCCAGTTCAACGCTCCTCTTCAGGTAACCGTAAGCTTCTTCAACTGCATCTATATCGGTTCTCCGGTACCGGAGCAGATCGATTCCCTTTCTACCCAGGATATTCCCCTCTCCTCCGAAATATTCAGTCCGCCTGTCGTAAATAAGCAGCATGGTATCGATAAAACTCTCTTTGGCAGGTCCTTCTGAAGCAGATTCGATAAAACTGCGGTACATGGTAATGCCTTCCACATACATTCTTTCGCTGGAGGCAGGGCATTCGCCGAATACCTTTCTCCATGGTCCAATGGCATCCCTGTAGTTGTTGTGCTTGAAAAACTCCCTGTAGAGTGAAAGGTTCTTGATACAGTTGATGCTGTCCTGACCCTTCCCATATTTTGAACCGTCCTCGATCCCTTTCTGTCCCATGGCCGGCAGGGCCAGCAACAGGGAGAAGACAGCCAGGAGAATGGTCTTGAAGGCTTTCGTTTTCATACTGTTCAAAGTTTTCCTGGTTTAATCAAATCTCCTTTTACGGAACCACAAGTCGTGTAAAGTTACATTAAATGTAATAATTCCATAATTTTCTTCCACTAAATTCTGTTCCGTAGTACCTCTGGTACCCAATGTGAAAGCTACGTTAATACTCGATTTCATGGTTCTTACCGGGAAACCCAGTCCAAAAGTTATGCCATAATCCTTTAGCTGGGTACCGTTCACCTGAATGTAGTAGTTTGTATAATATCCTCCGAGCCTGTAAGACATCAACTTATGGTATCCGCGGAGCGCTTCCCGGTCCGGAATAAACTCAGCACCGAAACGCATGGAACTGTAGCGGGTGGTGGTATAGTTCTCTCCACTCATTGACCCGGTCCAGTCCTGAATATAGTAATCACCGGTCAGGATCAGTTTCTGCGGGATCCCCACGGAGAGGCCCACCCCAATCTTATCAGGAATGGTGAGGTTCTGGACGGTGGTATCACCTCCGAGAATGTATTCCGGGGTGATCAGTTCATCGGTGCTGAGGCTCACAGTGTCATAAGGATAGATCTCATTCACCACCCTGTAATCCAGCTCCACACCCGTGGTGGTTTGGAAATCATAGGTGCCACCCAGGGTGAAGAAAAAATTGTCACCCAGGGTTTCATAATACTGAAGTCCCAATGTAAATAGGGGTGTCCGCAGGTCAAAATTCTCCAGGGAGGAGGTGTTGGAGTAGGATGGATTCATGGGGAAATCCACGTCGCGTTCCCTGGTGAGCTTTCCCATCAGGTAGTTCATGGTCACTCCCAGGGAGAGCCGGTCGAAAACCTTGATTGAAGCACCCATATAAAAATTCATAATACCCCCATCACCCTTAAAATACGTATCCATGGCCTCACCGGTTTCATAATTGTCATATTCCTGCTTCACACTGTAACCAATGCTGCTGTATGGAACGATGCCTGCTGAAAAGCCGAAATGCTTTCCAACGGAGGTGCCGAACAGCACATGGTGCAGATTCATGTTCCACCAGGTGTTGTTGAAACTCGTTGATTCGTAACTGTTGAAGAATGCGTTGGCCCCGAAATCAAAATAGACAGATGTACTGTCCAGGGCTGCAAATGAAGCTGGATTCAGGTAATTGATCCGGCTGTTATCGTGAACAGCCAGACCGGTGCCCCCCATGGCAAGGTTTTGGCCGACTCCCTGTTTGGCCAGATCACCCAGTCCAAATAGTGTATAGGGAGAGTAGGTATTGAATTGTCCGTACAGGGTGTGGGTGGAAAGAAAAAAGGCAATCAGGGTGGCAGCTATGGTTGCAATAGTATGTCTAACGCTCTTGAAGTGCATTGTGTTCCAGTATTCTGTTAAGTCCGATCAGGTTCAGATTCAGGTCCACAAAGATGCTACTTTTTAGTTTTCCAACAAAGTAATTCGCGTCACCCCCGGTCAATACCACCTGTAATTTAGGATGATTCTGTTTGTTCGCTTCAATAAAACCATCCATTTCGAACAGCAGGCCATTCACAACTCCCGACTGTATGGATTCACGGGTGCTGGTTCCCAGAAGGGGCGGTTGCGCTTCCGGTCGTTCCATGAAAGGTAACCGGATGGTAAACCGGTTGAGTGCCTTGAATCTTATTTCAAGACCGGGTGATATGTTTCCGCCCAGAAATTCCCCGTGCTCGGTCACAATGTCATAGGTAATGGCAGTTCCAGCATCAATAACAAGTACATTTTTGTGCGGGCAGATGGTGTATGCTCCCACGGCAGAGGCAATTCGGTCGTATCCCAGGGTATCGGGAGTACGGTACCTGTTTGTTAGCGGAATGGAGGTGGAATGGTTCAGTTCAATGCAGTTGGAATAGAGGTTGTTCAAGTAATCGGTGATCTCCCTGGAATCATTGATGACCGAAGAGATAATGGCTCCCTTGAGTCCGGGATACCTGGTGTGGAAATAGGCGATTTCCCGGCTGGTAATACGCTCATAAGTGGCCGTCTCGATCACCTCCCTGCCCTCGCAGACTGCTATTTTACCAAAACTATTTCCCAGGTCGAGAACCAAATTCATTGATGCTACCCGTTACTCAGTTTCTCCAGAATCTGAAATGCCTCCTCTATACTGTTCACCCGGTCGCTGCGGAGGCTCAGCCGTTCCTGATCCTCCCTTAATCTGAAAATGGCCGGGTGGGCCTGGATATTTCCGATCACCTTTTTAAAGGTGTCTGAGCGATAAAAGGGTGATTCCGGATTGCTTACAAAATACGTGATCAGTACGCTCTTTTTCAACACAATTTTTTCAACACCGCATCGCTGTGCCGACCACCTCAACTGTACCACCTTTAAAAGCTCCTTGGAAGGCGCGGGCAATGGTCCGAACCTGTCCACGAGCATGATCCTGAATGCTTCCAGCTCCTGCTCATTGATCAGGGCATCCAGTTTGCTGTAGAGTTCAACCCTTTCACGAATGTTGGAGATATAACTGTCCGGGAACAACAGCTCAAGATCAGTATCCACATGACAATCTGGGACATACGATTTTTCCTCCCGGGCTGAAGAACCAGAATCGGCATACAGGTTGCTGAATTCAGCCTCCTTGAGCTCGGTGATGGCTTCATTCAGGATCCGGTTGTAGGTATCGAACCCTATATCGGCGATGAACCCGCTCTGTTCAGCTCCCAGGAGGTTTCCGGCACCCCTGATATCCAGATCCTGCAGTGCGATGTTGAATCCGCTTCCGAGGGCTGAGAACTCCTCTATCGCCCTGAGCCTTCTGCGTGCTTCCGGGGAGAGCAGAGTATCGGGGGGAGAGAAAATGTAACAGAACGCTTTTTTATTGGACCTGCCGACCCGGCCCCTGAGCTGGTGAAGATCACTCAATCCGAAACTCTGCCCGTTGTTGATAATTATTGTGTTGGCATTCGGAATATCGAGCCCGGACTCGATGATGGATGTGGCGATCAATACATCATAGTCCCCCTGAATGAAATCGACCATCACCGATTCAAGTCTTTTACCTTCCATCTGCCCGTGTGCAATCACGGCACGGATCCCGGGCACAACCCTGTCCACAATCTCCTTGACTTCCAAGATATTCTGGATCCGGTTATGGATAAAAAAGACCTGTCCGCCCCGGCTCACCTCGTACTCGATGGCTTCCTTGATAATCTCCTCATTGAATGTATGCAGCTCGGTGATGATCGGATGCCGGTTGGGGGGCGGGGTATGGATGATGGAGAGGTCCCTGGCCCCCATCAGGGAGAATTGAAGTGTTCTGGGAATGGGAGTTGCCGTCAGGGTGAGTGTATCCACATTCATTTTCAATTGCTTCAGCTTCTCCTTTACACTGACCCCGAATTTCTGTTCCTCGTCTATGATGAGCAGACCGAGATCCTTGAATCCGATCTCTTTTCCTGCCAGTTTGTGGGTTCCAATGATGATGTCAATTTCTCCGCCTTTCAGCCTTGAAAGGATACTCTTCTGATCACCGTAACTCCTGAACCGGCTCAGGTATTCAATGTTGCAGGGAAATTCCTTCAGGCGGTCCCTGAAGGTATTGTAGTGCTGGAAAGCCAGAATCGTTGTGGGAACCAGAACGGCCACCTGTTTGCTGTCGGTGACCGCTTTAAAAGCAGCGCGTATGGCTACCTCGGTCTTACCGAAACCCACATCTCCGCAAACCAGGCGGTCCATGGGATAGCCCGCTTCCATTCCCTCCTTTACTTCCTCCGTAGCTTTCAGCTGATCCGGAGTATCCTCATAGATGAAGGAGGATTCCAATTCCCGCTGGAGGTAGGTGTCTGGTGAAAAAGCAAATCCTTTCTGCTCCCTACGTTTAGCATAGAGCAGGATCAGATCCCTGGCGAGGTCCTGAACCTTCTTCTTGGTGTTGTTCTTGAGTTTCTGCCAGGCACCCGTTCCCAGTTTATAGATCTTTGGGGCCTCGGTATCTTTTCCCCGGTATTTTGATATCCGGTGGAGTGAGTGGATGTTTACGTAGAGTACATCCCGGTCTTTATAGACCAGCTTGATCGCTTCCTGCAATTTTCCGTTGACATCGATCTTCTCCAATCCTCCGAAGATCCCGATGCCATGGTCCACATGTACCACATAATCTCCGGGATTCAGTCCCGTCAGCTCTTTTACCGAAACCGATTCTTTGCGGGTAAAACGGTCGTGAAATTTAAATTTGTGATACCTTTCAAATATCTGATGGTCGGTGTAATACGAGATTTTCAGATCGTGGTCCAGAAAACCCTCGTGAAGGGTGGCGGGAACGGTCCGGTATTGCAGATCCGGATCTATTTCATCGAAGATATCCCTCAGACGTTCAAGTTGTTTTTCGTTGTCCGACAGGATGTGATTGCTGTAACCTTCTCCGGACCTCTCTTTCAGGTGGGTGGCCAGCAATTCAAAATTCTTCTGAAATGAAGGCTGGGGGGTGGTACTGAATCTCCAGACCATTTCCTCCCTGTTTCTGGGAGTGGTTCCAAAAATCACCCTTCTGAACCTTTCCAGATGTTCTTCTGTCTCAAGGCCAGATCTGAGAAACCTTGATTTGTCAATGGTCTCACCGGCATCGTCGGTGAGGGAGGTGCGATCGTATAGGGAACCGATGTGGTCGGTAAGCACTTCCGGATTGTCGATCCAGAGTGTGGTCCCTGCAGGGATATATTCGAGGAACGAGACCCGTTGCTCTCCCATCTCATGTTCCCACTGTATGTTGGGTATGATCTTAACGATTTTCGCCTTTTCCAGCGACCGCTGGGTATCGGTATCGAATATGCGGATGGAATCAACCTCTTCTCCGAAAAAATCTATCCTGTAAGGCTGGCTGGAAGCATAGGAGAACACATCGACGATACCCCCCCTGATGGAATATTGCCCTGGTTCGAACACAAAATCAACCAGTTGGAACTGGTAGGTCTGCAGTACTTCCTCCAGAAAATCCCTGTCGATTTTTTCACCGATCCTGATCTGCAGGGTGGAGGAGGAGAGCTGACTCCTGGTGACGACTGTCTCCACCAGCGCTTCGGCATAAGAAACGATGAAGCTGGAGCTCCTTTTTTCCGCCAGTCTGCGCAGGGTCTGCGTGCGGGTGATGATGTTGGCTTCATCGGTTTGATGATACTGTACTGAACGCTTGTATGATGACGGGAAAAACAGGGTGCGCTCCGGGGTGCCTTCCAGCGTAACCAGGTCGGTGTAGAAATAGGCAGCCTCCTCTTTGTCATGGAAAAGAATCAGGTGCGGACCTTTCAGCTGTTCCAGGCACGCATGGATCAAAGCCGATCTGCTCGATCCTGCCAGTCCCTCGAGATACTGAACCGGGTGAGCCCCTTCTTTCAGCGAATCCACGAGGGATGGCAGATGCGGATGCAGTGGATATGGATTCTGAATCATAGGGAATTATATCAGGCTGCCGGGGAGGGTGTACGCCAGGATGAGTCCGATGATCCCCACCAGGATACCCACCAGCATCATGGGAATCAGGTTTCGCCGGATCAGCAATCCTTCCACCCCCACCAGTCCCACCGTTGCACAGGCAGCAATGACATTATGTACGCAGATCATGTTGCCCAGGGCACCACCGATGTTCTGGAGGCTTACTATCAGGATGGTCGATATGCCCAGCTGTTCAGCAATTGAGAACTGAAACAGACTGAACAACATATTGGAGACCGTATTGGATCCCGCCATGAAGGATCCCAGTGCTCCCACAAAAGCATCTACCAGCGGCCAGGCACCCCTGAATATCCCGGTCATGGCTGAAGCCATGGCGATGGGCATGCTGATGATCCCGTCAGGATTGTTCCCCGACTGCATCATGATCCTGACCATGGGAACTGCAAATACGAGTGCTATCAGGGGATTCTTTATCCTTCTGATGGCCTCTCCCCAGGCTGTGCCCACCTGGGTTCCTTTCATCCGGAATAACCAGGCCGACAGCAGGGCTACCAGGATAAATGGGAAGATACCCGGATTGTTGAGCGGATCCACAGTTCCGTTGACAGAGGTCCCGAACAGATCGGTATATTCCAGGCTGGCCGATTGTACCCATCCGTTGAAAGGGAGCGACCGGATGCGTGTCACCACCAGCAACGCCCCGATCAGGATGTAAGGAATCCAAGCCCTGAAGATAGGTATGGGGGAACCCGCAGGCCGGGTATCCATCTGAATAGATCCCAGCCACTGTTTCTCCCAGGAACTTTTTTCAGGAAAGTTCCAGGTGGATTTGGGAACCAGGAAGCCTGCCCTGGTGGCCGGTATCAGGATGGCCAGACCAATCAGGCCTCCCAGCAGTGTGGGAAATTCGGGACCCAGGAATATGGCAACCAGCAGGTAGGGAAGAACAAAGCACAGCCCGGCAAAAAGGGCATAGGGCCAGATGGCCAATCCCTCCCTGAGGCTCTTTTTCTCACCGAAAAAGCGGGTCATCATAGTGACCATGATCAACGGGATCAGGATCCCAGGCAGGGCATGCTGCGTTGCCGTCCAGATCCCTATCTGCTGGATATACTCTGCGTAGGAGATCCCCGAAGAGGCGATGTATTGCTGTGCAGCTGGTATATCAAGTGAGGTCTGGATTCCAATCAGCGTAGGGGTTCCCACTGCGCCGAAAGAGACCGGTGTCACATTGGCTATCAGGGCAACCATCACCGCAGCCAGAGCTGGGAACCCCAGCGATAACAAGAGCGGGGCGGCCAGTGCTGCAGGAGTGCCGAACCCGGCTGCTCCTTCGATGAATCCCCCGAATAGCCAGGCGATGATGATTGCCTGGACCCGTTTATCTTCTGAAATATTCGAAAACCCACGGTTAATGGCTACGATGGCACCACTCTCCCTGAGGGTGAAAAGCATCAGCAATGCTCCAAATACGATAAAAAGGATTTTGATTGCGATCACCAGACCGTTCACCGATGCTGCGAGGATCCAGTTGCCCGGGGTATTCCAGATGGTTACCGCCAGCAGCAGTGTGATAAGGAATGCCACAGGCATCGCCCTGGTGGCCGGCCATCGAAAACCGACCATCAGGGCAAAAATCGCCACAATTGGTAAGGATGCAATCAGGGCAAGGATACCTGCGGACATCTTTTAGATTGGCAGTTGAGGGTATGAATGTATTTAAAACATTCCAATCTGTCATGTTTCTGTTAATTTTATTGCGGATTCCAAGCCCATACCCATGAATATACTGATCGCGCCCGATTCATTCAAAGATTGCATGACTGCCTCGGAGGTAGCCAGTGCCCTCAGCAGAGGTATACGGGAAGTAATGGGGGATGCAACCATTCAGGTGGTACCCCTGGCTGACGGAGGAGAAGGAACGGTGGACGCGGTCATCCAAGCCACCGGGGGATCCTTGATCACTGCCCATGTCCTGGATCCTCTGGCGAGGCCAACCGACTCCTTCTATGGCATAACCGGGGATGGCCAGACGGCGGTCATTGAAATGGCTGCAGCATCAGGAATAGAACTTCTGCGGCAGGAAGAGAGGAATCCCTGGATCACTTCGACTTACGGAACGGGCCAGCTGATCAGGGATGCCCTGGACAGGGGCTGCAGCACGATCCTGATCGGAATTGGAGGGAGTGCCACCAATGATGGTGGTTCCGGGATGGCAAAGGCACTGGGCATCCGTTTTCTGAACAGGGGTGGTGCGGAGATTGCAAACGGTGGCGGAGGATTGGGAGAACTGCAATCCATTGATCTGAAAGGGTTGGATCCCAGGATCAGGCAGACCCGGATCCTTGTGGCATGCGATGTAACCAACCCGCTCACCGGCCCCGAAGGAGCCTCGGTGATTTACGGACCGCAGAAAGGGGCTGATCCGGATATGGTAGCCCGGCTGGATAATCACCTGGCCCACTTCGCACGTATTGTGAAAGAACAGATGGACCTGGATGTCTCCGGAATTCCCGGTTCAGGAGCAGCGGGAGGTCTGGGTGCCGGTTTGATAGCCTTCCTGGATGCCGGACTGGCCAAAGGATTTGAACTGGTGGCCGAAACAGTCTCACTGGAAGAAAAGATCATGAAGGCTGACCTGGTGATCACCGGTGAAGGTAAAATGGATCACCAGACCCAGTTTGGCAAAACTCCATTCGGAGTGGCGCAATTGGCCCGAAAGCATGGAAAACGGGTCATTGGAGTGGCAGGCAGTCTGGAGGAAGGGGCGGAGGTGCTCTACCGGCACGGTTTTGATCTGCTATTATCCATACAGGAAAAACCTGAAGAACTTTCCCATGCGCTGAAAAAGGCTGGCAGCCAGCTGGTTCGTGCGGGGGAACGCATCGGGAGGATGCTTACACTTACCCGTTAATCCGCTCTGGTGACGGTTACTTTGGATCCTTCAGGGATGGCGCGAAGCTTTTCGGGCTCCACTGTTGATAACTTTCCAAAAATATTCACCGCACTTGCCGCAACAGGGGTATTTCCAGAACTGACAGGAGTCGGACCGTAAAAGATACAGAAGGCAGGCATGTTTGGCCAGTAGCCCAGATCCCCCAATGAGACTGCGGCCCTGGAGTCCGGTTCAAGCCCGGTCTCAACAGGAATTTCGAAGTAGATCTCATCGCCCCAGAGACTGATATTCTCATGAATGGGGAGGGCTTCATAGATTGCTCTTCCTGTCGGAGTGTCAAGCAGTTCCGCATCTACCTGGTAAGATGCAAAACGGATGGTGATGTTCATTTTTTTTAGAACTTTCCGATTACTAATTTTGCCAAACAATTTACAAATTAAAATGGTTCGAAATGATCATATTTAAATTCGGGGGGGCTTCGGTTAAAAGTTCAGAGGCGGTTCGG
>Ga0209536_100011575_pt1 | contig 12907 bp, 12 predicted proteins | sample DeeMarSeWOR28_12_FD_187461 | JGI IMG/M metagenome (GOLD analysis project Ga0209536, IMG submission 187461) | Marine sediment microbial communities from White Oak River estuary, North Carolina - WOR-2-8_12 (SPAdes) (version 2) | ecosystem: Environmental > Aquatic > Marine > Intertidal zone >...
AGTTTTTATGACCGCTTCTATTTGAAATCCCGGTGACAGGCCTTCATCCTCGCCCTCAGATCACGAATTTCGTGGTGCACCACTTCCAGCTGCTGGTTTGCCACCGCCCGCTTTAAATTTTCGAGATGATCCTGGTACTCGATCATGGCCTCCTGCCATTCGGGCTCTGCAAAACGAGCCATTTCATTGGAATCGCTGATGAACTCGTCCAAAATCGCTTCATCGGGATAACCGCCGCCGGCAACGGCTTTTTCCAGCAATTTGTACTGCCGGGCCATGCGCTTTTTCAATGTCTTGAAGCGGCCCTGCCAGCGGGTGACTTCCTCCCTGGCAGCCGGCTCATAGTCATCGAGCGTAGACCATCTCCATTTCAACTTGGTTTCAATACGCCCCTGTTTTTCCTTGTGCTTGACCGTGGCTTCGATTATTTCAGGGATAGACCATTGGCGGCCTTCAGCTGCAATGGTGCCGCTGCGAAGCTCGCCCGCAATTTTTTCAAGATAGTCGGCAAGCTCCAGCCGACTGAATTTCTTTTCGATTTTGCTTTTCATGGGTGTGCGCCAATCCCTTGAAATTTATAGACTGATTTCAGGGAGAAATTCTTTTCATCACGAAAACACGAAAATTAGAAATCACGAAATATTTAATTTTCATTTTTCGTGTTTTCTTCCTTTCGTGCTTTCGTGATTAATATGCTCTTATTGGTCAGGGTTCGATAATTCCGCTTGTCCCAAAATTTTAATTTTATCGCCACGGCGAATTTTACCCTCCTCTAAAACCCGGGCGAACACACCTTCACGCGGCATGATGCAGTCGCCGGCCTTGTAGTAAATGGCACATTTGTTGTGACATTCCTTGCCGATCTGGGTAATTTCCACCAGAACCGCTTCTCCCAGCCGGACAAGGGTGCCCACCGGCAGTGTTTTCCAGTCAATTCCCTCGGTGGCGATGTTCTCGGCGAAGTCGCCAAAGGTTACATCCAGGCCCTGTTCTTTGACGCTGTCGATGCTTTCGGATGACAGAAAGCTTACCTGCCGGTGCCATTTACCGGCATGGGCATCACCTTCCAGGCCGTGGTCTTTGGAGATGAAAGCCTCATCGACAGGTGTCTTGCGGGTGCCCTTTTTTTTGCTGATTGAGATGGAGACTATCTTCATTATCTTAATACCTCTTCAACTATAGACCAATGGAAAATCCCAAATAACAAGCACCAAATTACAAATAAATCCCAATTCCAAAATTTCAATGACCGAAACAAATCCGAGCAATTTCTGCTTTTCCAAAAAGTTTAGATCTTTGGAATTTGAAAATTGGATATTGTTTGTATTTTGTTATTTGGTGCTTGGAATTTTTTAATTTTAAAATTTATTGTTATTAGCTTTCCAGCATGATGGTTTTATATAAATCGTGGCCCTACATTGCTAAGTGCCGTTTCCGATCAGATAAAGCCCATAGGTTGCGCGCAAATTCGGTAAAAAGGAGATGGCTTTCCCATAGCGGTTTTCGGATTGGGTATTTATGGCAACTTCCTTTAAAATACTAAACCCCACTTCATGGATAAATTTTCTAAAATCCTTGATGGTAATTACCCGGATGTTGGGCGTGTTGTACCATTCGTAGGGCAGCTGCCGGGTAACGGGCGCGTAGCCGGACGACAACAGCTGCCAACGGCAGCTCCAGTGGCTGAAATTGGGAAAACTGACGATTCCCTTTTTCGCGATGCGCAGCATCGAGCGTATCATGGTATCGGGTTCGTAAACCTGCTGCAGGGTCTGGCTCAAAATCACATAGTCAAAGGTGTTATCGGGATAGTCCAGCACTTCCTCATTGATGTCACCCTGCAGAACCGACAGCCCCTCTTCAATACACTGGGCCACCCGGGATTCATTGCGTTCGATGCCGTTGCCGGTTACATTTTTGTGGGTGATCAAATATTTGAGCAACTCACCTTTTCCGCAGCCAAGATCGATGACCCGGGAGCCCGGCTCGATCCACGAAGCGATGATCTGCAGGTCAAACCGCATCTGATTATTTTTGGGATTTGTTGAAGACACGCTCTAAAAAACCTCTGATGACTGATGTTAACCGCTCATTGGGCAGCAAAAAGGCGTCATGGCCCCATTCGGCCTGGATTTCGCAAAAGCTCACGTCCAGGCCGTTTTTTTTCATAGCTTTAACCATGGCCCGGGATTGATAGGTCGGATAAAGCCAGTCGGATGTAAACGATACCACCAAAAAGGCAGCCGCCATTTTAGAAAATGCTTTAACCTCGGACCCGGCACCGTGCTGTTTTCCCAGATCATAGTAGTCGGCGGCTTTGGTGATGTAAAGAAAGGAGTTGGCATCAAAGCGCTCGACGAACTTCTTGCCCTGGTAGCGGAGATAACTTTCCACCTGAAAGTCGGCATCGAAATTAAATGAAAAATCGCTCTTGTCCTGCAGCCGGCGGCCGAACTTAAGACGCATGGATTCATCCGACAGGTACGTGATGTGGCCGATCATACGCGCCACGGCCAGACCCATATCGGGTTTGGGACCGTAGTAATATTCGCCGTTGTTCCAGTTGGGATCGGCCATGATGGACTGACGGGCCACCTCGTTAAAGGCGATTGCCAGAGCCGAGTGTTTGGTCGTGGTGGCCAGGGGAATGGCTGCAGAGACCATCTCCGGATACCGCGCGCACCATTCCAAGACCTGCATGCCCCCGATGGAACCCCCCACAACGGCCAGCAATTTGGTAATTCCGAGATGGTCGATCAGCGCCTTCTGGGCTTCGATCATGTCTCCGATGGTGACCACCGGAAAATCCAACCCATAGGGCAGAACGGTCCTGGGGTTGATGGTACACGGTCCGCTGGACCCCATGCAGCTGCCGATAATATTGGAACACACGACAAAGTATTTGTCGGTGTCGATTCCCTTGCCGGGTCCGACCATGTTGTCCCACCAGCCGGGTTTTTCGTCCTCCGGTGTGTAGTAACCGGCCACGTGGGAATCTCCGGACAGGGCATGCAGGATCAAAATGGCATTGCTGCGGTCTTCATTCAGCGTGCCGCAGGTCTCATAAGCCAGGCTGACAGGACCAAACCGCGCGCCACTTTCAAGCACCATTTCATCCGGGGATTCGGCAAAGGTGAACAGCTTCTTTTCGACAATTCCCACTGAAATTTTGTCTTTGTCATGTTCGATGTATTCGCTCATCGGTACCTTCGCATGGATTCATCTGAATTAAAATTACGTCGCGGTAATAGGGGGCCGTGTCAATGGTTGCTGGTGAAGGTTGGAGGTTAGAGGTTGGAGGCGTTATCGGAACTTTAGAATTTCTGCCTCAAACCTCAAACCTCGAACCTCAAACCTGCTTTTGGGTCTATGCTTACACTTTCGCGAACGCCTGTTCCAAGTCGCCAATTATATCATCAATATGCTCCAGGCCCACCGACAGCCGGACCAGATCCGGGGTCAGGCCGCCGGCGCGTTGCTGCTCTTCACTTAATTGTGAATGGGTGGTGCTTGATGGATGAATCACCAGGCTTTTGGCGTCTCCCACATTGGCCAGGTGGGAGAAAAGCTGAAGGCTGTCGACGAATTTTCTGCCGGCCTCCAGCCCCCCTTTGATCCCGAAAACAACCATGGCGCCGTAGCCGTTGCGAAGATATCTGCTGGCCGCCGGGTAGGCCGGGTCATCTTCCAGCCCCGGATATCTCACCCAGGTAACCTTGGCATGGGTTTTCAGGAAGTGGGCCACGCGCATGGCGTTTTCGCAGTGGCGCTGTATCCGGAGCGGCAGGGTTTCCAGACCCTGTAAGAACATCCAGGCATTGTCGGGCGAAATGCAGGCCCCGAGATTGCGCAACGGCACCAGGCGCATTCTCATGATAAATGCGACCGGGTTGAGATCCCCCAGGTCATGGGCGTAGCGCAGGCCATGATAGCTGGGGTCCGGCTCATTGTAAAGTTTGAATTTGGGATCGGTCCAGTCAAATTTTCCGGAGTCAACCACAATTCCGCCGATGCCGGTGCCATGGCCTCCCATCCATTTGGTCAGCGAATTGACCACAATATCGGCGCCGTAATCGACACTTTGCAACAGGAAGGGCGTGGTAAAGGTGGCATCGACGATCAGCGGTAGGTGATGCTTTCTGGCAATTTCGGAGATGGCGCTGATGTCGGTAAAATCCAGCAGCGGGTTGCCGATGGTTTCAATGAAAACAGCCCGGGTTTTTTCTGTGATAGCGGATTCAAAGCTGCCGGGGTCACGGGCATCGGCGAACCGTGTCTGGATGCCGAACTGGGGCAGAATGCAGTCAAACATGGTATAGGTGCCGCCATAAAGATTGTTGGCCGAGACAATTTCATCACCTGCCGAGCAGATATTGATGATGGAGTAGTGAATGGCTGAGGTGCCCGACGACAGGGCCAGCGCCGCGGCCCCGCCCTCCAGGGCTGCGACCCGCTGCTCAAGAACGTCCTGGGTGGGATTCATGATGCGCGTATATATGTTTCCGAGCTCCTTTAGCCCAAAAAGATTGGCGGCATGCTCGGTGCTTTTAAAGACATAAGATGATGTACGGTGAACGGCAACGCCTCTGGCGGTCGTTGTGGGATCCGGTTCCTGGCCGGCGTGCAAACAAAGGGTTTCGAATTTGTAATCCTGGCTCATGATCTATCTCCTTTTTGTACCTGGGCTGCGTTGCTATATGCGCAGGTGTTCTCCTGTGATATTCCGACAAGCGTATACTAAATACTTCTAACAACGTTTATAAGCATGTCAACGACAAAGAAGATCTTTTTCTACCGCAGCAAATTATTGCTTGCCGATAATATCTGGAATTAAATAAAAGCGTACCTGAGTTATCTGATAATGCTTGCAGAATAAAACGGGGTGGGTACCAAATCGGGTGTAACCTGGGAGCTAACGGTCAAAGAGATGAGGATAAGCGGGTTTAGCGGTTCAAATTCTTTTCCCCCTCCTGTTTCCATTCTGCAAGAACCTGGTCTGTTGCGCCCGGCAGCGGCACATGCCGTCCGGCTCCTGCATGTCCATTTGCATAACCTCACATCCTTTCTGAAGAAGCTATCTCAAAATTCTATCCCAGCATAGCTGGATGACACATCAATTAAGATTTTCAAAGGGGTACCTTTTTGCGATGGCTTCTGATTTTAGTGGAGCGTAAGTACCACGATGTATTATGCCACGTCAAGCCTTTTTATTTGAAATGGGCGGTCTACTTTTGCGGTGTCGCATCCGACAGCATGTTGGAAAATACTTCGCAGGTCCGGCAAATCTGCATCTTTTCCTTCCAGCTTGCCTGTACTATACCTTGACAGGAGGTTCCGTTTATAAACCAGCAAAGATCACCGGCCTTGAACTCCCAGGCCGGGCATTGCTTCCGCTGGTTGGGGGGACATTTCTTGATTGACCAGCAGGGTCTGCGGTGCTTGCGGTTCTCATCCATTCGTGAGACCAGAAAATACATCTGCCGTTCCACATGGGATGGTATGGACCGCCAGGCCTGCTCATAACTGTGGATCGCCTTGATAGAGGTTCCGAGCAGTTGAGCCATTTGCTTTTGGGTTTTGTTCAGCTTCTTTCGCAGATGGATGAACTCTTTGCTGTCCATGGGGAATTCCGTAAGCCTGTTGATGAGGTGGTAAAACAGCGCAATTCCAAATTGCCACAATGTGGCATACATGTCAATGGAAAAGATCCCGCGAAAATTGATCGGTTAAACCGGGGGGTTAATCTGAGTTGAGGACCGAATTGAGCGAACCGCTTCTAAAGCCATCCAGATCCAGGGCTACGTAGATAAATCCCAGATCGTGAAATGTTTGGCGGATGTGTTGGTGGTGCTCCAGGATGGTGTCGAAGTCTTCGGAAGGAACTTCGATGCGCGCCGTATCGCCATGGTGGCGTACGCGCAGAACCCGCAATCCAAGATCGTAGAGAAAATCTTCAGCCTGTTCAACCTGATTTAGTTTTTCTCGGGTCACCTGCTGCCCATAGGCCAGTCGGCTTGCCATACAGGGCATCGCGGGTTTTTCAGCGATATCCAAGTGATAATAGGCGCAAATAGAACGGATCGTCTGCTTGGCAAACTGCAACTCGACATACGGGGCCTGAATTGAAGCCTCACGGGCCGCCTGTATGCCCGGGCGATAATCACCCAGATCATCCATGTTGACACCATAGCTGACCGGCCAGGGGTCTATGGCCGCGGCGCCCTGGAGTTGTTGGCGCAGCGCCTCGATCTTTTCAAACAGTGCTTTCTTGCAATGATAGCATCGATCGGAATGATTGGCCTGATAGCGGGGGTTATCCAATTCCCGGGTTCGAATGATTTGAAGCGGCATGCCGTGGGTCTGGGCAAAATTTTTAGCAAACCGGTACTCCCGGCGAGCCAGGGAAGGACTGTCCGCCAGAACGGCGACCATATTGTGCTTTAGCGCCCGGTGGGCGGCATAGGCCATCAGGGCGCTGTCCACCCCGCCGCTATAAGCTATAATGGCGTGCTTCTGTGCTTTAAAATAGGCTTCTAATTTTTCGGCCCCAACCCGGGGATCCATATCTGCCCTGATCTGGTTAACGGTCTTTTGCATTTTCTAAAATGATTTCTGATTAACATGACCAGTCGGAAGTCGTATGAAATTTCAACCCTCCCGGTGATGTCCGCAAAAAAGCTGGCTTACGAAATGGGCGCTCCAGGGGGAGGGTAGAAATCGGGTGGGCAATCAAAAAATACCCGTGAAAACATCACAGGTACGGCAGACTTTCATTTTTTCGTTCCAGGTGCGGTGAATTTCACCATCACATATGGTACCATTAATGAACCAGCAAAGGTTGCCGCTCTTGAATTCCCAGGCCGGGCACTGTTTTTTGCGCTCGGGGGAACAGTTTTTGACTTTCCAGCAAGGCTTGTTCCCGTTCAGGCTTTTTTGTTTGCGGGAGACCAAAAAGTATACCTGGCGCTCCACCGCCGGCGGAATCGTTCGCCATCCCTGCTCATAGCTGTGAATCGCTTTTAAGGATGTGCCCAGCAGCTGGGCCATCTCTTTTTGGGTTTTGTCTAAAGTGGTCCGAAAATTTTTGAATTCGTTTTGATCCATGAAGTTAACCTTTTATAAGATTCGATATCCGTATGCCAAGTCAAATAGTCATATTAGCTACATTGTGGTAGTAATGTCAATAGAAAAGATAGGTTCAGGGTTCAAAGTTCAAAGGTTCAGAGGCTGATCGTCAGATTTATCGCAATTGCTGTCAAGTCGGACTGCAGTTAACCCAGAACCCAGAACCCTTCTAATCCAGCATCCAGATGTCGTGGATATCATCTACCGTATAGCGGATCGTCCGGATTGCTTTGAGGATACGGGTATAGGTCATGGCTAATCCGATATTTTCCGACAGCACCAGCAGTGAGTCGACATCGCGGTCTGATATATCCCAGACCTCATGGTGATAAAGCCTCAGCGCGCCGATAACTTTGCCTGAAAAATTGATGGGGACCGAAACAATAGCCCCGATTCCCTCTTTGGCGGCATCCTGGGGGTATTGAAGCTTATTGGTATTGCTGACATCGCGGATCACGAACGGTTTTCCGTCAAAGGTATCGGCAATGCTTTTGTCTGATAATAGCGGCCCCTTATTAACATATTCAGGACTCAAGCCGAAGCTTGCCAGAACCTCCAGTTCATCTAACTCCACGTTCAGAGCGAAAATCGTACACCCTTTTATCTCAAGGGCCGCAACCAGCAATTGGGTTAAATGGTTGGCCATTATCTCCAGGTTATCAGATTGCGCTATAGCCCTAAAAACGACTTTAAAAAGATCAATGTCTATTTTTTCTTCAGCACTCATTGATTACCCTCCTGTATGTTTAGGAAACGATGCACACGGTAGTGTCTTTGAGCGTCATCAAGACCTTGTGCGAAACACTGCCGGAGAAAAATCGGGTGACCCGGGACGCTTTGCGGTTCAGGACGATGGCATCGAATTTAGTTTCATGGTTGAGACTGATAATCTCGCTGGCAATATCCTTTTTCCGGGGTCTGAAAATGGTTTGAATCCGGCATTTCGCCAGGTCCTTAGTGGCAAGGTTATCGATGATGGCCTTGAAATCATTTTCCCGCTGCATTACCTGCTGGGCAAGATAGCTCAAGCTGCTTTTTAATTTTCCGGTTACCACGCTGGGTTGGGTCTCAATTTCGGGTATGGGCGTGTAGGCATGAAAGAACGTGATCTCAACTCCATCGAGGTGTGCAAAGGTGGTGGTAACGAATTCAATTGCCTTTTGATCCAGTTGAGCAAAATTATAGGCAACCAATATTTTCTGAATGGCCATTTTGCCTCCCCCCTTTCGTATGATTAAGGTTTAATTAGAAGCTATCTCAAAAGGCCCACCGCAATGAGACGTGTCGCAGATGTCCTGCTCAAAACCGCAATATAAGCAGATGATACGTTGGATGATCTGAAGACGGGCTAGAAGCGATTTATCAGAAGTTACCGTGCATGTCGGCTGATTACGATTGCAAAAATCCAGCAAGGGCAGGAACCTGTTGCCGAGCGCAAGATCAGGCCATCCCGAACCTTAGCCGGGGCGGCCGTTCAGGCTGGTGCAAGTTTCAGCTTCTTCAGCCAAATTGCCACAAAGTGTCAATTTATGTCAATAAAAATCTTGATTGGTTGTTTTCAAAGGTCTTCCCCCGCCCATAGGGCGATAGAATCCAAGCCACCCGCTTTGCGGATGGTTGTTGACTCTGGCCGCGTGATCCGGGTATCATAACATTTTCCCGATTACCCCATTTTGCTCTTGCCCCGGTTCAGGCGGCAAGGAAAGGATCAGGTATGACACGCCTTGAGAACCTGCCGGAACCCCAACGATCGCACATTGCCAAAACCGAGCTGCCCACCTTCGATACCCATCACTGGGCAACGGGACCCGCATTGAGCCGGCGGCGGATAGCCCTTATTTCCACCGCCGGGCTTCACCGTCGTGACGACATGCCGTTCACGTTTGAGCCCGGTGACAACTATCGCATTATTCCCGGCAGTACCGCTTCCGATGAATTGATCATGTCCCATGTTTCCACCAACTTTGACCGCAGCGGCTTTCAACAGGACTGGAATATCGTTTTTCCCCTGGACCGGCTCCATGAGCTTTGCGATGAGGGACTTATCGGCAGTGTCGCCGCGTTTCACTATTCCTTTATGGGTGCCATGGATCCGACGGATTTGGAGCCGTCCGCACGCAAGCTGGCCGGTTTGTTAAGAGATGATAAGGTTGACGGTGTCCTGCTGGTTCCGGTTTGACCGCTGTGTACGCGCGCCGTGGGCGGGCTGGCACACTACATTGAGCAGGAAGGCGTTGCGACCACGCAGATCAGTTTGATTCGATTGCATACCGAAACCATCCAACCCCCGCGGGCATTGTGGGTGCCGTTTGATCTCGGCCGTCCCCTGGGAGTGCCCAATGATGCCGGTTTTCAGAAACGGGTGCTGGTATCGGTATTGGAACTTTTCGAAGAATCCGCCGGCCCGGTCCTCAAAGATTTTCCGGAGGATGCACCGGTTACCGGTAAGCAAGATGCGGTCTGGACCTGCCCGGTTAATCTGGCCCTCAAAAAGACAGACCTGGATGATGCGGATGCACTGCGGGCTGCTTTCAAAAAGGAAACGGTGGAACTGCGCGCATGGTATGATCTGGCACTTAGAAAGAACCGGCGCACCACGATGGGCGTCAGCGGTCTTGACATCAATCAAATTGTCGCATTCATCGGGGCGTTTATCGACGGCGTCCCGGTCAATCCCAGGCAGGACCTAAGCCTGGCCTACACCCTTAATTTTGCCGTGGATGATCTCAAGGCCTTTTATTACGAAGCGGTTGCCACCCGGCCCGGCAGCACCCCGCCGGGGGCCGCTGAGCTGGACGACTGGTTCTGGGGCCAGACCGTCGCCGCCAAAGTGCTATTGGCGGTTAAAGACCGGTGCTTGCAAAAAGATGATAAAATGATGCAGCTGCTTGGCAAGCTGCTGCTTGTCCCCATGTCACAAGTTAGCTCAGAAGACAGAGGACAGAAGACAGAGGACAGAAGTTCCTGATGCTGTTCAATGGCGGCGGGTTCGCGCAGGCGGGTGGTATCGATTGATTGATAATCGATGAAATCGCAAATGGCACAGGGCTGAAGGCGTAAGGCTCAGGGCCCCCATTAATGGCCTTACGCCCTGCACCCTGTGCCTTGAGCCCTTCCATCCAGAATTCAGTAGCAGTTACCAGAAATGTCTCCCCATACCGATTTTTGACAGTTTGTAGAAAAAATTCCAGGAGGTGAATTTGAAAATACGGTTACAACTATATAGAATCATTGAGTTAACTGCTATCAGTCGCAAACTGGCGTGGTTCTTGCTTATTTTAGTATGGTCGCCTTAATGCCGATATCCTTTGTTAATGGATTAAACGCAGCCATTGGACGTAAGCTGCAAATTTGAAAAACCTTCTATCAACATTGGGTTGATCATGAAATTATACGCCAAACCGTTGTTACCGATTGTGATTCTGACTGCCATTTTTTCGGCCGGCGTAGTGCTTTCAGATGCCCGGGCAGACGCCGATCCCTTTCCGGTGCCCGCTGTCATTGAACCGAATGTTTCCTTCTGGACCAAAATTTATACCGAATACAGTTCCAATCACGGCGTTTTGCATGACAGCCGCCAACTCAACCGTATTTACGGTGTCATCGAATTGGTGGATCCCGATCGTCACGGGGGCCGCAAGACCAATCAGAAGCGCATCAAGAAAGCCAAAAAAAAATACAAGGCGATCCTGGCAAAACTGATGCAGGGCGAAACTCCCGTGGGACCGGTGGAGCAGAAAGTAGCCGGGTTGTTCGGTCCGGATACCAGGCCGGCTGAATTCAAGGTGGCCATGCGCAACATTCGCTGCCAGACCGGCCAAAAAGATCGTTTCCGCGCCGGTGTCATTCGCTCCGGTGCCTATATTGATCAAATCAAAAGAATATTTCAAAGCTACGGCCTGCCGGAGGATTTATCCTACCTGCCGCATGTCGAGTCCTCCTTTAACCCCAAAGCCTACAGCAAATTTGGTGCGGCAGGCATGTGGCAGTTTACCCGCTCTACCGGTAAGCATTATATGAAAGTCGGCTACACCATTGATGAAAGGCGCGACCCGCTTATTTCATCGTATGCCGCGGCCAAACTGCTGCGGCATAACCACCGCAAATTGAATAGCTGGCCGCTGGCGGTAACCGCCTATAATCACGGTGTTTCCGGCATGTTGCGGGCGCAACGTAAAAAGGGCACCTATGAGCGCATTTTTGCCGAATACCGCAGCCGAATATTCAAATTCGCCTCCCGCAATTTTTATTCCGAGTTTCTGGCCGCCCGGGAGGCGGCTAAAAATTACCGCCACTATTTTGGTGACCTCAAATTGGACAGTCCCGTAAAAAGCCGGGAGGTGGTGCTGAAAGGGTACGTTTCATTGCCCCAGCTGGTGCGGCACCTGAACCTTAAAATGGCGGAGCTGCGCAAACTCAATCCCGCATTGCGGCACCCGGTTTATCGCGGCCAGAAGTACGTGCCCAGGGGATACCGATTAAGGCTGCCATTCTGCAATGATGAAGAATGGGCGGCCCTGGTTGCCCAGATTGATGAAAAATTTTACAAGCACTACCAGAAGAAAAGCCGGATCTACACGGTCCAGCGGGGTGACACGGCCGGGGAAATTGCCAGAATCCACGGTGTAAAACTGGCCGATCTGATGGCGGCCAATAATTTAAATTCCCGGGCGACCATCTACATCAACCAGAACTTAAGAATTCCGCTGCCGGATGAGACAGCCATCCTAATTGCCAAACAGCAAAGCAAAAAGTCGCCGCCGGTCAACAAGGCAGTTGTGGCACCCCCAAATCAGGCCGCCTCAATTCCTCCCCAGCCGGAAAAACCAGACACCCCTCTGATTATCGCCAGTCAATCAACTGATCGGATCTCCGACGGAAGCGGTGAGAACTACAGGGTGGTTGAAGCTAAACATCCGCTTGAACCGGAGGGTGTCAAGGCGGCTGCTAATGCCCGGCAAGATGAGCCAGAAGAATCTCCAGCGAGCCTGGCGGACAACAACCTTTTTGTAGAAAATCCAATGGTCGCGGATCTGCCAGCCCCACAGGAAGGGGCGCAACCGCCGAGCGCAACCACCGAGCTTGAATCGGATGATGCTGAAGGGACCGGGGCAAGCGAAGCCTCTCACTCGGTGGTTTCACGCAAAGTGGACGAAAGCGCCCTGGCCCGGTTGACGAATAATCAGCAATCAAGGGATATTAAGGCGGAAGCGGTGTCCGAGCCGAAATCTCTGGCAATGGCCCATGAATACAGCGAACCGGCGGTAGCGCGGGATATGGAAACCCGGCCGGCAATCCCTGTTACCGAAAGCCCCCAGAGTCACCCTGAAGTCGTCTTAGAGAATCTTGTCGTCCAGAAAGTCTGGAATAAAAATGGCAAAAAGGTGGGTATCATACGGGTGGAAGTAGAGGAAACTCTGGGACACTACGCCGAATGGTTGAATGTTGCGGCCTGGGAAATCCGGCGCCTGAACGGATTTCGTTACGGGCGAACGCTGCATCTGAACCAGAAGATTAAAATACCGCTGCACCGGGTTACCGCAGAAGCGTTTGTAGAAAAACGCTTTGAATACCACCAGGAGCTGGCTGAAGATTTCTTTGCCTCCTATCGTGTTGAGAAAGTCCGCACCTATTCCATCAAACGGGGCGACAATATCTGGACCCTCTCCCGCCAGGAATTTGAAGTCCCGTTGTGGCTGATCAAAAGATACAATGTCGGCGTGGACTTTAATGCGCTGGTTCCAGCCCAAAAGCTCATCATACCCATAATAGAAAAAAACGT
>Ga0209536_100011576_pt1 | contig 12907 bp, 7 predicted proteins | sample DeeMarSeWOR28_12_FD_187461 | JGI IMG/M metagenome (GOLD analysis project Ga0209536, IMG submission 187461) | Marine sediment microbial communities from White Oak River estuary, North Carolina - WOR-2-8_12 (SPAdes) (version 2) | ecosystem: Environmental > Aquatic > Marine > Intertidal zone >...
AGTCCTCCCAGGCCCGGTCTTGGACCAGTGTTGTGACCCAACTTCCGGAAGAAATTGAATACGTCATCATCACCCCGGAAGCATTTGCTTCAGAATTTCAGCGGCTGGCTGATTTTCGTTCGCAAGAGGGTCTACCCTCGACAGTCATCACTGTCGAATGGATTCTCGACAACGGATCGCCGGGTGTCGATCTGCCGGAAACGATCAGAAACTTCCTACAAGCGGTTCACGAAGAGTGGGGCTTACGCTTCCTGCTGCTTGGCGGTGATTCGGCTTTCATACCTCCACGCTATGTTCATAATACCTATTACCCTCCTCAGGGATACACCGACATTCCGACCGATTTTTATTACGCATGCCTTGATGGGAATTGGGATGCCGACGGAGACGGTATATACGGAGAGGCATATGTATCGGAATTCAATCCTGGAGATGATGCAGATTTGAATCCCGAACTGGCCGTCGGGCGTGCTCCGGTCAATGACCTGACTCAGGCTGCAATATTTGTCGACAAGATTCTGACATTCGAATCCAGGCCTCCTCCCGAGGAACGCGCAGGAACGCTCCTGGCTGAGATGTTGTTTCCCCCCGATTGGAATCCAGGTGATACGGTCATTCTTGATGGAGCTAGTTGGTGTGAGGAATATGCTCTTATCTGGGAGAGCTTCGTTCCGCCAATTTCTGCTACCCGCCTTTACGAAAATTACCAGGACTATCCACCCGCTGAACCTCTTACCAAGGATGCAGCCCTGGCGGCCATGGCTAGTGGTGAAAATCTGATAATCCACCATTCCGGTCACGGCAACTTGGATGGGATGAGCGTGGGGAATGGTGTGATCGGTCCGGCTGATGTGGCGGCGCTCACGAATGCGCCATCATTTTTCTTCCTGGTTGCACTCTTCCCATATTCCGCTGCATTTGACTATGACTGCCTCCTGGAAAGAATTCTGTTGAATCCTGATGGAGGCAGTGTCGGTGGCTTGGGCAGCAGTCGCGAAACCTTCCCTTATACCATTCATGAGTATCAGGTAGCGTTCTATGAAGAAATCATGTCAGGGGATGAGATATCGGTAGGGGAAGCGGTCAAGAATGTCGTAAGTGTGTATGAACCTTATACCTTTTACAATACGGTCCATCGTTGGACCTGCCTCACGCTGACATTGTTGGGAGATCCTGCCCTTGTAATTCCGTTTATAGTCGAGACTGGTGTTAATAGGGAAGAACCCGTCTTGGATGATAAGCTTCTCGTCTATCAGAATAGTCCTAATCCTTTCAATCCATTGACTACCGTGCGTTTCTCACTTCCTGAGACGCAGGTTGTCCGAGTTGATGTCTACGCCGTCGATGGCAAATACATTACCACTCTCATAAACAAAGAGCTCATCGCTGGCCCTCACTTTGTCACCTGGAACGGTAAGGACATGCAGGGGAGAGCGGTAGCATCGGGAACATATTTTTACCGCCTTGAGGCCGGAACTGACATAGAAACTAGGCGGATGATGTTAGTACGGTGATCTAAGAAAGGAAGGATGAAGGTCTATATCGCTGACAAAAATCTAAAGTGACGCTTTGCGCCACTTGCACCGAGGTCCTCGGATAAGCGGAAGAACGTATGTGATTTGAGTGCGTTCGGGTAGAAGTGTTTTGAAGGGAGGATCCAGAAATGTATTGTGAAGCAAGGGATAAGAAATATACCCTCCTTTTTTTAATCTCAAGCTTAGGTCTCATCCTCTGCTGTGGAACTTATTCTACGGTAGCTTTCGCTACAGAAGTTAATCCGTCGGCCACTGAAGAGTACCGTGATGCTAGGTTAGATCCTAAAAATGATGGAGTCTTACCAAGTATCGCGTCGGACGACTTCAAATACTGCACACTAGATACGATGTGGACTCCCGTGGATCCCCTCGGCGACGGCACCATCACGGTGAACGGGACCCAGGTGATAATGTCGGTGCCAGGCGGGACAGACCACTCCGCGTGGGGTACCAGCGCCAGCGATTTCGAGAACAACACCCTGCGTATCATGCAGCCAGCCAACAACACGGATTTTCAAGTCGTGGTCAAATTCGAATCCGGAGTGACTGAAACCTACCAGGAACAGGGCATCTCATCAAATCCGGCGCAGTCATATCGGTTTGCTTGGTTGCTTTTTTTGCCTTCTTCTCCTGCGGTGAAGATACCGTTTGTCCGGCGGATGACGAATGTAGCACCCCGGTTGGATAGGAGGCATGTCATTTGTCAACGACCTCACCGGGTGGGTTGTTGGAGCGCAGGGATTTATTGCAAGGACACTCGATGGCGGCGTTACCTGGAGCCAACAGGACAGTGGCACGAATCGCGGAATACCCGATTTCTTCTTTCTTGACGCCAGCAGGGGTTGGATCGCCGCCAGACATCCGGGAACCATCGCAACAACCGCGGACAGCGGCCAGACGGGTCTTTTCAAACAAGTGGAACATCAAGCGGCTTGAACGACATATCCTTTGCGAACGAAAATACGGGTTGGGCTGTTGGATACAACGGAGTCATTCTGAAGACCACCACGGGGGGAATGAGCCGCCTTGATCTGATCCCCTGGATTGCATGTGAAGCGCAGCGGGTGTAGCGTCTAGAAACAAGATTGCCGTATCCTATATGCAGATGGGAATTTTTCCGTAAGCCATTTCAGTGGAGGATGCCTTAGGCATTATGTGTAGTAACTGCTTCCCGTCAGACTCAGTAGGACACAATCAAGTGTGAAGTGAGTGAGTAGTCGGGGTATACAGGACTAAAACCCTCTGAGCATATTCCGCTGCGCGTCCAGAGTGGGAAGCCAAACGATTTAGTAGCGGGAAAATAGTGCAAGTGGGTTAACAGCCAGGCCGCAGATAGCTCCGGTTCGCGGCGGTATAACCGCGTGACTACAAACAGATAGCAACACCGCTTTTCCTCGTCGAATTCTCACCTGAAAACTGAGCATCCCACAGCCCTTCGGTAGGACCGATATATCTTGGAATTCTGCTCATCCTCTCAGATTTGATGCCGGGGAGTGTTTTGGTTTCAACTCAAAACTGTGGCGATCGAAATGTGAGTCCGCTTGGATCAATTACCGGGGTTTAGAGCCATCCCTGAATCAGCAAAAGAAACGCGGACTATTTGGCCAGTACAATCTTCCGGGCCACTTCACCGTATTCCGTCTGCAATCGCACAAAGTATATACCCGACGGTAGAGCATATCCGCTATCATCACGGCCATTCCAGACCGCTTGCCAATGGTTACGCGCGGCAGGCTCACTTTCCAGGGTGGCTAAGATTCGGCCACGTGGATCATAGATTGATAGCTGGGGTGATTCTGATTCTGGAGCCGTGAACGAGATAGTTACCGTGGGATTGAACGGATTTGGCCATGTGGTCAGTGCGAGTTGGCTGCTAGGGGTATGCTCCTCGACGGGAGTGGAAGCGTCGGGCCTGGCCAGCATTATCACACCGTTTTGTCCCGCAGGCAGACGGGTCCAGGTGAAGATTGGGTACCCTTGATTGGTCAAAGTGATGTCAGTACCGGGACCGTAATGCCCGCTGAAGATCTCACTCCGATCAATCCAGTTTCCATTTTCACGTATCCGGTATTCAAGGGACCAATGGGTCTCCTCCATCTCCTCGTTGGAGGCTATCTGATACCAGAAGGCGTGGATTACCCCGCTCGATGCGGCATCGATCGCCGGATGCAGGGGCCAGTCAAAGTAGTCGTAGTGAGAGGTGAGATTTTCGGGAAGGCTCCAGTAACCATCAGCGAGGCCGTGAGTAAATGTAATGTTGTTGCATGGGCAGGGTGGTTGTGGTCCAAGGGAAAGAATGCACTGGGACATGTCCGGACCCGCGTTCGCATCCATATCCATGCCGAATACCTCACCAGGAACGATCATTGGTTCAGACCAGACAGGGCCACTGCGTTGGCGATACTGGAGTTCGAAGAAGTTGCACAGGTAGTAAACACGAGGCTCGAGAACGGTCCCGACCAATGCATGGGTAACGCGAGGCGAGGCCGGATAATCAATATCCGACACGAGTATCTCGGCCTCCTGCCAACTGACGGTTGTCACGCGCACAAACCAGACATCGCACAAGTATGAAGAACCCCTGACATCGAAGGTCAACCAGGCAGAGTCGAGGCCGGCGCTAGGAGCTTGCGCCAAGTCGGGCCGGGTCCAATCGAGGATTCCGCCGGTTTCGATAACGTGGCTGCCAGGCAACCAGGTGTCACCGCTCCCCTGCCGGATAATGACTTGGCTACCGGAGGTGTAGGCCAGAACGAATCCCTCCGCCGTCCAGCAAATGGCGGGGGTATGGCCAGGACCGTGGTAAACCGGTTCAGTGATAGCGCCGCCGTCTAGTGCGAAGGCATGAAAGGCTTGGGACCAGATCCCGAAATCTTCCGCAGCCCAAGCGACCATAAGGGTACCAGATGGCGAACAAGCAAGTGTCGGTCTGCGAGCGTCGTAAATCGGATTGGAAATGGACTGGATGACGTAGCCTGCCTGGCAAATGGTGGAGGCAAGAGTCACGAGCAGAAATACAAATCCGTATACTGCACGCATGGTCCCCTCCCCTGTGGGCTAGCCTGTCGGATATAGAAACAGTTTAACACAGAAGCCTGGAAATATCACAATTGATAGTTAAAAAGGTATATCGAGAAGCGCGTTCAAGACATGAACGGAAGCGAACTCAGCGAAGAGTTATCGAGCAGGTACTTTTGCGTTACGGTCTCATGGAGGAATGGTGTGGCGTGTCACATGATTTATGGTCAGAAAGGCGGACAAATTAATTAGGCGCTACAGGTCTCGATTACGTTGTCATGGGTCAGCTGGAGGAGACCCGTGCGGCCATTGAAAATTACAAAAAGCAAATGAAAGAGGTTGGGATCGAATTCAAGTCTTACAAGGTATCCCGTCTCTATGCGGGCCTGGGTGAAACCGAGGAGGCGTTCCGCTGGCTGGAAAAAGCCGCGGAGGTCACGCCGAGTGACCTGCTCTGGGTCAACACCGATCCCCAGTTCGACTTTTTGCGTTCCGATCCTCGATTCATCGCCTGTCTGCGCCGTGTCGGCTTCACCGAGGAGATCATCGAGGCATCCAAGCGATTGACGAGGGAATTCACACTGGGTGGAATATAGCAATTCGATTACGGTTATTTCCCATTTGTCTCAGAAGGATATCTTAATGCTCATAGTGTACAGTGGCTCTGGGCTAAACAGTACCAATACCCTCAGAGCATCTTCACGCTGTGCGTCCAGAATGGGGAGCCGACTTTTCTTTACGCAGACCATACAATCCGTTAGATCGCCGATTAGATTTCGTGAGGGGTATAACTGCGGTCTGAAAGGAAATCAGGAAGTTCGTCGTATCGGGGAAAAAAGTTGTGGGAGAACCGTCGCCACCCGCTCTAGATATCCCGCTCGACGTGCTGGGGGGTGCGCCGGCTGATATATGATCCGCAATCCCCAGTAAAAGACCATAGCGATCGTTTCCCAACCCAGGCTATCATTGAAATAATATAGACACAGATCGGTCGATGCGGTGTTGTGATTTTTCTGGAAGGTATGCCATGAGCACATACACACGGAGGGAGTTTCTGGGTTATTCTTTGGCGGCCGCGACCGGCGTAGCTCTTCTGCCGCACACGGGCTGCAGTTCTCCATCCGGCACCCGCGAAGGCGTTCTCGACGTGCCGGTCGAGGGCTATCCCATAGTAGAAGTGGAAGGCTCGCACCGCGAAATCGGCAGGCAGATCGCATCTGTCATGAGGGAGCGCATCGCCAGCTACCTGGAGTTCTCCCCACAGTATCGTGACGGCGTCGAATATTTCGACGGCGAGGGACGCGAAATCGTCGAGAAGATGCAAGAGCATGCTCACGCTAGTTTTCCTCACCTCATTGAGGAGGTCGAAGGGATGGCCGAGGCGCTGGGCATTCCTTTTGAGAGACTATTTGCTTTTCAGTGCCGAGCGGAGATCAGCATGCTCAAGGAACCGCCCGGCTGCTCCACGATCGCCCATCGCGATGGCGATGACGTGATCCTGGTCCACAACGAGGATGGGAACGACCTGAACGTGGGCAGGATGTTTCTCGTCAAAGTGACACCTCCCAGTGGAGTGACGTTTCTAAGCTTCGTATATCCGGGACTCCTACCGGGCAACGGACCCAGTATCAACGACGCCGGCCTGGTTCAAACCACCAACTACATTCAGCCGCGACGGGTCGCCGACGGCATACCTCGCTACTTCATCGGCCGGGCCATCCTGGAAACCAAGAGCCTGGACGAAGCGGTGTCGCTGGCTACCATGACGCCACGCGCGTTTTCGTACCATCACAATCTGGTTTACCTTCCGGAGCGGCGCATTCTCTCGGTCGAGGTGGCGGCGTACCCGGAACACAAGCACAGCGTCGTGGAAGTTGACAAGCTTTTCGTCCACACCAACCACTTCCTTCATCCTGGCATGACGAGCAAGGAGAGAACGGGACCCCAGCCGTACGATGTGCCCTACGAGTCGTCAACCACACGGATGGCCGTACTCAGCAGAGCTATCGAAAAGAAGGGACCGCCCGCGAACGTCGAAGAAATCATGAAACTCCTGACGCTTCATGAGGGCAAACCTTACAGCCCGTGCCGCCATCCCGAGGGGGATGTGCACGGTGCGACCCTGGGAACGGCCGTCTTCACGGCTCCCGCCAAGACCATGACCCTATTTCATGGAAACCCTTGCCGTGGATTGCGCAGAGAACACACTATTTAACACAGTCCGAACTTTCCCGCGGCCAAGAAGAACTCAGACCGTATGGAACGACCGGGGAGCCAGCCTGTTCAGCGTGAGTACAAAGAGAGCCCAAGGGTTGGGCTCTCTTTGTCGTTATAGGCACGAAGTGCCGCGCCCTCACCTCAACAGTACCATGCGCTTGGTCTCGGCAAAGCTGCCCGCTTCGAGGCGGTAGATATACACACCCGACGCAACATCTCGTTGCTGGTCGTCACGTCCCTCCCAAACGACGTCGTGTCGCCCCGGACTACAGTTCTCGCTGAGAAGCGTTGTCACGATTCCCCCACTTAAGTCGTAGATCACCAACCGGACGTGACTTTCGGTTGGCAAGGAAAATGAAAGCGTTGTTCGGGGGTTGAACGGATTTGGAACAGCATCATGCAAGGAAAAGTAAGTGGGCACAACCTGCACTTGTGCATTGGTTACCGTTTCCGGTGCCCCCGCAGGTCCCTCGTTGCCCGCATGGTCGACGGCCGAGATTTTGTAATAGAAGCTCCACGGCGACGGTGTGACGTCGGTGTAAGCCGAGATGGCGATCTCGGTGAGCAAGTTTCCGGTTGTGGGTACGAACGTAGGGTCGGTGTCGCGATAGACCCGGTAGAACTGAAAATCATTCTCGGGGGCATCGTCCCAGTCGAGAGACACGAAAGTGGTCTGGTAGTCCGCGACTATGTTGGTCGGCAGGCCCGGAGCGATGTTGTCCACGGAGTATCCGCTGTCCGGCGGGCTGACGTACCACTCGGTCGGTGTCGTGGTATGGGTGGTCACCAGGTACGTGGTCATGGCGTACGCGTCGGATGAGTCGGCCAGGGTCGGTGCCAGAACGACATAGCGGTCCTCCTGCAGAGCATGCTGGGTGGCGACCGCTTCCCAGACACCCGGCGGGAAGCCGGTGTTCTTGGCTGTGCTCCCGATCAGGAAGCTCCGACCACCCAGTTTGATTACCTCACAGAAGACATCGTTGTGATGATCGCTGTAGCTGGAGGCTTTCGTGATCCTCGCCTTCAGGATCGGGTCGTCCACGCGTCGGTAGATGTCGTAAGCAGTGGCCGGATGGTAGGGCTCTGCGGTCCAGTCCCGGCCCGAAGATGCATAGTGAATACGCACCCAGCTACCCTGATCACCAGGCACGTCTACGATGGAGTCGATCACGGCGGTCAGGTAACGCCACTCGATCTGCAGGTCCGAGCAGAGAGGGTTGGCAAGGAAGGGATCGGGTCCGGTAACGAGGTGCTCCGACCGCCACAGGAGATTCTCTCCTGGCGTCAGGAACCGTTGCCAGGCGCTATCCGGTGAGAAATCCTGCCAAATTGTGCCGCTATTGGCACTCAAGGACCAGTTGACCAGATCGTTCTGGGTCGTAGTGATCCGCGCCGAGTAGATTTCCATATCGTCGCTGTCGATGATCAGAGACTGGGCCACGTTCTCTCCGGTGAAGAAAGCGTGCGAGTGGATCTGGAAAACCTCGAAGCCGCCGGAGACGGAATTGATCAATTCGATCAAGCCTTCGGTCACAAAGAGGTGATCACCGGAAGCGTCCAGACCTTGGGCGGGATTGGAGAGAGCGTAGGTTCTAACGAGGGTCGGACTGGTGGGATCGCTGATGTCGATCGTCTTGATGTTGTAACCACCCACGACGTACACCAGATCGCCTTCGATGCGCAGGTCGAAGCCGCTATCGGGCAGGCTGCCGAGCACGACGGGAGTGCCGGGATCGTGAACGTCGACGACCCAGAAATCACTGCCCGCCACACAGGCCAGATCGCCCGAAACGGCGACATGGTAGGCGTTATCCCCGAAATCCAGGCTGCCCACGGGGAGGGGATTGGTGGGATAGGTCACGTCCAGTATGAGCAGGCCGGCCATGCCATCGGCCACATAAGCGAAGTCGCCCGAAATGGTGACGGCCCAGGCCGCCCCCGCCGTATCGTAATAACCCAGGCTGCCCGGAGTGCTGGGATCGGTGACGTCGTAGCTCTCGAAGCCGGCCTCGGTGCAGGCGACGTAGACCTGGTTGCCGACCACCTCGACGTCGCGTCCAGGACCCGGCAGGAGCCAGCTGTTGATCAGGACAGGACTCGCCGGATTGCTCACATCGACGGCCCAGAGCAGTTCACTGCCGACCAGGAAAGCGTGGTCGCTGTCCACGTCGACACCCCAGGCCGGGGTATCACCCAGGTAGAGATTCTGCACGAGGGTGGGGGACCAGGGATCATCAATGTTCACGACCATGAGGTACGTAGTCACGGTAAGATCGGCGGCCCGGTACTTGGCGACGTAGGCGTAGTCCCCGTCGACCGCCACGTCATCCAGAGTGATCAGGTCGGAGGACTCGAGATGGCTGGGAACAGCTGCTCCCGCTGTCCGGACGTGCGCCACCTGCATGCCGGACGTCTGGTCGGCCACGAAGGCATACTCGCCTGAGAGGGACAAGGTGGCGGCGACACCTGGTGTGTCGATGGTATGCAGGAGAACCGGGCTGGTGGGATCCTGGACATCCATGATCATCAGGCCAGCCGCCCCGTCCCCGACATAAGCCCGGTCGCCGGTCACGGTCACCCCCCAGGTCTCCGCCGTCGTGGCGACACCGCCCACCGGAGAGGGCGCCGCCGGGTTGGTGGTGTCGAACACCTTCAGTCCGCCAGTTCGATCGGCCACGTACACGTAATTACCCTGGACACAGACGTGCGTCGCTGTACCGGTCGTCGTGCTGGTGGCCACGAGAGAGGGACTGGCAGGATTGCTGATATCGATCACCTGCAAGCCGTCATCGGCATCGGCGGACCAGCGGCCAACCAGGTAGACGTAGTCACCGGCAACGGCAATCGCATGGCATCCATAGAATGTACTCAGGCTGCCGACCAAGCTGGGACTCGTGGGAGGGATGATATCCAGAACCTGCAGTCCGTAGTTGAAGCAGGCGACGTACAGCCGGTCGCCGGCCACGGCCACGCCGTAGGCGTTGCTCGCGGTCCCGAAGCTACCGACGATGCCGGGACTGGTGGGATTGTTCACGTCCACCACCTGGATGCCACCGGTCGAGCAGGCCACGAAGAGATAGCGTCCATGCAGGGCCAAGTCCATGGCGTAGCCAGGCAGGGTCAGGTTGTTCACGTAGATAGGCGCCGAAGGTATGCTCACATCCAGGACCAGGAGACCGGAGCCGAAATCGGCTACGAATGCATACCCCCGGGTCACGACGACATCACGCGCATTACCGGGCGTGTTGTAACCACCGGCGAGGCTAGGGGTAAACTCTGCCAGTTTGATCTGACCGCTGGTGGTGTCCCACCAGAGAGTAGTCTGGGCCGGATCACGATAAGTGGTCGAGGTGAAGTCCTCGACGTAGTTCTGGATGAAGAGAGCTTCCGCTGGGAGAGGAGCGATCACGAGAGCTGAGCACACCATATTTAAGAGCATCACGGCGAGGGTGCGCATGACACACCTCCTTAGGTTTGGGATAGCATTAGTATTGACTATATATTATCATTTTTGACTTTATGTAGTCTACAATAATCCATACCCCCGGGATGCTATAAAAGCAGAAACTTGACTCTATGTTCAAGTGAGTCAAAGAGTTCATGGGTTGCCCATCTAACCCACCCCGCTCGGCCAGAGCCCTTTTGGCCAGATCCAGGTGAGGCTTGGTCGTGTGATCATAGATCCAGCACCTCTGCCAGGCAATCTCTAGACTCGCGACGGCCTGTTCCTTCATCGATTTCTCACCGAAAAACTGAACATCCCTAAATCCCTAGGCATGGCCAATCTCTCCCGGAATTGTTCTCAGAGTCTCAGATTTTGTGCCGTGGAGTATTTTGGTTACTGGTGATCGGAACTGTGATTTTTTGACCGCTGATTGCGTCCAAGTAGAAGGAACCATGTTACTACGACTGATTACGCGGGGGGATCCACGATGCGAGGGATCGGCGGCAGTAGGAGAGAAAGTGGAGCGGCCGGCTTCGGACTCGCGCTCGGGCCATTGTTCATCGTGCTTGCCATCAGCGGATGCTCCGGCGACGGTGACGAATCCGTCAATGGTCCCGGGCAGCTGCCCGGAGTGCCACAGAACCTGAGTGCCCAGGCGGGTGACGCCGAGGTGACCCTGACCTGGGATGCTGCCAAGGCGGACGAGAGCTATGAGATCTTTTGGAACAACGCCGGCGGCGTGAGCGAAGACGACGCGCTGATCGAAGCCACGAGCTCGCCATACACCCACACAGGTCTATCCAACGGCACCGCGTATTATTACACGGTCCGGGCCCGGAACGACGTCGGTACAAGCGCGCTATCCGCGGAAGTGTCTGCAACTCCCACGGCCGGCGAACCGGGCGCCGCCGTCATCGGCTGCGGGTGGTACTCCAGCCTCACCGCCACAGAGACAGGACAGCTCAGCGCCTGGGGCGACAACACGCACGGACAGCTGGGCATCGGCTCCTGGTTGTCGCAGTCTTTGCCCGTCTGGATTTCCGGCTTCGGCAACGTGATCGACATGGACGGCGGCCAGAACCACAGCATCGTCCTACGCAGCGACGGCAGCGTCTGGACCTGCGGCTATAACGACAACGGCCAGCTCGGCGACGGCGGGAACCAGCCGCAGTGGTATCTGCAACAGGTTCCGGGATTGCCAGAGATCGTCGACGTCGCCGCCGGCCGCTATCACAGCCTGGCCGTCGACGTGGACGGCAACGTCTGGAGCTGGGGCTACAACCTCGCCGGCCAGCTCGGCGACGGCACGAACACCGATCGGCACAGCCCGGTCCAGATCAACATCGACGATACCATCGTAGCCGTGGCCGGTGGCACCGGCCACTCTATGGCCTTGAGCTGGGACGGCAACGTCTATACCTGGGGCGCCAACCACGCGGGCCAGCTGGGCGACGGCACGACGACCCCCCGGAACTATCCTGAAGCTGTGTACGGCATCGTCCTTGCCACCGACATCGGCGCCGGTGACAGGCATTCCGTGGTCATCGAGCACACGGGGGATGATCCAGGACCGGGAGAGGTAGAATCTTGGCGCTTCCTGAGCTGGGGTGCCAACGATAACGGCCAGCTCGGCATCGGCAACACCGAAAACTCGACCACCCCGGTGGGTGTCGACCTGGGTGCGAACCTCCCCCAGGCCGTCGCCTGCGGTACCACGCATACCCTGGTCCTCTGCGAAGCGGGCGATCTGGTGGCCTGGGGAAGCAACGGCTATGGTCAGCTGGGAAATGGCAGCACGGAAAACAGCACCCTCCCAGGGCAGGTTGCAACGCTCTCCAACGTTGTTGCCATCGCCTGCGGCCACGGTCACAACCTGGCTATTACATCGGGCGGAATGCTCTGGAGCTGGGGGACCGATTTCAAAGGTCAGCTGGGCAACGGGGACGCCGGGAGCCAGCTGACTCCCCTGCCCGTGACCGAGTTCCCCCCGGGGAGCCAGCATCGTTTTGGACGCGCAGAGTAACTCCCAACGTGTTTACTTAACAAGCCGGCTATATGGGATTTATTCTGCCCGCATCTGGCGCGGTCATAGGCAGTTGCGGGACCTCCCACGGTGCTTGACATCACGGTCCAACCGGTCCACTTAGCCTCTCCCGGGTAGCTCAGCGCGACCATTTCGGTCCCCATCGCTCTCAATCTCTTCCATGAGAAGGCGTCTTCCTGTCAAGTCAGTTCACGGCAGTTCTGTTCAAATTGGTGTCGGACCGCCTGCTCGCCATTCTTCCATCCGCACTCTTTGTGAGCCCATTCTCCAGCTTGTGTTCGTCGTCAGACTCTGTGACACAAACAAGCTAAAAATGAGCAGACTGTTTGAACATACCGGACAAATTCTCTTCTGAGCATATTCACGCTGCGCGTCCAGAGTGGCGAGAGCCAAAAATTCTCTCTTCGAAACTGAAGCCTATTTAGTAAACGCAAACCCTGCTCTCTAACCGGAGCAGGGCTTCGTATATGTGCAAGAATTAAAAGGTTTTACGATCGCGAGAAATTGCCGTGTTCTGAGTTCTGAAATGGGTACTATTCGGTGGACCGAAATTTAGTCCTGATACGGCCAAAAGCGTTTGAGAGTCTCAGATTCTGAGCAGCGTCCACTGATTTGGTTAACGCATTTTGGCAATTCGGCACCGAATGT
>Ga0209536_100011577_pt1 | contig 12906 bp, 9 predicted proteins | sample DeeMarSeWOR28_12_FD_187461 | JGI IMG/M metagenome (GOLD analysis project Ga0209536, IMG submission 187461) | Marine sediment microbial communities from White Oak River estuary, North Carolina - WOR-2-8_12 (SPAdes) (version 2) | ecosystem: Environmental > Aquatic > Marine > Intertidal zone >...
TAGTTACGGATAAATTGACACAATATTTAGAGGAGCACCCTGATACTGCTAAAAAAGTTGTTTTAAAAACTATAAATGCAAAATTGGCTCGAGAGGCTGCTCAGAAAGCAAAAATGTTAATTCGTAGAAAATCAGCATTAGATAGTGCTAGAATGCCTGGAAAGCTAGCAGATTGTTCGAGTAATAACCCAGAAGAATCTGAATTGTTTATTGTGGAAGGTGATTCTGCGGGTGGTCCCGCTAAGCAAGGAAGAGACAGAACATATCAAGCGATTCTTCCAATTAGAGGAAAAATACTTAATGTTGAGAAAGCACGACTGGATAAGATATTGAAAAATAATGAGATACAAGCAATTATTAAAGCATTAGGTGCCGGTATTCAATGGTCTGATGAACCTAACGGGAGTAACGGAGATTCAGAGGAAGCAGTTGATGACGAAGAGGATGAAGATTTTGATATAAAAAAGTTGCGTTATCATAAAGTAATCATCATGTGCGATGCTGATATTGACGGGTTTCATATAGAGACACTCCTCTTAACATTTTTCTTCCGATATCTAAGACCAATTATAGATGAGGGTTATTTGTATATAGCAGTTCCTCCACTATATAAAATAGCTTATAAGAGCAGTAAGAAATACGTGTTTTCAGATCAAGAGAAAGACACCACATTAAATGAGTATAAAGAAAAATATAAATTATCTAATACGGATTCAATTAAAATCCAAAGATATAAAGGACTTGGAGAAATGAATGCAGATGAATTATTTGATACAACAATGAAGAGAGAAACAAGGATTTTGAAAAAGGTAACATATGAAGATTATTTAGAGAATGATTTAATATTTACAAAACTAATGGGAAAAGAAGTATTAGCACGTAAAAAATTTATCATCAGTAATTTTGATGAAGTTAATGTCCTAGATATCTAATTCTATACATTTAATTTTAAAAAGCATAAAGTTTGGTAATTAAATTTGACTGAAGAGAATATTAAAGAGATTTTTTTAAAGGATGAAATGCAAAGTAGCTATATTGATTATGCAATGAGCGTTGTAGTAGGAAGGGCGATTCCTGATGTGAGAGATGGTCTTAAACCTGTTCACCGGCGTATAATCTACGCTATGGCTATAAACAATTGGAATTATAATAGTTCTCATGTTAAATGTGCTAAAATTGTTGGAGAAGTCTTAGGTAATTTTCATCCTCACGGTGACATGGCAGTGTATAATTCTTTAGTAAGGATGGGGCAGGATTTTTCGCTCCGATATCCATTAATTCATCCCCAAGGCAATTTTGGTTCTATAGATGGTGATCCCCCAGCAGCTTATAGGTATACTGAAGCAAGACTCGCTCAAATTGCCAGTGAATTAATCGAAGATATAGAGAAAGAGACTGTATCATTCGTACCTAATTTTGATAATACTACATCAGAACCATTATATTTACCAGCAAAACTGCCTCAAATTTTATTAAATGGAACAAAAGGTATCGCAGTGGGTATGGCTACTTCGATGCCTCCACACAATCTTACTGAAGTTTGTAATGGAATTATCTCTACGATAGATGATCCTGAAATCTCAATCGAGGAATTAATGGAAATAATAAAGGGACCAGATTTTCCCACTGGTGGAATAATAACAGATACTACTGGGATTTATGATGCGTATACCACTGGAACAGGCTCGATTACGGTAAGTGGAAAAATTGAAACTGAAATAAAAGGAGAAAAAACAAGCTTAATTATAATGGAAATCCCATATCTCACCAATAAAACCGATTTAATTGAATCTATTGCCAAATTAATAAAGGATGGAGTCCTCAAAGATGTTCGAGACTTACGAGATGAATCAGACAGAACTGGAATGCGAATCGTTATTGATCTATCCAAAAATGCGCAACCAGTAATAGTTAAAAATATTATATTTAAGAGAACAAGGCTTCTTACTAGTTTTGGAATTACTAATTTGGTTTTAGTTAATAATGGCAAACAACCTAAAATTCTTAACTTAAAAGAACTAATCAACGAATATATTGAACACAGATTAGACGTTATTTATAAGAGAACTGAATACTTATTAAAAAAAGCAAACGAGAGGCTTCATAGAGTTGAGGGTTTACTAATAGCCTTAAATGATATTGATAATGTAGTTAAATTAATTAAAAATTCAAAGGATACAAATGAAGCCCGAGAGAAATTACAAACCGCTTATTTACTTAGTGACATTCAAGTTCAATCAATCCTAAGTATGCCTTTATCTCGGTTAACCTCTTTAGAACAGCAAAAATTAATTGATGAACAGGATTCGTTAGAAAATAGTATTAAAGAATATAATAAAATATTAAAACAGAAAAAAATCCGTTTAAGTATAATTAAAGACGAACTAAAAGAATTAATCAAGAAATATGGAGATGAACGACGTACTAAAATCGAAATTGTTGAATTCTCTGAGGTAAAAGAAATTGAAAGGAAGGATTTAATAAAAAAGGAACCCACAATCATGATATTTACAAACAATCAATATATCAAAAGAATTTCTTTACAAGATTATCAAGCTCAACGGAGAGGAGGTCGCGGAAAGAAGGGAATGACTGTACGCGAGGAAGATTTCATTATGGATTTATTTGTATGCTCTACTCATGATACTATCTTAGTTTTTACCTCAAAAGGTAGAGTATATTCAATAAAAGCATACGATATACCACTACAGACTAGAACTGCGAGAGGAAAACCGATAGTTAACTATCTAGCCTTGCAACCGGAAGAAATAGTTTCAGCGATGATTCCTATACATAACTTTAATACTAACGAGATGCTGATAATGACTACTAAAAAAGGAATTATAAAAAAGACTCCGTTAAGATTGTTTTCAAAATTTAAAAGTACTGGTGTTAGAGCCCAACGAATCAGACATGACGATGAGCTTATTAGTGTTAAGAGACAATCAAATGAATTGCAAGATGTTTTTATAGCAACAAAATTAGGCTATGCCGTTAGGTTTGACGAATCAGAAATACGGGTTCTAGGTCGAAATTCAATGGGAGTAAAAGGGGCCAATTTACGGGACGAAGATGGTGTAATTGACACACTGCTAGTAAGTGATGATGATATCATATTGACATTAACCCAAAATGGCTATGGTCAAAGAACTATCGCAAAAGAATATAGGAAGACCGGAAGAGGTGCAAAAGGTGTTAAAAACATTACTTTAGACGATCAAGTTAATGATCGAGTTATTGCAACAAAGATCGCAGAGCATATGGATTTATTGATAGGTACTGAGCAAGGACAGATGATACGAGTACCAGTGGATTCGATTAGGATAACCCATAGGAAAGCAAAAGGAGTTAGGGTAATAAAGTTATATGAAAATGATTCTGTAGTAGCGATTGGTAAATGTACTAAGGAATTGGACACTTATAAGTGAATTATTCATAGATTTATTCATTTGGAGTTAACTTTGGTTTTGTATCTTCCCCTTTTAGATAGGGAATTAAGCATAAAAATACTAAATCTGATTTATCGATATTTTCAATAGCATGCTTTTCATTTGGAGGAATATAAATAACATCTCCTTTTTGAACGAATTCTTCTGTCCCAGAATTGTTGTAAAATTTACCCTTTCCACTTAATATATAAATTTCATGGTCTTGGGGGTGACCGTGAAGAGGTACCTCCGTTTTAGGCCTAATCTCAAATCGTCTCATAGCAAAATTTTTAGCTCCATCGTGCTCTTCGTCAATAAGCCATCTGACATAGACATTTTTAACTAAAGTCCCATCGCTTAGCACTGCGGGTTTATTCTCCACTTCTTTATAATTTTTTTTCCGCATGATTGAAATAATTTTTAATCTAATAAAATAATATCATATATTAATTGATATTCTTATCAAGGATTTTGACTTATGAAGACTGAATTTAAAATTGGGTTTGATTATTCTCATCAGAATAAACTAACTATTGAGGATCCTGGCTTCAACGATTTTGTAGAATATCTGTTCAATTCAGATTTAAAATTGGGAAAAATTGAAGCAGGAATTACTTACGATAAATTATCCGATTACAATATATTTATTATTGGAGTTCCATATGCTGAATCTCACTTAAATTCTGAAGAAGTTGAATCCTTAACTAAATATGTCAAAGATGGTGGGTCTCTTTTAATCGTAAATGATAAAGGGGGAGAAATAGAAAATAAGAATAATCTAAATGACTTAACCAAATTTTTTGGTATTAGATTCATTCCTGATCAACTTTTTGATAACGAAAATTATTCAAAGGACATTTCTCGTCCAATAATTATGGATTTTAAAAGACATTTTATTACGCGAGATATCACCCAAATTATTCACTCTAACGGATGTACTTTAGAGATCGATGAATCAGTAGAATCCGAAGATATCGATGTAAGTGCAATAGCATACTCCTCTAAAGAATCTGCTTGGCATAAAATCTTTAATGGAGAGGATTGGGTTGACGAACCGGTAGAAAACGCTCCTATAATTGCCATTAGTCATTATGGTAAGGGAAAAATTGTAGCTATAGGTAATTTATCTCTATTTTCGGGATTTCACGCTTTATACGGCATAAAAGCTGCCGATAACTTTAAATTAATATCTAACATCATTTCCTGGCTAATGAATAAAGCACATTCCCAAGAAGAACAGTTATCGCAACCTATTTATATATCAATCCCAATTGAACAAGATCTATATTATTGGATGAAAGAGAAGCTTGATGAAAAAAGATGGAAGAATGTCGAGGAAATCGTAAATTTTGCGCTTAAAGTCGTTAAATTTAGGATGAGAAAGCAAGGTAGTCAAGAAGAATAATTTGAAATGAAATAAAAATACTTTAATTAAATTTTTATAGGTTAACTGAATGATACAAATAGATAAGGATGAAATTTTGATTGGATTATTGTCTGATACGCATATCCCTCAAAGAACGGACCATTTACCTGATAAGGTAATAGATGATTTTATAAAAAGAAACATTGATTATGTATTTCATATGGGAGATTTCACTTCTTTTGAGGTATATGAGAAACTCTGTGAGACTTTTGGAAAGAATAAAGTTATAGCAGTTCGAGGTAATATGGACTTTGATTCTAAACTGACGCAAATTTTACCTGAGAAATTAGAATTTAAAATTTATAATTTTAAAGTCTTGGTACTTCACGGAATGGGGGGACCTAACATAATAATAAAACGATTGATTAAGCAACTAAATTTAAGTAATTCTGATTACGATATCGTTATTTTTGGGCATACGCATAGACCAGTTAACGAAAAACAAAATGGTATTTTATTTTTTAATCCTGGAACAACTACTCCTATCGATAATCAATTTACAGTAATTAGTTCTTATGGATATCTAAAAATTTCAAAAGAAAAAGTCGAGCCCGAAATTATCTACCTTTAACATAAAAGAAATTCTTATTATTAAAATGCGCCTGAATCCATTGGTTTTCCGCTCAACTTCTTATAGTGATTTAATACCGCCTGGCGAGCTGCGTAGACAAAAGCTCTTTTTACATTAACCCCAGTAATTGCTATAGTCTCATAAACTAAACAATGGTTAAGTTTTGCGGTGTCTAATACTTGCCTTAGCTTAGAAATATCAACAATGTTTTCTAAATCCCTCTTGTTTGCTAAAACAACTAATGGCACTTCGGGTGGATCGAAAGGTGCGGCAGGAATTAATTTATCTCCATAAAATTTAAGGAGCTCTTTAAGAGACCATATGTTCTCACCCCATTGATCTATTAGACTGTCCCAAGTGAATATAACCGCGTCAGTGCCTTTTAATACGGTTTGGCGCTGAAATTTATGCCTTCTCTGCCCGGCTACAGTGTAAACCTGAAAGACTACGTTAGATACTCTTGCTACTACTCTATCAAAAAACAAGGTTCGTCCAGTAGGATCTTGAATTTGTTGCATATCCCCACTTGCTAACCCCTCTCGATTATAGACCCATTCTAATGCCGTGGTTTTACCACCGAGAGAAGGACCATAAAAGCAAATTTTAAATACTAAAGTACCGTCTCCTCGTCTACTTGGCAATAGTTATGACCTCTTTTTCAATTAAAAGTCCAGTTTAATTTTATAAACTAATAACAATAATTATTTATTAAACTTTGTAAATCAAAAAGTTTTTTCTTCTCAGTCAGTTTCAATAAAATGGGTTGTGATATTTACTATGTTCTTGAGACTGTATAGTTCTTAATTTAATTTCCTTATCAATTAATCCCTCAATGTGGCATAAATATTCATATTCATCCTTCACGCAGAGTGTTATTGCAACTCCGACTTTATTCATACGAGAAGTTCTGCCAATACGATGGATATAATTTTCTGGATATTTTGGAATATCATAATTAAAAACATGAGAAATATTATCAATATCCAATCCTCTTGCTGCTACATCTGTAGCGATAAGCAAATTTATTTTATGATCCTTAAAAGCTTTTAGAATCTTCTCTCTCTGATATTGAGATAAATCTCCTGAAATGAGATCTACTTTGTAATCGAAGTTATTGCGAGACTTTAATTTGTTGCTTAACCATGTAGCTGTTCTCTTTGTATTGACGAATACTAGAAGGTGTGTAGGCTTTTCTCTTCTAAGGATCTTGAGGAAAGTTTTAAATTTATCACCGTATCGCTCAATCATATAATAGAACTGTCTTGTACTTCCAACAGTTAAGTCATCTCTACTTAAATTTATGAAGATGAATTGATTTTTCGAATATTTCTTCACTAATTCTCGAATTCCGTTGTCAAAAGTAGCAGAGAATAGCATGAATTGGTAATTGCTACGAATCTGATCTAAAATATACTTCACATCGGGAGTAAAACCCATATCAAACATTCTATCAGCTTCATCAACTACAACAAATCTTATATCGTTTAATCTTAGCTTTTTCCTCTTATACAGATCGATTATTCTCCCTGGAGTTCCAATAATAATATTTATGCCATTGTCTAATTTTGATATTTGATTATTTATCGAAACACCGCCATAAATTGGAAGCGACTTTAGTCTTGGGTTACCCAAATCTCTTATAACTTCATATATTTGATTTGCTAATTCTCTTGTTGGGACTAAAATTAAAGCTTCATTGCGTTCATAGTTCAAACTTTCTATTATTGGAAGGACAAAAGCTAAAGTTTTCCCGCTACCCGTTCTTGCTTGAGCCATAATATTTTGGCCCTTTAAAATTAAAGGAATAGCCTTTTGTTGGACCGGGGTGGGTTTAATTATTTTATTTCTTTTTAATTCTTTAACGTTATGTTCGTTAATTCCTAATTCTGTAAAATTCAATTTATTTATTCACTAAAAAATTCTTTCTTTTTCACTCTTATTCACTTATATAATATATTTATGAAAGATAAACTTTTCTAAAATTCAGATTGTAGATAAAAATAGGATCATTACTTATTTTCTCTTTACATTAAATCTTAAAAACTACCGTTTTCGTTAAGTTATCTAACTTATTTAATTTTTGAGTAATGAACAGTTTAATTTTCTCAGATGTTATCTTTGGATTGTTAAATACTAAATCTTGCACAATAGAATGATATTTTTGACCTTTTTTTGCTAATTTTATATGTATTTCATTCTCGTGGTCATACAATGGAATAGGAAAAGAGAAAGGCCTTTTATGAATATGTCTACTGGATTTAATCAATCTTATGTTTTTAGATAGGATCGGAGAGTTGAAAATAGCTGATAAATAATAAGCTTCGTTCTGTGAATTCGTAGAATAATAGTAATTCTCTGAACAGATAATTATTGCTTTTTCTTCGTTATCGATAACTGCTGACTTTAAGCGTGAGCCGCTTGCGTTGTAAACTACGATATATTGCTTATTTTTGACCTGTTTAGTTAATTTATTCCAATAATTTAAATTTAAAAAAAGAGTGTTGATACTGCTCGTTTTTTTTTTGTTTTCTTGATAAAATTTATTAATTTCTCTATAAAATTCTAATGCTCGAGGATTTTCTCGAAGATAACTTTCATCTAATTCAAAATCTTGGTTAATTGGTAAAAAAACAGTTTTGAATTGCTTTATATAAAAAGGAACTAAATCTTTATTCAAAAAAGTTTTAAATCCGAATTTATTTTCAATTTTTATATTCTGAAACGAATATTTCCATGGATTCTTACTTCGTGAGTTAGCTTCAGGATCAGAAGAAATATACAAGTAATTTCTATCCATCTTTTCAGTTTTAAAAAAAACCAAAGTTCTTGGGACTAATGTCGCGCCTTGGAAGAATTTGGATTTATACTCACTTGGGGAAGGTGAATCTAAAAATTTTAGTTCTTCTTCGGGTAGAATAATCCTCGCTCCGTCTTCATTAAATTCTAAACTAGAGTAATTGGTTATTTGTTGAATTTTAAGTTCATTATCATAAATTATAGCTCTAATTGGATATTTCTTAGAAATCTGAATCGTAGTATTTTCTCCTATAAATTCTGCTTTTAAACAGATATGTTCTATATTAAAGGTGTTATTGTTAGGAAAGTCCCATATCTCAATCTTATTGAAAATTGAAAACGCACGGAACTTGAAGCAATGATCTCCATTTAAAACGCTTTTCGTCATAACAAAAAAGATATTTCCTCCTACTTTTAAATATGATAAGGGTATAGCGTAAAAAAAAATCGACGCTAGCTCGATATGTGTGATATATTGGCTTGAAGGCTTAATTCTTAAACTTTCAGCTAAAGTTCGGATGTTAATTTGATACTTTTTGTTAATTATATCTTTATAAGTTAACCAAGGGGGATTACCAATGATTAAATCAAACGATTTATAAAGTTTTGATAAATCTATTTCTAAATCTTTTTCGTATTGATTAGGAAAAAGAGCGTCTACTAAAAAAATATTAATTTTAGGAAGCTGACTCATTTCCACTTCATAAACTTCAATAAGTAATAATAAGATATTTATTTTTGCTGTTAATGTTGCTAACGGGTTTATATCAAATCCGTAAATATTTTCTATTGCTTCAAACTGCAGCGTTTTTTTGACATTAGAATTTAATATTTTAATTATAAGCTCTATTAAGAAACTACCAGAACCACAAGAAGGATCTAAAGTTTTTAATCCAACTTTATAGCCATATTTAAGCATTTCTTTAACTAAGTTTGAAGGCGTATAAAATTCACCAATCTTATGTCTCGTTATAATAAGAAAAAATTGTTGGTATAACTCTTGAAAGATATCTTGCAGAGAAAAGCAAGACTGTTCTAGCAACCTCTGTATTTGGTTAATAATGTCTAATTCTAAATCAGGACAGAAAAAGAATTTTAATTCTGGCAAATAATAATGTTCACCGAAATTTTTTTCTTCGAGTTTGTTAGTTTTAATTTTCATTAATATCGTCAATATTAAAGCATAGTAAGAATGTTTAAGAAAAAGGGAGTCATTGATTTCTTTGCCATATATGTTTTCAAAAACAGATTCCCAAAGATGATACTTTTTTTTAACCTCTGTTTTCTTCAAATTTTTTTGTATTAATAGAAACTTCGCAGTTTCGTCATAAATCTCTGAATTTAAACCAAAAAACTCAGATATTTGCTTAGAATCAATTATTTTTTTGTTCTCGACCATTCTCTATCAAGTATAAAATCCCAATCAAATTTATCAGTAGAATTAGAAGTATTATTTTCATTTAATTCTATAGAATTATCTTCCTCACTTTTATCTTTACTTAATTTCGTGTTATTAATATTTTTTGTCATCCAAATAAGCTCTTTGACTCGTTACTACTATTCTATAACTGAAATTAAAACTAAGTATATTATCATCTATATAATTAAATAAAAATTAATTATTTATTTTCCTCTCATAAATGAAGGAAGCATCAAACTAAAAATCTCAGCTATTTTTCTCAGTTTTGTAGCTTCTCTAATTGATGTAACAATCAAAATTGATTTTTCTAATTCTTCTTTAACTAACGATCCTCCCGAGTATAAGGCTTCCTCTAAATTGAAAACTAATAGATATCTGACATTGGGATTATTTATAATCATAATTCCAGATGTCGCCTTTAAATCGTCGTATACTTCTTGAAACTCTGTTGGAATGGCTCCTCTATCGTTAGTAATTATTAAAATGGCAACCCCTTTTTCATTTAACTTCTTAATCTCATTGGCATAAAATTTATCAATCTTAGGGGATACGATGTTTAACTGTTGTTTTGTTGAAATAATTAGATTAATTAATTGCTCATTAAGTACGTTTTTACCTTCAGATCCACCCGATGAATTTAGGCTTATCATCCCAACTAAAGATAAAATCTTATTCTCTAAATTTTGAACCTCTTTCTTAAGCCGTGAGTTTTCAGTTCTTAATTCTATAATTCTCTCTGACAAATTTAATCAATTCTGTTTCAATACTTCCATATTTAAATATAATAATTTAAAATAATACTTTAACTTAATTTTTTCCATGGTTTTCCAAAGAGCATATAACTTGATATAGCTAAAGAGCTTTCTAGATCAATATTTCTAGTCCCTTCATCAGCGGATAAATCTTTAAACTTCTCTTCTACAAGGTTAGTCATTTTATCTGCCATACATTCTTGGCGAGCTTTCAGAAGAGAAACCCCTTGACTATGATTATTAAACAAATTACTGTAAAAATTAACTATTATTTCATTCGTTTCATCATCAAAGATAGGATAATTCTTAGACATAATACCAATAATTTTTTCGTAATCAAAATTTTCTACAATTTCTCCAAATGTTCTTAAAACATTTTTTAATTTTTTTCCTTGCGTATCGTAAATTTGTGAACTAAAAAACAAGAAAGGATGTAGACTGGATTGACTTGACTGAATCGAATTATTTATATTGCTAAACGTAATTATTTCGTTGTCGTTCGTTAAAAAAAAGCTATCACGAGGATTCCATTTAGAATGAAAGATATTTCCTATAAAATGAATGATATGGTTTGCTCCACTTTCTATATGTGATAAAATGTTAGCTCGAGAAGAATCCGGACCTGCTAAAACAGTAATTTGTTCTATTTCTGCTCGATTATTGAAAAACTCGGTTATATAGTTTAATTCATTGATTCCAGCTTTAAAAGGAAAAATAAGCTCTTTGATTTTAGTTTCTTCGTTCCATCTAATAGGATTTGAACTATTCGTGCATTCAATTATTAATACATTAAATTTATTTTGTACCGCTAACTTGTCAATCTGTAGTTCAGGTTCGTACCCAAACGTCACACCACCTAATGGAGGTTCCCCAATTATATACCCAATAGAGTATTTTAATAAGAAAAAATTGTTATCATAAACCAATTCAAAGGGAATTGTCATTTCGTCCAATATGAAATAAATTTCTGGGATAGTGTTTAATGATTTTATTTCGAATTGCTTTAGAAATGTTCGTATTTTTTTGGGGAGAAAAATATACAATAGTCTACCAAATTCATTAACCGTAAAATTATAAGTTTTTACAAGATTATCTGAGAAAATATCATTATATAAATCAATAATTTGAGTGTCATTCCAGTATTCATCGTAAATCGTTCTTTCAATTACTTTATTTTCCTGAGATATCATTCGAACAGATATTAGGCCTTCAGTGTTAATTCTAAATATCATCTCCTTTATCACAAATTCCTCCTCAAATCCTTTAAGGATATTTTCATCTTCTCCAAAAGAATAGATGTCTCTTTCAAGATCTTTGGTGTCCTTATGTAACAATAATGGATTTTTAATCAACGCTACCAAATTCTTATCCAAGTAGGGTATTATTTTTTGAGCGAGTTCGTAATCTTTTTCTTCATATAAAGCACGATAAAACATCATTCTCCAGAAATCCTTTTGTTCTAACGAGAAAAAGCTGGATTTAAATTGCCATAGGAGATTACAAGTATAAAAAAAATGATATAATTGTGCATTAGTTTGAGGAATTTTCAAGTGAGTGGATAACTTTTCCAGAGATTGTAAAAGATATTTCTTTTCCTTCATCTCTACAAACTTCTTACAAGCTTCAACCCATAGTTCAATTAAAATATTATCATACCCAAGATCAGTTTGATACAAAAACAAATCTTCTAAAAAATCGTAAATATCAAAAGCAATTTCGAATCTATTCCTAGTGATTGTAAAATTTATAAATTTTCTAATGTAAGTGACAGCATCCCCATACGATTGATATGTATGAATTTTAGAATACAGATTCTTAATTAAAATTATAATCCAGGAGTATTCTCCAATATTGTTCATATAATAAATTAGTTCTTCTAAACTTCCTAGAATTGTGTTAAAATTCCTTTCATTGATCGATATTTTGCCTATATTACTAAATTCATTCTTTAGATATCCGGGGATCCGATTTACCAATATTTTATTCATTTCTTTAACGAAATCTTCAGAACTGTCCATAAGTTGGTAATGCATATTAACATTTTCAATAAATACATAGAGAAATAATGCTCTTTTACTCGGTTCTAATTTATATATAGTTCTACCCAACACTTCCATGCTTAGGTGAAAGAATTCTTGTGGAATAACAGATTTTCTTAAATACATTAAAATCATTTGTAATTCAATTAGTTTAATGTACTCTTCTCTTTCAGAAACCTTAACACAAAAGGAGTTAATAAATTTCGTTATACCCGTTTGAGATAGAGAATCCATTTTAATGAACGATTTCAATAGGGTAGTCGCAAAATTATTTAAAAGATAAAAATCATCTAATTTAGCCAAGAAGGAAAAAAAGCGTTTGTAAGCATCAATATATCTTATAAAATCGATTTCAATTCCTCTTTCGGATCTATTAATCAAAGAATTAATATATATCCACCAAGAATTCGATATAATCATAATTAATTGGTGTTTTTTTTGGATATCGAGCCAGTTTGCTTTTTCGATTTCAAA
>Ga0209536_100011578_pt1 | contig 12906 bp, 10 predicted proteins | sample DeeMarSeWOR28_12_FD_187461 | JGI IMG/M metagenome (GOLD analysis project Ga0209536, IMG submission 187461) | Marine sediment microbial communities from White Oak River estuary, North Carolina - WOR-2-8_12 (SPAdes) (version 2) | ecosystem: Environmental > Aquatic > Marine > Intertidal zone >...
ATGAAACATACGCCTGAGTTCCAAAGTTCGCAGATTCTACTAATCCAGCAATTGAAAAGTTACCGAGCATGTTGATTCTACATGGCTGTCCCGCGTTGTCGGCGTTCCGGGTTGAAAAACTGCTTACCCGGTTACAACAGGAAATGCCCGTTGAACGTCTAACTGCGACTTATATTCACATTGTTAACGTTGATGGTTCGCTATCTGAAGCCGCCAACAACATCCTGCACCAGGTGTTACGGTATGGTCCAAGCTATCGGGAGGAAACGCTGCATGGATTGTCGTTGTATGCGTTACCCCGGCCCGGCACCATATCCCCCTGGTCCAGTAAAGCGACCGACATTGCCCACCACTGTGGATTGGAAAACATCCGTCGTATCGAGCGCGGTATCCACTTTACGTTTCAACTCAACGGCGCCCAGGAACTAAATCCGCAGCAGATAGCAATGCTGAAATCTGTGATTCATGATCGTATGACAGAAGTCGTGTGGTCTAACCTGGACAATGTTGAAGAGTTATTCGAGCAGGCAGATCCGGCACCACTGAGTAGCGTCGACATTCTGCAGCGCGGCCGAGACGCACTGGATGAAGCCAATGCCGCCATGGGTCTGGCATTGGCACCGGATGAAATTGATTATCTGGTTGAGAATTTTACGGCCTTGCAGCGTAATCCTACCGATGTGGAATTGATGATGTTCGCGCAAGCCAACTCTGAACATTGTCGACATAAAATTTTTAATGCCGACTGGATTATTGACGGAAAAGCACAGGATCACTCGTTGTTTAATATGATCCGCAATACCTACCGTTGTCATCCGGAAAAAATTCTCTCGGCTTATTCCGACAACTCTGCAGTCATTGAAGGCGCCACTGCCGGACGCTTTTTTGCCGCTCCACACACACGTCATTATCAGTATCATCAGGAGCCGATTCACGTGCTGATGAAAGTGGAGACCCATAATCACCCCACTGCAATTTCGCCGTTTCCCGGTGCTGCCACCGGATCAGGCGGAGAGATTCGTGATGAGGGCGCGACCGGTCGTGGTTCCAAACCCAAAGCCGGTTTGTGTGGCTTTAGCGTTTCCAATCTCAGGATTCCCGGTTATGAACAGGAGTGGGAACAGGATTACGGTAAGCCCGGGCGCATTGATTCTGCGTTACAGATTATGCTGGAAGGACCCATTGGTGCCGCGTCGTTTAACAATGAATTCGGTCGTCCCAATATTTGTGGTTATTTTCGCAGTTTTGAATTGCAGGTTCCCGGCGCCAACGGCAACGAAGTACGCGGCTACCACAAGCCCATCATGCTGGCGGGTGGTTTGGGTAATATTCGTGACATCCATGTCGAAAAAGGGCAAATCCCGGTGGGCGCCAAACTGATTGTGCTGGGTGGTCCCGCCATGTTGATTGGCCTGGGTGGGGGCGCGGCTTCCAGTATGGCAACCGGGGAAAGCCACGAAGACCTGGACTTTGCGTCGGTGCAACGCAGTAATCCTGAAATTCAGCGACGTGCCCAGGAAGTCATCGATCAATGCTGGCAGTTGGGGGATGATAATCCGGTTGTTTCAGTACATGACGTGGGTGCGGGTGGCCTGTCCAACGCGATTCCGGAACTGGTCAATGACAGTAATCTCGGTGGCCAGTTGAACTTGCGCGCGGTGCCTAACGATGACAAAAGTATGTCACCCATGGAAATCTGGTGCAACGAAGCGCAGGAACGTTATGTGCTGGCAATTAGCGCGGAGCGGCTCGTGGAGTTTGAAGCTATCTGTCAGCGTGAGCGCTGCCCATACGCGGTGATTGGTGAAGCGACACAACAACAGCAGTTGGTGTTGCAGGATCCGCAGTTTGATAACACACCCATCGATATGTCGCTCAATGTCCTATTGGGTAAACCACCAAAAATGTTGCGTGATGTGGCACATCGAGGCTGTGCTATTCCGCCTGCTGTACTCGACGCAATTGATTTAAAAGTCGCGGCGCATCGTGTATTACGTGCACCCACGGTGGCCAACAAGACTTTCCTGATCAGTATTGGCGACCGCACGGTCACCGGTCTTGTCACCCGTGACCAGATGGTTGGTCCCTGGCAGGTGCCCGTTGCCGACGTGGCAGTAACGTCATCCAGCTTTGATACCTACAAGGGTGAGGCCATGGCCATGGGGGAAAGAACACCCGTGGCGCTCATTAACGCTGCGGCCTCGGCGCGCATGGCGGTCGGTGAAGCGATCACTAACATTGCCGCGGCAGCGATCGCCGATATAGGCGACATTAAATTGTCTGCCAACTGGATGGCACCGGCTGGGCACCCCGGTGAGGATGCGGCGCTTTATGATGCTGTGAAAGCGGTGGGTATGGACCTGTGCCCGCAACTGGGCATCACAATTCCTGTGGGCAAGGATTCTATGTCCATGAAAACGGTTTGGCAGGAAGCAGGTGTTGAAAAGGCAGTTACAGCGCCGGTATCGCTGATCATTTCCGCGTTTGCCCCGGTTGAGGATGTGCGCCGCACACTGACACCACAGTTGCGCAAGGGTGTTGCAGATAGTTGTCTGATCTATGTGGATCTGGGTAGTGGGCAGAATCGCCTGGGTGGTTCAGTATTGCTGCAAACTTACGGACAAATGGGCAACGATGCACCGGATGTGGATGCGTCGTTACTGAAAGCGTTTTTTAAGGCGCTACAAAAACTCACTAAAAAGCGTTTGTTGCTGGCTTATCACGATCGTTCCGATGGTGGGTTATGGGCCACCGTGTGCGAAATGGCATTTGCCGGACATACCGGTATATCCATAGATGTGAGCGGATTGGGTACAGATCCGCTGCAAGTTCTGTTTAATGAGGAGCTAGGCGCGGTAGTGCAAATTGATAGCGCCAGAAAAGAAGAGGTACTGGATATTCTGCACAAGGCGGAGATGGATAAGTGCTCTCATGTCATTGGCGAATTAAATAATGACGATCGCATCATTGTTCATAACGCCCAATCCACATTGCTGGATTTCACCCGGATGGAACTGCAGCGCGTCTGGTCGGAAACCACGTATCAAATGCAGTCCTTGCGTGACAATCCCGACTGTGCCCGGCAGGAGTTCGATAACCTGCTGGATACGGATGATCCCGGTATCCAGTCGCATGTTACGTTTGATATTAACGAAGATATTGTCGCGCCTTATATCAGCAAAGGCGTGCGTCCGAAAATCGCCATCCTGCGCGAGCAAGGTGTTAACGGGCAGATTGAAATGGCCGCTGCATTTGACCGTGCCGGCTTTACCGCCATCGATGTGCACATGAGTGACATTATCGAACAGCGGGTGAATTTGCAGGATATGCAGGGCATAGTGGCTTGCGGTGGTTTCTCCTACGGTGATGTGCTGGGGGCAGGTGAGGGCTGGGCCAAATCCATTTTATTTAATAATTATGTGCGGGATCAGTTTGCGGCGTTTTTCCAGCGCGCAGACAGTTTCGGCCTGGGTGTATGTAACGGCTGCCAGATGATGTCCAATCTCTACCAGTTGATCCCCGGTGCTGAGCTTTGGCCGCGCTTCGTGCGCAATGCTTCCGAGCAATTTGAAGCGCGCTTCTCACTGGTGGAAGTGCAGGTGTCACCTTCGCTATTCATGCGCTCCATGCAGGGATCGCGCATGCCGGTCGCAGTGGCACATGGTGAAGGAAGGGTGGAATTGCGGCAGGGTATCTCGCTTCAGGATATAGAAAACTCCGATACGATTGCGCTCCGCTTTGTTGATAATTATGGTAACGCAACCGAACGTTATCCATTCAATCCCAACGGATCACCGGACGGCATCACTGGCTTAACCACCGCTGATGGTCGCTTCACGATCATGATGCCGCATCCTGAGCGAGTATTTCGATCGGTGCAGAATTCCTGGCATCCTGATGATTGGCGCGAGGACTCCCCGTGGATGAGAATGTTTCGTAACGCCCGTAAAGCGATAGGTTAACCGATGCTTAACCTTCTGCCGAACGTTTGCGTGGTGCGCGTTGGGGTGCCTGGTTTTGCTTGAGGGAAGCCAGCGCCTTGCGTTTGCTATCGTCCATCAAATCATCTGAATCACCCGCGATGCTGTTTTCTGTAGTTAAAATCTTGGTCAGGCGCGCGTTTTCCTCTTTCAATGCTTTTACACTTCTGGTCAATTGCACGTGTACTATTTGCAACTCCTTAAGCGCTCGGGGCAGCTTGGTAAAATTGTCGACATCATTTTTATTTTCGACAATGGCCTGCTTCATGTCGCTAAGCATGCCAAAGTGCCTGCCGACAATCCGTTTTAGACGCTTGATTTCGTTTTGCAGTGGTGTCAGCGTAATATAGGCGATGGTAGGCGAATTTTTATCGATGCGGATTTTCTGGCTTAGCGTGGGAATATCGTCGTCGATACTATCGACAATTTGCGGGACTGTATCAGTTTCTTCTTCCTGTGCTTGCTCATCATTGACGTCCATTACTGGTGATGGCATTAGTTCACCGAGTCGAACACAAAGCTTATCCCAGTACTCATCACCGTCTTCCTTGCTGACGATCGCATTGACTTCGGCTTGAATAAATTGAATTCGTTTCTCGAGTAATTCAATTTCTTTTTTCCGGTGCCTGTAATGGGTTTTTTTAACTGGTTCGAGCAGGTTCGACAGTTTCTCGCCAATATTGTCCAGTTCCAGTAATTCGTTTTCCAGCTTCTTTTCATAATCAGCAGCGCGATTACGATAAATTTCCAGCAATGCGGCCTGCTTATGATTTCTCCTGGCAAGCAAGAGACTGGCGATGATAGATACCGCCAGCAGCTCAATGACAAATAAAATGATTAAAGTGAGTGTTAAAGACATGCTGGTTGATGCGTTATTGTTCGTTACCTTGTGTCTTTACCGTGGGACGTCGTGGTTGCGCCCGGCACAATGGTCTGGTGGGTTCTGAATGTTGCTAGCGTTTGTGTAGATTGACGATGCAACCGTTCTTTCATATAGACCAACAATAGGCCGCTGATAATCAGCAAGCCATTGGCGCTAACGAAAATAATTAAGGCCTGCTCCAGATGCGGCATGGTTTGCTGAAGGTGTGTTATCCGGTTGTCACTACCTATCGTGGTTGTTTCCGATTCCGCTTTTTCAGTCGCGACTGAACGTGTTGTTTTAGTCAGTATTGCCGGTGCCTCTGCATCTGTTGCAGCGACTAGTTCGTCTGCCAATGTTTGGCCTGTGAAGATATGTGTAGCCAACCACAGCAGTACGATTGCGACGGCTGTGGTGGGCAGCAATTGCTTTAATGAGTTAGCCATACAGAACCAAAAACTCGTTGTAAATTAAATAACTTGAATTATTTGCTGATGCAATTTCAATACCGCAGCAAATCGAAAGCGTTGCGAATTTCCGGAAGTTTTTCACGATTATTCGTGTTACCAGGCGGTTATCGCCGTTAACGCTTAAATAATCATGGCTGAATTACTCGTTTTCACGCTGAAAATTGAAGATGAATCACGACAACAATTTCCGGTTTGTAGAAATTGTTATCGTGATCAGATGGAAATCGTTTGTTATTAGTTGGCGAGATGCTGTTTCAAAGCCCGGATGTCATCCCATTCCTGGTCAGCCGCTTCGGCGATACCCTTGAATTTCACTTTGCTCAATAATCTTTTGCCTTTGGCGTCGGTATTAAGGTTTAGCAGTGCCTGCTGTACGTGTTCTAACTGCTCAGGTTTGACACGTGGATGGGCTGCAAAGGCATTGGATGAATACTGTTTCGAAGACCAGATGACGCGAAGTTTGGAGTGCGCGTTAGGGTTAATATTGTTAAGTGTATTGATTTCCCCTGCGCCTGCCACGATATCGCCATGGACCACGGCACGATATACCGAGCTGTCAGACTCGACATATTCCTCGTTAACCTTGATGCCTGAGTTGTTCAGGTGTGCTTTGGTCAGCACCGTGGAGGTAAAGTGGCGGGGATCGGACATTGCCAGGGTCTGGTTTTTCAGGTCAGCCAGCGTTTTGATCGAGCTATCGCGATGTACGACAATGACGCCCTTGTCAGTATGGCCTGATTCCTTGGCGAATGCCTTATAGCCTACCTTATCATGTGCTTGCGTATACATTTGCGCATTGACCAATACAAAATCGTAGGCTCCGCGACTCAGTTTGCGTTCAAAATCCTCCAGATCGTCAGCAGCTTCAAAACGGATTTTATGGCCGCTTTCCACGCTGACTTGTTCAATCAGCAGTTGCCACTGCTTTTCCATCGTATAGCTCATGCCTTGTGGTAGGACGCCGAACACCAGCTCACCGGTTTGTGCTTGCTCGTCCGCAACAGCGTGCGTGGCAGAAACAAATAATACAAAGAAACTTACTACTAGTGCTTTTAATCCCATTTTTACCATGTCGTCACTCCCGACACTCATAGTGTGAATAGAAAATGTTGATTGCGAACCCTGTCTTTATGGTTTTGAAGACCAGCCGCAATTGCTTAATTTTTATATCGGCACTATCGCCTCATATTTAAGGAAAATCGTCCTTAAATTCGCTGATAGCGTCTGGAGGAGGGAGAAGAGGTTTATGATAAACTGCTTATTTAACAGTGACTTCCAGATGCATATTGGGATGAATGGCACATTCGATTTCCACCACGCCTTTTTTATCGAAGGTTACGGGGCGTGATTCGCCCTGCGGATAAGATCCCAGGTCAAAGGTTTTTAGATCTGAAAGGGAAAAAATATTGTGGAACCAGGGGTCATTGTTCATGAAATGGATTGTGTCACCCTGGTTAACGGTGATGGCTTCCACTTTTACGTTGTCCATTAAGAACGTTTTGTTTTGCTGGTTGACGGTGATGTCCTTGGCCAGCGCCATGGCTGAGCCACTGACGGTAACCAGGAGGGTAATCATTACAATGAAAGCTGTGACAAATTTATTCATACTCGTAGGTCCTGTGGGTTCAATTGGGCAATACCGGCACAGTGACAGGTTGAGGTTCATCTGTTAGCGACTGGAGGAACTCCAGCAGGTCAGCCTGTTCCTGGCGGCTCAATTTAACCGGTTTCATATCGGGTGACAGATTGGATTTGTCCACACCGCCTTTTACGTAGTGATCAATAACCTGATCCAGGGTTTGGTATTCACCATTGTGCATATAAGGTGCAGTTCGCGTGATATCGCGCAGGGTCGGTGTTTTGAATGCGCCTTTTAATACCTGTACCTTGATAAATTCGTAGCGGCCTATGTCGTCATCGTTATTTAAGCCGATGTTATGAAAACTGTTATCCGTAAAATTTTGACCGCTATGGCAAACGCTACAGCGTGCTTTACCGTCAAACAGATCAAAGCCGCGTTTTGCCGCAGCGGAAAGCGCCTTGTCGTCACCAGCCACCCAGCGATCAAAGGGTGAATTATAGGGTGAAACAATGCTGCGTTCGAAACTGGCCAGTGCCTTGGCAATGGTGAGTTCGGTAATGCCTTCGTCGGGATAGGCTTTTGCAAACAATTCCACATAGCCTGGGATCGCGCTGAGTTCCCTGATCAATTCCGCGATGTTCTGATTCATTTCGATGGTAGATTTGAGCGGGACGAGGGCTTGTGCTTCAAGTCCCTTGGCGCGTCCGTCCCAGAACAGCCGGCGACTGTATCCTACGTTCACAAGCGTGGGAGTTGCGCGTTTTAATGTTTGTGATCCCTTGCCAACTCCTTTGCGCAGGCCATCGGTCCAGTACAGAGATGGATTGTGGCAACTGGCGCAACTCATGCGATTGGAATCAGACAGGCGTGGATCGAAAAACAATGCTTTGCCCAGTTCGATTCGTTCCGGTGTCAGTTGATTATCTTTGGGGATGCGCATTTTCTGCTTGGGCAGATAATCCGCTTTTGCGGCCAGGGCGGTGAAAGACGTGCCCCAGGCAAGCAGGAATAACGCAGTGATAGCTGCAACCAGCAAACCATTTCCTGTAGATGTTTGGTGTGTTGAATTATTCATTATATTTTCAGCCCTGCGACCGATGATCGGGTATCTCTTAAGCGCCGGCATGGTTGGCGATGGCTGTCTCGCCGCCAGGATTATTGCTAGTCCTGCCCTTGTTTGCATATGCAAGAAATATCCCGAAATCAGGAAATATCCATTGCCAGTATCGGCCAGTCAGGACTCTATCTTGAGCAAATCACTGTGTTTTTCACGTGGTTAAGTTACTCTACTACATGATGGATGATGGCTACGAAAGTCTAACAACAACAAACCAGTAATTACTTTCTAGCTAGCAGCGGAAACCGGCGCGACAATTTACCTGCGTACGGGAGAAAGTGCGGCCTAAAGGATTGTTTTTTGGTACCGATGGAGATCCCTAAGTGCAATACTGTTTCAGTCAGGAATGCGAAAATCACGCCGCATTTCCAATTAAAGATCCACGATCCAGGTTGGCTAAATGTCATTGCGATTTTTTAACAAACCGCAAATCTACGGGAGTGCACTATTGTTGTTCTTCCTCACTAGTATTTTTGCGATGAATGCCGACGCCGGGCACGACGCGATGTTGACGGGCGATACGCAATATCATCGCGGGGTGAAAGTGTTTGCCGACTATTGTTCGCGTTGCCATGGCGTGCACGCGGATGGCAGGGGGCGGGCGACACCGCTCTATGTCAAACTGCAAAGCGCGCACCCCAGTAATTTTCAATTGAAAGTTTATGCGCAACGTCCCACACAGTACCTGGCGAACATAGTGCGTGACGGTGGCAAGCAGCATTCATTGAGTGAGTACATGCCGCCATTCGGTGAAGAATTGACTGAAACACAAATCGATGACGTGGTGTATTTTATTCAGAAGGTATCAGTTAATCTTGCTGAAACTACCCATCCGGAAGTCGCTCGCAGCGAAAAAGAAAAATAAATACAATTGCTTAGTTCCCCGCCGTCATCTTGCCCCTGAATGTTTTCTCCCCGTCCCTCTTTAGGGATATACGTTCCAGCTATAAAACCATATAATATCAGGGAGTTACAAAATCCCGACTAACTTATAAAGGAATTATTTCCGCGAAAGGTTATCTAACTGCCCATGCGTCCCAATCATTTATTAGCGGTTATCGAAAAAGAATTTACCAGTGCTCAACATGGCCACCATACACCGGTGATGCTTTGGGGGCCGCCCGGTGTCGGCAAATCACAGATGGTCGCGCAGGTGGCGCAGCGGCATAAAGTCCCGGTCATTGATATCCGCCTTTCGCAAATGGAGCCCAGTGACCTGCGCGGTATCCCGTTTCGCGTAGACGAGCGCGTGGAATGGGCGGTGCCCGCCATGCTGCCCGATGCCAGGCGGCATGGTAAAGAAGGCTTTCTGTTTCTCGACGAGATCACCTCAGCACCCCCGACGGTATCCGCTGCGGCGTATCAACTCATACTGGATCGCCGCCTGGGTAACTACCGGGTGCCCGATGGCTGGGTGATTATCGCGGCGGGCAACCGGCAAGGTGATCGAGGTGTGACATACGCTATGCCGTCTCCCCTGGCGAACCGGTTTTCACACTATACTGTTGATACGCATCTGGATGACTGGGTGGCCTGGGCCTATGAAAACGGCATTGACGATCGCGTCATCGCGTTCGTGCGCTTTCGGCCCGAGTTATTATTTGAATTCGATCCTGCGCAAAATCCCGTTGCATTTCCATCGCCGCGTTCCTGGGAATATGCCCATCGGGCAGTGAAAAAATTTGAGCAGCAACCTCAGCTTTTGCTGGAAAGTTTACAGGCCTGTGTGGGACAGGCCGCCGGCATCGAGCTACATGCCTTCATCCAGAACCTCGATCAAATGCCCGATCTTGAAGCCATCTTGCGTGGCGAGAAAGTGCCGGTACCCAAAGAAGTAGATTTGCAATACGCGGTGGCCTCGGCACTGGTCGGTCACGCCATCCGCGCGCGCAGTCTGGACAATGCCAGTGAACTGCACGGACACATACTGGATTATGCAATCAGGTTTCCGCAACGTGAGATGGGTGTCATGCTGGTGTCTGATATGCATCGCGCCATTGGGCAGGACCTGTTTGGTGTGCCGCAATTTGCGCAATGGGCCGATTCTGTAGCAGAGGTCATGATATATTGATGGCGTATTGTGACCTGCTCATCTTTGCCGAATATCAATTAACAGCACTCTTCGTATCAGGAAACGACTGATGTCAGTAAACAACAATGACATCGAGCTGAAACTAAGCGCTGCACGCACGCGCCTCATCATTGAAAAACCGTTTTTAGGGGCATTAGTGCTGCGTCTGCCAGTTGTTGCGGCAAATCCAGGCTGGTGCGAAACCACGGCTACTGATGCACGCAAGTTTTATTATAATCCTGCTTACATCGACGCCCTGGATATGGAGGAAACGCAGTTTGCCCTGGCGCACGAGGCGTTGCATTGCGCGTTATCCCACTTCGCGCGTCGCGGGCATCGCAATAAACGCAAGTGGGACATTGCCTGCGATCTTGCGATCAATCCCTTGTTACATAATGAAGGATTCAAAGTGCCTGCGGGTGCCTTGATGATGGATGGATTTGAAGGCATGACCGCGGAAGAAATCTATCCTTCTATAGAAGATTCCTTTGAAGAGGAATGCCACGACAAACATGTCTACGACAGCGATAGTGATATAAAACCCAAACCGGAAGAAGCCGACCGTGGTGAAGGTTCGCCGCCGGATGAACCAACCGATCAGAAAAATCAGAAGCAACCGCAAAGTGGTCAGTCGCAACGATCCGCAAGGCCGAAAGAGGATTCCGCTGGGGGTGCGCCGCAACCACCACCGTTGTTACAAACTGAAAAGGAAAACCTCGACACTCAGTGGCAGCAGCGCCTGGCCGGTGCAGCGCAACAGGCCATGCAGGCGGGCAAGCTTGGTGGTGCCATGGCGCGACTGGTGGATTATTTATTGCAGCCCCAGTTACCGTGGCGCAGTGTATTGGCCCATTATATGTCATCCATCGCGCGGGACGATTATAGTTACTCGCGCCCCTCCTCACGGCGCGGCGATCCGGCAATCTATCCCAGTCTGCGTAGTGGTCAGGTGAATGTAATGGTTGCCCTGGATACCAGTGGTTCCATCAGTGATGCGGACATGCAGGAGTTTATTTCCGAAATAGATGCTATCAAGAGCCAGGTCCGCGCGCGTGTCACATTGCATGCCTGTGATGCCAAACTGGTGGAGGGCGGGCCCTGGATCTATGAGCCTTGGGAAGAATTCCAGCTACCCAAAAAATTTGTGGGAGGAGGGGGTACGGAATTTGCGCCTATCTTCGAGTGGGTGGATCAAGCCGATCAGCAGCCCGATTTACTGATATACTTCACCGATGCCAAAGGCACAATGCCTGAACAACCGCCTCATTACCCCGTGATCTGGTTAGTGAAGGGTAAAGAGCGGGTGCCATGGGGCGCGCGTGTTCAACTAAATTAACTCACTACTGCAACCAGTTTACGATCTTATGGAGTTATCCAGCGAAGACAGCTTGCGCCTGAATGTGCTCATTAAGCAGGATCTGCACGCTGTCAAAATAGATGAGTCAAAAATGGTGGTCCATGCACTCACGGGTCGGGGTGAAGCAAAAATTCCATTAAATCCAACCTGCCGTGACGAAAAATATTTACGTATAGTGAGAGAAATGCTGTCCACTCACGCGTTGGGCTCACCGGGCGGTTACCCCGTTTATTTGCGGCGCTGGACACGCATGGGCCAAATGCGTGAGGAAAGTCTGCAGGGTTTGTTGTTGCTGGGCGAGCCGGAAGCGATCGTTGCCGTTGCCAATTCCCCGGAACTAACCAAAGAGGTGGCGCGTCGCGCCTGGTGGGCGATGCCCGACGCGGATATCGCGCGCCGCATGCTAAGCAACACACACATTGCCGAGAGTGATATTGGTCGGGAGCTTGCGGCATTTCTGGTGGAGTATTTGCCCTTTGAAACTGAAGCGTATGACATCGTGGAATCGGTGCGCCTGGTGTTGCAACCTGGCTTGATTGACCAGGCGACAGTACAAAGTTTATGGTCCCGCGCCAATCGCAAGAGCGCCTTTTATGTTGGCTTTTTGCTGGCGAATCCCGATGCACTACCGGAAACTGCGCCAGCCAGCCAACGGTATGACGAGGTTAAAATGAAGCTGCAGCAACTATCCGTTGATAATCCCTATGCTAAACTATTGCTGCAGTTGTTGAGTGCCGAAGGGCAGGCGTATGTGTCGACTCTGGGTAAAGCGATGGATAAACTGAATGACCAACATGTTGTGGTGCTGTTTCTAAAAGCCATAGAAAATTATTTTCAGGATGTATGTATTGACCAGAGTGCCAGATTTCGAAGTTTTGACGAAATAGTCGCCGCGGTTAACAAGGCGACCAATGATGCCAGTAACTCCCAGTTGCAGTTATTAATGCAGAACTATCCGGAATATCGCGAGTCTTTACTGGCCATGTTAAATCTGGCGTGTGTTTGCGAGTCACTTGTTGATCCAATCTTTTCCCAAACGGATGCAGTGGGCTCCGTGATGCGCAAGCGTCTGCAGCCTGTTACACAACCTATCACCGAAAATATTCGGTGCTTGATGTGATTTCAGGTTCAGCGAACATGTCCGGTCTGCATGTGGTAAAAGTGGAGCTAAGTATAAGAGTCGTGGTTCCCGTTGCCCTGTTGCAGAAACACTTGCCCGCGCCCATCGACAAGCTGGGGGAACAACTTGCCAGCGAAATTCATAAACGGGTAGTGGACTCCAGTATGGGGTACTATCCCGCGCTGGATTATTTTCGCGACCAGAACGAATTTCCGGTGTATTTACTGGATGCAGTGGATGAGGTGTCTGCGCTGGCCGCGGATCTTGTAACAAGAAGGATCAGCGAAGTACTGGTGCCTATTTTTAGTAATGTCAGGGTCAGTAATATTCAATGTCTGGCTTATGCT
>Ga0209536_100011579_pt1 | contig 12906 bp, 11 predicted proteins | sample DeeMarSeWOR28_12_FD_187461 | JGI IMG/M metagenome (GOLD analysis project Ga0209536, IMG submission 187461) | Marine sediment microbial communities from White Oak River estuary, North Carolina - WOR-2-8_12 (SPAdes) (version 2) | ecosystem: Environmental > Aquatic > Marine > Intertidal zone >...
CCCTCTTAGCGACACCGTCGCCACCAACTAAAAGCAAAGATTTTTGCTGATAACCATTTTTGATAAAGTGTTTCACAGTAAGTAGATATAGGCACCTAAAGGCGCATGACAAGACGGCTGAAAAGAAAAGCGGCCAGAGAATTAATTTGTTGTTCGGTGCAAACTCGCCAAAAATAGCAACAACAGCTATCATGCTTGAACTGAGAACCGAATATCCAATGAGGGTATCCTTTATTACGTACAAGATCTTGGACTGAATGGTTATGCTCGTAATCGACGAGTTGGATGCGATAAGAAACCAGGCGATGGCGATATACGAGAGCAATATTGTACCCTTAAACGGTATAACCGACCAGCCTTTATAGTAAATAAATACTCCCATAAAAGAAGCAAACAGGATAACTAGATCAATTACGAAGACTGTAGCTGAAAGCGACTTTTTGAACATTTTGGATGCTCCTTGTGTATGAGATTACTGCATACAACTTTCGTGATGCTCGTCTTTAGCTATGGTATGGAAATTATTAGGGGACAGGAGATTGAAATAAAAAGAATTTTGAAGGGAAAAGACCAGGCTTTTGACGTTTTGTATTAGATTTGATTATCTTCCACTTGATGTCTAGTGGATCTCTCCGACTAAAGGTCGGAGCATCTCGAGAAGGTGGCTTCGCGAGGTATTTAAATCTTATTCCGTCGCATTCATCCCCGACTAGAAGTCGGGGCATTCTGCGACCTTCTCGTAAATGGTTATCGAAATCAGAAATGCGTATAATTTCTTTTTCTGCATAATTCTTCAGAGTTCAAATCAAATGTTCTAATAAAAATTGCCATTTCTTAGTTATAATGCTTCGCTGAAAATTATCTAAAAAATAGTATCGAGCATTGCTTCCCATTTCTGTTATCCTTCTTCGATCATCAAGCAAAGATTCAATCTTTGCTGCTAGCTCTTTTGGATCATAAACAGAAGAATGAATCCCTGCCTTTGCTTCCTTGAGTATTTCTACAACCTCTGAGTCCTGGCTAGAAATAGAAATTATTGGCTTTGCAATTGCCAAAAGACTATACAGCTTGCTTGGCATAATAACTCCTTCATTTTCAGGGAAAAAACCAATCAGAGAAATGTCTGCCATTGAAAGTGACTCTGCAAGCCGCTCCAGGGGTTGAAATGGAAGAAATCTAATATTTTTCAAATTTAGGGATTTTGCATAACTTTGAAGTTTCGCTTTTTTCCTACCAAATCCTGCGACTAAGAATAGAATATCTTTTCTGTGTTTGAGTTCATAAGCAGCATCTATTATTACCTCTAAGGGTTGATACCTGCCCAAGTTGCCCGAGTACATGACTACCTTTTTACCGTCTAGCCCTAACTCCTCAATAAGTCGATTTCTTGCTCTTGGTACTGGATAAATTCTTTTTGGATCGGCCCAATTAGGAATAATGTATATGAGTTTTCTTTTATCAGGTAATCTGACACAAATACGTTCTTTCATTGCATTTGATAAGACCACTATAGCATCGGCATGCTTCAATGCTAGAATATTTAAAAAATCTAACAACCTGTACAAAATTCCATTTTTCTTGATAATTTCAATGTTTGCTGGTAACTCGGGCCACAAATCATGAATAAGTGCTAGATAGTTTAATTTCTTACATTTCTTTGCAATAAATCCTAATAGCGGAAGTAAGGCAGGGTTTGTATTGAAAACTAGAAAATATTTTCTTTTAAGTCGGACTAACTTGACAAGCATAGATATGTAACAGGAAAAACCATTTAAAATTCTCCCGACATTTTTATCTTTGTTAACGATAAAACTTATTATTCTTTCTATTTTTACCCCTTGCTTTTTTTCCCTTTTGGGACATATATACTTATTCGAATATGTAGGTTGAGAACAGATAACGGTCACATCCATGCCAAATGATGCTAAATCTTCGGCTAGATCTGTCATTATGACCGAGGTTGTACTGAGGTCAGGATAATAGAGTTGAGTAAAAAAGATTACCGGTGATTTATCCATATTTTTGGCCTGGGTGATAGTTTACATGGATCTTCATTTGGGTTGAATTTAACGGGAATTGAGTGAAACAGGTTCTTGTATTTACACTAGTGGGGGACAGTTCAAACTCCGGTTCTGGTAAAGAAAAAATCCCCTTGGATGGCTTTCCCCTTCGCATCATAACCCATGTTGTATATGCCGCTCAGATTGAATCCGCGTCCCCCGAGCCAAGCGATGATCTCGTGGGCCAGGGCCTGCCCGGAATACAGCTCCACAAAGGAGCATTCGGCGTACACATGCGAAAACCGCCACAGCAAATCCTCGCACCCTTTGAGGGCCTCCAGTTCAAATCCCTGTACATCCAGCTTGAGCAAGGCCGGCGCCACCATATCTTCGTTCGAAACAAAATCCGTCAGCCGCCCCACCTTGATCCTTTCGGTCCGAACCTCGCCGGTTCCGGGAAAGAGCCGCTCCTGCAGCCCGGAAATGGGGAGCAGGGATGAAGAATCATCCGCCGCTGACACATGTATGGCCCTCTCTCCAGTCTCCGGCCCGATGGCCGCCTGGTGCAGCGTTACCCTGGAATCTCCCCTGAAGACCCCGCGAAAACGAGTTGCAGGCCCGGCCAGCGGTTCGAAGGCAAACACCCTTGCCTCCGTCGCCCATTGCCTTACCGCCAATGAAAACTGCCCCCGGTTTGCCCCGATGTCCACCACTGTCGCCTGGTCCTGTCCCAGTATGTGTCGGTGCTCCGCCCCCGCCAGCACACGGTAACGTACCAAAGCCCGCAACAGATCCCTCGACCGCAGCACTTGAGTAAGCTTGTCGAGACGGGTCGGGAAAAGAATTGGGTTCATAGATGCGCTTTCATTGAGATACGGCGGGAAAATCTGAAAGCCCTTTCGAGCGTCTCAAGGGAGGAGTTAGCGCTGGAACTAAACTGCGCTCCTTGGAATGGGAAAGTTTTTCAAGGTTTCCGAAGAATAACCCAGGAAAAGCTCGTTAGTTGGTTCAGGGGATGACTGGCGAGCCATTCGGCTAAACGCAAGTGCAACATCCAAATTGGCTTGACCTTCCGGTAATAACCGCCGTATCCAAAGAAACCAACGTATCGTTCAACGGCGAATCCAAGGCGCTCGAAACGACTAAACTGACGTCTTGTGGGGCCCCTGCACCAACTGTAATAAGCGGGGAACTTCCCCTGCCTTCCACTCAAGTCTCGACCGGGCTGTAAGAAATGAACAAATGCGGACGAAAAACGCTCAGGGACCAACCTGTTTAACACGAAAGCCGGGGCATACAGCGTCGGAAAGAAGTGTACCGCACGGCCGCCGCTGCGCAGGAGGTTGTAAACGTTCCGATGGAACTTCTTGCCGCTGCGCACATGTTCCGCCAACATCCTCGTAAAAACCAAATCGTATTTCCCGTGGGGCGAAAAATTCAGTCCCTCAATATCCGCACAAACCTTTGTGTAGGCAGCGGGTGCCTTGTTGAGTTCCTCCTGTGAAATATCGAGAATGCTGTATTCGATCCCGTGTTCTGTGACAAACTCGAGTGGCAGGGAGGGGTTGGCCCCGCCACCGACTTCACATACTGACCGGTAGCATTCCTTTATAAGGACATCCTTAATAAGTTCCTCGAAATTGCTCCACCCTTCTTCAGACGGTGCGTAAGATACTTTTATCTGGTCCATATGTTTCCTGGATTCGGCTCAGTGTGCTTGAGCTCGAACGCTTTTACAATTGTTACGAACGGATGTTCGAAAAGCCTGTCTGTTACTGTGCTACGATTTGCGCGCAAGAATCAAAAGGTGATCCTTCCTCCGCAATACTCTGCTAGAACCCAGCGCGATCCTCTGTAAGAAAGTCCTTGGGACCGACAGACCAGCTTTCCCTTGATTCCTTTTTTGCAGGATTCGATTATACGTTTTTCTTATAGTTGAACTGAGTGACGCGGAATGGTGAGCAATCTTTTTAACCTTGACTTGCATTAACCCCTGTTTCTCAAGGAACATCGCACAACTTGTTTCACTAAAAAAAGAGACATGCTCAGGATAATTGAAGTAATACCAAGCCCCTCGAAATATGCGAACTGCTGGAGTTTGACCATTCCCGGTAAGCGCCACAAAAAGTCCGCCTGGGTTAAGAAGTTGCGCGATCCGGAAAAGCGAAAACTCTGGACTTGGGATGTGCTCAAGTAAATCCATCATGAGAATCAGATCATAAGGCTCCAGATAATCAACAATGGATTCAAAGCTAGACCTAAACACAGTCAATCCTCTCGTTTGCGCACGGTCCGCCGCGTCCTGATTTAGCTCTACCCCGTGCCGCGTCCACTGTATCGGAAGTTGCACCAGTAGTGAGCCATCCCAACAGCCAATATCAAGAGCGCGAACCTGAGACCTCGTCCGCACCTCCCCCAGATGGAAGGGCAGCAAGTTAAAAAGCCAATTTGCCGATAAGGTTGCGGTATTCCGCCTTTCCATTTTCTTGGCAATCTCTTCTCCGACGGCAACCGGATTAGGAATCCATTGATGCCGACAATTGGGGCAGGTTAGTATATCTGCCCGGCCAACATCATCAACGGACAAGGTAGCCCCTGCCAAACGGCAGTCAGAGCCACAAATTGGACAAAACTGCTTCATAGCCTTTCCCCGGGCCGCTAGGGGAATACAGGATTATAGTGCATAATTGCTCACGTCCACGTTAGGATGTTAGAGAACCGCAGGCGCAGGATGTGCATTTGCGGTTCGGCATTGATAGCACCTGAAACCCTCCATCTTTACGTGCCACCCCAAAGCTTTTTGAGCAATTCCTGGCGGCCTCAAAATGTAACTCACTGCCTTAGGTAGCGTTTAATGCTGACCGCTTGCCAGACTTAAAGCCTATCAGGCTTTAGGTTCATAGGACTGCTGTTCCTTAGGGAAGACCGGGTTCGACTTGCCCAATAAATAGAGCGGCAGAGGTATCCCTCCGCTGTTAGCACGTCCCCTGGTGAAACCGTCGCTTCAATGTTCGAAGCCAAGGTGCCCTAGATAACACAAGAACACGAAAAACATTGAGCAAAGAGATTTGGTATAAACTCTGCTCAAAATGCCGATCGACTGCGTGGGATCGAACTAAATCCGCCGGGCCTTCAATCGGCATCTGAAGCTCACCGCACGGGATGTGGAGGCGCTTATCTTTAGGATTCCTAGTATGAACGGCGTCACCCCCAGAGCCAATGTTGCAGATAAGGTTTACTCCAGGTACGCACGCCAAGGCATCGTGTCGCCAACAAGTGAACAGCCAGCGATAATCCCAATTTTTTATTCGGTAAGCGTAATCCCATATCAAGCGCCAATACAAGCGGACTAACGGGGAGTGAGAAAAACGAGAATGAAGAACTGTAGAAAGTTCGGCTGCGGTCAATGCGGGTGTCGATGGGTCAAAGTGAGTCCACGCGCGTCGCCAGCTTGCCCAACCCCAACTTGCTGCGTAACTGGAAAATGCGTAATAGTTGGTGGCGAAGGATCCATTCAAGGCGAGGTTCGATCCATTGATCCACCAAACGCGCGGTTCTTCCTTGAAGCGCTCAAGCAACTGATCGCAGAATTGAAAGAACCCAGGGCAAGGAAGACAATCATCCTCAAGGACAACGCCTTTTTCTTCGTGACCGAAGAACCAATTAACCGCCTGTGGAATCGCGACGGCAGAACCCAAGTTTTTAGGATGGAACAGAGTGCGTATGTCACATGGCCAGTCGACCTCAGTGGCAATCCTTCTAGATTCATTGCACCGCTCGGCTTCCCCGCATCGGTTCCTGCGGGGTCCGTCGGCTGCCACGTAGAGGCGCGGTGGACGTGCGCGCCGGACTTCATGAAAAACCCTGTGGGTGGCGTGCGGCCTGTTGAAAATAATGATCAGTACAGCATTGCGACTATGATATGCCATTTCAAATTACCTCTGGCGGGCACTAGTGCCTAGTCGTCTCATAGAAAGTGACTTGATAAGGATATCGGCCCCATGACGGCTCTTTGCCAATGGAGAAACCAGGAGAGAAAAATAGCGGAAAAGGGCTGGCAGTAGAAATTAAACTAAAAAAGTGCCATGTCTCCTATAGCCGATCAGTCAAATATAGCTGAATGATCCCGCAAATAATCAAATAGTAGCACACGAAATTGCAAACAGTTTAGTTTTCCAGCAGTTCTGCAGTGCCTTCTTTAGTGATAGGCACTCTCCAACCTATTGCATCTCCGTGCAACTTGGTACGCTCAGCCAACTTTGCCAGATAGCCCCAGAGGTTTTGCGATGAAAAGGAGATGTCGACGATGTAACTTTGTTTATTGATCGGGGTTACCAATGGGGACCTCAGACGCTTTCAAGCAAGTTGGCTTTTGAGGTGCTGCACATCGACGCCATTGGGCACAGGTGAACTTGAACCCTCAAAATCGATCGGCATATCCGGCCGCCAGGTGGACGTGCAGATGATCTTGGATTGGTCGCAGCGGTCTTTGTACTTCTGAGCGATATCCGTCACCTCCGCCAGCAGTCCATTGCTCAAGGTGATCGGTTTTAGTCCAAGGCTCAGGAAGGAGTCTTTACAGAAACGAAGATCGTTCTTGGGGTCTTCATTGCGCGGATTTTTGTAGTAGCGCACCTCGGCGCCCGTCAGGGAAGAGACCTTTTTTGCCAGTATATCGATGTTATGGCACTCTGTTGTCTGGTTGAATACTTTTACACGTTCTCCTTCTTGAGGCGGATTTTCCACGGCCAATTTGATACAGTTCACGGTGTCCCGGATATGTATGAAAGCTCGCGTCTGGCCGCCTGTCCCATGGACTGTAAGGGGATGGCCGATTGCCGCCTGCATGAGAAAGCGATTCAAGACTGTACCGTAATCCCCGTCATAATCGAACCGGTTGATCAGCCTTTCATCTCGCACGGTATCCGGCGTGTTAGTCCCCCAGACAATCCCCTGGTGAAGATCGGTTACACGCACACCATTGTTTTTGTTGTAATAGTAAAACATCAAGGCGTCCTGGGTTTTAGTCATATGATAGATGCTGCCTGGATTCGGCGGATACATAATCTCCAACTCCTTTTCTCCTTCCTCCACCTTCACCTTGACCCGCAGATATCCCTCGGGAATATCCATCCCGGCAGTCCCGTATCCATACACTCCTGTTGTGCCCAGATGAATCATATGGATGTCAAGTCCTGACTCTACAATGGCACAAAGTATGTTGTGGGTCGCATTCAGGTTATTGTTCACCGTATAGCGCTTGTGAAAAGCGGACTTCATCGAAAAAGGTGCCGCGCGCTGCTCGGCAAAATGAATCACCGCCATCGGCTTAACTTCCTTGAACAAACTGTATATTCGATGATAATGATCCGCCACATCGATGTATTCAAAACTGATCTGTTTCCCCGTCAATTCTTTCCAAGCCTGGATTCGTGTTTCAATAGGCCGGATCGGAGTAAGAGAGTCACAACCCAATTCAATGTCGATTTTTCTTCGCACCAGATTATCAACAATTATGACATCATACCCGGCCTGCGAGAGTCCAAGACTCGTAGGCCAACCGCAAAACCCGTCGCCTCCGAAAACAATAATTGTGTTGCTCATTATAAAAAAACCTCCTTGACAAGCTATCTATAAGTCGATCTCATCCTTTATTTTGCCCAATCTATGCCCAAGGCGTTACGCCATCTCTCTCTTTGCTCAACAATTTTAAACATCGTGTCATCTGAATCCCCGAATTGCGCCCGCCTGATATTTTGAAAACCAATTTTCTCCAGTTCATAACGCAAAGAACTAAGGTCCCACATCCATCTATGCCGGGAATTGCCAAATGCTTCTATCAGCAGCGAATAGATCCCCCTTGGTCTTTTTGTCTGTCCGAGTCCGGTTTGTTTCATGAATTCTTCGGCACGGAATGAAATCTCATCTCCACCTTCATAGTTCTTGATGCATTGCTCAAGATCTGGCAATACCATTCGGAATAGAGCCCCTTTTTTCATCATCCGATAAGTATTCAGTAGGGCGCGACGGCAGTCCTCCAAGGCAAGATGTTCCAATACATGTGAGCAATAAACTCCATCACAACTGCTATCCTTTACAGGAAGTCCACGAACGATATCCCCATAAAGAACATTTGGAGGGAAACGCTTGGAGTTCTTGCGGACCAATCTGCCTATTGCGGGCAGCCTTTCCAAACGCAAAGTAGGAGATGCATCAAAATTCAGCCATTCTGAAGGCGCACAGCAATGGCATCCATAATGAACATATAGCGGCATGGCTTAAATCTAAATCTGTTTTCCTGGCAATTTACCCATTCTCTCTTAGTATACTTTTTCCGACGATTCCATGATTCGCGGTTGTCTTTCCAGTTTCCCAAGAAAACAGTGACAACAAGAAAACCAAGCCCACGATATTTAGGTTCAATGCCCGCGGGTATGACATAAAATAAACTACAATTCCAAGGAGCGTGGCGAATACCAGGTCATTTCTTTGGCGCCATGCAGTCAACATGGCCGATACAATCATCACCACGATCATTCCAAATAATATAATGCCCCCTTCGGCTGCAAATCTCAAAAAGCCATTGTGGACTTTGCTAAGCGTGTCATATCCATGCCCGAAAAGAGGGTTCTCCAAAAAAATCCCTATAGATTCTCTCCACGAATATAATCTGCCTGTAAACCCTGTACCAAGACCTCGATATGGATCATAAAGCAATAGGATACGGTCTTCGACGAAAGTCACCGTAGGAGACAGCCAATCCATAGCAAAAATAAAGAATAGGATGCCTGCAGCCGAGAATAAAACAACTATCAATCTCTTTAGTGCAGTTTTCCCAAATGGTCTGAAACTCAAGATCCAATACGTAAAAACTGAGATCACCGATGAAACCATGGCACCCCGAGATTGCACTTTGTACATCAACAATAAAGCGATGATTATAAAAAATATTTTAAAATTTAGCCTTTTTACAGCTAGAGCGCACAATAAAAGACCAAATGCCGTCTCGCCCCACCAATTAGCATGAATCCCAAGTGGATAAGCCCGGTTGGTGTAACCCCAACCCAAAAAAATGCCGAAAATAGCGATCGGTGCAACCATCCAGGCTACGTATTCAAGTATTTGTTTCGGGTTTAGATTTCTTGCAGCCCATTGTGCAGCAAGTGCAAAAACAAGAATCCCCGCAACGTGAGTGGCCGCAAATTGAAAGCTTTTTGTTGCCAAGCTATAATTCGCGTTGTTAATCCAAAGATTTCCTACGAGCACCAGACCCAAAATCCACCATGCGGTGATTCCATAAGGCGAAAAATGTATTTCGTCTAATTTAAATACGAAATTGTAAATCACCCATAAAGAAAACAGCCCCTGAGCAACCACAAGGAGTTGAAAATTCCCCCCGGTGAATGCAAAGACGTAAACCATTATGGAAGTTAACGTAGCGAAAATAAAACATCTGTCGCGTATTTTGAAACGCGGCGCAGAAACTTTCTCTTCAAATGTGCGGTTGATGTTAGCTATTAATGAGGCCATTATTGTATTTGTTGCGCATTGAGCGATTGAGCGAGGGTTAAAGCCGAAGAAGCTGCCCTTATGCCACCAGAGATTCTCTGTCTTCAATTTTTATTGGCATCAGGACATTGGCTTTGCTGAATAGAGAACTTATTGTCAATGCTATAGCCACAATTAAAGAAACAAGCTGCCCTGAGGCGACAGAAATTGACAGTCCGGTTATACCGAAAGGGATTATTGTAATGGGTATGGAGAGCATCAGCCAGGGATAAACAGCCAGCTCGGCATAGGTTGATATTTCCGGCCGTCCAAGCCCTCTTGCACATTCAACAATAACACGCCGGAATGATAACATAAGGGCGCCGATGATAAGGATTCGGGCCAACGGGATAGATGCCAGGAAGGCGTTGCCAAAAAACAGAGGGACCAAAAGGGGCATGGCAAGCCAGAGCAATGCTACAATTAATGTATTAAGAACTCCTGTAACTAAAACATATCGCCACATGATTCGTTTTGCCCAGTCGATATCGTTATTTCTTGCAACAGTCGGATACGCAATCATGCCGACGCTTTGTGAAATGAACTTGGGTAAATTGATAAAAGCCTGACCTACCACATAAAGGCCCAGAGCGCCGGGGGACAAGATGAACCCGGCCAGGAGGTGATCTATTCGGAAACTGTCCAGCGGTGAGGACCATCCAAAAAGCCCTTTCAAACCGAAACACACCATCTTTTTTTGTGAAGGGAGCTCACTATTTATTAATTGTGCACTGTCTTTGCCCCACCCGGCACAAGCCAGATACAGCACCAGCAAGCCGGTAAAAAATGTTGTTATGCTCCAGACCGTGGCGACTGTGGATAGTTTACCTTCATCGGTGAAAAACAGGAGGACGAGCAGAATCGCATATGATGCAACCGGCAAAAGTCGCACAATGTTAAACAGTCTGAACCGGGCCTGGCCCTGTAATATACCCAGGCCGTACGCCATTGACAGGCTTCCGGGGGTGGCAAAAAGCGTAAAAAAGGCAGCCGCTTTAACATCACCCGGAGCATTATGGGTGTATACAAGCACCACGATCAAGTGGATTGCTAATAGCAACAGGGCCTGAGTGATCATAATGGGCCTGAGCTTTTTGAGTATAGCCGTGGCCCGTTTAGTCTTTGAAATATAAAAAGTAACTGCTTGGGGAAGTCCAAGCCCGCCTATTTGAGCCACAATAACCACAAACACTGTTATCATTGCTAGATAACCCCGGCCCTCGACACCCAGAATCCTGGCAGCCAGTATGCCGGTGACGATTAGGATGGCCTGCCCGGCAAGGCCAGCCATTACAGAGGCAACGGTCGCCCGTCGCGTTTTTGTCCCGCTCAATACCCTGCAGGCACTACTTGTCCAAGTAGAGGGATTTTTTGAAAGTAGACCTGTGGCCATCTATACACCTTTTAATGGCTTGGGAGATGCCCTTTACGTTGATAATGCCAAGAAATCGGGGTCACACCTTTTACCTGTTCAGGCGAGATACCACGCTCTACACAAGGCCCAAAGGCATGAATGGTGAATCGGTGCTTGTTAGCTTTGATTCGATTCTTGATATTTTCAATCAATTCCTTGCCTCACTCATTCGGCCACCCTTTATCACTTTGATTTTCTTACAGACTCCAATTCTTGCCTAAATCTATTACTTTGAGGATCTAGCCTAATAGCAGCCAGGTAGTAGCGTTCAGCCTCTCGATAATTATCCAAGTTCTTGTAGGCCATGGCGATCTGTGCGGGGTAGCTCGGATTTTCGGGTGCTATTTCAAAACCTTTTTCCCAGTCGTCGACAGCCAATTGATGTTTTCCCATACTCCAATGAAGCCAGCCACGCATGTTGTAGTAATAATGCTTGGGAGGATTGGAGTTTTGAATTGCCTCGTCGATGGCTTTAAGAGCTGAGTCAAATTTTTTCTGCGCCCGTAAAGAGCGTGCGAAAAGGTAATGGTAATGACTATTTTCTGGCTCTAAAACAGTGCATATTTGGCTTTCCAACTCGGCTGTATCCCAATCTTTCTGCCTGGAAGCGATCTCAGCTAGATAGAAGTGTGCCTCCGCTGATTCTTGGATTTTCGAGTAGCCACGCAGATTCTCAGCAGCCAACTCCAGGTTATTGTTGTAGTAATGGGCTTTTCCCAGAAAGAGCGGCAGGGATCTTCGAACGCTCTCGTCGTATTTGCTGGTCTCTGTGCAAAGGTCTATATAAGTATCAAGTGCTTTAGCTTGCCTGTGGGTCCACAGAATATTATTGAGCGTCCTCTCTGGCTCAGGAGAAAATCTCAGAGCCTGAAGAAAAGCAACTTTTGCCTCTTCCTGTCTTCCCAGCCTCAGGTAGTAATGCCCAAGTGACAGGTATGGACCCGGTGAATTCTCCTTGTTGAATCGGTTGATAATGTCTTCGGTGTAGAAAGTAGCCGAACGCCAGTCTTCCTCATCCGCAGCAATTGAGGCCAGAACAGTCAGGGCATTACCGCCGACTCGTCTGTTTTTTGAGGCGAGTTTCAAGCCGTTTTTGAAAGAATCCCTCACCTCATCAGACCAGTAAGTTGTTTTTCGCAGGTGCTGATATGCATCTGGAAAAGTGGAGGCCATTCGCTCCACGTGCGCGAGGCCCTTTTCAATCTCGCCGTTTGAAAGATAATAGCTGGCTGCGGCGTAGAGGAACCCGCCGTTGTTGGGATCGGTTGAAAGGGCCCGAAGTAAGTTTGCTTCAACCCGCTCATACTCATTCTCAAACCCTTCAAATCTCGAGAGCCACCAGCGAGTATAGCCCAGTCCCAACCAGGCATTGCCTTCCAAGGGGTTGAGTTGAATGGACTTCTCGTAAGCCTCCTGGGCTTTCGTAAGGAGTCGGAGTGCGGCTGCTTTGGTCTTTGCAGCCTTGGCACTGTTGTAGAGAACTTCAGCATATGCATGCCAGTTGTCGGCCTCGTCGGGAACATACTGCAGACTGGTGTAAAGGTATTCTGTGGCTATCGACAGATCACCAGCATCAAGTTTGTTTATGCCAACTGAAGCGTAAATATCTGCAGCAGCATAGCGGTACAGTTGGCCGGTTGTCCACACTGCTGCTGCTAAGACGGCAATTGTAATTGATAAGTGGAGGAATGTACCTTTCATGTTCACCCCCACCCTAACCCTCCCCCATCGAGGGGGAGGGAATTTGTGGGGTGGAGAGGGGAAATGAGGTATTCGTGTGAACGCCAAAGGAAGTTCCAACTGCCAGCCCAACCAAAATACTGAACAGGATTCCGTTGGCGGTTATCTGCAGGTTGAAGTCACTCACGCTGTGGACGAGGATCGCAACAATCCCCCCCAAGGATCCCAAGATCAAACCTGCACGAAAGCGACTGTTTGTATTTT
>Ga0209536_100011580_pt1 | contig 12906 bp, 11 predicted proteins | sample DeeMarSeWOR28_12_FD_187461 | JGI IMG/M metagenome (GOLD analysis project Ga0209536, IMG submission 187461) | Marine sediment microbial communities from White Oak River estuary, North Carolina - WOR-2-8_12 (SPAdes) (version 2) | ecosystem: Environmental > Aquatic > Marine > Intertidal zone >...
CGGTGTGTCCGCTGAAGGGTGTGCCGCTGGCAGCAATAACACTTTTTTGCACGGGGGCGGTCAGCATCGCCCGGAACTCTCCGTCGAGGCAGCCCCGCGCCGCCCGCTCCAGCGTACTCAGCACATAAGGGCCATTCGCGGTATTCAGCTTGCCCGCGGTGCAGGGTTCAGCGAGAGCGATGGCATCGACCAGCAATTCACCCGGCTTGCCGGGCGCCGGTTCTCTCGATCGGTCATAGGGCAGCAGGCGCAGCTCCGTGCCGAGCAGTCGGGCGCGCTCGCGCAGTAATTCCGGGTCGGCGATAGCCACGAGTTCGGCCGTGCGCGCCTCGGCGGCGAGCTGAATGACCAGATCAGGGCCGATACCCGCAGGTTCTCCCGGAGTCACCGCGATGCGCATCGTTTCGCTCATGCAGGAGTGCAATGCAAAATTAAGTGATCCGCGTTTAGCGGGTCGCTGTCAGAGCCGGTATTCGACGAAAGATTCGTCGCGCAACTGCCGCAGCCACAGCTCGGTTTCTTCCGCTACCTTGCTGTCCCGAATAGCCATCATGGCCCGCTGCCGCAACACGTCGTCGGTGGTATCGTGCACGCGGCGCTCCAGCACCTCGACGATATGCCAGCCGAACTGCGACTGAAACGGTTCACTTATTTCCCCGATTTCCAAGCTGTTTAGTGTCTCTTCAAAAACCCCGACAAACATCCCCGGCCCTGCCCAGCCGAGGTCGCCGCCCTCGACGGCCGAGCCCGGGTCATCCGAGACGGCTTTGGCAACAGCGGCAAAATCGTCACCGTTCAGGATGCCCGCACGGATTTCGATCAGCTTCTGTTCCACAATGTCGTCATCCATGATTTCGTCGGTCGTCATGAGTATGTGTCGGGCATGCACCTGGTCTTCCATGATCGGCTCGTTGCCCTTGACGCCATTCAGTTTGACCAGGTTGAAGCCGCTCGAACTGCGGATGGGCTCCGATACCGACCCGGCTTCCATTGCGGGTACGACATCGGCGAACAAACTGGGCAGGGCTTCACCGCTGCGCCAACCCATCGCGCCGCCGTCCAGTGCGGTCTGAGCATTTGAGTAGGTAACGGCGAGCTGGGCAAAGTCGGCGCCGTTCTGCAACTGCTCGTAAATATCCCAGGCTTTTTTCCGTGCCGTTTCAAGGGCGCCGGGAGACGTGGTTGCGGGCAGCGCAATCAGAATATGCGAGATGTTGTACTGGTTATTACGAAAAGACGTGTTTTCCTCGCGGGCCAGGTAATCTTCCAGTTCGCGGTTGGTAATGGCAATGCGCGATATGACATCCCGCATCCTGAGGCGCTCCATTATCAGCTGTTCCCGCATTTCCTTGCGGTAGGCTCCATAGTCCATGCCGTCGGCAGCAAGCAGCGCCGGTAACTCGGTGAGCGTCGTGCCATTGCGGCGTGCAATATCGGACAACGCCCGGTTCAGGATTTCATCCGGCACCACAATGCCTTCTCGCTCTGCACGTTGCAGTTGAATCTGGCTGACGACGAGATTCTCGAGCACTTGCTGGAGCAGCACATCCTGCGGCGGGAGCGGAGTCCCCTCGGCGCGCAGTCGCTGCACGATCAACATGGTCTGATCCTGGAGCTCACTGTCTAGCACGACGCCATCATTTACCAGTGCCGCGATGCCGTCCAGGCGCATGCCTGAGTCGCTGAGCTCCAGGTTCTGGCTCTGCGCGACGTTGCTCATGAACAACATGATGGCCGTCAGCTGAAACAGAAATGTCGAGATTCGCATGCGAATAATGTCCGGTCAGGGTGGATGTAGTTATGACCCGCTGTTGCGGCCTGATATCCGCAGCGCGGTAATTATTTTCCGGCTAGCGGGATCTGTCGTCTAGGATATCACGCTCGAGGCCGGTGATAGAGCTGCTGCCGACGTTGGAAAAGCCTTTTAATTCAAACTGAAAGGAAATCGATGAATCGGATTGACCGGTCGAACGAGCAACGCTGCGACGCCCCAGTACGCGTATTGCCCAGCAACATGACTCGTACTCCAGGCCGAGGAACTGATCCAGTGGTTTGTCTTCGAGTAGCGAATAGTTGTAGCGGGCAATGGCGCTCCATTGTTCTGAAATAGCCCAGGCAGCGGCGACATCGACCTGTTCCAGTGATTCCCTTACGTAACGGTAGCCGAGATTGATGGCCTTGCTATCGTCCGGTTTGTATTGGACTCGCGCCGAGGTGCGCGCCGTTCTGTCGTTAGTTGCGTCGTATTGCAGTTCGACACCTGCGGTCCAGTTACGCCAGGCCCGAATGCTGAGTTCGGCGATGTAGTTGCTGGTATCGAAGGTTTCAGGGTCGTCATCCGACAGCGTCACCTGGCCGGTTTCGAAATAGCGGGTCTGGCCTATCGTTAGCGCGAGCAGTTGCCGGCCGCCACTCGAATCCAGTACGCGGCTGGTGATTCCTGCGCTCAGCTGATTGGTATCGCCCAGCCTGTCGTAACCGATAAAGCGATTCTTGCGAAACAGTTGAACGAGGTTGAAGTCCGGAACGATGGTATCGAAGATCGGAATATCACTCTGATCGCGAAACGGTATATAAGTGTATTGCACGCGCGGTTCGAGCGTAATGAGCAGCTGGTTGCTCTTGCCGGCGAGGCGGTCAAAGATCGCGCCGCTATCGATATTGGCAATCGGCGCACTGCGCGAGGGGCTATCATTTTGCCCCGCCGGCAGCCCGTCGAGCTGGTAGCCGGTGTAGTCCAGAGCGATTTCCGGGGTCAGATAAAAGCCGTTATATTCGAGGGGCAGCGCGACCTCGGGTTGTACATGCAATCGCGCGCCATTGGGCTTGGTCTCGTTGATGTTGTCCTTGCGGTGAAAATAGACGGCCTCGGTTCCGAGCTTGTAATCCAGACCCAGCAGGCCGTTTCGCCAGGAACCGTCGGCTACCAGTTGGGGCATCTGCGCGTAGGGTTCGTCTTCGGGCAGAATTTCGGGGTCGATGGTCTGAAAATCGCGCACCCTCAGGAACAACGACCAGTTGCGCGTGTATCGTTCGAGATCCAGTTTCCGTTCGAGATTCGTCTGGCTGCTCAGCTGACGGCTCGAAGTCATGTCCTCGTAGTAGTTGTCGTCGGAAACGCCGGTTGCCTTGATCGTGCTTCGCCAGGCCCACGGCAGAAACGATTGCGTCCGCACATCATATTGCCAGCGGTCCTCGCCGGTTTCGTCATCATTGGGAAGCAAGTCGGCCCAAAGTATTCCGTCGTGTCGGCGGGTCAGGAACCGGTATTCAGCGCCGAGTTGCAAGCCTCGTTTGCCCATGTAATGGGGAATGAACGTCGCATCCATATTCGGACGAATATTCCAGTAGACAGGTGTTTCCAACTCGAAGCCGCGTTGGTTGCTGCTGCCCACCTTGGGGAACAGCAAGCCCGATTTGCGCTCATCGGTTACCGGATAGGTGAAGTACGGAACGTAAAGAAACGGAACATTCTTGAAACGCAGGCTTGCGCCGCGCGCGGTACCCCTGCCCGATTCGGCATCGATTTTCAGGCTGCGTGCCTTGAGCAACCAATCGTTGTTGCCGGCCGGACACGACGTGTAAACGACCCTTTCCAGTTGCAGGTAACCTGTGCGGGATAGTTCCATGGATGCGGCGCTGCCGCGGGCTGGCGTGAAGGGCAGCTCAAAGTCGCCGTCTGTAAAGGTGAACAGCCCCTGAGTCGCATCGTAGCGTACTGATTCGCCGCTTACCCGGCTTGCGCCATTGCGGAATGCTATGCCGCCCTCGGCCAGAAAAATGCCGGACTTGCGATCGTAGCTCGCGCTTGCTGCTTCCAGCGACATGTCGCCACTGCGCATCGATACCGGCCCGCTGAACAAGGCCTTACCGTCATCTTCGATGTCGGCATCGCCCGTGGTCAGCTCGATGGGCTGCAATTCCAGCTCTCCCGGCTCGAAAGGGGACACGGCCTCGGGCCAGCAGCCGATGCCGCGGATCAACGCAGCGTCATCTGCTGACTGGGCCAGAACCACCGGGCTGGCGAAAGCAATAAGGAATGAGGCTACTACAGCGGCGCGCACTTTATAGTTCCCGTATAACGATTGCTGAATGCTCCTTGCGTCACTGGCTTAAGTTTCTTGGCCAATGTTTGCAATCGTAAGTTGTGAGCGATTATGCCACCAAGCACCGGCCACGTCCCTTCGGGAGCAGCAATATACGCAAATCCTTGCGAACGCTCGCCACTTGCAGTTCTGCATGCAACCTGACTAAAGTCGTCGCTGGCCATTAACCGCAACCGGACGGCTCTCGGATGAGTGTGACATGAAGGCGATGATTCTAGCGGCGGGGCGCGGCGAGCGTATGCGCCCGCTGACGGACTCCATTCCGAAACCATTACTGAAAATAGGCGGCCGCACACTCGTCGAGCATCACCTGCTGAGGCTCAAGGCTGCAGGGATCAGCGATATCGTTATCAATGTGGCCTGGTTGCGGCATCAGATCATCGAATTCCTGGGCGATGGCAGCCGCTTCGGCGTTTCGATTGTCTATAGCGACGAGGGTGACAGCGCGCTGGAGACCGGCGGTGGCATCGCCAAGGCATTGCCACTGCTCGGGCACGAGCCGTTCTGGGTGGTGAACGGCGATGTTTATGCCGCGTACAACTTTAATCATCCTGGTCTGTCGGCCGAAACGCTCGCGCACCTCGTGCTGGTCCCGAACCCGGAGCACAACACCGGTGGTGACTTTGCGTTGCTGGACGGAAAAATTCACAACACCGGTGAGTCGCTGTTGACCTACAGCGGTATCGCGCTGATGCGGTCCGAGCTGTTGGCCGGGTCACCGGGCGGCGCTTTTCCACTCGCACCCTGGTTGCGACGGGCGGCGGATAATGGCGCGCTGACCGGCGAGTTGCTGACTGACACCTGGTCGGATGTAGGCACGCCGGAACGGCTGCGGGCGCTCGATATCCAGCAGCTGAATCCCGGCTGAGAGCAGCTACTGCCGCCCTCATGGGGCGTGTTCGATTCGTTTGGCGGATAATGCCGCGAGGTAGGGCGCTCACCCTCAATCCATTTTTATTCGGAACGCACGCGGCGGAGAAGATGCAGCGTCAGTCTGCTTCGAGCGGCTCTAAAGCCAGGCGACGGAGCAGGAGTGGCAGAAGGTCGGTGGCGACCCTGCCGATGTCCGAGGGGCCACCCTGATCGCAAACCCGGGTCACTTCCAGCCCTTCGTAACCGCACGGGTTGATGCCCGCGAATGGAGCCAGCTCATTACTGACATTGATCGAGATGCCGTGGTAACTGCGATTTCGGCGTATCCGCAGGCCGACGCTTGCGATTTTGGCGCCGTCGCAATAAACGCCCGGGGCGCCTTCGCGGCCGCCGGCAGCTATGCCGTATTGCTCCAGCAGTTCGATGATGGCCTGCTCGAGCAGGCAAACGAGTTCACGAATTCCCAGGCCGGATCGCTTAAGGTCGAGGAGCACATAAACGACGAGTTGGCCAGGCCCGTGCCAGGTGACCTGGCCGCCCCGGTCGGTGCGCACGATAGCCGTGTCGCCGGCATCGATGACATGATCTTCGTCTGCGTTGGTTCCCAGCGTGTAGACGGCAGGGTGCTCAAGCAACCAGATTTCGTCGGCAGTGGAGTGATCACGTGCGTCGGTAAACTCACGCATCCTGCGATAGGTGTCTGCGTATTCGACGGTGCCGAGTTCACGAATTCTCGCTGCAAATGGCATGGGAACCGCGCGGCTTCAGAACACCATCAGGATCTGTTCATGATCGTGCAGGCACTGGTAGATAGTGTCGAGTTGTTGCTGACTTTCCGCCTGCAGCGTCACGGTTACCGAAATGAAATTGCCCTTGCTGCTGCCTTGCTCTTTGACGTCAACGTTCGGATCAAAAACAGCATGAACTGCGATCAGCTCGGTAACCAGCTGTCTGAAGCCCGGTTCGTCGCGCCCGAGCGCCTTTATCGGGAAAGGTGTAGGAAACTCAAGCAGGGTTTCGCGCGTCATCGCCTATTCAAACCAGAGCAGGACCTCGTCCCACGTTGTTTGGACGAAGCTGCCCGCCGGGATGCTTTTGCTGCTGTATATTCCCGCTTCGGTCAGTTGTTCGTTGTTGACGATCGCGACAACCCGGCCTACCGGTTCGCCGGTTGAGACCGGCGCGATAAGCTTGCCGGGTATTTTCACGCTGGTTTCCAGCTGCTCTATAGAGCCACGCGGCACCGTTACATAAACGGCATCCCTGACGATCAGGTCGGTGTTTTCTTCCGCGCCTTTCCAGACGCGTGCACTTTCGATCACTTCGCCCTGATCCCAGAGCAGTTGGGTTTCAAAAAACCGAAAGCCGTAATTGAGCAGAGCTTGCGATTCATTCGCCCTTGCAGAAGGACTCTTCGTGCCCAGCACGACAGAAATCAGTCGCATGCCATCCCGCTTGGCAGAGGATACGAGGCAGTAGCCGGCATTTTCCGTGTAGCCGGTTTTTATGCCATCAACCGTGTCATCGCGCCACAGCAGAGAGTTTCTGTTGCCCTGGGTGATGCCGTTATAGCTGAATTCTCTTTGTGAATACCATTTATAGTAGTCGGGAAATTCCTTAATCAGCGCCGTCGCCAGTTTGGCGATGTCGCTCGCGGAAGTGTAGTGACCTTCGGCGGGCAAACCGGTGCTGTTTCGGTAACTGGTATTGGTCATGCCCAGCTCGGCGGCAAGCTGGTTCATGACCTGCGCGAAGCTATCTTCCGTGCCCGCGACGTATTCTGCCAGCGCCACACTGGCGTCATTGCCCGATTGCACGATCATGCCCGGCAACAAATCCCGAACCGGCACACGAGTGCCTACCTCTATAAACATGCGGGAACCCGGCGTACGCCAGGCTTTTTCGCTGACGAGCACCTCGTCATCTATGCCGATTTGCCCTGATTTGATCGCCCGGAACACGGCATAAGCTGTCATTAACTTGGTGATGCTCGCCGGATCCAGCCGTTCATCCGGGTTCTTGCTGGCCAGCACCTGGCCGCTGTCGAAATCGAGCAGCAGGTAGCCCTTGGCGCCTAGTGCCGGCGCGGAGGGCGCCGATATTTGTGCGTATGCCGGCGAGAAGACACAAGCAAGAACAAGGGCTGTGCAGGCGAGAGCCGAAAGGCGGTTACGAAATAAATTCCTGAGTGAAGTCATAAATCTAAAGCCTGATAGTACCGATTGGTTGATCAACTTAGGGGCCGTATTCTAGCCCGACTGATAATTCTAGTGGATGTGCTCTAACCGCTGGTTTCGACGACAAGGTGAGCTTCTGCGATCCTCAGGTTCTCGACCTCGCGGCTGACCTGGTCGAACTCACCGACGCTCTTGAGTGGTCCGATACGCACTTTGTAAAGCGTGGCGGCCGGTTCCCGGGCCTCATAGACCTGGACATTGCGGATACCGCCCGCCGTCAGGCGATTGGCCAGTTGGAGCGCATTGTTGCGCTCGCCGAATGCGCCGACCTGCAGGTACATGACGCCCTCACTTACTCTGGCGCCCGTGGCAGCGGCGCCCGAGTCGACTGGTGCGGCGCGGGCGCTGGTCGGCGGGTAGTTCGTCGAGCTGTTAAGCGCTACAACCTCGACCATCGCAGTGCCGTTGGCGACGACATCCAGTTGAACCGCCGCGGCGTAGGACAAATCTATGAGCCTGTTTTTTACAAAGGGGCCCCGGTCGTTGACCCGGACGATCACCGATTTGCCGTTTTCCAGATTCGTAACACGCACGTTGGTAGGCAGTGGCAGCGTCTTGTGAGCCGCGGTCATCGAATGCATGTTGTAACGCTCACCGCTGGAGGTGTCGCGGCCGTGAAATTTTTTGCCGTACCAGGATGCAACCCCTCGCTCTTTGTAGCCGCGGCTGGATTGCAACACGGTGTAGCGGACACCGTAGACTTCGTAAAACGGCGGATTGCCGCGTTTGCTGCGTGGCAGATCAACAGCGGCCGTCTGGTTTGTCGTCGGCACCGACTGCGCGGCCGGCGGCTGGCTCCACTGCGTCGCAGAGCTGCAGCCCGCCAGCAACATGAGGGGACACAGCCGCCCCCAGCGGCTCAGCGCACGCGCCTTGTGGGTCATGACTGCTCGGCCTCCCGCACGACCGACTGACCGAGTTCCCAGGCGGCCAGTGCGTACATTACGCTGCGGTTATACCGCGTAATGACATACAGGTTATTGAACCCCACCCAGTACTCATCGCCGTCGGCACCTTCCAGCTGCCACAGACCTGCCGGTGCCGCACTGTCGAGTTCGGTCGGGAAAAACACGCCGGCAGCGCTTAATTTACCTACGGTGGATTGTGGTTTCAGGCCGTCGTTGAGCGGCAGGTCTTTGGCGTCATCGCCAAGCGTCCCCAGCTCGGCGACAGGCTTTCCTGCTTCCCAGCGATGGACTGCAAAATAATTGGCGACGCTGGCCAGTACATCCTGCCAGTTGTTAAGCAGATCGCGCCGTCCGTCCCCGTCGCCGTCTACCGCATAATTCCGGTAACTGCTCGGGATGAATTGCGGCGGCCCCATCGCACCGGCATAGGAACCCTTGATCTCAAGCAGGTCGAGCTGTTCTTCGCGGGCCAACAGGAACGCCTGGTTGAGCTCCGAACGGAAAAATTTACTGCGCGGCGGGTAATCAAAACCGAGGGTGGCAAGTGCGTCGAGGACTCTGTGCCTGCCAGTTATCCTTCCGTAATAGCTCTCGACGCCCACGATTCCGAGCACCATCGCCGGCGGCACTCCGGTGTCGGCTTCGAGTTTGTGCAGGAACTCGCGATGGGTGGCGTAGAACTCGACACCCGCCTGTATTCGCTCGGGCGTTATGAAAATGGCGCGATATTCGTGCCACGGTTTTACTTTCTCGGCCGGGCGGCTCATCGCGTCGAGGATGCTTTGCTGGACGGCACTGTCAGCCAGCACCTCTTCGAGGTATTTGGGATCGAATCCGTCGGTCGCTGCTAATTCATTTATGAATTCGCGCACGTCCGCCCGATCGAGGTCGATGGACCAGGCATGCGTCGGCGACAACAATGCCGCGGCAAGCAGCATGCGCAGCACGACGGTCTGCGCAAAAGTGAAATTCCTTTTCATCTGGGCAACAGCTTCCGGTGCGTTTGAATGGACATCAGGATACCGAAACCTGCCAGCAGGGTCACCATCGACGTGCCTCCCGCACTGATCAGGGGCAGCGGCACGCCCACCACGGGGAGCAAACCCGTAACCATGGCCGTGTTGACGAACACATAGAAAAAAAACGTCAGGCTGATGCTGCCGGCCAGCAAGCGCGAAAACGTGTCTTGCGCGGCCGCGGCGATCATGAACCCGCGCGCGACTATCAATAAGTACAGGATCAGGAGGACGGTTACCCCTATAAAACCGAATTCCTCGCCAATGACGGCGAAGATGAAGTCCGTGGTGCGTTCGGGCAGAAATTCCAGCTGTCCCTGGCTGCCGTTCAGCCAGCCTTTGCCGAACATCCCGCCGGAACCGATGGCTATCTTTGACTGGATGATGTGGTAGCCCGCGCCGAGCGGGTCTTTCTCCGGGTCGAGCAGCGTGAGCACGCGCTGTTTCTGGTAGTCGTGCATATAAAAGTTCCACAGGATCAGCGCCGAACCTGCGGCAACCGGAATGGCCGCAAAGACATAGAAAAGGCTGATGCCCGCTACGAATATTACGGTGATGCCGGTCAATGAAATCATGATGCCGGTCCCCAGATCGGGTTGCAGGGCGATCAGTGCGACCGGCACCGCGATCAGTGTGAGCAACATGCCATTCAGGAGCATGCTTGGCGGCAGGGCTCGGTCATGCAGCACCCATGCCAGCATGGCGGGCACGGCCAGTTTCATGACTTCCGAAGGTTGAAAGCGAATACCGATATCGAGCCACCGCTGCGCGCCGCCGCCCATTTCGCCGGAAATCAACACGAACACGAGCAGTACCGTGCCGATCGTGTAGATCCAAGGGGCTATGCGGCGTATCCAGACGACATTGATCTGTGCGACCAGCAACATAACGAGCAGCGCGGCGCCGATACGAGCGCCCTGACGCAGCAGCATACCGATATCGTTGCCCGAGGCGCTGAACAGGATGAAACCGCCCATCGCCAAAACGCAGCAAATCATCGTCAGCAGAGGCAGATCCAGATGCGCGCGGTACAGGTAGTGGGTCACGATTCCGTGACGGCCTGTTGAGCGGTTGTTGTTATCTGCCAGCGCGATCATAGCTGCGCTGTCTCCAGGGTTGGTTCCGGATTCGTTTCCTGATTAATTTCCGGACTGGTTTTCAGGTAAGACTCCATCACCTTTCGCGCGACCGGTGCGGCGACGCCGCTGCCACTGCCGCCGTTTTCTACAATGACCGCGACAGCGATGCGCGGATTCTCAACCGGTGCGAACGCCACGAACAAGGCATGGTCTTTCATGCGCTCAGCGAGTTCATCCGCGTTGTAGGTTTCGTCCTGCGCGACCGAAAAGACCTGCGCGGTGCCGCTCTTACCCGCTATGGTCCAGGGCGCATCGCGGCCAACAGCGCGGGCTGTGCCCCTGGCGTCGCTCATCACGCCCACCATCGCGTTGATGATGTCATCCCAGTAGCCGGGGTCTTGGAGTTCGACGGGTTCCAGTTCACGCGGTCTGCGCTGCGAGACCACGCCGGTTACCGGGTCGCGGAGGCCCTGCACGAGCGTTGGCCGAAAGCGCTTGCCACGTGCCGCAATGGTCGCGGTCGCGTGGGCGAGTTGTAACGGCGTTGTCAGGAGGTAGCCCTGACCGATGCCTGCTATCAGCGTTTCACCGGGAAACCAGATCTGGTTTTCGGGTTTAGAAAAGTTTCTGCGCTTCCAGTCGCGTGTCGGTACGAGGCCGCCGCTCTCGGGGCTGATGTCTATTCCGGTACCGTTGCCGAGACCAAACGCCATGAATGTCTGCGCCAGTTGGTCGATGCCGGTCTCGTTAGCCAGGTCGTAAAAATAAGTGTCACAGGATTGCGCGATCGCATCGTGCATATCAACGATGCCGTGACCGGCAGGCTTCCAGTCACGGTAGCGATGAGTGTGACCGGGTAACGTGTAGTAGCCGCGGCAGAACTTCGTCTGATTTGGTGTTATGACATTCTGCTGAAGTCCGGCCAGCGCAACGATCGGCTTTACCGTTGAACCGGGCGGATACTTGCCTTGCAACGCGCGATTGAAAAGCGGCTGATCCACGTTGTACTGCAACTCGCGAAATTCCTTCTGCGACAGACCGGAAATGAATTTATTAGGGTCGAAGCCGGGTGCGCTCGCAAATACGATGATTTCGCCATTGCTCGGATCGATGGCGACGACAGCCCCCCGCTTGTTTTGCAGTGCGTTTTCAGCCGCCATCTGTGCATCGATATCGAGGCTCAGAATAAGGTCTTTGCCGGGCACCGATAAATCGGTATCCAGCACCTGCATCATGCGGCCGTGCACGTTGACGAGCACGTCCTGATGACCCACCTCACCATGCAGCTCGGGCTCATAGGAACGCTCGATCGAGACCTTGCCGATATGGGCTGTACCGGCATATTCCGAAGGGTCCAGGCTTTGCTGATCAGACGCGCTGATGCCACCGACATACCCCAGCGCGTGCGACGCATAGGCACCATAGGGGTATTTTCGTGTCAGGCGCGCTCGAATTTCTACACCGGGGAAGTACGGCCGCAAGACAGCGAAACGAGCGACCTCTTCGTCCGTCATGCGCTGCAAGATAGGGATGCTGTCGAACCGGCGTTTTCTGCCGATTAATTCGCGGATGTCGTCGAGTGACTCTGCTTTCAGCAAGCGACTTCGCGCCAGCCTATTCAGTGTGTCCTCCATATCGGGGACCTGCTCGGGAGTAACCTCGAGCTGATAGCTCGGCATGTTTTCGGCAAGTATCTTGCCGTTTCGGTCATAGATGAGCCCGCGCGTTGGCGGCAACGGCTGGACGCGTATGCGATTGCCCTGCGATTGCGCGGCATAATATTCCGCATCGACGATCTGCAGAACGATCAGCCGAGCAAGCACCACGCCAGTCAGCACGGCCGCAAATATGACGCATATAATGACGCGTTGCGTAAACAGCCGTTTTTCACGCCAATGGTCTTTTATCTGGCTGCTGCTATTCACGTTCACTGATTAGTTAGTTGAAGTTGGGGTTGCGGTACTCAACCTGCTGGCGCAGCCGGTCCATGATGCCCATCAGCAACGGCCAGAGCAGCGCTCCGGTCAGTGCCTGCACACCCCGCGCCCAGCCCGTCGACGGGATGCCGGCAATGCCGTCAGTCAGCCATTGCAGGAATGCGTCAACCATCAGTAATGCAAGTACCGTCATCGTCAGCTGCCAGAGCGGAAAAATTCGAATCTGTAAATGAAAGCGGAGTGTCAGGTATGTGACAGCGCTCAGGGCCAGAGCGTTCTGTCCCAGCAGCTGCCCGTGCAGCAAATCCAGTGCGATGCCGATAAAAAACGCCGTTGTGACGCCGACACGCTCAGGCCACATCATGGCCCAGTAGATCATCACCATCACCGCCAGTGGCGGCCGAAAAAGCTGCAGTGCGTCAGGCAACGGGGCTATTTCCAGCGCCACGGCCAATATAAACGCCCCGACAACCGGCCAGACTCGTATCGGCCGGGCCATCAGGTTGCGTCCTCTGGAGCACCGTCAGCTGGCGGTGTTGCGGGTTCTTCCGGCACCGACTCGGATTCAGCCGGTTCGGGCTCCGCGGCAGCCCCTGCCGGTTCGACGGGAGCGGGATCAGTTGCCAGGATATTCGGGTCGGAATCTTGGGCGGTCAAACCTTCCTGGTCGCGGTTTTGCGGCGTAACGAGCAGCACTTCGCGAATACGATTAAGCGCGGCAGCGGGTTCGGCAATCACCTGCAGGAATGG
>Ga0209536_100011581_pt1 | contig 12905 bp, 15 predicted proteins | sample DeeMarSeWOR28_12_FD_187461 | JGI IMG/M metagenome (GOLD analysis project Ga0209536, IMG submission 187461) | Marine sediment microbial communities from White Oak River estuary, North Carolina - WOR-2-8_12 (SPAdes) (version 2) | ecosystem: Environmental > Aquatic > Marine > Intertidal zone >...
TCTGGAACAAATTGTTGAAGCTCATAGGTATGTTGAAACAGGGCATAAAAGAGGAAATGTAGTTATTACTATTTAAATAACTAATCCCGAATCTGGAACTCATAAGCCCTTGGTCATCAGTTCAAATCTGATCGCTGCCACTTCTTTTTTATGTTATTTTCTTGTCCTTCAAATGTTTTACAATGATCGTCCCTTGTTTGAAATCGACGTCGGAAACAGCTATGGGTAAAGCCGCGGATATACGGCAGCCTAAACGAAAGAGGATGCGTATTAATAGCTTGTCTCTTAGGTTAGTTGCAGCTTCTTCAAGTTTGCCGATTTCCTCTGGATTTAGATAAACTTTCATCCCTTTTTCTTCATATGCTTCTTTCTTTTTGTTATGTTTAAACGTCTTGTATTTTCCTGCCGTTTTTTAACAATATCTTCGGCGATAATTCTCGCAATTATAAGGTCACCATCATAAGACTGATGTTCGTAACTGGTTTCATCACTCTGGCCACTATTGACTTTCTTTGACATTTTTAGTATATATATTTACATGGATTTATGTCTATATAACTCACTTATATCACATAATTAATGTATAGTATATGCTTATTTATAACACATAAATACAAAGATTTATTCGTATTATAATGCAAAAGAGCATTAAAATTATTCGTAACAGGAGGACTAAAATTGGATAACAAAAAAAGGACAAAAAAACCTAACGTAAAACCTGAGCAGCGTCAGAGCTGGCTCGAGCGCAACGAAAGAGGGGAATCGGTTCCCCGTATAGCTGAAGCCGATGACTATGATGAGCGGACGGTACGTAGGCATATTGAGATGGCAAAGCAAAAAAGAGAAGTGCAGGAAGCCAGATCAGCTGTGTTGCGGAATGCTCTCGAACGACACTACCGGGATATGAGTAATTTCGTCGAAAGATTGAATTCCCGGATATCCGGTTCTGTTGAGGCATCGTTATTACCGGACGATGACCTCATCGAAGTGGCACTTAGACAGCATTTGCCCCGCTCGCCGATATGGGGCAACCTGTCCAAATGGCAGGGGCTTCGAGAGGAAATCCCTGAACTACGGAATAATTTGGATATTTTAACAAAACGCTTGGTAGAATCTAACGATGATATAATCTCGTTGACTAAAGCCGGTTTTGATGGGATTTTAGATGGCACAGTCGATATCCTGAAAAAAGAAACAGAACAATGGGTGGGCAAGAACACAGATTACACCTTAAGAGACAGCCTTATCATGGAACCTGCCGGCGAAAATCTTGTGGATCCTTGCTTCGGTTCTTTTCATATGGGTGTAATGGATAAAAAATCTGCCGAAAAGAATATGAGAATAGTATGGGAAGTGATTGGAGAATTGGAGCCCCGCCTAAAAGAATCTGTTGAGTATCGCGGTTTAGAAAAGATAATGACCGAAATCGAGCTCCTGAGCCGTAAGCTCAGAAAAGAACTGGCAGTAATAAGACTTAGACGGATAGTTCCTGGGCGCTGCAAATTCTGTCCATTATGATCAAATTATATACAGGAGGATTAAATGAAAGCTGTAATCTATGTTAGGGTTTCATCCGAGAAACAGGATGTGGAACTTTCAACTTCAGCCCAGTTGAAATTGCTGAGGGAATTTGCGAATAAACGTGGGTTCCATATTGTAAGAGAATTTGTAGACGAAGCTGAAACCGGTAAGAACTCTTCCCGACCTGAATTTGAGAGAATGATGACCATGGCGCGGCGCAGTGAAAAACCATTCGACGTTATTCTAGTTTACAAACTATCCAGGTTTGCCCGTAACAGGTTGGATTCTATCGTCAACAAAGCGATGCTTAAGAAAAAAGGAATACAGGTAATATCCCTGACTGAGAAATTTGATGACTCATCCCACGGCATGCTTATGGAGGCTATCACGGAATGTCTCGACGAATTCTATTCGAACAACCTTGGTGAAGAGGTAACTCGCGGCATGAGAGAGAGCGCTTCCAGGGGATTCTATTTATCGGCCAGGCCGCCATATGGCTATAAGAAAGTAAAGGTTCAGGATGGGAACATGGAACGGACAAAGCTGGAGATAGTACCGCACCAGGCGAAGATAGTGCAATCCATTTTCGGTGATATTCTATGCGGTAAAGGTCTGATCGATATAGCCAGAGATCTCAACGGAAGAGCTATACCCGGACCCAATAACAAAGGGTGGAACAAGACGGGTTTGTATCACATACTCCACAACGAGATCTACATCGGTACATGGACATGGGGCAAAAATAGCAAGCGCGGTTTGGAACCCATCAGGGTTGAGAATGCCTTTCCATCAATAATCGACCGCGACAAGTTCAACAGGGTCCAAGAGATGCTAAAGGAAAGGACACCGGCTAAGATTCACCCCCGAAGAACGGCCAGTCGGTTTCTACTAAGTGGTATTGTCCGCTGTTTTTATTGTGGTAAAGCCTTAATTGGCAGGGACGCCAAGAGCGGTAAATTTTCCTACTATGCCTGTGGTACTCTGGACAAGAGGGGCGCAGGCGCCTGTCCTTCAAAATATTTGAACAGCCATAAGTTGGAAGGCATGGTCATCGACAAGATCAAGGAGCGTATCCTGGTTGAAGAACATCTGAAAAACCTTGTTTATCTAGTAAATGAACAAATAGATGTTGCTTCGAAAGAATTCCACGAGGAGTTGAAGATTGTTTGTAGAGAAGAGGATGGGATAGCTAGACGTCTTAATAAGCTGTATGATGCTGTCGAAACAGGAAACATTAACCTTCATGACCTGGCACCCAGGATTCGTGAACTAAGAAGCCGTCAAGAAGAGCTATTAGCTAGACGTAGTGAACTTGAGGTAGCCATATCGGATAGGAAAGTAGAGCTGGCTGACATGAAGCTAGTCAAGAGCTACATAAATGACCTCAGAAAAACACTTGATGATGGCTTGCTGACTGACAGAAGGGCTTTTATCCGTAGCTTCGTTAAGGAGATCATTGTATCCAAACAACAAGTAAAGCTAATATATACTATTCCTTTACTACCGAATGGTTTAAAAGAGGAGAGTGTAGGAGTTCTGCCTATTGTTCGGTATGGTGGGCGATACTGGATTTGAACCAGTGACCTCTGCGATGTCAACGCAGCGCTCTAACCAACTGAGCTAACCGCCCAAAACACCATATTTAAAGCTTGTAATTGGTAATAAATTACCGGCTATAGTCTTCTTTTGGTGTAATCGATTTGGCTATGGTAGCTGCCGCGACTACTTTTAATATATCACCTACTACAAAAGGAGTAGCTCCAATGGCAATTAAGGCTGGAATGGTAATGTATGTACCACTGACTGTATTGAGCCATATACCCAACCAGATAAGCCCGGGTAAATAAATCAAAGCGAAGTTGGCGAAAAGCATCAAGCCTAACATGCTTAAAAAACCTCTTGCCTTAATATATCGATCTATGCAATAACCCAGGAAAAGAGCAGCCAATATAAAGCCAATTATATATCCCCCAGTTGGACCGACAAGATGACTAACACCACCAGCACTGAATATTGGCATACCTGCTTGAGGTGAAAACCAGGGAACCCCAACTATGCCCAATAGTGCATAGATAGCCAGACTTATTGCACCCCACCGCCTTCCCATCACAACACCAGCCAAGAGAACAGCAAATGTCTGTCCTGTAATAGGCACCGGGCTCCAAGGAGTATACAATCTTACCTGAGCTAGTAGCCCTACAAGACAAGCCACTCCCAGCGCTAGGAATATCTTCTTAGGTACGGCAAGTTCGTACCTCCAGCGAAATATATCATACCTCGTCCTATTTATAGCAGTTACCAATTCCATACTATCCTCCAATGTTTGTATCTATTGATTGCGTAATAATCCCCATAGATTAAGGGCAAGATTATGGGCGTGGTTTCTTGTTGCCGATAAGGGCAACCTCTACACTCTTGCCGCAATTGGGGCAGCTTATCCCGATATTGATTGGCTGGCTCATCACCCTTTCTATTACCGCGGAAACCATAGAATCAATATCATCAAGACGTCTATCAAGCATATCTAGGCGACGTTCAAGGTTTTCAACGCTATTTTGTATCTGCTTGCTTTTGGCTGCTGGTTTTTCCTTAACCAATTCCACCTTCCAACAAAGACGAATTGCGATTAATTATAAATGACAAAAAAAGGTATGTCAAAGTAAAAAACAGATTATTAGACATTGCTTACAGATATTGATTCTACTAAAAGTATGGCGTATACTTCTATCAACTAACTGGGAAGGAGGCAGCCAAATGCCTGAGGTAGAAATCGGGAAAGTGTCTGACTTTTTTGCTCACCCCGTGGTTGCCGGTATTGAACTGACAGCAGAGGTGAAAGTTGGTGACAGAATCCACATTATGGGACATACCACCGACATGGAACTTTCTGTGGATTCGATGCAAATCAATAATGCTTCTGTCACCGAAGCCAAGGCGGGGGATGCTATTGGTATAAAGGTCAGCGATCGGGTTAGAAGAGGCGATACAGTATTTAAAATCACAGACTAAGAAATTATTCCAGTCTTAGCCCATCTCCTTCAATAGGTTTGCCATTTCTACTGCATCAACAGCAGCATCAAAACCTTTGTTACCCATTTTTGTACCTGAGCGCTCAATAGCTTGCTCCAGTGTGTCTGCGGTAATTACACCATTGGTAACCGGCAGTCCGCTCTCAAGGGCGACCTTAGCAATGCCTCTGCTCAATTCAGCAGCAACATATTCAAAATGAGGCGTTCCCCCTCGTAGTACTGCCCCAAGACAGATCACAGCGTTATATTTACCTGATCTTGCCATCTTTTGCGCTACCAGAGGAATCTCAAACGAACCCGGTACCCAGGCGATATCAATATCATCGTCATTTACACCGTGGCGACAGAGTGCATCCTGGGCGCCTTCTAATAACTTCTTGGCAATAAAATCGTTAAAACGAGAAACAACCAGTCCAAACTTCAGCCCCTTACCTATCAGCATACCTTCAAATGACTTACCCATTGTTGCCTCCTTGGTACGTTACACACTAATAAAATTTTGGCTTTCTATTATACATCTTTACTTTTCAGTTGTCTCTTCTAGCTTTAAAACATGCCCCAATTTTTTTTGTTTTGTCTCTAGATAACGGCGATTATGTGGATTGGGAGGGATGATGATCGGTACAGTCTCAGTAACTTGTATACCATAACCCTCAAGCCCAATGACTTTCTTAGGATTATTAGTTATCAACCGTATTTTATGTAAACCTAAGTCAGCCAATATCTGAGCTCCGATACCATAATCGCGTAGGTCGGGTTCAAAGCCCAGAGACAGATTGGCTTCAACAGTATCCATTCCTTTATCTTGAAGTTCGTAAGCGCATATCTTATTATGGAATCCGATGCCTCGCCCTTCCTGCCGCATATATAACAGAATCCCGCGTTTTTCTGCAGCAATTTGTTTTATTGCTTGTATAACCTGATCACCACAATCGCAGCGCAAACTTCCAAATATGTCACCAGTGAGACACTCGCTGTGGACCCTTACCAGCACTGGCTTCTTTGTCTTTATATTACCCATCACCAAAGCTAAATGTTCATCTTTATCTATATCACTCTTATAGGCAATGGCGGTAAAATCGCCGTACCTTGTTGGCAGTTTGGCTTCAGCCACCTTATGTACTAACTTTTCAGTACGGCGACGATAAGCGATAATATCGGCAACACTAATAATCTTCAGCTTGAATTTTTGGGAGAAAAATTCAAGCTGGGGTAGTCGGGCCATAGTGCCATCTTCATTCATAATCTCACACAATACACCAGCCGGTTTCAGGCCAGCTAGTCGGGCCAAATCAACGGCAGCTTCGGTCTGTCCAGCTCTAACTAGTACACCGCCCTCCTTAGCTCGCAGTGGAAACATATGACCGGGCATTAAGAGGTCTTCAGGTTTTGTGGCATCGTCAACCAGTGCCTGTACCGTCCTGGCTCTATCGGCTGCCGAAATACCCGTACTGGTGCCGTGTTTGGCTTCCACCGAAACCGTAAAGGCGGTAGTAAAGCGTGATGTATTATCGTTCACCATCATTGGGATTTTGAGATCATCTAGTCGCTTACCGGTTACCGGCACACATATCAAGCCACGGCCGTATTTGGCCATAAAGTTTATAGCTTCGGCTGTAACCTTTTCGGCTGCCATGACAAGATCGCCCTCGTTTTCCCTATCTTCATCATCGACTACGATGACGAACTTGCCCTCTTTTATATCCTCAAGAGCTTCACTTATAGATGCAAATCCCATATTTTTCCTCTCAAAATTCTATTTCGTTTAGCTACTTATAAAACCGTGTTCTCTTAAGAATTCTATATTTATTCCCGAAGTATTATTTTTGTTAATACGCTCTACATATTTGGCTATAATATCCACCTCAAGGTTGACTGCATCACCGCTTGTGCGGTGGTTCAAAACTGTATTTTTAAATGTATAATCAACAATATAGACGGTAAATGAATCGTCTGCCACATTTACTATTGTCAAACTAATACCATCAATAGCCACAAAACCCTTTTCCACTATATAACGCATTATTTCAGGTGGAGCTTCAACTTTAAGCAGGTTTGTTGCCTCCTTTTTTATAACCGAGGTTATTTTCCCGGTGCCATCTATATGTCCCTGTACCAAATGTCCTCCCAGAAACTTACCCAGCGTTAGCGGTCTTTCAAGGTTTACTGGATCTCCGATATGCAACAAACCAATATTTGTCCTGGTTAGCGTCTCGGGCATTATGTCAACCGATAATGAATTATCATTGAATTCGGTTACCGTCAGACAAGCTCCGTTGACGTTTATACTACCCCCCAATTCCGTCCCCTGCAGCACCTTACTCGCAGTAATGATCAACTTGCCTGCCGAGATAGCGGCAATCCTACCAACCTCTTCTACAATTCCGGTAAACATACCTACTCCAAATAAACTACTACTTATCGACAGCACTTACATAACCACTAATCATTATATCCTGTCCGAATCTTTCTATGCTAATACGTTTTAGCTTAAATGAGTCTAATACCCTAGCAACACCTTTGCCAGCCACTGCTGTTATTGCTTTCTCTCCACCAATGATGATCGGGGCGACAAAGGCAACCACCTTATCGGCAAACCCTTGGTCAAAAATGGAACCGTGGAGGATACTGCCACCTTCGACAAGAACAGAGGTGATTCCCATCTCGCCAAGTTTCTTGAACAGTTTCTTTAGATCTATACAATCATTCGACGATGGTAGTGCCAGCGTTTCAGCACCCAACCTGCGGTAACCTTCAACTTCTTTCGGTTTGATGTGCCGACCCATTACAAGTAATGTATCACCAGGTTCTTTAAATAACTGAGCTGTTTGCGGCATACGACCTTCATTATCAATAATTATGCGCAGTGGTTGTTTTTTAGCTCTACCTCCCCGTCCGCCACAAACCCTAGCAGTTAGATGAGGATTATCAGCCAAAACGGTATTAACACCGGTCATGATGGCATCACTGATATAGCGTAGTTGATGCGCGTAATGTCTGGATTCTTCATTACTTATCCATTTGGAGTCACCACTATGGGTGGCTATTTTCCCATCCAAGCTCATTGCATATTTAACGGTGATATAGGGCATTCCGGTGGTAATATATTTGATATAGGCTTCGTTTAGATCTCTAGCTTCTTGCCTGCATTCACCAACCTTAACATTTATTCCCGCTACTTCCAATTCTGTTTTCCCTTTGCCAGAGACTATCGGATTCGGATCAAGCATTGCTATATGTACTTCGTTTATTCCAGCAGCAATAATAGCATTATTGCAAGGTGGTGTCCGCCCTTGATGGCAGCATGGCTCCAATGTAACATACATAACACTGCCTTTAGCATTATTACCTGCCTGTTCAAGAGCCACCACCTCGGCATGTCTATTTCCAGGTGGTTGTGTATAACCTCTACCTACAACCTCGCCATCCTTTACCAATAGTGCTCCCACCGCTGGATTTGGGCTTACCTGACCCAATGCCAGTCTGGCCAACAATAGCGCCTGATGCATATAATTCATAACACAATTCTAGCACCTCCATTTTTGAAAGTGCAAACATAAAGGCCGCAAACCCATTCCCAATAAAAGGAAGGGCTGATAATAAACCAGCCCTTCCTTTTACAACACAAAACGGTTTTGGGGATTACTTTATACTGTAGTGAATTTCTATGGTAAGCTGGATTTCTATTTCACCCGGACTGATAACCGTTTCTCCTGAAAAAATACCCTCTTCAAAATCGCGGTAAATTATTGGTGGAAGAACAGAATTGGTGTATTCGCTAATATAACTCGGTTTGCCTAGCTTTACCTCGCCTAACTCGGCAAGCTGCTCTGCCTTTGCCTGGGCATCCTCCATAGCCTCTTTACGGGCACTTTCATAGTAAGCTTCCGGCTCGTCTACGTCAAAACTAACACTGTTGACCCTTGTATAGTCACCACCAGCAGTCACCGCTGCATCAATAATGCCGCTGGCATTAACTATGTCCCTAATTTTTACTGAAACTATATTTGTTACGCTATAACCAAGCAATATCTGCTCTCCGTTATCCCATCGGTATACAGGTTGAATGTTAAACTGCTGTGTCTGGATATCCTCCTCGTTAATATTATATTCATTAAAAACAACCACCAATCCATTCATGGCTTCAAGTGCTGCCTGTTGTGCCTCAACTACAGTATCCTTCTGTGTTTGAACGCCCATGATGAGTATTGCGATATCAGGGACGACGGTATTTTTACCGACGCCAGTCACCCAAATGCCTATGTTTTGTTGGCTGGATATAGTGCCTGCAATCTCACTTTCATCTGTACCAAAATAACTACTGCAACCCACTGCACCAACAACAAGGGTTATTACCAACAAAAAAACGACCAATAAACCTTTCTTCATCTTTACCTCCCAGACTATTCTAATGCAATTGTTTATAATTAAAACGACCAACTTTCTGTTAGGTTAGTTCAATTATATGCCCGTTACAAACGGGGTGCAACATTAGGAGTATACTTAACTGGCGGCCTCAGGATAAATGGGTTATAATTTGGATTAAGTTGGAAGAAAAGAGAACCTGGTTAAGACCTATTCTACGCGAAATTTTGATAACCTTGGCAATTGCCATTGTTATTTTTGTATTACTTCAAGTTACCATACAAAGCTCGATAGTATTATATAGTAGTATGGAGCCCAATCTGCATGAAGGACAACGTATTATTATCAGTAAAACTGCTTATTGGTTTGGGGAACCAAAAAGGGGTGACATCATTGTCTTTCCCAATCCCAATAATCCGGATGAAGAATACATAAAACGCATTATAGGCATGCCAGGCGAGCTGGTAGAGATAATAGGTGGAGTGGTTTATATCCGACAGGCAAATGGCGATACCCTAGTACTTGATGAAAGTGAATACATTGAAGATCCAGCCAATGACGATTACTCAGGAGCTACTATTCCGGAAAATGAATACTTTGTCCTTGGTGATAACCGCAATAACAGCTTCGATTCACGCCGTAGCTGGACGGTCCCTCGTGATGAAATTGTCGGCAAGGCATGGCTTTCAATCTGGCCGCTATCTGACTGGGGTTGGGTGGCAAACTATTCATTCCCATGAGGTATTGAGTGAACATAAAAGAAATATTCAAAAAGTCCGGAGCAATACTTGAAGGTCATTTCCTACTTACCTCGGGGCTTCATTCACCCATATACTGGGAAAAATTCAGTGTCCTACAGTTACCACAGTACACCCAACAGCTGTGCCACATAATCAGCAAACATTTCAAAGATGAGAGTATAGAAGTAGTCGCAGGCCCAACAACAGGCGGCATCATTCTGGCCTATGAGGTTGCTAAACAACTCGGCGTGCGTGGCATATTTGCCGAAAAGGAAGGTGTCGACCGTAGGACTTTTAAGCGCGGTTTTGGTATTAAGCCAAGTGAACGGGTATTGGTAGTGGATGATATACTCACTACAGGCAAATCAATACGGGAGGTTTTGTCTCTGATCAATGAGCGAGGTGGCCAAGTTATCGGTATTGGCGTTTTAGTTGACCGATCTGAGAAAAAACACGATTTTGGTATCCCCCTGTTCAGTTGCTTGCGATCAATAACACCAGTGTATAAACCACAGGATTGTCCACTGTGTGCTGCTGCCATTCCACTTGAAAAACCCGGTAGCAGCCAGATTTTAAGTAATAAACGCGTGGTGGGTTAATCATGGAAGCTGAATGGATAATCCTTATTGCCGCAGCCATATTCATTACCACCTTCATACTAGCATGCTACATCATAAAATGGCGCTATGAGAGAAGGTTTTGCCAATGGATTCAAGCTGAAACATTAAAACTGGAGCAGGAGAAGCAGTACATAAGCCAAGCGGCCATCAGCCAAAGTCGGGCAGTGTTAGGCGGCAAATTCACCGAACAACTAGCTCCCTATCTGCCAGAATTCAAATATGATCCCACCGAAGCCCGCTTTATCGGTAGTCCTATAGATATGATTGTCTTCCCGGGATTAACCAGAGGCGACCCGCAGGAAATTGTCATTATGGAAATCAAGAGCGGCAAGCATTGTCAGTTAACCTCCCAGCAGCAAAAGATTCGCCAGCTAATCGAGGATGGAATGGTACGTTGGGAACTTATAGAGCATAACGAATTATAGACGAGCGGATGATCTTAACTACTCTATCTTCTCCAATCGGGCAAAGCTTAACAATAGTTTTTTAACACCCACTCCGGGGAAAGCCACTACTACCTCACTATCACCCCCAAGCTGATTACAACTGACCACCATGCCCTTACCGAATTGGCTGTGGAGGACTCTATCGCCAGCTTTCAATTCAGGTATATCCATTGATATCGCAGGTATGTCACTTTCCCAGCGAGCGATACTATCCCTTATCTGGCTCTTCCCACCCAGCCCCAAATGCGCACCGGCAATCAGTTGAGGAGGTATATCATCGAGAAAACGGGATGGGCTGTTTGTTGTACTACTACCCATTAGATTGCGACGGAAAGCATGCAGTAAATAAATCCTCTTCTTTGCTCTTGTAACACCGACATAACATAGTCTTCTTTCCTCTTCCATCTGCGTTGGGTCGTCGAAAGACTTTATGTGTGGTAGGATGCCTTCTTCCAAACCGACGATGAATACCACCGGAAACTCAAGCCCCTTTGCTTGGTGCAATGTTATAAACGTTACAGCACCCACGCTTTCATCATAACTATCTACATCCGATACTAGTGTTACCCCCTCAAGAAAGGCAGGCAGTCCCTCAAATGGCTCCAGATTATCATACTGGCGGGCAACCGTACGTAACTCAAGCACATTTTCCCAGCGCTCTTCACCATCGGTCATATTTAGGAGATATTCTTTATAGCCGGTTTTCTTTACCAGTAGATCAAATAACCCAATTAGACTCAGTCTTTGGCTACGAACAACCAGCTCTTCTATTATCTCATAGAATCCGCTTAATGCCTTGATAACGCGGTGATTAAACGGTGGCTTTTTATCACCTTCAGCATTAGCCATCAGCTGAAGCGCTTGGTAAAGAGATAGTCTCAGTGAATTCGCCCAGTTTGTCAGCTGGCTTAGTGTACGTTCGCCTATCCCGCGTTGGGGTATGTTTATTATTCTCAGTAAACTAATGCTGTCCTGATGGTTATGTATAAATCTTAGATAAGCAATGATATCTTTTACCTCACGGCGTTCGTAAAAACGCGTACCGGCCACCAGTTTATAGGGAATGCCATAACGAATAAAGGCTTCTTCTAGAGCCCTTGATTGGGCATTAGTGCGGTACATAACAGCGCATTCAGCCAGTCTAACCTCATCCCGTTCGGATAAACGCTCCACTTCACTGACGACATATTGGGCTTCTTCCTGTTGAGTATAGGTTTCAACAACAGTAATTAACTCACCTTGCTCGTTCTCCGTCCACAATTTTGTTGGCTTTCTATCCTGATTGGCTGATATTATTCTAGAAGCCACCTCTAGAATCACTTTTGTCGAACGGTAGTTTTGTTCAAGCAGTACTACCTTAGCTTCGGGATAGTCTTTCTCAAAGCTAAGAATATTACCTAAATCAGCTGACCGCCATGAGTATATCGATTGGTCGGGGTCGCCGACGACGCATATATTACGGTATCCACTTGCTAGCTTTTTAACAAGCTGGTATTGCACCAAGTTGGTATCTTGGAACTCATCCACCATAATATGTTGATACCTTTTTCTATATCTATCTAAAATTTCAGGTTGTTCATCGAATAGCCGCACAGCCTTCATCAGCAAATCGTCAAAATCTAGGGCATTATTTTGCTCCAGAAGCCGTTGGTATTTTTCATAGACATGGCCTACAACCTCTTCAAAATAACTTGAGCCTTTTTGAATAAAGGCTTGCGGCGATATCATCCGACTCTTAGCGTTACTGATAACCGAAATGATAACCGAAGGAGCATACTGTTTCGGGTCAAAACCCGCTTCCTTGATAGCAGCCTTAACAAGGCTTAGTTGATCTTCGCGGTCATAGATTACAAAACGGGGATCAATACCAATTGCGCCACCATCCTGTCGTAGGATGCGAACGCAAATAGCATGAAAGGTGCCGATTGTCAATTCTTTTACAAAGCCCCTGGTTAGCTTTTTAAGGCGCTCCTCCATCTCACGAGCAGCTTTATTAGTAAAGGTAACGGCTAGAATACGTCGCGGGTTAATACCGCAGATCCTTATAAGATAGGCAATACGGTGGGTAATCACTCGGGTTTTACCGCTACCGGGGCCAGCTAAAATCAATAGCGGACCACTAATAGTCTCAGCTGCTTCCCTTTGTGCCGAATTGAGTGTAGCCAGAACGTCCACTTATAACCA
>Ga0209536_100011582_pt1 | contig 12905 bp, 8 predicted proteins | sample DeeMarSeWOR28_12_FD_187461 | JGI IMG/M metagenome (GOLD analysis project Ga0209536, IMG submission 187461) | Marine sediment microbial communities from White Oak River estuary, North Carolina - WOR-2-8_12 (SPAdes) (version 2) | ecosystem: Environmental > Aquatic > Marine > Intertidal zone >...
TCAGTGGTAGAGCGCGGCTTTTGTAAAGCCGATGTCGCAAGTTCAAATCTTGTCGGGGGCTTGAGTTCTATAAAACTCCAAATGTCACTTATTTCACAACAAGACCGCCAAATGGTCATTGAAGCACTTGAGTATTATGTTTACGATATGGAAAAAAATAACTGCAACGATGCGGCAATTTATTCCTACAACACACTCCTCAACTGGATACGACTCGAACATTTCAAAAATGAAAATTAATCTTTGGTATTGTGATGGGATGAAGCAATGGCGGTGGACACTGACTGATTCTTCACGCCCTATTAGCAAACAAGAATCTGGTCAAAGACCTTTTCTTCGTGATGCGATGAATGATGTTGCAAATACTGTAGAATATATGTTAGAATGCAAACAAAGTGAGTAAAAATACTTAGATGAAATCGGATTTTTACATAGATAGAGTAGGTAAGGAAGGAATCAAAGAACTTCTTTATACCTATCATTATCTTAAAGACGAATCCAAAGACTTTAAATCTGGTTTCAACTATGGACTATATCGTAACTCTTTCACAGACATCCTTAACATTGGCGGGTGTCTTGGTGCTTGCATTTTTACTGGTCTCCCAGTTCCAGAAATTGCCGTAGGCGCATTTGGATTAGAAAGACATGAACAACAAGGAATCTTCGAACTATCAAGACTCTGTATTCATCCACAAACTCAGCAGAGCGAGTATAATATCACTTCTTGGTTTGTTTCAAAAGCGATTAGACAGTTTCGAAAAGATACTCAAGTTAAAGCGATCATCTCTTACGCTGATAGCAATTACCATGATGGTACAATCTATCGCGCTTGTAATTTTAAGTATTACGGCCTTACGAATAGAAAGAAAGATTTCTATTATTCAGATGGGACCAAACACTCTCGTGGAAAAATAAAAGGATCTGAAGGTGAGTGGAGAGATAGAAGTAGAAAGCATAGATACCTTATGATTTTTGATAAAGATCTTAAAAAACGCTTGACATGGGAAGAACAAAAGTGGTAAAATATTAAAGATACTCGATGAGTATTCAGTGACCCAAACCGTGTGACTTCAGAACCCCCATTTTTCAATGGGGGTTTTGTTGTATTCTAAATAAATAAAGCAAACAAAATTTGTAATATAATCCATGGCTTTATCCCGCCTAGAAAATTTTATTAAGAATGTAGAAGGTAATATCCTTTATGTAAATCCAAATGATTTAGACTCTACGGATGATATTACCAACCAGGGAAATTCTCTTACAAGACCCTTCAAAACTATTCAAAGAGCACTAATTGAGGCTGCAAGATTTTCTTATCAAATTGGATTAGATAATGATAAATTTGATAAAACCACAATCATGCTCTATCCTGGTGAGCATATAATTGATAACCGTCCAGGATATCAAGTCGATTCCACTGGAAATGTTACTGATGTAAATGGGATATCAAGAACTATTACAGAATTTTCTGGTGTTACTAATTTTAACTTGAGTAATATTGAGAATGATCTCTATAAGTATAATAGTATTCATGGCGGAATAATCGTTCCTAGAGGAACATCTATTGTTGGAATGGATCTTCGTAAGACAAAACTCCGTCCCAAGTATGTTCCAGATCCTTTAGATAATACTATTCCAGAAACTGCAATTTTGAGAGTCACTGGTTCTTGTTATTTCTGGCAATTTACCATCTTCGATGGTCAAGGATCTACATATAAAAATTATCAACCAGCAACTTTTGCACCAGATTATAGTCATCATAAAGTCACTGCATTTGAATATGCTGATGGCGTAAATGTCGTTCCTGGTAAGGGACTAACTGATATGCAAATGTATTACTATAAGCTTTCAAAGGCTTATGGTACGGCATCTGGTAGAGGAATTCCTGATTTCCCATCAACAAGCGATTTCCAACCAAGAAAGCAGGAAAGTCAAATTGTTGGATCACTTGGAGATACTGTTGGTATCACTAGTATTTTTGCTGGAGACTCTGTAACTCCTTCTACATCAGTCACTGTCATTACTGAATCTACACATAATCTTGGAGTTGATAGTCCAATCCGCATTAATGGTGTTGATAATGGAGTCTCTCCTGCTGGTTATGATGGTCTATTCTTAGTTTCTTCTATAGATAGTGCAACCCAATTTAAGTATACGAGTGCTATTGTTCCTACACCACCACTAGTATCTCCTTCTGCAGCTACAGTTAATGTTGAAGTTGATAGCGTAACTGGATCTTCTCCTTATATCTTCAACTGTTCTCTTCGTTCTGTATATGGAATGAATGGAATGCACGCTGATGGTGATAAGGCAACTGGATTCAAGTCTATGGTTGTTGCTCAATACACTGGCATTAGTCTTCAAAAGGATGATAATGCTTTTGTAAAATATAATGAAACAACTGGATTATATGATGATCAAGCAACTGTAGGTAATGCATCTATTCTTCACTTAGATTCTAGAGCAATTTATAAACCTGAGTGGAGAAGTACTCATATTAAAGCATCGAATGATGCCTTCATTCAGTGTGTTTCTATCTTTGCAATCGGTTTTTCTCAGCATTTTGAGTGTAATAGTGGTGGAGATATGTCAATCACAAACTCAAACTCAACCTTTGGCGCATTATCATTAACTTCCAAAGGATTCCGACTTGATGCATTTAATAGAGATAATAGAGGATTTATTACAAGTATAATTCCTCCCATCTCAAAACCAATTGCCGATAAAGTTGTTATTGATACATTCAAAGTTGATGTTAGCAAAACACTGAGTGTTGGAATTTCTTCTCATCTATATCTTTATGGTTATGACAGAGAAGAAAATCGTCCAAAAGATTCTTTCCAAAATTATAAGATTGGTGCAAAAAATAATGAAAGAATTGGTGCTTTATTATCCGTATCTGGAATCGTAACTGCATACGAAGCACCAGTTGTAATGCCTGTTCATTCTTCTTCAACGGAAGAACCAATTGCAAAGAAAGAATATCTTGTTAGAAAGAATTCTGTAGGTATTAATGATATTGATACCGTAACAAATATAATTAATTTGACATCTAATCATGATATTGAAACTGGTGAAAAGATTAAGATCATCAGTGAAAATGGATCTTTGCCTGATGGTCTAAGAACTCAACAAATTTACTATGCAATTCGTGTTGGTGCTGGAGTCACTTCTCAAATTAAAATTGCTGCTGGTATCAATGAGGCAATATCTGGAACATCTATTGGTATAAACAATAAGGGAGGAACCCTCAGAGTTGAGAGTAACGTAATTGATAAAGTTTCTGGAGATATTGGTCATCCAATTCAATGGGATTCAACAAATAATGGATGGTATTTGAAGTCATCTAGAGATAATGAAATTTATGATATTATCAATACAGCACCTGGACTTCCATCGGTGACAGGTGATCTTTTCGTTACTAGAGAAGTTGATCTAAGAAGAACTAACGACAAAATTTACAAACTGAGATTGGTTATTCCAAAAGAAGAGACTGATGCAAAACCACCTTTAGATGCTTTTATTCTACAAGAAAGTTCTACAACATCCGATTATACTGCTGGAGTTCTTTCTGGAGTATCTGAGTCAAAGAATAATAGATTTATTTCGACTTGTGTTTATGATGGTGGAACAGTTTATGTTACTTCTGAGAAAGCACATGATCTTCAGGTTGGATCGCAGATTAAAATTAATAACATAACAAGTTCGGTTAATACCGTTGGAGCTGCTAACTCTGGATTCAATGGACTCTTCACAGTTTCTGGAATTTCTAGTGACTTAACATTTACCTATAGTATTCCAGATTTTCCTGGAACAACCATGACAAATAATACTTCTTCTAGAAGTGATGATTTGCCAAACTTTACAATCAAGAAATATAAGAATAACACCTCTTTATACAGTTCTGAAGTAATTCAAGAGTATATCTCCGGTATTCAAGATGGAATCTACCACATAACAGTTGTAGATTATACGAATAAACCCAATGTAAATTATTTTAATACCGACGAACATAATTTTGAACAAAGTGTTGGTGATTTAATTCCGAGAGAGGATAAGGATAATCCATTAGATGAGTGGGAACCTGCTGTATCTCATGCAGAAGTCGATTTGATTGGTTCTGTTGTTACCAATGATCCAAAGAGAAGTATCAGTAGAGAAGCAGTTAATAAATTCTTAGTTTCATCTGGAAGAGGCAAAGAAATCTCCTCTATTTCTGCACAAAATATCATTCTTCCTAATGCAAATGTTGGTTCTGCTGTAAGTGTTACCACAATAAGTGGTCACAATTTTGGTCAGATTGTTTCTGCAGGAATTCTCACCGGTGGATCCAATTATCTACCGGGGACTTACTATGGTGTGAGACTAGTCGGTCCATCAAGCACTAGAGATGCTACTGCAACTGTAACTGTTGGTGCTGGTGGAACTGTAACCAATGTACTTATTACTAATGGTGGATCTGCTTATGGAATTGGTCATACTTGCGAGATTGTAGATGTTCCTAGATCTGCATCTGGAAATATTGGTATTGTCGATAATCTTGTAATTGGAAATGGAATTGGAACTGTATTTGAAATTTCTGGAGTTAGAAATACTTCTGTTGTTGGTATTGCTACTACAGTTGCAGATTTCAATGGACTTCATCAGATTTATGATATTATTGATGCCAATAGATTCACATATGTAACAAAAACATCTGTTGCATCAACAACTGCAGAAGTTTATAGTGGATATGTTGCAGTTAATGGGCCATCAATACCAGTAACATCCCTGGCATATACACCTTCTGTTGGTATTGTAACAGTTGGATGTGGAGAAACCCATGGTTTAAATATTGGAAATAGACTTAGAATCGTTGGAATTACATCAGATAAAATTTTTAGCGGAACTAATGTTACAATATTGGATGAGCAATTCTATGATAACTATTTCGTTGTAAATTCTGTATCTAGCGATCGTCAATCGTTTACAGTAAGAACAGAAAAAGATATAGAAAATATTAATAACTTTGTTGGAATTACTTCTGGATTCTTATTGAAGGGTAATTATCTGACACAGGATGGATTACCAGTAAAAGGTGATGAGCGAGTTGGTGGAAGAATGTCATCCTTCCCAACAGGTGTTGTGAAGAAGATATCCTCATCAGTTGCTTCTACAAATACTACAATTAATCTTGAAAATACCATCGGTCTTTTGAAGGGAGATTTCATTCAAATAATGGATGAAATAATCCGAATCATTGATTCGCCTACATCTACAACTATTAGTGTAATTAGAGGTCAGTTAGGAACTCCTGCGGGAACATATGCTATCGGTCAGTTAGTAAGAAAGATTAATCCAATACCAATTGAAATTCATAGACCATCTATTTCTAGAGCATCTGGTCACACATTTGAATACCTTGGTTTTGGTCCAGGTAACTACTCAACTGCATTCCCACAAAGACAAGATAGAGTTTTAAGTGAGAGAGCTACTATCATTTCACAATCATCAACTTCTGCTGGTGGTGTTAGTGTTTATACTGGAATGAATGACAGTGGTGACTTCTACATTGGTAATAAGAGAATTATTTCTCCAACAGGAGAAGAGATTGTTGTAGACACACCTTTCCCATCTGATGCCACTGATACAAGTACATCTAAACTAAAAATTGATACTGATGATGTTGTTGTTGCGAAGAGACTTCGTGTTGAAGGTGGTTTAGATCAATCTCAAATTAGTTCCTTCAGTGGTCCAGTAGTTTTCTCTAAGGATGTTTATTCTACAAGTGAACTTGGTATTCATGCAATTAATTTGAATCTGATTGGAGATACAAATCAATCTCGTAATATCACTGTTGGTATTTCAACTCCAATTCTTGATGGAAAACCTGGAGATGTTGTACTAAATGGTAATCCAATTCAGGGTGGATTTAGTGGATGGGTCTATACCGTAGACAATGCATGGAGAAGGTTTGGTTCCATCAGTTTGAGTACTAATGAGATGGATCTTGTTGCAAATAGTTTAACTTTGACTGGTGGAAATGTTGTTGGTGCTGCTGGTTCTTTTATAAACATTAATGTAACTGGAATTGGTACTATCAACCAAATTCAAATTAATAGTGGAATTGCAACTCTTGGAGTTACTTCTTCAAGAGACCTTTATGTTTCTGGTATTGCAACATTCCATAGTTATAATCCTTCTGGAACTGGTGTAGAGTTTACAAGTGGTAATGTTGGTATTCATACGACTCTTCTTCTCTATCCTCAGGTTGGAAGTAATAATTCTACTGAAATGAAAATTAATATTGGATCCGAACACCCTCAAACTTATTCCGGTGGAATTCCTGGAAACGGTGTAAGAATTATTAACTATGTGACAAGAGTTGGTGTTGAATATGGACCAAATCCTGGTGATACATATGGTAGTGGATTTGCTGGAATTGGATCTGGTAACATTACCTTAGATTTCGCATACGGAAATAATTTTGAAGTTGATCCAAACCCTAGTGGTGAACCTGGCATTGATGGTTTATGTGGACCAACGACATTCTTTAATCCAAGAAGTGTTATTGCTGGCCAACAAGGAAGTATTGAAGTTTATGTATCTGCCGCATCTACGACAACAATTGGATGGGGATCCGCATTCTACTTCCCTGGAGGAACACCTCCTACAATCGGAGCAGGATCAACGACAATGATTGGTTATTATGTATTTGAAGATCCACAAGATGGTATTTCTCCAGGAAAAATTATGATCTCAGGAATCGAAGATTTGAGGCCTCTAGTATGACACTTGAAGTTTTTCCACTATGGATGCTCTATAAGGATTTCGAAGTTCCTTTAGGATCCATAGTGATGTGGCCAACATCTACTCCACCAACTGCATGGCTTCCATGTGATGGTCGTGCAATATCAAGATCTATCTATAAAGAATTGTGGAATGAACTTAGAGAATCATATGGATCTGGTGATGGGTCCACATCATTTAATATACCAAACTTATCAAATACTTTTATAAAAGGAACAGCGCCTGCTTATGATGGGGACAACTATACTTGGTCTGGTAGAGAATTTCCTGGTTCTACGGAAGTTGAAGAATTTAATCATCAAATAATTGGTCTTACTATTTCTGGATCAGCACAAATATCTAACTATACAACTACTGCACAATATCAAGTAAGAACATCTAGTACAGAAGCACATAGTCATAGTGATGCTGTTAATGGTGATTATAGATATACAACAATTGATAATACTGATGATAGCACTGCTTCTCATGATAACAAAAGAGATGCTAGATCACAACTTGATGGAAAAATTTATGTTCAAAGACATATGCCAGGAAAAGCGGGTGGGAATGGTGGTCAATCAAGGGAAGGAGTTCAAAACCGATACGGGACATATTATAATGCAGGCACTGGACAAGCTCAGAGAACTGTAGAATCTTTCCAGTATCTTACTGCTTGGGATCACAATCATGGCCAAACTACTCACACATCTAGTAGTGCATCTCAGGGAATTATTGGTGGTGTTGATGGAACAACTCTGATCGATAAAAGTGGTTCCGGTCAATTAGCTTCTGGTACTGGCACTGTGGGCAATCATACTCATGATGCAACTTATAGTATTAATAGATCTCATACTCACACAGTAACAGGACAATCTGGGAGTATCGTTACTACGGGATTAGATTCTACGATTCAACCAAGATATATGCCAATGTTATACATAATCTATACGGGGGTAGCATAAATGGCATCTGGACCTACAGGACTCATATCCATAATTGCAAGTCCACTTAATGCTGCTGGATATTTTGAAGTGCCAGAGGGTTGGTTAATATGTGATGGAAGATCTTATGAAAAGAATGAATATCTGAATCTCTATAATCACCTTCTATATCATGGTCCAAGTTCCTCTTTTAATGCAAGTACCAATCCATTATTATATGGAGGAGATGCAACTAGTTTTAATGTTCCTAATTTAAATAATAGATTTATTCGTGGATTTAAAGAAGGAGATGAAAATGTCCATCCAGGACAATATACACAAGAAGAAGTAAATTTATCTGGTGTTGGTGGTTCAATCGACACTTCTCAACTTGCACTTTCTAATAACTCGACCGGATATAATACAACTTCCCAATCAATTACATCTGCTGGTGTGCATAATCATGCATATGCACAAAACACATCAACCCAATTAAATAATGCTGCTTTAAGTCCAACCCAAGGATTTTTCCATAGAAGACCTCAATACTCCCAATATAGTGGTTCTAGTTATGTAACTCATTTTGGGACATTTGATAGAGAAGGTGAACCTTGTGGATTGGGGTGGGGATTTGGAAGTATGTGGAGTATTATTCAGGCAAATTATCAATTAACAATTGATCCGAGTAAGGATAGGGGCAAATTCTATACTACAATGGCAGCCAGTCAAATATGGGGTGGAAGTGGAAGACCTTTTAACCATAGTAGAAATCAAGCAAATACTTCTTTCAGACATAACCATCGATATACAATATCTGTTCAACAAGATTCCGGTCATCAACATACACTCAGATCAGTATCTGAATATACTACACATACTCATACAGTATCAATTAATCCAGTAACTCAATCTACTGGCACTGGTACGGAACTTAGACCAGCAAACACAAAAATGTTGTACATCATTTACGCAAGATAATGGCATTAAAAAATTACCCAACAGGAACAGTAGTATCATTTGCTGCAACACACCCAGATTCATTACCTGGTGGATGGTTACTATGTGATGGAAGGGAAGTTAGTAGAGGAACTTATGGGAATCTTTTTTCTGTAATTGGTGAAACATATGGTGCTGGTGATGGATCTACAACATTTAATATTCCAGATCTTCAGGAGTGGTTTGTTAAGAGTGTTGATGTTGCAACAATGACCTCTGGTGCAGGAACAACTGTTGGTGCTACTACATCTTTCCAAGGCGCACAATATTCTTATAGTTTTGGTATAACAGTTAGTGATTCAGATTATCAAGATACTCCAGGTGGAACAACAGTTTCATCCACAATTGGTCCATTTTCAGATACTTCAACAAGTGCTGGAGATCATAGTCATTCATATCAAGTAAGTGTAGAAACTATTCCTTGGGGAAGAGGAGTTCGTGAAGGGTATGATAATATGATTCCTCCAAATGAATATGCCGCACAAAATAGAATCTATTGGAGGAATTTTGGTGTAATAAGTGAAGATTGGTTTTTATATCATCATTCTGGTGGCCAAGCAGGATCGTGGCAACAACATGAATTGCACCCTTGGTCACACTCTGCTGGCGCTGGCCAGTGGACTCATAATTGCGAAGAATTAGAAGGTGTTCAAGGATCATGTACAAGTGGGGTTCCTGTTTGTACTACTCAACAGATATTCATTGGACAGTCTAGCACTACAATGGGCAAGGTTCCATATGGTGCAACTCTAGATGCAAATCATACACATCTTATTGGACCGGAATATCAAGTTCAAGAAGGTCAAAAAGTGACGACTGACGGTGAATTTACTTATCAAGCAAACTACTCTTCGAAGAGACTTTTCTCAACAAGAAGTGCTCATAATCATGGCGGAGTATCTGTATCTGAGCAATCTGGTATTACACATGGCCAGACAGCACATGGATTTACTGATAATATCACTGCATTTTTTGGTGTTGCTACTGGATATCCTGGAGAAGGAACATCAAATTCTTCTGGAGATCTGAAACCTGCTGCCGTCGTTGTTGGTTACTTAATTAAAACCTAATAAATAGTAAAAAAGTAACTGGGGGATAGTGAACCCATGGCATCATTTCAGAAGAATTTTGTTGTCAAGAATGGCCTTGAAGTTGGACTTAATGGTTCATTTCTTAAGGCAGATGATTATCTAGTTGGTATTGCAAAAACTAATCCAACATCAACATTGGATGTTGGTGGTAATGTACAAGTATCTGGAATAAGTACATTTAGTTCTGATGTAACTGTCAACGGTAACCTCTATGTAACGGGATCTGAGGTTATCATTGATACCGAAACTCTAAGAGTAGAAGATAAAAATATTGTTCTTGGGTATACAACTACTTCTTCACCTACAGATTCTTATTCTGATGGTGGTGGTATAGAAATTGCTGGGGGAACTGATACCTCTATTATTTCTGGACTGTCGAGTGAATATAAAACAATAACCTGGTACAATAAAACCAATTCATTATTTGCAATTAATCAGAGAGTTGGTATTGGAACATCTGTAGCAACATCTGGATCTTTCTTGGATGTTGGTGGAAAATTCCAAGTTTACAATGAATATGGTGATGTAAATATTGGGGCAGGCCTAACAGTTGTTGGTAATGTTGATCTTAATAGCCAATTATCAGTAACTGGAATTGGGACATTTTCCAATAATGTCTTTGTAGATGGCCAACTTTATGTTGGTGGTATTGATATTAATGGAGGATCTAGTATTGGTGAAGATATTGTCACCCGAAATATTAGTGCTTCTGGACTCTCCACATTCACAGGAAATATTGATGCTAATGGTGATATTGATGTAGATGGACACACTGAATTAGATAATGTCAATATTTCTGGAATAGCAACTATTTCTGAATTGGATGTTCAGATTGATTTTGATGTATATGCCGCAACATCTACATTTCATAATAATGTTGTAATTGATGGTAATTTGACAGTCAATGGAACTGAAACGATCATCAATGTTCAAAATTTGCAAGTATATGATAGAGATATTGTTCTTGGAATTGGAACTACTCCGGGTCAAGAAACTGATCAAAGTGCCAATCATGGCGGTATTGCAATCGCATCGACTGAAGGAAGTCCATTAGTTTCTCTGCTAGCAGCAGGTATTAATACTTTCCCAGATACCTATAAACAGTTGATGTGGGTAGCTGCAGAAACATATGGTGTTGGAACCACTGATGCTTGGTTGTTTAACTATGCTGTAGGTATTGGATCAACTCAAGTTCCTGATGGCGTTAGATTGGCAGTCAGTGAGATTCAGTTTACTGATGATACTATCAACACACCATATCTGGATGTTGATGGTCATACTTCTCTTGGAACTTTAAATGTTTCTGGTTTTTCTACTCTTGGTGCTGGTGTAACAGTCACTGGAATTACCTTTACGAACCAGTTAAGTGTTTCTGATATTTCTACATTAGGAACTGTTCAGATTTCATCTGGCATCATTACTGCATCCTCTGGAATTGTTACTTACTATGGAGATGGTGCATATCTTGAAAATGTTGTAAGAGGTATTGGAATACAAACTAATGGTGGAACTGTTGGTTATGGAATTTCAATTCTCAATTTAAGTGGACCTGGAATTAGTACAGCATACCTGGATAGTTCTTCTGGTATCGGAACAATCTACTTCCAAGGTGGTGGTGGTAGTGCAAGTATTGCTGTAACAAATACATCTCCATCATTACCCGAAGAAGGAAATCTTTGGTATCATACTGATCTTGGAAGAACTTTTATCTATTACACTGATGGTGATAGTTCACAATGGGTAGATGCAGCACCTTTCAATGTTGGTATTATTACTGCTCTTAGTGAACTTCAAATTAATGGACTTTTAACAGTTAATGGTGATGTAGTTGTTTCTGGTATTATAACTGCCCAAGATTTCAATTCTCTGTCGGATGTAAATTACAAAGAAAATATTGTTACTATTGAAAGTGCATTAGATAAAGTTGATCAACTTCGTGGTGTTAGATTTGATTGGAAGCAAAGTGGAACTCCATCATTTGGTGTGATCGCACAAGAATTGGAAGAAGTCTTGCCTGAACTTGTTCATGGAGAAGATCCAAAAACAGTAAATTATAATGGAATTATTGGTGTTCTGATTGAGGCTATCAAAGAACTCAAAGAAGAATTAGACCAACTAAAAAAGACTAAATAGAAAAAAGAAGTAATAGTAAAAAGTGGCATTAAATTTTCCAAATTCACCTACAGTTGGACAAGTTTATACTGACACCAATTCTGGTTTTTCTTATGAGTGGGATGGAACTGTATGGAAAAGTTATAGTGCAGCAAGTTCTGGTCAGATAAAAATACTTGATGATGTTTCTTCATATTTCAATGGAATTGGTCAAACATTTGCATTAACTTCAAACGGTTCTGCAATCACCCCACCTAGTTCTGCATCATTAATTATTAATCTTGGTGGTGTTGTTCAGGATCCATCAGATGATTATAGTGTAAGTGAAAGTAATATTGTATTCTCAACACCTCCTTCTGGTGGGTTAAGTTTTTCTGGTATTTCTCTTGGCGCTGCTATTCCAGTCAGCACAATTCCTGATGGAACAACAACTTCGGGATCTTTTGGTGTTGTTGGTGTTCTCACTGCATCAAGTCTAAGTGTATCTGGAATAACAACATTAGGATCTTCTACTGGTGTTGGTACTGTAACTGTTGGTTCTGGATTAACTGCGCTTCTTGTAGAAGGTGATGCTAGAGTTACTGGTATCTTAACTATAGGTACTGCATCAATTACATTGGATGGATCAACTAATACAATTAATGTTGGAACTGGTGTAACAATTAGTGGAGCAGGTGAAATACAAGCATCGTCATTAAGCATTGGTGGACAATCGGTATCAACTCTTGGGGTAGGAATTGCAACAGAGAGTGGAACTGTAGGAGTTGGTGCTACCGTACTTGACTTTAGGGGTGCAGGAATTTCCACAGTTACTGTTGCTGATGGTGTTGCAACAATTAATGTGACTGGTGGAGGTGGAGGGGGAGCATCAGTCTCAATCTCTACAATAGCACCAACATCTCCAAGTGATGGAGATTTATGGTTTGATAACTCTGATGGAAATACATACATATGGTATAACGATCAGAGTGTCTGGGTAGTTTCACAAACATACGGGTATTGATAATATGTCAGG
>Ga0209536_100011583_pt1 | contig 12905 bp, 11 predicted proteins | sample DeeMarSeWOR28_12_FD_187461 | JGI IMG/M metagenome (GOLD analysis project Ga0209536, IMG submission 187461) | Marine sediment microbial communities from White Oak River estuary, North Carolina - WOR-2-8_12 (SPAdes) (version 2) | ecosystem: Environmental > Aquatic > Marine > Intertidal zone >...
CCCCATGCAAGGCAAGCATGCTCTTGGTTAACCACTTTGTGCATTTGTTCGGGGGTTAAATTCACATGCGCCAAAACTTCCATAGTGTCTGCGGTGCCAGCCGGAGAAGTGATGGCGCGGCTTGAGGTTTTTGGCATCATAGTGCCGTGGGCAGCGACTATAGGTACCACCAACATGGTAGTCCGATTGCCGGGAATACCTCCTATGCAATGTTTGTCCACCACCAATGAGGAGTGCCAATCCAGTCGCTCGCCGGATTCGGTCATGGCTTGGGTAAAATGCAGAATTTCCTCGCGGTCCAAACCGGTTTGGCCGGACGCCACTAAAAATGCCGCCATCTCCATTTTTGAGTAGCGGTTTTTACTGATATCGTTTGCTATTACGCGGAAGTCACGCAAAGTAAGCCGCTCGCCGTTGATTTTCCGGCGTACTGCGTCCATGGATATGGGCGGCTTAGCTTGGGATACACTGACAGGATCACCGATAGCGGCATTGAGCTGGATAAAAGCTTGTTCCGACAAGCCCAGTTCTGATGGTGTCACAATGCTGGCGTCGTCCACCACATTGAGCACGGCGTAAATGGTTTTGTCGGGAGACGCCACCTTTATCTTGCTCAATGCCTGAAATCCTTCGGCTCGATATAGTTCACATTCCCGGTGTAAATACGCCACGTTCTCCATGTAAGTGTCGATGGCGACTTGTTTAAGGCTTAACGTATCCATTTTCAACCACTTCTATGAACCACAAATATCTGTTCCTGACTCGAATCGCATTGCTGCGCTAACCATTATTCTGAAAACTAATTATTCTAAAAACCACTGTGCCGCGTAACCGCCGGCATCACGGATGGCGCTTGTAAACAGAGTCTCAAATTCTTGCACAACAGAATGTTGCACGGATTCCCTGCTTAACAGCGTTTTTTGCCATGCAGTACTTTTGGGACAGTTTTCAAATAGCTTAAAATCGTAATATCGTTCGATTAGATTAAATCGCATCAGCGGAGGTGCGTATGCGGCATCCACAAGGGAAAACTGTTCACCGTTAAAATACGGGCCGGCTCCAAGTTGTTGTTCCAGCCTTTGCAAGTCCTTGCGAAGCGCTTGAAATTTTTCTTCGAACGCGGTTTGATCCTTTGCAATCAACATACTGTATTGTTCGACGTTAATATTGGATCCGAACTCTATCCAGGCGCGATTTTCCGCTTTACGAAACGGATCACTAGGGTGTAGTGACGGCGGGCTGATTTCATCCAAATATTCAACGATAATTGCGGATTCGAACAATACCTTGTCATCGACTCGCAGCACCGGTACTTTGCCAAAAGGTGAAATCTCCAAAAACCAGTCGGGTGGATGTTTAAGGTCTATATAATTTATATCAAAGTCGATTTTTTTTTCTAATAATGTGATGACCGCACGTTGCACGAACGGGCAGATTTTGAAACTGATCAGTTCAAGGTGCATGTTATTCCTCTAATGGTAATTGGCCATTTTTATCGATTAATTAATTGTTTTTTGCCCCTTGATTGATCCACAGTTCAAATAATTTTATTTGTTCGCCGCTTAGCGGTTCGTTATCCCCATGAGGCATATTGATAGAGGGATCGGCTCTGCCGTCGATAAGTATCATCAATGTGCTGGACAATGCATCTCCGGCTTTTATTACGGGCCCGAATTTTGTGCCTTTCATAAGGCTCTCATACGATTGCATGTTGAGTCCGCTGGCTTCAAAACCCGGACCACCACTGGCGTGGCATTTGATACAATTCGCGTCGATGATGGGGCGGATATCATTCGAAAAGCTGACTTGCGGCTCAGGTTGTTTCCCGCAGCCCGTCAAGTTAAGTGAAACTGCGGAAAATATCCCTGCTACGACAACGGCAGCGTATGTATATCCGTTTTTCATATAAATTTACTCCTGGTTCTAAATGAAATTTGTATTTAGTATTAATATGTTGTATTAACTCGTTTTATTTATTGATTTAGCTCAAGTTAGCCTTTAAAAAGCATAGATAATTTTATTATCGTTGTAGATTCATTTTTGCGGTTTACAGAGAATCAACAAGAAAATAAAGTGACGTTTGGGTTTTATAGTGTGGCGACATCATAAAAATGAGGTACTTACCTAAAATTGAAGTAAAATGTGAACTAAGAAAAGGGAGGGGACAGTTACATCTAAGTTATTGAGAAATTCGCTAATTAATACCGTTAGTTAAAATAATCCAAATAATGAAGGAGAAATTTATGCAGAAACTGCTAGTCACCACTTTCATCACCTGCGGCCTTTTTTTGGCAAGCAATGTTCAGGCAGCGGACCCTGAGGCAGGTAAACAAAAAAGCGAGTCTTGCGTTGGCTGCCATGGAATGAATGGCAAAAGCAACAATCCTATGTATCCCAGTCTCAAAGGCCAACAAAAAATGTATCTTATCAAGGCGTTGAAGGCGTATCGTGACGGTGGGCGCCAAGATCCTATGATGAGTTCGTTCGCCAAAGATCTAAGTGACGGCGACATTGAGGATTTAGCGGCTTATTATTCCAGCATTAAATAACAAGCTATCGTTTTACGGCTTCCTCTAAGAAAGAGGAAGCCAGCTTTAGGTTATTCAATCTTCGGGATGTAACCTTCAGCGATCACAGTAATTTCATCCAGTGAAATCCGGTCATCCCCGTCTTCATCAATTTCTTCGAACAATAACGGTATAGTGCGAGCCGCTTCGGGTATGCGCTCGCGAAAGGCAATGATTTCGGGATCTTGTTGAAATTGGTGAAATTCGTGCTGGTCTAGGAAATTATCGGTATTGGTATCATAACGGGAGAACACGTCGTATATCGTCGTGTATTCGGGCTTGCTGGATTTAGTTTTAGCGGGGGGAGCTTCTGCACAACCAACCAATAACACCAATAAAATGGTACTGAATAATCTTGTCCAATCTAACTTTGCCATCGACTTCTCACCCTCTTTATCCTCTTTTCTCAATTATTTTGTCAAAGAGTTTACGTGGAGTAAATCACCGTTGTGAACACAATGTCCGGATTGTCCGGTTAACTTATTGATTGATATGAATTAAATTCTGAAATACTATTGTCATATGGGCAGGTTACTATGCTTGGCAAACTACTTGGAGCCCTCTATGGATATTGTATTTAATGAAATGTTTGAAGAAATGGAAGTCATTTATGATTTCGACGATGAACTCACCGGTGGTGAAGAATCCGAAGTGGATTATTTAGACGACGACGATGAGGCGTGTTCACTGGAATTGTGAACAATGAGTTTGTAACTCAAGGCTTCATTTGGCGAACCAATTTCTCATCCCAACCACCAGTCAAATCCAAGGAACGGGGAGCTGGCATGGATGCCTTATCTTCTCATCTGTTTATACCAACTTAGCCAGAGCCACTCTAACCAAGCTTCGGTGTGGCGCCGTTTTAAAGCTTTTGCTTATATCCATCCCACATGGCGCGCGCCAGATTTTCGTTATGTATTTTACTTTCGATAACGACCCCGGCGATGTGGATTACAACCATTGATAGTGTAAAGTTCGCAAAGAACTCGTGTATTTCTTCTAAAATATCCTCCCAGGCATTGTTGTTGGCACTGAACCAATGCGCTACCGGCCCCGCATGCTCACTGGCACCGTATAGCAATATGCCGCTCAAACCCGTCAAAGTCACACCGGACAGCAAAATTAACACCATATATCCGCCTATTGGATTGTGACCGATATAGCGCTCGGCTCTCAAATATAATGTGTCTTTGAGGTATTGCAAGGCGACGGTCGGGCGGGTTATAAAATCAGTGAAACGTGCGTATTGCGAACCTATAAATCCCCAAATGATGCGGATTCCTACAACAGCAAGTAATACATAACCCGCCCAAACGTGAATAGTCAGTAGCTCGTCTTCGGTAACGTAGTCGATAAAAAAAGTCGCCACCAAGGTCCAGTGGAAAATCCGAACTACAGGGTCCCAGACTTTTATTTTGCCGTTATCCATTATGGGAGAAGCCTGATTGTTAATTTTGCTAATTTGAATCTAGGATGATGTCATTCTTGAAGAACGTACAACTTGAGCGGCTTTGTTTGGTCCTCGACCAGTGGTACGGGTTGCGGAACTTCCGCGTGATATGGGTACTACTTTGGCCGGATTGAACAGGACGTCCACTTGCAAGCCGCCAAAAGGGGATTTATCCAGTGTGATCTGTGCATTGTGAATTTCCAGTATTCTGTGCACCATTGCTAGTCCCAGCCCGCAGCCTTCTTGGGTGGTGTTTCCTTTGCCACGGTAAAAACGCTGGAATACGTTCTGCCGCTCTTCAGCGGGTATGCCCGGGCCACTGTCTTTGACGCTAAATAAAACTTTGCCGTTGAGGGGTTTGACTTGTACTTCAACCATGCCGTAGTTCGGCGTGTAGCGAATGGCGTTTTCAATTATGTTGCGTACCAAGATGGTTAGCATGGCTTCTTTACCATTGACCAATGGGCTTTCTTTAAAATCCAGGCTGACCTCTATAAATTTTTCCAACGCTTGAGGAGTTAATTCCGCCAGTTTGTCCTCAGTGATTTTGTATAAATTCGCTACTTCGTCCTCTTTTAAAGCGCCTTCAGGATCCAAGCGGGAGAGTGTCAACAGCTGTTCTACCAAATTGGTAGCGCGGTTCACACCAACAACCACTTCTCTGAGGGCTTCGTCCCGTGCAGTTTTGTCCTCAGTTTTTATCGCCACTTGGGCATGGAGTTTCTGAGCGGCTAATGGCGTGCGCAGTTCGTGGGCCGCATTGGCCGTAAACAACGTGATATTTTCAAATGCGGCATGCAACCGCTGAAACAGGGAGTTTAGCGCTTTGATCATGGGCACAACTTCTTGCGGTACGTGCTGCATACCGATCGGTTGCAAGTTGTCGATTTGGCGGTTTTCGATTTGATCGGTGATTTTTTTCAGCGGTGCCATCGCCCGGCCCACGCTGACCAAGATCAGCAACGCCAGCAAAGGCAACATAATGGCAAAAGATGTAATCAAACGCGTGGAAATACTGTTGCTTAACAAGTCGCGTTCGTCATAGTGCTGGCCCACTTGAACACGTATGGTATTTTCGTCATTGGATATGGAATATACGCGCCATCTTCTATCGTTGAAAGTCCGGTTCGAAAATTGTTCGTCGACATTGATGAACGGTGTCGAAGGGGCGTTTTCCGATCGCACCGCCAGTAAAGCGCCTTCCACCCAAATTTGAAAATCGATCTCTTGTTGGTATTTGTGGACTTGCGTTGGAATGTGTTCCGAGATGTCTTCACCTTGCTGGGCGGCATACGCCAGTTGTTCATACAGTTCGTGAGCGCTGAGCTCCAGCAAAACACGGGCCGACTGGGCAAGCTGGGCATCGAAAAGTTCTTGAATTTCATGGCGGGTATCGAAATAGTTTTTTACCAGCGTAATCGAACAAGCAATAGTCATTAAGCTCAGCAGCCCAAACAGCAGCCGTTTACGGATTGATAGATTCATTTAGCCTTATCCATTATGTAACCAACTCCGCGAATAGTGCGGATTAAATCATTGCCAAGTTTCTTGCGAATTTGATGAATGTGCACTTCCACCGCGTTGCTTTCGATTTCATCCTTCCAGGAATACATGCTTTCTTCCAAACGGCTGCGGGACATCACCCGGCCTTGGTTTTCCATCAACGTCTGTAAAATATCAAACGCTCTTGGAGTTAGTTCTATGATATCGCCGTTTTTGGTCACGGTATGGGACGCGGGATCCAATTCGATATCGCCATGGACCAGCTTTGGTGTTGCCCGGCCACTGCTGCGGCGCAATATGGCCCGCAAGCGGGCTTGCAACTCGTCCAAGTCAAAAGGTTTAATCATGTAATCGTCCGCCCCTTGGTCCAGACCGATGATGCGGTCATTTACCGTATCTCTGGCGGTTAAGATCAGCACGGGGACTTTGCTGCCCCGGGCTCTGAGCTCAGACAAAACCTCAATCCCTGATTTTCTCGGCAGTCCAAGATCCAACACCGCCACGTCATACTCTTCGGTGACAAAAGCCGATTGTGCGGTTTCGCCATCGCGCACCCAATCCACGGCGTAACCTGCCTGGTTCAAACCCGCATATAATCCTTTTCCTATACTATCGTTATCTTCTATTAGTAAAAGTCTCATAGTATGCTCCCCGTTTATGATGATTGTTTTTATAAAATATTTCAGCTGCGAACTGTTTGTGTAAAAATCTTAACCAATTGTTTATATCTAACAGGCCGTGCCTTCGACGGGCCAATTCCCATACATTATTACCAATTCGTACCGTAAACGTTTGATTTTTGTCAATAGACGCTTTACTTCCATTGTTTGGGGGCTGCAATTCGGTATTTGGTGAGCCTACACAATGCCTATTAAACGCAATCAACATTAGTCCTATCTTATCGGTTTATTAAGAGATGCTTAAGTTTGGATAGAAATTGACCTGGCTCAATGGTCAGCGTCTTACCTTGCACTAAGGTTATTGACAACAGTTAACCTTTGCAGGAAGAACTACTGTGTTTCCTAAAGTCAGGCATCGCCTTTCCCGTCGAGATTTCCTTTCCTTTGTGACACTTAATGCCGCCACAGTGGCCGTAGCTGCAAGCGTACTACCCACGCCGGCATTTGCCATCAGTCAAATGCCGGCTCAGGCGAATACCAAAATTCCGCCATTGGGATTCGCTGATAGAGACGGCCTGGGCCCGGATATGGATGCCCCCGATGTGGAAAGACTTTGTTGTCCATTGCATGAAGAAAAGTGGCTTCCTGCATCTTCAGTGGATCAAAAAACTCGTCAAGCTGTTAAAAAAGTTTTAAAAATCGAATTTCAGAACGCCAATCTGGACTGGTTTGACCAATACGAGGTGGGATTTACCTATCAACATTACGGCGTGCCGGATGACAGTGAAGAAACCGGCCCGCTGCTGAACTATTGTAACGCAGCCGACGAGTTCTCTCGCAAAAAGTTGAAGGATATGTTTGATGCAGAGGTCACTTGGGATCGATTGACCCATGAGCAATCGATCGTAGGACTGCCGGCTTTTCATGGATTTGTTGGCCGATACACTTATTATGTAACCCGGGCGGTGATATTAGGTGCAGAGGCGGGGCTTGACTTGCCGTATTTAGTGCAGTCATGGCCAGTAGAGCGGGCGATACATTATATTGTGGCTGAAAACGACGAAGTAGCTCATCCCAAAAGAGGCACTCTTTATATAATTCCTGGTACTACCTCCTTAGTAGCACCGTTTTCCGAGTTGTTGCATCTGACGTTTCACGAACCGTCACAACGGTATGCGGCTGAACTACTGAACACGCTTAAAGAAGATGAGGCGCAGGAACAGGCGAGAATTGCCGGGGAAACGGTGAATGAAGCCGCGGCAATTATGCTTGCAACCGAGTTTATCCACAAACTCGGTTGCAATGAACGATTGGCCTCGATTAATTTTATGGAAAATGATCTTTCCGATACCTATGATTATCTTCCCAAGGCTATCGCGTTTATGAAGCGAACCAGCGTGCAAAGCGCCGTGAATATTTTTCTCGAGAGCCCAGCCAATTTTCTGGCAAAAATAAACAACAGTTGACCAGCCCGTTCACTACAATTGATTCATATAGGTTACCGACCTATGTGTTGTCGGTTATAACCGGATATCATCGTCATGAGTAAGTTTAAGAGTATCGGCGACTTCTACTATTTGTTTTTCACGAATCTTATCGGCGTATTCTTTGGCTTTGCTCACTTCGCCACTGAGTAAATCCACTGTTTGTTTCATATTGTCCAACGCTTTGACTTTGTAGTTCGACATCATATCCATGGTGTCATAAATGTTCTGAAACGCTTTTTTCAATTTATCGATTTCCACGGTGGAGCTGGATGCTTGTTGTTGAATATCCGACGCTTGTTGCTTCAACAAGTTGCTGGTTGACTCTATCATGTTGCTGGTTGTGCTATTGAGGGCGTTGATTTGTTCCAAGACCAGTTTCTGATTAGTCAACGCCTGAGACACCATAACGGCAGTACGCAATGCGGATACGGTGGTTGTGGTTGCTCGATCTACGCCTTTGATTAACTCCAAATTATTCTTGCGGATCATGTCCATGGCTAAATATCCTTGCACGGTGACCGCCAGTTGGGTTAGCAAATCGGTGACTTTCTGCCGCAGATAAAACAGCATTTCTTCTTTAACGACGCGGGCCTTTTCCGCATCTTTGGCTTCGATTTGCGCAATTTTGGCTTCAAGCGCTGCGTCGAGTTTTTTACCAACGTAAACATACTGTTCCATTTTCAGCATAAGATTCCAGGCGTTGACTTTTTCTTCCTCAATGGCCGCGTTGTCTTTCTGAAGTTCTTCTTTGCCGTCGTACAGTGCTTGAATGATTTTATTGATGTGGGATTGTGCGGATTGATATTTATAGAAATAGTCGCGTAATTTATCCCCAAACGGAATCAAACCGAATAATTTTTTCGGCGCCAACAAGTCACCTTGTTTGGCGGGATCCAGATCTTCCACCGTGGATCTTAGGCTAACTAAGGCTTGGGAAATGTTGGATTTTTCGTCAAAGAAACCTTCGTGCATGGCATTCACTGGTTTATCCAGAAGACGATTGGAAATATTTGCTGACGCGCGGATCTCTTCGTTACCCAAGGCATGGATGTTCGCGACTTTTTCTTTAAATTCCTCGCTTTGCAAATCCAAGGACAACACCGTATTTAAAAACTGATCCACTTTGGCTTCCAGTTTGTTAATGGTGTCCATATCCAGTTTGACCATACTGGCTGCGGCTTCTTTTTCTACTGGTTTTACCGGTGCGGGAGGAGACAAGGCTTCGGTTTGGGACACAGATTCTGGTGGGGTTAGCTCAATGCTCATTGTAATTTTTCCTCGTTTTATAGACGTTACATGCGATTACATTATCGTGCACATTGTAATGACATTTAATTTTATATCTATTTGCTAATTTTGCTCTTTTTTTCACTTTATTCGTGTGCGGCGCCGAAATGCTCAAATTACACAAAGTGTAAAATATTCATCTATAGTTAATAATAATTGACATTTAGTCTAGGTCGAAAGACATAATATGTCAAACTTAGATTTAGTGATGTCTTATGATTTTTTCAAGGAAGCTCTATGAATGAATTGTCGTTAGTGAATACGCCCCAGTGGGCGGCGGTGATCAAACGGTTAATCCGCGCCGAGATGACATTGCATGATGTGACCTATGAAGAGTTATCGAAACGTCTTGAAAATCAATTCGGAACGATACAAACCGTGAATAACCTTAAAGCAAAAATCAATAAAGGTGTGCTAGGAGCACAGTTGTTTGTGCAGATATTAAATGTGTTGGGGACGGAGTCCTTGGATGTTTGGCGAACCCGACGTTTATTTGAGGAAATCGTAAATAGCGACTAACAACGAAAGGCGGTTTGTATTGACCAACTCATCATGGCGCCTACTTCCTTGTAGGCGTCAGGTTAGTTGATACTCTTTTCATCTAAATGGACGTTCTGAGATGAATTTGATTGAGAAATCTCTCCCGTTTAATTAAGGCGTCACCGTTACAACCACAGTGGCCGCATCTGTGGGAGTAAAATTGGGTATTGTCGCGTTTACACTTGTCGTGCCGCTAGCTTGCGGGTCAAATGCCACACCGCCGCTGGCGACAGTACTCGGTGAATACGATTGACTAGGCGCGATTTCCACAGTAACCGAAGCGCCGGACGATCCAGTGGTAACTAGTTGCCCAATGCTGGGAGCACTACTGGTTATGGTTGCAGTTAGTGGTCCAGCTCCGGGACGCACCGGCTGATATTCGCTTATGGCGGTATTGTTTGCGGTAGGGATTCCTACTCCCACTCGGAAAGGTAAATCAGCCGCATTAGCCGTGGTCGTGCTGCTTAAGTACACAATCTGCAAAGCTGGATCTACGACATTCACTGTACTGCTGCCCGGGGTAAAACCAGGGGCTGACGCGTTAAAAGTCACACCACTAGCCTGGGACTGCACTCCTTGCGCTACATAACTCGCAATTTGTTGCCCGTCGGGTACAAAAACTTCAATGGACGCTGAGCCGGCGGTGGCTGTATTGGGGGCCACTAGGGCCACCGCGGGATTGCTGCTGCTTATCGTAACTGCTACGCCGCCGTGATCGGTGGCGCCCAGATCCACGTAGCGATACGAACCGGCAGATTGAAGGCCGGCGCCGACAGTGAGATTTGTGTAGTAAAACCTTAGCTGAGGTGTTTCTACGGTGACTTCCACGAATGCCTGGGCGGTCTGGACGAATCCTTGGATATCCGCGCTCACGGTGGTGGTGCCGCTGGTCAAAGGTTCAAATGCTACGCCACCGTCGACCACGGTGTTTGGCGAAAAGACCTGTCCCGGATCGATATTTACGGTTACCGAACCGCTCGCTGCTCCGCTGGTTACCAATCTACCTACATTGGAATCAAGACTGGATACCGTAACTGTCAACGGATTTACCCCGGCGCGAACCGCTTGATACTCGGCAATGCTACTATTGTTTGCAGTCGGTATGCCGACTCCAACTCGAAATGCTGAATTGGCCGACAGCGTTGTGGTGGAATTGGTTAATCCGGTTATGGTCACCGCCGGTTGCACAACCGTGACCGTGGCGGAGCCATCGGCAAATCCCGGCGACGTAGCGGTGAATATAACTGGATCGGGCGAATGTTCCACACCGTGGACAGTATATTGCGCGAACTGTTCGCCATCGGGAACCACTACGTCAATGAATGCTGTACCAGGTGTATTGACATCCGGGGACACCAACGCCAGTTGTGGATTGCTGCTTTCTATGTGTACGGTGACACCGCCGTGATCGGTGGCACCCAGGTTTACATACCGGTAATAGTTATAGTTTGTTTGCAGGCCGGCGCCAACGGTCGTGGTGGGATAAGAAAATTGAAGCTGTGGTTGAGCTACAGTCACATCCGCGCTGGCGGCCGTTGTGGCAATAAAACCATCTATCGATGCGCTGATGGTAACCGTGCCGCCACCGATGGGTTCAAATGCCACTCCACCGTCGACGACGGTATTAGGTGAAAAATAGGAACCGGGGGCGATATCTATCGTAACCGACCCTGCGCTAACAGCGGTAGTGACTAATCGGCCCACCGCAGCGTCACTACTGGTTATCGTGGCAGTTAAGGGGCCGCCGCCAACGCGTACCGACTGATATTCCACTATGCTGCTGTTGTTCGCCGATGGAAGACCGAGGTATACCTGAATGGGATCGTCTGCGGAGAGCGTCGTGGTATTTGTGTTTAATCCGGCAATTATTAACGCTGGTTGCACGACCTCAATCGATGTCGTGCCAGGCGTAAATCCCGGCGCTGTGGCAGTTAGTGTCGTGGACCCAAACGCAATCCCCTGGGTAATGTAACGCGCGATCTGCTGACCGTCTGGAACGATAATATCAATGAATGCCGTACCCGCCGTATTGTCGTCAGGGGAAACCAGTGCCAATTCGGGATTGTCGCTTTGGATACGCACGGTAACACCACCGTGATCAGTGGCACCCAGATTCACATATCGGTAAGTGTTATAGTAAGTCTGTAAGCCGGCGCCCACCATAGTGGTGGAGTTATAAAATTGAAGCTGGGGTTCCGTTACAGCTACATTCACCGTCGCGGCGTCCGAGGCGGTAAAGCCGGTTATTGAAGCGCTTATTGTGGTATTGCCGCTCCCCGTCGGATCAAATTCTCCCCCGCCATTAGCCACCGTGTTGGGTGAGCTATACGCGCCGGGAGCGATTTCCACGCTAACAGGGCTGCCACTGCCCGCTGACGTGACTAATTGTCCCGCAGTGATGTTATCGCTGGCTATCGTGGCAGTTAAGGGGCCACCGCCGACGCGTACCGCCTGGTATTCGCTGACGTAAACGTAGTCCGGGCCAGGCAGGCCGACGATCACTTGAAACACGTCGTTAGCGGAAAACGTGGTTGTGGTAGTGTTTAAACCGGTGAGTTGCAAGGCTGGTTGCACTATATTGACAGCGCTGGTGCCGTTGTTAAATCCGGTACCGGAGGCGGTAAACGCAGTTGTTCCTATATTCACGCCCTGAGCAACGTAACGCGCAATCTGCTGGCCATCGGGCACAAAAACATCGATAAACTCGCTTCCTGCCGTGCTTGAATCTGGCGCGACCAACGCTATCGCTGGATCGCCGCTTCGGATACGAATAGTTACACCCCCATGATTGGTGGCGCCAAGATTCACATATCTGTAGCTGTTAGAGTATGTTTGTAGGCCCGCACCAACAGTTTCGTCAGGGTAGGTAAATTGTAGCGAGTAACGAGGATTTATTGTTACGTTTAAGGTATCCGCCGCAATGTCCGGAGCGCTTGCTGTTAATGTAGTGCTGCACGGCAACTCGGCCGAACCGCCATAACTGACGGTGGCGGTAGTTTCCACAAAACCGGTATCAATGGTTAGCGGGGAAGTCACCGCTAAACAGTTTGGATCCGCTGACGTGAGTGCGACGGTTATAGTTTGTGGAGCCGCGATATTGGTGCCAGCGCTTTGTAATTGAATGGGCACCTCTTGAGGAAAATCCTGGAAAAATGTAAGTGACGTTTGAGTGATATTAAGCGCCGCTGTCACGGAAGCTTCTCCAGAATCCGAAGCATAGTTGGGATTGCTGGCGGTGATGGTTATAGTGCCGGGACGCAAACCGCGTATTCTGGCATTGGCGGATTTTTGCCCCTCGGGAATGGTTACGGTGGAAGTCTCTAGTTCTCCAATGGTCGGATCGGAACTTACCAAGGTCACTACAATACCGCCGGCCGGCGCCACGTCTGGCGCAACAGTAACCGGCACATCGGTAGTTTGACCCAATGGGATATTCGAACTGGTCGATACG
>Ga0209536_100011587_pt1 | contig 12903 bp, 13 predicted proteins | sample DeeMarSeWOR28_12_FD_187461 | JGI IMG/M metagenome (GOLD analysis project Ga0209536, IMG submission 187461) | Marine sediment microbial communities from White Oak River estuary, North Carolina - WOR-2-8_12 (SPAdes) (version 2) | ecosystem: Environmental > Aquatic > Marine > Intertidal zone >...
GCGTATCCGCTGGGACCGGATCCAGGTTACCAATCCCAGGAACACAATGACCAATTTATTTGAGACCGGTGCTACCGAATTCGATATGGAATTCATACCCCTGCTGTCCGGAAAATATATTATTGAAAATATAAAAATCACCGATGTCCGGACCAACACACCCCGTGAAACAGACGGTCGCCTGGAAAAAACCGAGGAAACTGAACCCGGTTTTATCGGCCAGACAATGATCACACTTTCAAAAAAGGTGGAACGCAATGTTGGAGCAGAAATTCTGAGTGCAAAACAGAAAGTCAACGTTGACAGTATCCTGAAACTTCTGGACATTCAGTCGATCGGACAGATGCAGACGCTGTATTCGGACCTGGAGGGGAGATACATCAAGTACGAACAATTGTTGAACAATAACAAATTGTTTGGTGATATAAAACAGATAGAAACTCAGATCAAATCAATTGATCTCAATCGATTGAAAACCGTCGCGGATTACCAAAAGGCCCTTACCACTGTCAACGGCGTGTATTCCACCATCGACACCCTGGAGACATATGTTGACCGGACAAAAAATGATATAACCACCAACCTGAAAACAAGCGCGGCAAGCCTGACGCAGGTTGATGACTGGATTAAAGCTGATTATGAGCGGGCCATGGCCAAAGCAAAATTGCCCCAGCTGAATGTTGAAAATATGGGAAAACTGCTGTTTGGTGATATGCTGGTGGAAAGGTTTAATCAGTATCTCGGATATGTGGCGACCGCCCGGACATATCGTAATAAGTTTTCCGGCGACAAACCGGAGAAACAAGCCCCCCCACGATTGAAAGGTCAGGACATTCGTTTTTCCACGATCCAGGACCGGCCAAAATTCTGGATCAAGCAAATCGAACTCAGCGGCCAGACGGAAGATAGTATCGGTCTCAGCGGGAACGTAAGCAACATTGTATCCAATCAAAAAATGATCGGTAAACCGACAAAATTTGACATTCAGGGCGGAAAAACAAAAAAGATCAATGTATCGCTTGACGGCGAAATCAATTACCTGGCGGAAGTTCCCAAAGAATTATTCGAACTCAATTATGCCGGATTTTCGCTGAACAACACCAGGCTTTCCAGTTCGCGATTATTGCCAAATCGCATCAATACCGGTACAGGTGCTATGCTGACCAATCTTGAAATCGAGGGCGAGAAGATTAAAGGATCAATAAGATTTTCTGCCGGCAGCCTGGTCTTTGCCCAGGATGCCGGGAATGAAGCACGTACCAAAGCAGAACAAATAATCCAGTCGATCATTTCAGGAATTTCCATGGTTGAGGTGACTGCTTTGATAAAAGGTGAGCGGGATCAGCTATCCGTTAAGATCCAATCGAACATTGACCGTATCTTTGCTGAGCGGCTACAGGAAGTTGTCGGTCAGGAAATACAGGCGGCGAAAGCCCGGATAAAGAATGAGATCGATAACAAGATAAACGCTGAGAAAACGCGTTTAGATAGACTGATCACTGAAAAAGAGACGATGATCAGACAACAGATACAAAAATATGATCAGGCTGTCAGTGACCTGAACACCCTGGCGGACAGCAAAAAAACCGAAATCGAAAAAGCGATCGCGAAACAAAAAGGTGATCTCGAGAATAAAGTAAAAGACATTTTCAAATTTTAATTCATGATGAATTGACACATATTCCTTCCGGAATTTTCCACAAAAGGGATTTTATATACCTGGAAATATACGATTCACGTGGATCAGGATTCTGAATGCAGGGCTACCCTGTTCCCCTCGCAGTCCTCAAAATGCCCGACATAGCCATATTCTCCAATACTATTTTTTGGATGAAGGATCTTACCTCCATATTTTTCAACTTTCTGCAGGACTGAATCGATATCCTTTACAGAAAAATATACCATGGTCCCCTCGTGGGATGGAGTATAACTCTTTGCTTCGATCAGCGTCCCAGTTGAACCTGCAGCACCTTCCACTCCTGGAAACCAGGCCATTTTAAGCGGTCCCATTTCACTTATGGTCATTTCAATATCAAATATTTTCTCATAAAATGACTTTGCACGGTCAAGATCTATAGCAGGGATCTCAAACCAGGTAACCGGATTTAATTGATTTTCCATATCTAGAATGGTTCTCCCTGCCCGGATTCGCAATAGGATTTAAGGCTTTTCATATAATGCCCCCAATGATAATTGCAGGATGCGAAAAAATCAGAATCGTTACGCCATTTGCCGTGGGTAAATCTGAGCGTTGTCGCGTCATTTTTTTCTTCCAGGTCGAATATAAAGGTGGTTCCGATCCACTCATCATCTCCAGCTTCACATTCCCATTGAATCAATTTATCAGGGATCAGTTGTTTAATGCGCATTTTGTTGTGATACCGATCTCCGAACCTGAATTCGGCGATGCTATCTACTTCGGGCATGGCTGAAACCCTTCGGGTCCACCAGCCTGCTAATCCATCCTGGTCTGCGATGGCTCTGAATACTTTTTTTGCGGGAGCATTAATAACCAGAAGATGCTTGATTTCCGCCATTGGCTCCTCCTTAATCAACACTAGAAGTTAAACGTAATATCATCCGTCTTTATTCGCAGATCTGCGGAATTATACTGTTTGTAAGAACAAATATTTTTGAGATTGTACAGTTTTAAGTGCTCGGCATGGCATTCCTGCGGATTTATTGAAGGTCTTATCCCAAAGTGGGGGTTTACTATTTTAGTAATTCAATGGCAAATTCAAGCTGCTTATCCTGCCCGGCAGCAATATCCTCAGCCGTTTGCGGTACTCTTACTTCAGGTGCTATACCCAGGTTCTCAAACGGGATTCCATCATAGCGTCGCACATCGCCGGTACCGATATAGATCACTTTGCCACTTGGCAGGCGGTAATCACCCATCAGTTCGGGTATGGATCCGGAAGAAGCCACCGAACCGCCTCCTGTAGTATCGCCCACCACGGTGACCTGAGGCAGTTGTTTCAACATTTCCGCACATATCTCTCCGGCACTGAAAGTTGAACCGTTAATTAGCACGACCACAGGATTCTGATAAATGAACGGGCCACCCGGCTGAAGGGGTGACAGTTCCAGAAGTTCACCCAGCCAATAAATTTCGATTTGCTCCAAAGGTTCAGATATAAACCGGGCAACTACTGCCTGCACATTTCCCAGATCTCCGCCCCGCTTCTGACGGATGTCAATGATCAGGCCGATGGTATTTTTCAGATAGGCCAGTACACCCGCAAACTCTTTCATCAAATAGTCTTCATGAAAATCTGACAGAAAGATATACCCAATGTTCCCGGGAAGGATCTCATATTCAACCGTAGTGCTTTCGGTAAGTTTTAGTTCCCGGTCAAAGTACTTCCGGACCACAAAAGGGCTGTAGGCATGCCGGTCGCGGAGATGTCTTACCGGAACATAGGGATAGATTTCACCACCCCCGTCGGTATGGTAATAGGCATGGCCATCTCTTAATTCATAGAGCATGTCATGCAGCACCGGGTAAAATTCGTCACCCTGCGCCTTTTCCACCCTGGGTTTATACACGTCGTATATCGAATCCCAATCAATTTTTTTAAAATCCAGATAGGGGTAAACCGTATTCACCCGGGACCATGCCGCCTCAAAATCAGCCATATTCAGGTTACTTTCCGGGGCTGTGACGATCAGGTCTGAACAGGCGATCAATAGAGTGAGTATAATTGTGATCAGGCCAAAGAACTTTCTGGTCATGGTTCGATTCCTGTCAATATTCATAGGTCAGGGTTGCGATAAGGTTATCACTTGCAGCAAGAAGGGGATTCCAGCTGCTCATCCGGGTCAGTTGCAGGGCATATCCGGCCCTGACCGATAAACCATTGAAAATCCGGTAACGGATCCCAATGTCGAAGAAACCATGGGTACCGGCAAACAATGTAAGTAGTTTGACCGGCGATACATCCTCTTCCTCACTATCGACCATCCGGAGACCGAGGGAGAAAATGGCCAGCCCTAAAGTACTCTCGAGTTGAAGTTTTTCATTGAAAGGCAATACTGCCTCGGCTCTACCGCCCAGTGATAAGAGCCCCGCAAATGATTGGGCGTAATCAAATCCCGAAACCGCAATTTTTGGTTTGTTATAAAAGAAATAAAATTCTGAAGCAGGTCCCAGATAAATGAACATTTCTTTACCGAAAACGCGCAATGGGGAAAGAGGATATAGGTAACTATTGTTGAGTGCAGCTTCCACAATTTCTGCAGAAACATTATTGTTGCTGATCTCGGAACTACTCCGATACATAAACTCCAGGCGATAGCCATACGTCTCATGCATCCTTGACCAGGTGAATGCAAAATACGGAAGGGTACCCGTATATTTTTCCTTTGAAATATACTCATCGGTTACCGCGAAGCGGCCTGTTCCATAGGCAATTGTCAGCCCTGCGGGGTAGTCAAACATATTCGTATTGCCGTCCTGCCCATAGACCGGCGTGATAATGAACAGGAGAACCAATACGGATTGTAACCGTATCGAACTTTTCATTTCAACCCCTCAGAAATAGTCAGCAGAATTAAGCGCAATTATAAATCTGTTTAAACATGATCGGCAATACCAAACCTGTAATTATGGAATATATGAGTGTATCAGAATTGTCCGGAAAACCACGTCCGCCGTAAATCACACACATTATATATTGTATTCAAAGGAACTTACGCATAATAATTTGATTTGATTCAATAAATATTTGATTAATTTTCGGCAAGCGGTTCACACAAATCGTTAGGTATGGTACCTTTGAAATGCGCACTTTAGAGCTTCTTCCGGATCAGCCACAGGGCACCCTGAATTTCAGTCTCCAGTATCTCACACTCTTCCCGCTGTAAAGCCAGGTATTCTTCAATATCCGTTTGAAGTTCAGGATTCATCCTGATCAGTTCCCGGCCGCGCTGCGTGAGCTTTTCCAGATAGAACCTGTTGATTTCCATATTGACAGAGGTTGTGTCTATTTCCGCCAGTAACCGGTCACCATGTTTAATGAGTGACCTGATACTCTCCCGGTGATTCCGACAATGTTCGTATCCGTATCGATTTAACCGGTTTTTTACTTTCAGGAATCCGTCATCGATGATCATGAAACCACCCGGTTTGATCTGTGATCTTAATTTAAGGACCGTCTCATCAATGGTGCCAAGGATATGGCCAAGAGAGGCCAAAACAACTACTTCAAATTGGTGTGGGATCTTTATATAGTCATGAATATCTTTTAATATAAATGTGCACAGATTTGTGACGCCATAGAATTCTGCTTTTTTGATCGCCTCCTGCAGAAAATCCTCCATAAGATCGACGCCGGTGATCTTAAGTCCCGATCCGGCAGCAATGCGAATGCCTACCGCTCCTTTACCACAGCCCAGATCCAGGATCCCGGAACCGCCGGGAGTCAATTTCAATCCGCTGACCAGTTCAGATATCTGATCAACAGAGCTCCCCAGAGCCCAGAGATCCTGCAGCAGATATGGCATGTGTGGCAGGAGTTCCGGCTTGGCTTCCAGCGAATCGGCAACAGACTGTTCGGAGCTTTCATCCATTTTCATACTCCGCCATTATTACGCGTATTACGTTGAATCTCAATCAGTTGTCGGAAGATACTGTTTGACTCTTAATCCCCGTAAACGATTGAGCGCGAAACCAAATTCAAAATCCCTGAAACCGGCAAAATTCCCATTGATCCGATTGCTGATCACATCAAGACCGTGTGCCTCGATATCTTTTCGCACCTTTCCGGCTACATCCTTCAATGACCTTTTTCCATCGATATATTTTTGTGCATAATCAATCGCTGACCCGATCGCCCTGGTTTGAGCAAGTTCGATCAGCTGCCCCACATCCGACAGATCGATCTGTTCTTTTCCAAAGTTCAACCGTGATCTGTCGGTACTGTAAATTGCTTTTTTCCCGTATGCGTTAAAAACATCTATACTGTGTCCGAGTGGAATACGTTTTCTTATCCTGAAGGGGTAATCCACGTCTTCAGTTTCCCTGTTCTGAGTTGATTCCCGGGCGATTTCCTGTGCCCTTGCGGTTACATCTAATGGCTTATATTCCTTCATCTGAATAACATGATCCGCTACGGAAAAATAATCTCCGGCACCTCCTAATACAAGTATTGTCGAAATTTTATGTTCCTCATACAACGGCCGGACACGGTCAATAAAAGCCGTGATCGGTTCGTCTTTTTTTTCGACTAACTGCTGCATTTTTGCATCACGGATCATAAAATTTGTGGCGCATGTATCTTCATCCATGAGCAAGACCCGGGCACCTAGTTCGAGGGATTCCATAATACCTGCAGCCTGCGAAGTACTGCCACTGGCGTTTTCAGATGAAAATTCTGTCGTGTCCTTTTCCAATGGCAGATCTCTGATAAACGGTGAGATATCAACTCCGGCGACATAGCGACCGCTATACGCCCTTACTTTAGCGACCTCTTTCAATGAGACCACCTGTTCACGACCGTCGCCGGGAATATGATTATAAATCCCGGACTCGATTGCCTGGAGGAGAGTAGATTTTCCATGATATCCGCCACCGATAATAAGCGTCACTCCGGAAGGTATGCCCATACCAGTGATCCTTCCGGCGTTGGGCAGGTCAATATTTATACGCAGACTCTCCGGTGAACTGAACAGTACTGCTTTTTCCCGATTGATGGGTGTATCATTGAAACCTGCCGTCCTTGGCAATAGGGCATTGTCTGCAATAAAGCTTGCCAGATCCAGACGTTCCAGCTGAGTTCTCAGGAAATCAGCATCTTCAGAGACCGCCAGATGACCCGCCAGTTCACCGGGATCGAAATTGGTTCTGAACAGGGCCGATTCTACGATGGACGGTAATTCGCTGCTGAACATCTGAAGTGCAAGTTGTGCATTGATGCTGCGACCTTCTGCCGGCAAACCGATAAAAAAGCGGACTTCAATGATCTGGTCATTTACAGTAACCGCATTTCGCTCAAGAATGCACTGCCCGGGTTCATTGATTGTGATAATGCCGCTGTATCCTGTCCCTCTTGGTTTTCTGGTGAATTTCTCCGATGATCTGAAAAAACGTCTGACCAGGTAGTCACAGAAGGCGATCTGCCTGGTTTTTGTCCCGAGGTTTGTATTGATCACCCGTGGGTCATTTCGTTGTACCTGAATACAGTAGAGCCCTGTGTGGGGTGGTGCATAGGGATCTTTTGGAATTTGTCTGATCAGAAGCGAAAATTTACCGTACTCGTATTCTCCTTTTAAAGACTGATAAGCTCCAAAATCCTGACCGTTGATAGAATCTAATTTTTTATGAAGATCTTCAGGTGTGTACATTTTTAAATATGCTGTTCAGTAAAACGAGATATAAAATAAAAAGATAATATCTCAAGCCTTAGGCGACAGACAATAAAAGCCGTTGTTTGCCTAAATTCAGGTGACATTTGATCATCGCAGCGGTGTGATCAAGATCTGTGCCCGATAATCGTATGGGGTATATAAGCTGTCAATGTGTGGATAGGGCGTCACATTGATTAAATGTATTTTATATTTTTCGATATCAGCACTGGTCGGGAAAGATGGATTGCTATTCAGAACCAGTTCATGCACTTTCCGGGAATCGAAAACCAGAAAAGACAGTTCGGCATTGCCCTCCCAGAAACACCAAACACCGATCGGACAGCGTGAATCCTGCAACAGCTCATCGAAGGTGATCCACATATTGAGCTGCTCATTTCTCAGGGTATCGCCATAGGCAACCAGTATGGTATCATTGACCAATAGGGTGCGATCTGATCCCACAACCGGATCTGGTTCTCCGGGTTCGGTACCTATCCGTGATCCTTCGCAGCCATAAACCATAAAAAGCATACAAATGAGAACAAAGAATAGTGTTCTATTACACCAGATATTAAATACATACATCAACATATCGAAGCGATCCCGGTGAACAATAAAACCTGAATACGATCCGTATTTCTATTCTTCCTGAAACATTTGCATCATTTGTGACATCATGTCCTTCATCGATCCGTGGGTATAGCCGTCGGCAGCACTGGGTGGAATGAATTTTTCTGCTGGCGGTTTTGTCTGTGTAATTTTGGTTAATTCCGTTATTTCAATTTCGGGCATGCCCATCGCAGTAATGCCGCTGCGCATACTGCGCACCACAACCGGAATTTTACCGCCGACCAGATCCCATTCATCCTGGCTATCTTCTTCGTCACTTGGGAAAATGGAAGCCATTTGCTCTGCAAATTTTTCAAAACTTTTACGTATACCGGGCAAATCATCTGTCGCCCAGATAATCTTCAGTTCATCTTCAGATTCTGCCACATACTGACTGCAATCAAATCCGTATTTTTTCATTTTTTTTCCGGTTGCCGTCACTTTCATCTTTTTCGCCTGAGCCTCCAGCTTCATCTGTTCTTCAACCTGTTTACGCATTTCAGGGGACATCCCTTCCATCATTTTGTCTTTCATTACATCGGCATCTTTCTGTGTCTGCTTCATATCCTCATCCGTCATGTGAAACACTTTTTTTTGGGCCCAAATCACATAATAAAATGTTTTATCCTTTGCATCGAAGATATAGGTGACCTTCCCCTGGTCTTCCGATTCAAACTCGGCAGCGAAATTTTCTCCATCAAGATACATAGTAGATTTACTCTCTTCCATTTCCATTGCACCAGACCTGAGCTCATCATCGGATAGATTCAGAAAATATTTCGCCTCATCCATTGGGTCTTCAAATTCAGTATCTTCCGGCAGCAGGTCATAATTTACCGGAAGCCGATATTCTTTTTGTTCAACGATAAATTGAGCCTGAACCAGGGTGGTCATTGTCAGTATAAGTGATATGAATATGACTCCGATTCGCCAATTTGATTTTAACATTGCATTACTCCTAATAATAGTATTGAGGCATTGATCCGGCAAGTCACGCCAAGATCAGCATTTTACATTTACAGGACACTATAAGATATATATATATCAGCCTTAAAAACAACCTTATTTTCACAAAACATGAAGCATTTCCATATCCGGGACCGCATCAGATAATTTCAGATGTTGATCGAATCTGTCAGGATTTTCATACAGCAATCACACCCCCGATCATACCGGGACAACCTGTACGCTAACCGTATTAGCCTGATTTATGGTCAATATGTAATGATTACAATTCAGGATACTCATCTGATGCTCAACAGGCTCATTTACGCCCTGGATCGCGATCGTGAATTCAATATTTCCCGGTGCAAATGCGCGTTTTTCAGAATAGGCTCCAACGGCAATATTGTTGATGTTCTCGGTATTTCCCCCGGAGGTCTTTATCTGAACATCCGCTTTTCCGGTACCGTTATTATAGAGGGTTAAGGTGGGTTGATCCGATTCACAATCATCAGAACAGTGCAAAAATAATATTAACAGCATCGCGGCAAATAATCCACTTGAAAGCTTTTTCATGGTTCAGACCTCATTCTCTAAAACTTTATTCAGATTCAATTTCAGGATATTCCTGTATTGTTATTGTCGGTAATTAATGTCAAATATAAGATCACAACATACAATATTATCATTTTGCCCCTCTGTGTCCACCTGGGAATCTTAACTTATAATTTTACCGGATGAAAAGAATATTTCGGCAATCAGACCAGCCAGAAATGGGAATATTAACGTAGAGATCAACCGGATCATGGTAAATCTCCAGCCCATAATGCCCACCTCCATCGGGAGTCGTGCAATAGCCCAAAGTGACCATCCCGTCAAATAGGCGACCATCGTTCCCACGCTGGCCCCGGCATTCAGCAGACCTGCGGCGATCGGCAAACTGACATAGGGCCCGCCGGGAGATAGTCCGCCAGCAATCGTCCCGATAACAATCCCTTTGAACCCCGATTCTGCCCCCACCCAGCGCGCGATTAGTTCCTGAGGAATGAGTACCTGAATCATTCCGGCGACGACAAATGCTGCAAGTAATAGCGGGAGGATCTGTATGGTCATCGTAAAAGCTTTTTCTAATCCTGTTATATGTTCACCGGCACCTTTGAAATATCCCATAGCCACCAGAACAGCCGCAATGGCTATCATCACAATCGTCGCTGTGATCATTCCTGTGTTCCTCTTTTTTTTAGTCATTTTATCTCCCGGTAACCGGGCTTAAACTGATGGCTGCACCACCCCCGGGGGCCAGATCAAGTTCTATCATTGTGTCCCGGTCAACTAATCGTTCTTCAATTCTGTATGCCATTGGATTATCCTGCCAATGTGCATCAGGTGTATCCAGATATAACCTCGCCAAATATTTTTGCCCCGGATCAAGATAATCCATACTAACGGTCATCTGCCTTTGATGTTCATCTGTAACGACGCCAATAAACCAGTTCTCCGAATTTTTCGCTCTCCGGGCAATGGCGATATAATCGCCTGGTTCCGCTTTCAAAATTTTTGTATCATCCCAGTCTACGGCAACATCTTTGATGAACTGGAATGCATCCGGAAAGCGTTCATAGTTTTCCGGCAGGTCCGCTGCCATCTGCAAGGGACTATACATGGTAATGTATAATGCCAACTGTTTTGTCAAAGTTGTATGAACCTGTTCCGTCTTATCTGGAAAATAATAATTCATCCTGATCTGAAAGATTCCAGGTGTATAGTCCATCGGTCCGCCCATTAGTCGTGTAAAAGGCAGGATCGTTTCATGTTCAGGCGGATTTCCGACGCTCCAGGCATTGAATTCGTTACCTCTTGCTGCTTCGCAGGCCAACCAGTTGGGATATGTGCGGTGCAGACCTGTTGGTCTGACGGCTTCATGTGCATTGAGCATGATCTGATGCCGGGCGGTAGTTTCCGCCACTCTGATATAATGGTTGACCATCCACTGCCCGGCATGATGCTCCCCACGGGGGATAATGCGCCCGACATATCCGGTCTTAACCGAAGGATAGCCATATTTTTTCATAAATTTGTACGCATCCTGCATTCTTCGTTCATAATTTGTGACTGAGCTTGAGGTTTCGTGATGCATCATCAATGCCACACCCTTCTCCGACGCATATTTTTGTAGAATTGCCGGATCAAAATCCACATATGGGGTCATAAAATCAAACACTTCTTCTTTCCAATTTCCGAACCAATCTTCCCAACCTACATTCCAACCCTCAATCAGCACGGCATCAAAACCATGTCTGGCGGCAAAATCAATGTAGCGTTTTGTGTTTTCAGTTGTCGCTCCGTGTTTTTTGTTTGGCGTTAAGCCACTCCAATCAATCCCATCCAGTTTGATGTTACCTGAGTCGGCATAATTCCAGGTATTAATACCGACATGCATCCCCCACCAGATGCCCACATACTTTTGCGGTTTTATCCATTCAGTGTCATTTATCCTGGATGGCTCATTGAGATTTAAGATAAGTTTTGAAGCCAGAATCTTTTCTGCACTATCGCTAACGATAATTGTTCGCCATGGTGAATGCGAAGGTGTTTGTACATATGCCGGATTGCCAACGGCATCAGGCACAAGATGGGCCTGCAGACAAAATCTTTGTTTATTAACACGCAACTGCATGGCAGGAAAATCCAGCAGCGCTGCTTCGTGAATGTTAATATATATATTGTCCTTTGCTTTGAGCATCAGTGGGGTCTGCACACCATTTGCTGACCAGACCGACCGGGTGCTTATCTCAAATATTGAATTACCTTTAAAGCCATCAATTTCACTCAGCGGTGTGGTGTAATAATAGTATTCATTTGAATCATAGTCTCCCGGAATCCACAATGTTTTGTGATCCCCGGTCAAATCAAATTGTGTATTTTCTTCACTGATAATAAAATAGCGGAGATTCTTCTGGGCCGGAAATTCATATCGGAAACCCAGGCCGTCATTAAAAAGTCTGAAACGGAGAATGAATAAGATGTCTTCAGGTATGTTTTTTTTCAGCGTTACAGTAAATTCCCGATAATGATTTCGGATACTGTTGACCTCACCCCATACGGGTTGCCATGTTTCATCAGTCATGGAACTATCGATCTTTTGAATTTCGAATTTATCCAAAAGATCTTCCCGGTCTTTGAGGGTGAATCCCATTGCACTGGGTTCAATAATCGTATTTCCCTTGAATAGAAGTTGATAAACCGGCGCACCATTGTCATTTATAGTGAACACCAGAGATAAGTGTCCATCCGGTGAGGATATTCGGTAAGAATCCGCCTGAACAGACTGGATAAAAAAAAGTAAAATCATGATAATGTACCTGAGTACCACTAAAATATCCTCCTAATAATTATTAAAATATTATTTTACATTATCGTCCTGTTCATCCGATGGATCCTGCAATTCAATTTTATCATTATTATCCCCGGACACGCTCTGCTCCTCCATCTTTTTACCGGCGTTTCGCTCAACGATAACTTCGGTAGCCTGTTTTTTATCGTGATCAAGAAAAGCATCTGTTGCACCTTGCGTGATCATAAACATCGAAGCACCGCTAGCCTGCCCTTTGCGTCGAAGCCGCACGAACATATAGATGATAAGCACGAGACTCATCATAATTACGATTGCATCGATCAAGTTCATTTTTTTAAGGATCCCTCACTGCCGAAATTTAGATTCCTTACCTGACCTTGCTTCCGATCATTGGTCTTAGAAGACTTCCTTTTCAGATTCTGCGATGGGATTTGTCTGTTGACCAGGCGGATCATTTCCGGTTTTCAGCGTTTTTATGACGATAAGATGAATGGTGACACCAACAGCGACGGATAAAAGAATCAACCGCCCCCACCAGACAGTAACCACATATGCTGCAGAGAATCCGATAGTCAGCCACAACAAACTCAGTGCTAAGAGTTTCTCGCGCAGGGGAATCCCTTTGCCCTCCCAATAATTTTTAAGATAAC
>Ga0209536_100011588_pt1 | contig 12902 bp, 9 predicted proteins | sample DeeMarSeWOR28_12_FD_187461 | JGI IMG/M metagenome (GOLD analysis project Ga0209536, IMG submission 187461) | Marine sediment microbial communities from White Oak River estuary, North Carolina - WOR-2-8_12 (SPAdes) (version 2) | ecosystem: Environmental > Aquatic > Marine > Intertidal zone >...
CGCTTTTCGCCCCTGCCTCACACGATCTGGCGCTGCCGATGTCAATCCTGTGGACAGGTGCCGCTGAGCAGACTCAGGTTCAGTAGGATCAGGGAGGATCGGCCGCGGATTCATGCGGCCTGGCCGTCCCTGCGGACCGTCGTCGAAGCGCAGGGACAGTTTGGATGACAACATTGCTGATTCTCGATGGAGTGGGAGCGTTGATGTTGCTCACCTTACCGGGTGGGGCTCCTTTGGCCAGTACTCGCCGAGGGTAGCCCCACCTCTTTTGTTGACCGAGAGCTTCGTTGTCGATGGTGCTTCCGCACTGTCGGACATTTCGCGATTCCAAACGCAACGCAGATGTTTTATCATGTCGACACGGCACTTGAGATCGAAAGGACACATCTATGCAGCGATATTCTTTGGCCGTGATGGCTGTGATGCTCCTCTCCGGCGTGAGCAGGACCGGAGCACGTTCAGCCGAGATGATGCACAACTGGCCTGCCTGGCGGGGTCCTCTGGTCAACGGGGTGGCGCCTCATGCCGATCCTCCGATTGAGTGGAGTACAACGAAGAACATCAAGTGGAAGCTCGATCTGCCCGGCCAGAGCAACGCTACTCCGATTGTCTGGGGCGATCGAGTGTTTGTCGTGACCGCGGCCGAGACCGAGCGCGCGGTGGATAGTTTGTCGCCGCCGAAGATGGAGCCGCCCGGCGGATACAGGACCAAGCGCCCGAGGAGTTACTACCAGTTTCGGGTATATTGCGTGGACCGAAAGACCGGTGACATTCTCTGGCAGCGCGTGGCGGTCGAGCGGGTCCCCCACGAAGGGCGGCACGAGACCAACACCTACGCTTCGGGCTCGCCCACGACCGACGGCTTACGGTTGTACGTAACATTCGGCTCACACGGGCTCTTCTGCTACGACCTGGACGGCAAGCCTATCTGGGATCGCGATCTGGGTGAAATGGTCACGCGCTTCGGCTGGGGCGAAGGTGCCTCGCCGGCCGTGCACGACGATGTGCTGGCCGTCAACTGGGATCACGAAGGATCGTCGGCAGTATATGTTCTGGATGCGGCGACCGGAGAGAAGCGCTGGCATGCGAAGAGAAACGAAGAGACGACGTGGGGCACGCCGCTGATCGTGACGTATCGGGGCAAGAGGCAGTTGATACTCAATGCCACCAGGCGAGTGAGGAGCTACGATGTCGATTCGGGCGATGTGCTCTGGGAATGTGGGGGGCAGACCGCCGTGCCGATCCCGTCGCCGGTGGTGCTCGACGATATGGTGATATGTATGACCGGCTACCGACGCTCGGCCGCCTATGCGATACCGCTCGATTCAACGGGAGATATCACCGGCACGGACAAGATTCGCTGGCATCACGACCGCGGTACGCCTTACGTGCCCAGTCCGTTGTTGTATGGGCAGCGGCTGTTTTTCACGAGGGGGAATCAGGCTATTCTTTCGTGTCTCGATGCAAAGACCGGCAAGCCACTCGTTGAGGGTGTTCGCCTGCCCGAGCTGAGCGAAATCTATGCCTCGCCGCTGGGAGCCGCCGATCGCATTTACATCGTCGGTCGCGACGGGACGACCGTCGTTTTCAAGAACCAGCCCGAACTGGAGGTGCTGGCGGTGAATCGGCTGGACGATCCCATCGACGCCTCGCCTGCGGCAGCGGGCGGAGACCTCTTTCTGCGCAGCAAGACACGGCTCTATTGCATTGCTCGGACTGCGCCCTGATCGGTGATTACAGGCCGTTGTCTTTGAGGAACTTGACGCTCTTCTTCAGGATGTCTTCCGAGCCTATGATCTCGAGAGTGGAGCTGGCGATATCGGCATCTTTGAGAACGTCGCAGACACCCTTGATGTCGATGACGCCGTCGCCGAGTGCGATCGTTGAAAAGCCGCATCCGAACAGCGTGCCTCTCTTGGGCTCCCACTCGGCCCCGAGGTCCTTCCAGTGAACGTGGTGAATCTTGTCCTTGAAGACTTTTGCCATCTCGACCGGGTCGGCGCCACCGAGCCATGAATTGCCGGTGTCGAGATTGACACCGAGCGAATCGGGATTGCCGAGCCTGTCAAAGACGTCCTGAATACCCTTGATGCTGTCGGTGATGGGTCCGTGTGGCTCGAGAAGAACATGGACGCCGTAGTCGGCAGCCATCTTGACGGGAGTGTAGAGCTTCTCGGCCATTATGAAGACGCGCTCCTCGTAGGAGAGGTTCTCGGCCCATTCCGAGCGGGGATCGGTGTCGGTAGTCACGACGTCTTTGATGCCGATAGCCGCGGCGAACTGGACAGCTTTCATAATTTCGGCGTTGCCGTAAGTGCCCGGATTGCTCGGTTCGAGCAAGCCCGCGTGGGCGCAGACGGTGGAGGGAGTGATGCCGTATTTGTCGAAAAGACGCTTAACCTCGAACGGATTGTCGTCGAGGCTGACGGTCGGCGAAAAACCCGCCGTGCCCAGCATGCTGCCGCCGGCGTTGGTGTCGGTGATATCGGCGTGGTCGAATCCCATTTCCTTTGCGCGCTTGAGTTGTGTCTCGACGCTTGCAAACGGCTCAATCAGCAGGAATACTCCGATGTTCATTGTGCTGTCCTTTCTAAATATTGTCTCTGAGACGCGAATGACTCCAGACCATTGTCTCGCTTTTTGCCGAAAGGTCAATAGAAAGCTTGCCCCGTTCTGCTACGCTCAGGGAAGTAAAGAAGTGCCAGGCACCTGGGATTTTCCCCCGACTGTCATCGATTTTCTAAACCGAAGGTCTCAGGTTCGAATCCTGCCGGGCGTAGTCAACAAGGCCGTCCTTGATATCGCCGTCTATACTTTGATGGCATAGCGTGGCACTACCTAGTATTGGGTGGTACTGAAAGCGAACAAAAAAGGGAAGGAACTTTTGCATGCCTCATCGGTCAAAGGATGTTATGCTGATCCTTCGAGAGGTCCAGAGTCCTGGAGGAAAGTCACGCGAGCACTGTTGAAAGGAAACAAAGATGAACAGAACACTTGTTGGTTCAATTCTTGCTGTCGTTCTGAGTTCAGTGTCGTATGCTACTGATCAAAGAGCCGACATTATCTTGCACAACGGCATTATCTATCAACTCCACACCCCGACTCCAAATCGGACTCTACCGTTGGACAGCCTCTTCAGGGGCGACGAGAGGAAGCCACGCCTGTGGCCACGACCAAGTAGTGGATCCAGCACCAGTTGTCACAGAGGTTATGTCGCAATCTGGGAGATAATTGATGATACTCTGTTTTTGAAAGGTATTGACGCCTGGCATATTGACCGTGAAGAAGCCACCAAAACAGGCAAAAGTGGTTCCGCGGATCAGTTCTTTCGAACATCTTATTTAAGCGGGCCAAAATCAGGAAACATTTATAAGGCTGACCTGCGCAAACTCTTTCCCAAGCGATTCAAGAAGAATGGAGTCAAGGCTGAGTGGTTCTCCGGGAGCCTTACACTCACGATAGAATTGTATGCTACTGTGATGGAGAAACACACAATAAGACTGAGACTCAAGAATGGCAAGATTCTAGCCAATACTTCGCCCGCCGATGCAGTCAAAGAAAAAGGGAAACCGAAAGCAAAAGAGGATGACGAGTAGGACTGCATGACATTCGCCTCTGACCTTGAGGACAGGCCGATCTCAAATCGAGGGAAATATTACTCATTTCTGCCCCGTATTGTGGCACCGTAACGGTACAGTTCGTAGGATGGGCAGGTTTCCTGCCCATGCGGTTTAGGGCTACACAACATAGACAGCATGGGCAAGCGAGTTGCCCATCCTTGTATATTGGCTCCAGATATATTATGTGTTCCACAGTTAGTGTTAGCCTGACTAACTAGGGATAGCCACCTATTATTATCTTGACACTGTGCAGGGTTAGCTATTGTTAAGCATCCCCCGAACTCGTTTGCTCGCGCGCTATGCCAGTGGCTGCGCGTTGGGGCACGCCATCCGGCATGTGGCATAAGTTCCTCCGTTTAGCGAACTCAACTTGAAAAATGAGCTCAGATATTGTATAATACTTACCCAACACATTTACTGTTGGGAGTTTTGGAATTGAGGATCAGGGGAAACGCAAAAGGCGAGGGCGGGCAGAGAATTGGCGAACTGGCTAATTGGTGAATGAGGCTGTCGCACGCTGACTTACTCCCAATCATCAATCCCTGGTCTACTCCAGATACCGTGGCTTGGTGGCTATGAGTCAGTTTGAAAGAACAAAGCCAATTGCCGGCCTTTGACCGCGAGTTTCAAGCAGCGAGCTGGATTTCCCCGATTCCCACCTTCGCGGGAGTGACAAGGCATGCAGTCGACCTTGACGGAGCAACGGACGAGCGCGTTCAGAATGTTGGTTTCAGCCAGGCAAGAGCATCGCCGACGTCGGTGCGGACGGATTGGCGATTCCATCTCAGAGTCCACAGCTCCTCTGCTTGCACGTGCCTGACGGTTCCGTCGCCGAAGCAGATGTTGATGCCGTCTTTGTGTCGTCTCATGACATAACAGACTATCTGCGACCAGTTGCCGATGTTGTACATTTGCTCCTCGGTCGCAACGCTTGCCGGCGCCGGATTGTCGTTATCGGGCCAGGCATTGTTCCACCGGGCGTCTCCAATGAACGGGGCGTCCTTGATATTCTTTACATCGATGGTGACCCAGGTCTTGCCGATACGTGAGGTGTCGCGGCTCCCGTTCGATTCGAGCACGTCGCGAATCCATGAATTCTCGCCGAAGCTGCCGATGCCCCAGTCGGAATCGGCCATCCACCCGGCCTGGGCGACGTCGATTTGCCAGGCATTGCGTGTGTAGCCGAAATAACTGCGGGCCTGGAGCCCCGTGGGATTGCCCGTCGCGACCTTGATGGCCGTTGGGCACGTGCGCATCTTGTTGATGTCGGAATAGTAAGGTCGCAATGTCTCCATGTGAGTGGTGTTGACGGTTCCGCCCGTATAGAAGGGAAGCTTAGAGTTGTGATCGGCTGCATACAGTTGATAGCACAGGCCCCATTGCTTGAGAGCCGCCATGCACACGGTTGCCCGAACCTGCTTCCTGGCCATGCTCAGAGCGGATGTAAGTATTGCCATCAGTAGGGCAATCATAGCGATGACCACCAGAAGCTCTATCAGGGTGAAGCCTTTGGGTCCCTGCCGAACACGCGTTTCTCCAGAACGCGCCGCGGCATCGGGCATGTCACTGGGCGTACGAACCGGATTCTCTGCCAATAATGAAGACATGATTCAACTGTTACCGGTGATTATTGAAAACTCACCATCCTTGAACGATACGTCCTTCACTCTAACGCCTTTGATGTTCTTTTCCTCAATCAGCCTGTTTATCTCTACGGAAACGTTCGGGTATTCGAGTTTCATGTAATCGGGCGTCTTCAGCTTGATGAGTTCATTGAGCCAGCCTATGGCCTTGCTTGCATGGCTGCTGACAATAGTCAGTTCAAACACAGCATCGTTGCCATCGAAACTCAGGTATCGAAGCGACGCCGGAATGAACGGCAGAATGAATGAACTGGTCCTGATCACAAAATGAATTCTTTCGCCCTTGATTCTGACGCGGGCTATCTCTGAGGGCAGAAGCCCGTTAGAAATAGCAGCCTCAAGAAGTTCCTCAATGTTGAATGTCAATTGTGCCATAGCTTCCTGTCCGCTCTCTTATGTATGCCGAGCCAACCCGCCTCCTAGAGCACATGTCCGTGCTTCTGCAACCATCTGGCCACCAGCCAGCAGATCAGCGCCCAGCTCGCCCCGGCCGCCCAGCCCGCCAGGACATCCGTCGGCCAATGCACTCCCAGATAAATTCGGCTCACGCCCACGAGCAGCGTAATGAGCATAGAGACGATCATAACGTAGATCTTCGTGGCTTTGTGGTCGCGCGTCCGAACTATCATAGATCCGAGCGTCAGATAGGTAATGGCCGAGAGCATCGAATGACCGCTGGGAAAGCTCTTCGTGTAGACATAGGAGCCATGCGGGACCAGGTCGGGTCTGGGTCGGTCGAAACTCTGCTTGAGCAGCAGGGAGATCATCAATCCACCCAAGACAGCTACCAGAATCAGCAGAGCGGTCTTGTATCGCCCCTGCAAAGTGTATCCACCGACGGTGGCCGCGGTCAGAAGTATCAGAATTCCCATTCCTCCCAGGGCCGTAAAATCGCGTCCCGCCTCCTCCAGCCACTCGGGTCCCCAGGGATCTTTCGTATCCGTCGGGTCCCTCATTGCCAGCAAGACCCTCTTATCGAAACTGTGCGTCTCACCCCTGGCAACTTCATCTGCAATCTCGGCAAAAAACCATATCCCGCCTGTTATCACCACAAACGCGAACAGACTGATCCCTTCCCGCCAAAGAGATTTTCCCTCCTCAGCCGATTTCAGTAGGGCCGGTTTTTTGCCGGATGACCTTGCTGCTCCTGTCATTAGCTGATCTCCTGTGTTATTCCAAGGAGTACGATAAGGATACTCTGCACTCATGATAATCTTCTCCGCCGAATACTCAAGAGGTTCATTCGTGGCCGCGGCACATTGTCTTCGCCCGGGGATTCTGGTATGCTTCGGGCACAATGACCCGATGACAGCAATGAGTTAATTGAGAGAGGAGCTTATGCCTGGAAGATATCTTGACTACGGTACGATACTCTTGCTTCTTGCAGGGACGGCGTTTGGATCGAATATTCAGATGAGACCCTTCACCATGGACTGGCGAGACAATGCCGATTCGCTTGTCGACGTCTCCTTTCTGCTGGATGCTCCCGCGGGCAAAGACGGCTTTCTCAGGATCAGCAACGGGCACATGGCAAAACCGAACGGTGAGCGTTTTCGCATCTGGGGAGTTAACTTCACGGGCGCATCTTGTTTTCCCTCAAAAGAAGATGCTCCGGTGGTGGCCGAGCATCTGGCCCGCTTCGGCATCAATTGCGTCAGATTCCACTTTCTCGATTCGAATTGGTCGGCCAGCGTGTTCATCAAAGGCCGGGACGACACGCGCGCTCTCGACAAGCAGCAGCTCGACCGATGGGACTACTTCGTCGCCGAACTGAAGGAACGCGGCATCTACACAAACATCAATCTGAACGTCGGCCGCAACTTCCGCAAGGGCGACGGCGTCCAGGACTACGAATATCTGGGACTTGCAAAGGTCGTGAACTACTTCGACGAGCGCGTGCAGGAACTGCACAGGGAATACGCCGAGCAGCTTTTGACTCACTACAATCCCTACACGAAATCGCAGTACCGCTATGAACCGGCAGTCGGGACAATCGAACTTGTGAATGAGAACTCCATCGTCGAGGCCTGGATGGCGGACAGGTTGCTCGGCAAGAACACCGGCCAGCAGCGCGGGACGTGGATCGATATCACCGAGTGGTATGCTGACCAGTTGACCGATCAATACAACGCATGGCTGGCCGGGCGCTTGTCCGCGGCTGAACTGAAAGAGTTGCGCGACACGGCCGGTGTCGGCACCGATGAGCTTGTGCCGCGCCTGACAAGAGATCAGTTCGCGAAAGCTCCCAAAAAGAGATTTCATCTGGAAGCTACCTTCTACATGGAGCTGGAGCGCGATTATTTCACAATGATGTACGACTTCCTGAAGAAGGACCTCGGTGTGCGACCATTGATAGCCGGCACGAGCGACCACGGTCACGGCAGGTCGGGCTATCCTCTGCTGACGTCCGCCTCACTAATGGACATCGTGGACGGTCACGTCTACTGGCAACATCCCAGTTACGGCACAGATCCGAAGACGAAGCGGCGGACCTTCTCCATAAAGAACACGCCGATGGTGAACGATCCTTTCAACTCTACTGTGGTTCAGCTTTCCCGCTCGGCAGTCGCGGGCAAGCCATACACCGTCTCGGAAACCAATCATCCCTTCCCGAGCGAATACGCCTGTGAAGGCATCGGAATACTTGCCGCCTACTCGGCCTTTCATGACTGGGACGGCATTTATCTCTACACGTTCGAGCACAAGGATCCTCAGGAATGGAAATCGAGAATCGCAGGTCACTTCGACATTCGGCCGGACCCGGTAAGGATGTGCAACATTGCCGCGTGCGCAGCGATATTCCTCAGAGGCGATGTTCGACCAGCGATCGATACCGTCCGAAGATCGTACTCCATCGAGCAGGTGCGCGAGGGCATCCGTCTGCCGTATTCCGAACGGACGTATTTCACGCCCCGATTTTCGTTGGCGATTCCTCTGCGACATGCGACGCGGATAGGCGGTTTTGATGAGCCTTACGGGCAAAACGCCACGGCAGGCCGCGGCAGTCCGACCGTATCCGACACGGGTGAATTGGCGTGGTATCATCCTGAGAAGGGAAAGGGATTTGTAACTGTCGAGACTGACAGATCGCAGGCGCTAATAGGTTTCCTAAAGGGCCGTGGCAATCAACTGAAGAATCTCTCGGCGGCAGTGGAAAACGAATTCTGCTCGATAATTATCACCTCTCTGGACGGCCGGCCCATATCCCACTCACGGCGTTTGCTTCTAGCCGCGACGGCCAAATCGGCCAATAGCGGCATGATCTGGAACGAAAAGAGAACTACTCTGTCCGACTGGGGCTCGGCACCGACTGTTATTGAACCTGTCAAAGGAGAGATAGTGCTCCGAAACATGGAGCCATCGCAACGAATCGAGACGATCCCTCTGGACGGCGGGGGCAAACCGTTGGGCGATTCTGTCACTGTTCGTGCCGTGAAAGGCGATGTGACTCTGCCGGTTGGAGAGCAAGCCACAACGTGGTATCTGATAAAAATTCAAAGATAGACGCCGGAATGATCCGGTCTCGAGGAGACACCAATGACATTGAAGCTGAGAGTATTGGCGGTTTCGGTCTTTTGTCTTGCGGCACAAGCTGTCGGCAACGATGGAATCATCATTCGCAAGAATCAGAGGACGTTGGACCAGATCGAACGCATCTACTCGCAAATCCCTCCAGTCACGTACAGCCCTCCGTCGAGTCGGTGGAAGAATCTGACGCGAACAAAACGCCGTCTGCTTGAAGGCGGGACCTTCCGCGTGCTAATGCTCGGAGACAGCATTGTCAACGACACCAGCCGGTCCTGCTGGAATCTCTTGCTCGAAAGAGCGTACCCGGAATGCGAGATTGAGAAGATCACGTCGGTGCGTGGCTCGACCGGCTGCTGGTGGTATAGAGAGCCCGGCCGTGTGCAAGAATTTGTGCTAGATCACGAGCCTGAGCTTGTCATAGTCGGCGGCATAAGCCATCGCGGTGACATCGATTCCATTCGAGATGTCATTGGCCAGATTCGAGCGGGCTCGGGCGCTGATGTTCTCCTGATGACGGGCGCATTCGGACGAGTGGATCCTCACGACGAGGACCAATGGGAGAGTATCAGCGATCCCGATCATTTCAGCGATTACCGTAAAGGGCTGGGAAATCTGGCTCGCGAGGTCGGGGCGGCGTTCCTCGACATGGAATTTGCCTGGGCCGATTATATCCGCCAATCGGGAAAGGACCTTGACTGGTTCAAACGAGACCCAATTCACGCCAATGAGCGCGGCGAGCAGATTCTCGGGCATATTCTTGCCGGTTACCTCACCCCAGACAAGAGCAGCAATTCATTTGTCCTTTCCGAGCACGGCTGCGGAAGAGCGACGGCGTATTCCGAATTCAACAAGATTGTCACCGTCGGTGAGAAGACGCATGTGTCATGGCTGGACTCGGAAGGTAATAAGTTCCTCGTAAGGATACGAACGCTCGACAGGAACACAGGACAGTGGTCGCCGACTCATACCGTAGGCGACGCGTATGACAACCACGGGGGGCCTTCATTGACTTCGGACAGCTCGGGACACCTTCACATTGTCTACTATCCGCACCATCACCCGTTCCGTTACCGCCGGTCTTTGCGACCTAACGACGCTTCGCAATGGACGGAAGAAATCGAGTTTGGAAAGACCTGCACTTATTCGTCGCTGATCTGTATGCCGGACGACACGCTTGTACTGGCCTGTCGGGAGAGTTCGAAAGAACGGTGGAGACTTAATCTTTACGAGAAACCCCCGGGCGGTGCGTGGGGCGGTCCCCGCACGATATTGCACGGCCAGGCCCGGTCCGGCTACACACGCTGGCAGGCGGCGATGGTTCTCGGCCCCAACAACAAGACGATACATATGAGCTTTATGCTCTACGAACAGGCGCTGAAGAAGGTCGGTTATGCCGTCGGATATCTGCGATCGAACAGCGGGGGACACACATGGCAACGCTACGACGGGACGCCGGTCGATCTGCCTGCTACACCCGAGACAATTGACGTTGTCGCCGGAGCCAGAACGGCCGACGGGCCGGCCAACTTTCGTCCGGGCAATGTTGCGCTGGATCCTTCCGGCAGGCCCTGGCTGATCTACTGCCGGATGGATCGCCAGCCCTTCGACACATGGATCGCGCGGCCGGATGACAACGGAGGATGGCGCAGCGTATCGCTCCTGCCGTCCATTCAAGAAAGATGGCCCGACCGTGCGGTGAAGACTCCCGGGAGTATTGTGTTTGGCCTGGGAGGCACAATGTACGTGGCCGTCACTACCGTCGACAAGAGTGTCGAGGCAGAGTCTGCCCAATGGGGCCATCCTTCTGCTGAGATCGCTCTGCTCATTTCAGAAGATTGGGGCCAAACATTCGAGGTAATCGGCATATCTTCGGTCGATCCTTCGGTGCCGAACTGGCTTCCCAATCTGGAACGGCCTACCGGTCCGCATTCAGTCGGCATTCCGACGCTCATTTACACCCACGGTCTTCGAGGAACAACCAATAAGGACATAATGAGAAATGACGTTATCTGGTCTGATCCGGCAAGTCTGTTCTTAACGCGGTGAGTGCTGGAGCAGTTCGTAAAGCTGGCGATAGTAGCCGCGGCGCAGCATCAACTCGTCATGTGTTCCCTCATCCACCAGCTCTCCGTGCCGCATCACCAGGATGCGGTCCGCGTGTCTGATAGTAGACAGCCGGTGCGCAATCACAATGCTTGTCCGATTATGCACCAGCTTGCCAAGGGCATCCTGAATGAGCACTTCCGTGGCCGTGTCGACGCTGGCCGTGGCTTCATCCAGAACGAACAGCAACTCCGGATCCTGGGCGAGCGTTCGGGCCATCGAGAGCAGTTGCTTTTGCCCGAGCGAAAGTCCTTCGCCGCGTTCATTTAGCACGGTGTCATAGTTGTCGGGCATGTCACTGATAAATCCGTGAGCGTTGACCGTCTTCGCCGCGGCGACCAGGTCGTCCCGGCTGAGGTCGGGATTGAGCAGAGAAATGTTCTCGGCCACGGTTCCCGCGAATATGAACGGGTCCTGAAAGACGTAGCCGAGCCGTTGTCGCAGATCGGTCTTGCGGAAGGCGCGCACGTCCCGGCCATCGATCATCACGGCGCCTCGCTGGATGTCGTAGAACCGGCCGATCAGATTGACGATGGTGCTCTTGCCCGCACCCGTAGCCCCGACCACGGCGATCACCTCACCGGGCCGGACACCAAAACTAAGATCCTTAATCACCCAGTTTTCACCCTCATAGGCAAACCATACATCGCTGAATTCAATCTTGCCGTTGATGCAATCGGGTGCCAGCGCTTCTTTCGGTTCGGGGATTTCCTCGGGGATATCGATCAGAGCGAAGACTCGCTCGGCCGCGGCCATCGCCATCTGGAACATGCCGGCCTTGTCCGAGAGAGAACCCAACGGGCGGAAGAAGTTGCGGATGTACGTCAGAAAGGCAATCAGCACGCCTAGTGAGATCACGCCGCTGTTGCGAAGAAGCAGGAAACCGCCTGCCCCCAGGATCAATATGAAAGCGATGGCTTGGCCGCTTTCAATGACGGGAAAGTACAGGCTGAACCAGCGGACCTCCTCGAAGTGCGCGGCTCGCAGATGGGCGTTACGCTCTGTGAACTCGTCCTGGGCGGCGGGCTCGCGGTTGAACAACTGTATCGTAGTCATCCCTACGATATCCTCCTGGAGCAGAGCGTTTAGTGCGGCCTGGCGCTTGCGGATCTGGCGATTGGCGTTGCGGAGTCTGCCGTTGATAAGGACGAGCACGACGAAAAGCGGCGGCAGCATGGTGAACAGAACCAGAGCCACCTTCACGTGGATCAGCAGCATGTAAACCATAATCGTGCCGAGCATGAACACATCGGCGACCGTCCCCACGACTCCGTCGGTCACGAACCTTTGCAGCCGGTCGATGTCGGAGGTAACGCGCGTTAACAGTGATCCGACCGGAGTGTGGTCAAAGTGTCCCTGGTGAAGGCGTATGACCTTCCTGAAAAGACTTACGCGCAGGTCATATATGATTCGCTGGCCCAGCCATGCCGTTAACATCGCCTGGACATAGCCGATCAGATGTCCGCCGAGTGCCAGACCGATGTAGAGCATACTCAGCCGGGTCAGGCCTTCGAGACGTTTGTCTGCGGCGATCTCCTGGTTGAGCAGACATGAATCGGTCATACGTTTGATCAGCACCGGCAGGTAGTTGATCATTGCCGATATGATCAGGATCAGGGCCAGCGACAGCAGCATCGAGCGCCAGTAGGGCAGAGAATAACGGAGCAGCCGGAGGGCCAGGCCGGATTTGGGAGACGTTTTCATGGTTTCACTCATGAATCGGCCTCCATTTCCTTCTCGATCTGCTGCATGGTGTTCAGTTCGCAGTAATAGCCAGGCCTTGCGACAAGTTCGTCGTGCGATCCTCGCTGGGTAATTCGACCGTCTTCGATCACGATGATCTCATCGGCGTAGCGCAGGGTGGAGACCCGGTGGCTGACGAAGAGAGTCGTGCGCTCTTTCATGACCGGACGAAGCTTGTCCATGATGGCGGCTTCGGTCTGCGTGTCCACGGCCGACAGCACATCATCCAGAACCAGAATCTCAGGATGACGCGCGACGGCCCGGC
>Ga0209536_100011589_pt1 | contig 12902 bp, 12 predicted proteins | sample DeeMarSeWOR28_12_FD_187461 | JGI IMG/M metagenome (GOLD analysis project Ga0209536, IMG submission 187461) | Marine sediment microbial communities from White Oak River estuary, North Carolina - WOR-2-8_12 (SPAdes) (version 2) | ecosystem: Environmental > Aquatic > Marine > Intertidal zone >...
AAAAGTAATCGATAAAAAAGTGAATCTAAATTCTGAGGAAAGTGTTCCAGGGGTATCTGATGATTTGAAAAAATTGATGAAAAAGTATCCAACTCATCTTTTAACAGCCTATACAGGGGATCAACTAAAACCGGGGGCGAAAATACAATGGACATTAGCTGATTCGCAAAATACAATTGATGTTCAAGTAAAAGTCCCAGATGTTCTTTTCATAGATGATGTTTACAATGAAAATAGTTTGAATCTTGTAAACGGTGTTGGTGAGAAAGCGATTGGAACTCTGAAAATTGATGACATAGTGCAATTTGAGAGATTTGGTTTTGTACGAGTCGATCGAAAAGAGAAAAACAAACTTTACGTAAATCTAGCTCATAAATAATGATCATTCGTTGTTAATTAAATAATTATTATTCTGTGATGAGTTAACAATTGGCATACTCCTAAAAACAAATGTATTAATAGAGATAAGTTCAATATCACATAGAATAAAAATAGAATCTGAAATTGGAGTGTAACCAATTAAGTAGAAAATTGGTCGGTAACAATATGGAACCTTGGTTAATATTTCTGATAATCTTCGCATTTGTACTATTCGTTATCATTATAGCTGTATTTAGGAGAAAGAAAAAACAGAAAGAACCGAGAAGAGCTGTTCATACATATTTAGATCATGGTGATTATATCTCAGCTGGGCGGATGTATTTAAGACAAAATAATGAAATTGAAGCCTCAAATCTTTATTTTCAAATGCCTCCAGATAAAAAACCATTATATGAATCAATGATTCAACAACAATTAGGTGCACAAAGTGCTCAATTATTTTGGATAAAAACAGGGAGAAGATTAGAGAGAAGTGCTCCCGATCAAGCAAAAATTGCCTATCTCCTTGCAGGTGCTCATTTTGATGCTGTAAAGATGTTTATTGATAGAAATGATCCCCAAAATGCAATCGAAATCGTAAGACACATTCCTGTTAGTCATCAAGAAAGTACCGTAAGAAGATTATCACAATACGCCTTTAATAGAGGAAAATACACAGTTGCTGCTGATCTATTACGAGCTATTGGATTAGTCGATGAAGCAGATGCTATCTTAGCAGTCGCAGCACATGAATTCGGTACAATCGAAAGACCAGAAATAGCTGCTACTATGTATGATTCTGTAGGAAGACAAGATCTTGTAGGTGAATCACAAGAAAGTCGAGGAGAACAAGCCCTTTCACAAGGGAAAATTGAAGAGGCAAAAACTGCTTTCGAAGAAGCGGTTAAAGCTTATGATGAGTCCAACCAACCTAAAGATGCTTTAAGAGTGGAAGAACGGTTAAAGAAATTTAATTTACTAGATAAATTCAGGGATTATGCTGCAAACGGAAACGCAGAAGCAGCTGAAGATATGATTGACGAAATTTCCTCAAGCTTTCCAGCAATTGCAATGTCTGATTTGTATGCTGAGATTGCATCTGTGCTTGAGAGAAGTGGTCGACCTTCAGAAGCCGTTACTTATTACGATAAAGCAGCCGACTCAACAAATAATCCTTTGAAAAGACAAGGATATGTTAATGCTCTACGAAGAATTGGCTCCCAGATTGCTGCACAAAGAGGAAAAGGAGAAACAGTTGCGGCAACAAATCTTTCAGAAAATTGTATTGTATGCCGTCGACAAATTCGTAAAGGAGAACGAATTGTTGTTTGTCCTCATTGTGGTAAAGCTGCACACTATTCACATTTTGTTGAATGGGTCAAAGTCCAAGGGTCATGTCCGAGTTGTCATAAGAACTTGAAAGTTGATGATTTCAAATCGTAAGGAAACATCTTAAATACAACTTATAATTCTCATTTTATACATTGCTGTGATAGTATGGTCAGTAAAGAAGTTCAAGAATTATACACTCGTATCCTTTCCGATTATAATCAAGCCTCAATTTTGAATGCAAAAGAGATCAATGAATTAATTGAGTGTTTCATTTTACAAATGAAAGGAAACCCACCCTTAACTCGTATAAAACGAGGAGTAATTCTAGTTGTCGGAGACATTCATGGTGATTTTGAAATTCTAAAATTAATAATTAAAGGCTTCACCCAGAGCAAAAGCATACAACATATTGTCTTTCTTGGAGATATTGTTGATCGAGGTTCACAATCAATTGGTTGTCTAAATCTCTTGTATGCTTTGAAAATAGCCTATCCCGAGCGAGTACATATACTGAGAGGAAATCATGAAGCAATTTCAGTTAATTCTAGATACGGATTTTTAACAGATATCATGAATTTTACCGGTCAAACTGAACCAAACAACATAGCAGATGGTAAATCTTTACCTGAATTATATGTGAATTTTAATCGATCATTTGGAACCATGCCATTAGCGCTTATTCATGAAGAATTCCGGTATTTCTGTGTTCATGGAGGAATTCCAATTGAGCCAATTTCATTAAAAGATATTAATAACCTACCAAAAGCAGATTTACTTCTAAGTAATCCGATTATTAAACAAATGCTGTGGAATGACCCTCGAGAAGGCATTGAAAAGTACTCTTACAGCATGCGAGGAGATGGAGTTTATCTTTTTGGACAGAAAGTTGTTGATAATTTCCTAGAGAAAAACAATCTAAAAATGATAATACGAGCGCATGAAGTTATCCCAGATGGATTCGTTTATATGTTCAACAAAAAACTCCTAAGTATTTTTACATCTGAAGATTTTTATCAAGGTGTAAACGCAAAAGTAGTTAAAATAACTGAAAAGGATAAGATTGAAATTTTCCATCCAGCTGAGCATTCTTACTAATTCTTTTAGTAAAATTTCATACCCAAATAAGTCCAAAGCCTAGCCATAAGAACACCGAAACTGTGGACAACAGCAAAATTCCAATGATATCCAGTATTGAACCTATACGGAATATCTCCTTTACACTAAAGTATCCCGTAGAATAACTTATCATTGTAGGAGGCGTTCCAAACACTAAAGCATAATCTATACTTGAGCCTATCGCAACAATTACCGCTAACAATGTCGGATCAATTTGCAGACTAACAGCAATTGGAATAACTAAAGGAATAAGCATTGCAGCACTTGCAGTATTACTTGCAACAGCTGTTACAAGCAGTGAAACTCCTCCAACTATTAAAGCAATAATAATGAAGTGTTTTCCTTCAATAATACCCATTTTTGAAGCAATCCAATCACCAATTCCTGTTACAACTAAAGTATCACCTAAGCTCAAACCTCCACCAAACAAGAATAAGGCATTCCAATTGACATTTTTCACATCTTTTGCTTCAAGTAAGTTGAATCCAAAAATCAATACAACGGCTATAAGAGCAATAATTCCGGAACTAATAGCTACCACACCATTTGTCCAATTACTAAGTGGAGTAGCTAACAACCAAAGAACAATCGTAAAAATGAAGATAGCTATGGTAATCCATTGCTTCTTATTCATTTTACCCATTTTTTTCAAATCTTCCTTGAAAACAATTTGAGCTTCAGATAAGCTTTTCTTTGATATTTTTGGTTTGAAAACTAGCAGTAAATAACCCCAAATAATGAAGAGCATAAGCAAAACAAAAGGCAAGCCAAAACCAATCCATTTAAGGAAAGAGATATTTATTCCAATATCCGCTAGACCAGCTATTGCAATAGGATTTGCAGGTGTACCAATAACAGAAGCTATACCACCTGTCGTTGCAGCATAACCTATTCCTAAGATTAATGCTTTCCGGAATCCAGACAGATCTTTTTCTCGCCCCCCACTTTCAATCTGCGAAACAAGTGCAATGGCGAGTGGAATCATAACAGCAGCACTAGCAGTATTGCTCATCCACATAGAGAGAAAAGCTGATACCGACATTAAAATTAGAATCAACATAGAAGGACGAATAGTTGCATTGCTGACAATACCTAAAGCTAGTCGTCGATCAATGTTATGTTTTTTGAGTGCTTCCGCGATAATGAATCCTCCGAAGAACAATGCAATAACAGGATCAAAAAATGGCTGTAGTGCTTCCCCAGTAGTAGAAATTCCCGAAATCACAACAATAATAGGAACCAAAAACGCTCCAACAATTGTGGGTACTATTTCCGAAATCCAGAGACCTGCAATTATTACTAGTAATCCCAAAGCTACTCCTGATTTGAATGGAACTGCCATACTAAAATAGATGACATCAATGGTTTTCCCTAATTCAGTACTATAAATAGATTGAATATCTGTAGGTCGAACTTTTCTATCCATTCCATTCCCAAAGATATTGCTGGAAATTAGGTTTAATTCTAGATTCTCAATGGAATTATTTGCATTATTTAGTATACCAACTTGGTATTCCACTTTAGAATGCGTAGACGATTTGTAAGCTTGATTTATGAAAATTATACACGAGTTACCATTTGCATCTAGTGATCTAAATATTTCAATCTTTGTTGAATCAGCACTTGAAGCCATATTAATTTCAAAAATAACATCATTATAATCATTAAAAGTAAGTCTGACTTGATATTGTCCAGGTTCCATGTTTGCAGGACCTAGAAAGGAAGCTCCAATTGCTACTCCTATGAGAATAAAAGCAATTATTGATTTTCGTATCAGCTTCTTCTTTTTCTGCTGTTTTTCTTCAGGAGTTTGCTCTTTCCTACCTGAATCTTCTTTTGTTTCTTGTGATTGAGATTCTTCAGAATTACTTTCCACGGAATCATTTCCATTAGTTTCTATTTTGGCCATTCAATTATCACTTTTAGGGATTTCAACCAAATATTATCAAACAAATAATACGGCGTAACGAATGATATTTATGAGTATTGTTGAAATGTTGAAAAAAGAGCTCAAGTTCCTACGTAATAAACAATCATCAAAACAAGATACACTATCATAGGGATTCCTGTTGCTATGGCAGTTTCAATCCAAGAAAATTCACTAGCAGGTTTTATAATGAAGACCATATAAACTACTGATGCAGCTAAACCCAAAAAGTGGATGATTAATCCTATAATACCAATGAAAGAATGCCTTATTTCACTCATAGCTTCAAAAATTCCCGTGAAATCATTTGGATCAGGGTCTTTCCAAGGCAGTGCAATTAGGAATAAAATAGCAATAAGGATTTCTGAGAGAACCATTGGCATCATTCCATAACCCACGGCGGATCGTATTTGCTTCCCCGAAGCTTTTCCTCCAAGTAAACGTGTCATTAATCTGATAACCCAGCTACCAAGCAACCAAACGATTGTTGGCAGGAGAAGAAGTGCTATCCAGCTTAGAATCCAGACAACAGGATAAAATTTCCAATCAAGTAACCTTGTATGCATTACAAAAGAAACAACTTGTATTGATAATCCAAGTGATATAGCAACAATAAATAAGAAAGCACCTTTAGTATCAGGATTATCAGCAATTTCCTGAGCAATTACTCTTGGTTTTACTATAAGGGATTTGATTCTAAACCAAACTTCTTTGTAGGTGACAGGAGGGAAGATCTTTTGCTCATATGTAACTGTGAGATCAGCACCACAAAACGGACAAAGTAAATATCCTTGTGGCGAGACTTCGTTGCATATTGGGCAACGAATAATTACATCTTCAGTGCTCATAGTTCTTACTCCAAAATGACCCTACGGGTAATCGATAAAGAATCTTCGGTATTATGCTAAAATAACCTTTCGAAATCATCAAATTTTATTTGCAAAAGAAGAGATTATTTAATAAATTCAAAAATTAAGATAATTTGTGGTCTGAATTATGAAAAAAGTGCTTCTTACTGGTTTTGATCCTTTTGGCAAGGACAAAATCAATCCTGCATTAGAACTTGTGAAAAAAATGGCAAATGAAGAAATACCTGGTGTAGAATTAACAACAATAAGGTTACCAGTTGTTTTTGGAGAAGCAATAACAGAACTTGTAACAAAAATCAAGAAAATTAGGCCTGATCTAATCCTTTCTTTAGGTCAAGCTGCAGGTAGAATGATGGTTTCTCTGGAGCGAGTTGGATTAAACATGAATGATACTGATCATCCTGACAATGCAGGGAACAAACCCAGAGATGAATTCATAGCTGAAAGTGGTCCTGCAGCATATTTCACAACAATTAATCTTAGAGAAACTTATCAAGAAATCAAGAAAGCAGGCATACCAGTAGGAATTTCAAATACTGCTGGAACTTATGTTTGCAATAATTTGGTTTATGGAACGTTACACTACTTAGCTGAAAACAATATGCAAGATACCAAATACGGATTCATACATATACCATATTTACCTTCTCAAGCAGCAGAAAAATCAAAACCGTTCGCATCATTACCTTTGGAACTGATAGAGAAAGCTGTTCGTATAGCAATATCTGTTAATATTTAATTTTAATGTAAAAAATAACAAAAAATCAGTATTTCAAATAGTTAAAGTCACAATTACTTGCTCTATTGATATTCCAACAACGACATCCCCACCAACAAGTGGAGCAGAATAAATGTATGTACCGTTAAATAGATCCACAGTTGGTCCAGCATTAACCGTAACTTGTGCGTATCCTATATAATTGATTTCTAGTGTTGTATCAACATAGAAGTCTATAATAGCATTAGTAGCAGTGTTTGTGTAAGTAAGTGTATAACCGATATCGTAACTCAACTGAGTAACTATAGACATGTAATTACATTCCATATACACATCTATATCTCCCCTAAAAGACACTAGTCCATTTGCGTTTATTAGTTCTACAGGTTGAACACCGGGGATTAACTCATCTATTTCAAAAACTGCAATGTAACCCTTTTCGAGCATCTGATCTTCTGCGAAATCAAGCCAGTCTTGCAAAATAAGTCCTGCTGTTGTATCACTGTCAATAATAGATGCAGGTTGTGAGAAATTTGCAAGCATAGTAATGACATATGCATCTGTTTCTGTTCTGAAATTATCAAAAGCTGCTTGGAATTCGTTTATTTCAAGTTCTTCTGTGTATTGGGTTCGATTTAATTCATAAACAATGTTAATGAAAGACAACATGTAAATTGTCATAATGACAGCACAAACCAGAAAGATTTGTCCTTTCCTGTTTTCTTTTAGGAATTGTCTGATCATGTTGCGTTTCATGTTCTCACCCAACTAATCGCCATAGTTCTAGATGAATTACTCTGTATTGATTTAAAATGGTATCATATCCAAACAAAAAGTAATCCACTACTCCAACAGAGGCATCAGCTGGTGGAGTTCTTTCCCAATACAAACTGAAAATATTGGTTCCAGTATCATCTTCAACTGATAATCGCCAGAAGACGTTTTCTGCCAAAGCATTATCAAGTATGTTAGTAAGTTCTGTTGTTTGCAAATTATAAACTAACGGTTTCAAGGTCCCTGCTTGATTCAAAGCTTCGAGAGTGTTATAACCAATTTCAGATAGATTATCTGGATAAGTCTCATCTGAGGAAAATTCAACTTGATAAATAGCAATCATCAACAATATAAGTACAGATAATGCTATGAAGACCTCAATAAGGAATAGCTGTCCTCTTCTTTTTCGTTGAATTCTTAACTTAAGTACTGGGGCCATATATATAACACCGCTTTGAATAAGCATTCTCTGATAACTACAATTTTCTCGACTCTTACAACTTGCTTGTTATCTGGTATCAAGTCTGCGCCGTAGATTGTATCGAATTTTTCACTTAATTGTGATGGATAAATGAAAGATTTTCTTTGGAACCCAATGACCGAGTCTGCTGTAGTGAGAGCAACACAAGTTCCATTGGTTGGTATTCGCAAATCAAAGGTAGCTGTTCCTGTTGGACCACTTACTACGTCTGATTCATTACCGAATTGCTCATTTCCTGCAGCATAAGGATATAATACAATAGCACTCAAACTTGTGAATGATCCTGCAAAGGTTGCTTGAATATTTGCTAAACCATTATTTGCACTGTTCTCTTGAACAATTAATTGTAATCCAAAATTCGTTTGAGTTCCTACAACAACCTCTTGGTAATCAACAGCATAAATCCCAGTTCCACTTTGAGCGAAAACAACCAAAGAATAAACTCCATCAGGTAATGCTGCAATACCTGTTGGAAAAGTCAAACCAAGAATTCCGGAAGCGTTTGTTTGGGATTTCTGAGTATAAATAACTGAATTATTAGGAGCAACAATGAAACTCCAAACATCGCAATTACCAATAGATGTGACAATATCTATACTTGCAGTTGGTTGTGATAAAGTAAGCGTTGAGCTAACATCAAAGATGGACTCAATAATTAATTGAAAACCAATCCCACCTTCAATCGATAGATTTCCTCTTAAATTATCATAGCTCAGACTGTACGCAGCATAGGGATTTATACGGGAAATTTTATTAGCATCTAGATTAGTAGTGCCAATTTCTCGTAAGCCAAAGGAATTGAACTGGGAACTATATTGGTACTCCCAGTCATCAGGATAACCAGTGCTAGCAAAGAATACTTCAGAAACTTGATTGGCTTGTGCTTCAAAAGCTTGATTATCCAGGTTTTGATATTTTGGCTCAAGGAAATTCAAAGACAAAACTATGACTTCAGCGAACATAATCATGAAAATAATCATCGCAAGAGCAAAATCAACTCCTTGAATCTGCCCTTTCTTGTTTCGCCGAATCTTTCTTATCATCAGGAATCCACCAATCTAATAATCAATATAAACCCAAATTATCTTCTTTTATTTTTGCTAGTATTAAGTGATTATTCAATTCCTAAAACCTTTTCGCTTGTGGTATTTAATAGTTTACGGACAAAAGAATATGTATTTTTTCTCCTCCTCCTCAAAAAATCCTTTCTCCTAGAGAAGTTTCCACAAACACAGAATTTATTTAGCATAAACAAGTAAAAGTAAATACTATTAGAATCCCTTTAAGGGATATATGTCATGGCAATAATTATTTATTTGTGAAATTGTATATTCACAGTAAGTGAGGAAAAGAAGTATGCCCAAGATTCCACAGAAAACCCAGACTACGATTTGGGTTGTCTCCATCTCTTTAGGAGTAGCAATGGGTGCTATTGCTGCTTTGATTTTTGCTGGATTAATAAATTTAGGTGAGAATATAACCGCGAGTGATTTCATAGCATTTGGTATTTTACTGACGATATCTCCTCCATCTATTGCCTTCTTCATAGACAATAATTGGCGAAGTGGCATTGATGCGAATTTACCCAATCTCTTGAGAGATATCGCGGATGCTCAGAGAACAGGTCTATCACTTCCCAGGGCTGTCTCGGAATCATCCAAGAGAAACTATGGACCATTAACTCCCGAATTACAAAAAATGGCTGCGAAAATTTCTTGGGGCATTCCATTTGATCAAGCAATGCGGTCATTTACAGATACTGCTGATACTGAATTGAATAATCGTGCTGCAATTCTTATTCTTGAAGCTCAAAGATCAGGTGGAGTCATTGAAGATATTTTTGATTCTGCACAGAAACACGTAGAAGATATTCTTGCTCTAAGAAAAGAGCGACTTGGTCAAATGAGACCATATATCTGGATTATTTATGCTGCTTTTGTTATTTTCTTGTTAGTTATTGTTGTATTGTTTAACACCTTCTTTTATCCCATGGCAGAGATGTATACTGAATTTCAAGGAAATCAATTCCAGAATCTCGGTCTGAATCCGCAAGTTCTGGATACATATGAAATCCTCTTCCTGCACATGACCATTGTTGAAGGATTATTCAGTGGTTTAGTCGCTGGAAAAATGGGTGAAGGAAAAGCAAAATCGGGCTTAAAACATTCTTCAATCATGGTCTTAATTGGTTGGATTACTTACAAATTAACCATAGAACTCCAGTTGATTGAGATTAACATTTAAACAATGGTGATTTAACACTTGGCCAAAATAGAACAAGAAGTAAAAGAAATGAAAGCAGCGATTTCCGATCTTGAAGGAAAGATTGACAAAATACAATTTTTCCTCATCCAAATTATGAACAAGTTGGGCGAAGGGGGAGAAGCAGCTGTAAGTAGTACTCCTGTAGCTGCTACTGCGGGACCTGTCTCTGTGGACATCACTCCCTTAGAGGAACGTCTTGAGCAGCTCTCAAGAACTATGGTTTCTAAAGCAGACCTTGAACCAATCAATCAAGCAATTAGTAAAATACATGGCGAACGATTAAAGGAAGCGGAAGACACTATTGATAATGTTACTGTGCTTTTAGAGAAAGGTCTTGCATTAACTGAGATAACCGCTTCATTGAAGGAAATTGAAGCTCACTTACAAGAATTAATTGCTCCACCTAAGAAATCTTAGCAATACTTGAAAAGCATTGTTTTTCCTCTTTTTTTCAATAATTTTTTAATGCGAGAATTCTGTCTGTTCTTATTGATATCTGGAGTGCAGTGGAAATGAAGAAAGCTACTCATAGAAGCAAGAAAGGTGTAATTGAAGTGGAATTAAGTATAGAAAATGATTTTCTATCATCCTTACGAATAACTGGTGATTTTTTCATTTACCCAGAAGAAGCACTTGAAATCATTGAACAAGAATTATTGAATCTTAAGATAGATCAAGACCAAATTGAGAAGAAAATGAAAAGCATTTATGATCAGCACCAAATCTCTACTCCAGGCATAACTATTGATGATTGGGTTACTGTCATAATGAAAGCAGTCAATCTTTGAACATATTTAAAAACAGACTTTTTGTTTATCATTTATTATTGAAGAAGAGTTGTTAGCAGTGAAAATAACTTTCGATTTTAAAGGATCGGTCTTTGGTCAAAAAGAAAAGATTGTTTTATCTTTGAAAGAAAACCTAACTGTGTTAGCTGCTCTAAAAGAGCTTGTTTCACAAAAAGAATCCTTGAAACCACTACTATTCAAAGAAGATTCTTTACGAAATGATATCTTAGTATTTGTAGATAGAACTGATATCATAACAATGAAATTACTTGACATGCCTTTAGAGGATGGGCAACAAATAACAATCCTTCCTCTTGCTCATGGTGGATGAAAACCAAATTTTCCAAAAGGAGTGCTTGAACTAATGAGTTTAATAGAGAAAATTTCGATTTTAATGACTAATCAACAAAAAATTCGAAATATCGCTCTCGTAGCTCATATAGACCACGGAAAAACAACTTTATCAGATTCCTTGCTTGTGTCTGCTGGAGTATTAGCTCCTTCTACTGCAGGAGCAGCACGTGCTTTGGATTTCTTGCCCGAAGAGCAAAGACGTGGGATTACTATGAAAACCGCTAATATCTCTTTAATTATAAGGAGAAATAATGAGGATTTTTTGATAAACTTAATTGATAGCCCAGGACATGTTGATTTTTCAGGAAAAGTAGCACGAGCTTTACGAATTGTTGATGGAGCAATTGTAGTTATTGATGCTGTAGAACAAGTTATGGCCCAAACAGAAACTGTGATTAGGCAGTGCGTTACTGAAGGCGTCAAACCAATTCTATTCATAAACAAAGTAGATCGATTAATCAACGAACTAAAGCTAACCCCAGCACAAATCGCTGAACGAATTGAAATAATCTATAATAATTTCAATGCCTTAGTCAAGAAATTTTCAAGTAATTATAATGTTCCAAAATGGCGAAGCACTACTCGAGATGGAAGTGTAGTGTTTGGTTCAGCTCTTCATCGTTGGGCGATTTCAATTCCTATAGCAAAAAAAACTGGAATCACTTTTGATCAAATTGTTGATTATTATTCAAAAAATGATTTGGAAACACTGCAGCAATTGTTACCTATCGAGAAACCTTTGATAGATATGATCATTGATCACTTGCCTAACCCCATTACTGCACAAAATTATAGAATACAAAATATCTGGAAAGGAGACTTAACTTCAAAAGTTGGTCAAGCAATGATTGGCTGTCAAATTGAGGGAGAAGATGTTCCAATTGTTTTTGGTTCGACAAAGATTCTTATGGACAAGCATGCTGGCACATTAGTATTAGGACGTATCTTCTCAGGTGTCCTCAAGGAAAAAACAACCGTACAACTCCTAAACACAAAGGAAACAAAGAAGATACAAAATATCTACTTATTTATGGGAGAAGATAAGAAACGAGTTAGTGAAGCTCCCGCAGGAAACACCGTAGCTGTCTCTGGTTTAGGGGAAATTATCCCAGGGGAAACAATAGTTAGCACTGATCAGGTTGAAATGTTGCCTTTTGAAGATATAAAGTATTTAGCAAATCCTGTAGTAACAGTAGCGATTGAACCTGAAATGCTTCGCGATTTACCACAGTTGAAGCGAGTTCTTGAGGGATTTGATTTAGAAGATCCTAATCTTCTAATTAAAATTGATGAACAATCAGGTGAAATTCTCTTAATGGGTTTAGGTGAATTACATCTTGAAACAATTGTGCATGATATATCTGAATTAGTAAAATGCACTTCTACACCTCCTCTTGTCATTTTTGTTGAGAGAATAAGTAAAACCAGCGGCAAAATAACTCGAGAGGAGTTTGGTTCAAAGGTGCAATTACTTGTGGAAATCAATTCCGAAGAAACATCACCTTCAAGTAGTGCAGAAAAAGAGGATTACTATGAAGGTTTGAGTCAATACAAGAATGAGATAATTATCAAGCAGACCATCATTAACAAATTCTCAAAGGAAGCTATTGAAAACATACTTGTTGGTATTAGAAGTGCATTGATATCTGGTCCAATTTCAAAGAAACCTGTTTCTGGAGTTCGGGTAATCATTTTAGATTATGAGGTAGCTGAGGCGGAAAAATTTGAGCATACAGTTCCCCTCCTTCGAAATGCTGTGTGGGATGCTTTGCGAGCAGGAAATATATCAACCCAAGAACCATTTTACAAGATTCAAATTACCACCCCTGCAGTGCATTTAGGTAAGGTAACTTCTATTATCAATAAAAGAAGAGGCGACATTCAAGACGTGCGTTCTGACCAAGATCTTCTCATTATC
>Ga0209536_100011590_pt1 | contig 12901 bp, 11 predicted proteins | sample DeeMarSeWOR28_12_FD_187461 | JGI IMG/M metagenome (GOLD analysis project Ga0209536, IMG submission 187461) | Marine sediment microbial communities from White Oak River estuary, North Carolina - WOR-2-8_12 (SPAdes) (version 2) | ecosystem: Environmental > Aquatic > Marine > Intertidal zone >...
AACTACAGCAAATATTTTACAATGTTTAGATTTGACTCCCTCATGATTCTATCAATCAGTTTCCAGTTTCCAGGGCTGACCCCAAAGTCCCCCCTTAATGAGGCAACCATGTCTATTTTTCACCTGCATTCTTAAGATTCCTCGCAGTCGAAATAAATCCAACGCAAAACAAAACAGCAAATATGCCATCCACAGCACCGATACCAATCCATTGTGCAGATACACGTCCAGCTAAATACAACCAAACCAAAGCGACAGTACCACTGGCTTTTGTCAATATCGCAGGAATCATTATTAAGCGATAACGAATTGGAGATGTTGCTATAATAATATATGTGATTTGCCAGCAAATAGTCAGAAAAACAAAACCATAGTAGAATTCTGGTTGTTGCACAGACACTGTCTTTGCAGAAAATAACAATGATGCCATGGATACAAATCCAAAAATACCAGCAATGAGAAAAGACCATTTAGCTATTTTCATAGGTATCCTTTCATTGAATCATACATTATTTAAATGTCAATTTCAAGAGCGGGCAGAGTGGGGTCACCCAAACGTTTGTGATCCGTCTCACAAGCTGCCTGAATAACATCACTGTCGCCATTTTTTCTCAAATCAAGGATTTGAATGAAAAAATGAGCATCTCGAACGCAGTGAGAGGAATCAATCTTTCATCCTTGCCATCGAAGAAACTCTATAGTTTCTGCCAGCGGATAACATCACCGTAATCTATCTTTTATCACTGGAATCTAAGCGGCTGTGACTCCGTCACAGCCGCTGCCAGACGTTCTTGTCCAGACTCCGGTACTGTATCGCCTCGGCGATGTGTTGGGTTTTGATATCTACTACACCCTCGAGGTCGGCAATGGTGCGGGCGACTTTCAATACCTTATCGTAAGCGCGTGCGGAAAGACCGAAGCGCTCGATCGCGGTCTTGAGCAACGACTGTGCCTCGTCATCGATCGCACAGTGCTTGCGGATGTCTTTGCTGCCCAGATGCGCATTACAGTAGATCTTCTTCTTGCCCTTGTAGCGCGCAAGCTGTACTTCCCGCGCCCGATTCACGCGATTGCGGATATCCAATGAAGATTCACCGGCCGCAGTCGACTTCAGCTCATCATACTTCAATGCCGGCACCTCGATGTGAATGTCGATTCTGTCCAACAAAGGTCCGGAGATCTTCGAATGATAACGCTGGATCGCGGTCGGCGTGCACCGGCACTCATGATGCGGGTCAGTGAAATACCCGCACGGGCATGGATTCATGGCTGCGGCGAGCATGAACCGCGCCGGATAAGTCAAGGTTATTTTTGCCCGGCCGATCGTCACCTGACCGTCCTCGATTGGCTGGCGCAGAACCTCCAGGACATTCTTGTGAAATTCGGGCAGCTCATCCAGGAACAAGACACCGTTATGAGCCAATGAAACCTCGCCCGGTCTGGGCACGTGTCCGCCGCCGATTATGCCGGCATCCGAGATCGTATGATGGGGCGCTCGGAACGGCCGCGTACCGAGCAGCGAATCGCCGGCCGGCAAGACCCCGGCGACTGAATGGATTTTGGTTGTTTCCAAAGCTTCCTCAAGAGTCATGCGGGGCAGTATTGTCACCATACGGCGTGCGAGCATGGTCTTGCCCGTACCCGGCGGCCCGATCATCAGGATGTTATGCCCACCCGCCGCCGCGATCTCAAGCGCGCGCTTCGCATGATGCTGACCTTTCACCTCCGCAAAATCGACCGCATACTGGGATGCGGCATCAAAAATTTCTTCGCGATCGACAATGTTCGGCTGAACATCCATCTCGCCATTCAGGAATGCTACAACTTCGATCAAGTTGTCAAAGCCGTAGACATTTATGCCCTCGACAATCGCTGCTTCACGGGCATTGGTCCTAGGCAGTATTAACCCATCAAGTTTGTTCTGTTTCGTAGCGAGCGAAAGCGAGATCGCACCTTTCACCGGTCGCAAAGAACCGTCGAGCGACAACTCACCAAGAATTGTGTAGCGCTTAAGATTTGCGCTGCGTACACTCTGCGAAGCAGCGAGTATGCCGACCGCAATGGGCAGGTCAAAGCTCGAACCTTCTTTCTTTATGTCGGCCGGCGCGAGATTGACCGTGATCTTTTTCGACGGAAAACGGAACCCGGCGTTCTTGATCGCAGCAAAGACGCGGTCTTTGGATTCTTTTACCGCGTTATCTGGAAGTCCGACAGTGGTGAAAGCAGGCAATCCATTTGACAGGTCGACCTCAACATCTACTAAGTATCCTTCAATTCCGTACGTTGCACATGATAGAACTTTTGATAACATTTTTTGAGTATAGTTATATGAAGCAAAATGTCAACCGCGATCAACCCATGCTCTCGTACGCCAAATATCATAGATAATTTACATTTTGCATAGCAATTGACAGACAATTTTTTCTGTATATACTCTGGCTGGTAAACAATATGTTAAGGGGTTATTAGCTCAGGGTTATGGAAGAATTCCCGAAGTAACGTGCCAACTAGCTAATTTAATGCGCCATTGGGTCAGCGCAAAGCGACCCAGAACAAGGAGGTTTATATGCGCAGATTGATATCAAGAACGCTACTTTTGTGCATGGCGTTCGGGTTCGTTTTTGGGGTCGAAGCGGCAACGAGAATCATGCTACTCGAAGAAGCCTACTGGAGTGGTTGACCGACATGTCCTTATGCCAGCAGTTTGCTGGATACCATCGCCATCATTGACTATCCTGCACAGACGGCACTGGTCGAATATCATTCGGTCGCCGGCGATTTCGGCTATTTTCTCAAGGGACACAACCGCATCTACAACTTCTATAATTTCCTAGGATATCCCTCGCTTTTCGGAGACGGCGTCGACCTCTGGCCGATCAGCACATGGCGGCCATACATTAACAGCCGCGTCAATCAACCAGCCCCGTTTACCCTGGGAATGACCGGCAACTACAGTGCATCAACAAACACCGGGACAATAACTGCTTCATATCAGAACGACTCAACGGCCGCAATCACCGGACGTGTCTATTTTGTCATCACCGAAGATAGCTTATACCATCAAGATCCTAATGGTCATGCCTGGCATAACCACATGGCGCGCGACATGCTACCCGACGAGACCGGAGAGCTGGTCACGATCAACCCGGGGCAGACTTTGGATATAAGTCGCAACTTCACGATCGATGCGGCATGGAACGAAGAAAAGTGCTACATTGTCACGTGGATACAGGCTGCGGCACCGTCACGCAACGTTTATCAGGCCGGAGAAATAGAAGTAATGGATCTGGTGGTTAGCATCGAAGAGAACAACAATAATGGCATTCAGCAATGGAGCGTCACACTGGTCAACAATCCATCTTCGGCTGATAACATACGATTCGCCCTTAGCATACCGCAGGGTACACCATACGGGATAGAGATATTCGACGCAATCGGACGCAAGATCACCGAGATCAACGGAACGATACTGAACGACCGAGAGATTGTTTCATGCAATCTGAATCACGATAACAATAGTCATGCCAGTGCCGGCGTCTATTTCTATCGATTCATGAGTCCGGTGCACCAAGCAAATGGAAAAATAATAGTGCGCTGATCAGTATGCACAACGTCCCGCACTCTGGTGTGCGGGACACTGCGTCAATAAAAAAAAGCCCCGTCCTATGGACGGGGCTTTTGGCTTGCATTTTAAATCACCTGAGTACGACAAATTTGCTCAACCAGGTATGATCCGGAGCTTCCAATCTAAAGAAATACACGCCCGCCGGCACACGCAGCCGCGTCGCATCCCTTCCATCCCAGGTCACGCCATAGTTGCCAATACCATGATTTGCTGATACGAGAGTCTTGATAAACCGGCCATTAGCATCATACACTATCAGGTCCACCCTGCCGCTGTGTGCAACACTGTAGCTGACAGTCATATGATCTCTTGCCGGATTTGGTGAAATTGACACGACCTTGCTCAGCGCTGCGCTGCGGTTCTCCGCAACGCCTAAAGGATACGCGATATAGAGATGCACGCTGTCATGATAATTGCCGAGCACCAGGTCGGGCGTACCATCTTCGTTCCAATCATTCACCCAGACTTTGGTATCGGTATGACCCGAAGGAAATGAAATGGGAACGCCTTCGGCTTCGAGCATTACCGCCTGGTCGAAAACCGGTGATGCATTGGTACCGACATTCTCCAGATAATAAACATGCCCCAGGTCCTCGCCGATCACCAGGTCTTTCATGCCATCAAGATTCAGATCGGTCACGTGCGGAATGCACCGGTTGTATTGTATCGGATTCGCACCGCAGTACAGTATGTCCGGAGTTGTGAATACATAGGCAGACGGTGTTCCGCTGTTCAGATAGAGCCTCACGCGCCGATCCGAGGGCACGCCGTCGTTGCAATTGCCGATGACCATATCGAGCAACCCGTCTTCATTCCAGTCCACGATGAACGGCGCCGAATTCAAACCCACATCAATCGTGACGCCATTTGCCACAAGATCGGGTTCGGTAGTAAGTTCTCCGTTGGACAGACGGCGGAAATAGTTCACCGTTCCATTCCGGTCACCGACGATCAAATCACGATACCCATCATTATTAAAATCCACACCCTGTGGATTCGTTGCTCCAGTGCATCAGCCATAAGGCAGCTGGATCATGGCACCATCGGCCTGAAGATAGGTGTACGTCGTGAAGTGCGGTTCACTGTTACCACCGTCGTTGGAATAGAAACGTATCCTCCCGCCTGTGAATTCTCCAAGCAGAAGATCCTTCACCCCGTCGCCATTCCAGTCAACGACACACGGGTTGGCATGGGCACTGACCACGATCGGAGCACCGAGCGCCTCGACATAGATGTAGTTGTGAAACATAGGCGGTTGGGCAAAAGCAATGCCGGTAATTACCAGTACAAGGATCAACAATCTCTGCATAACACCTCCTTTCTCTTCCCACATAAATTACACATAATACAATAATAACTCATCGTTCAGGAAAACTCCTGACGAATCCTTGCATGTAAGGATACTCATCGTGACTGCGCTGTCAAGGCACTGAATTGCGAGAGTATCTTCACCGCAAGTTTAATGGTCTTCCCTGCATTATGAATCCACAAAAGAGACGCACGAAATGCTTCGCCCCGTGGCCCGCCGTATTTGTAGTCGTTTGATTCATCAAAAAAATGCCTGATGAATCCGGCAACTGCACACATACATATTCCGCGAGGCAGATGAATTTAAAACTTCGAATATCAACGATATACACGTAATCGCAAAGCCCGACACAGAGAAGTGGTGGCCTTGACTGAGGCTCAAACCTGGCTATAATACAAAAAGGAGTAATTAATGAGAAAAATATTCACCTACATATTTATCGTCGCAGTTTTGGCGGTCACAACATTCCTGATATTACAGATACGAAAACCGCAGCACACTGAAAATGTAGTACAAGACTTCCCTTCGCTGCAAGATGGTTATGAAGAATGGGCGGGTATTTTTATTCACGGTGAACGGATCGGTTATTCTTTTACAAAGATTTCGCGCGCCGACACCGGACTCACCGTCGAAAATTTGACGCGCATGACCCTGATCATGATGAATCAAACGCGTACCCTGACCACGCACGTTTTCGCTCACACCGACCGCGACTTCACGCTCAAGGATTACTCGCTGGAGCTGCGCAACGGAGGCAGCCAGCGCGTCGAAGGCACGATCACGGGCAAGCAATTGAAACTCACCTCATATACCCAGGGCCGGCCATACACGCAGACCATAGCCCTGAAGGAGAAACCCTATTTCCCCGATGCTATCGAGCAGGTGATCAAGGCAAAAAACCTTAAACCCGGCGATAAAGTAAGCATTCCATACTTTGATCCGACAACCCAGTCATCGGCAACGGCTAATATAAGCATGCACGGCACCGAGCAGGTGGATGTCATGGGCGAAACCAAAACCGGCACCAGGGTAGAATTGAGCTTCATGGGCATTAATTCTGTGCTCTGGCTCGATAATGATTTCAAATTAATAAAGGAATCTTCACCAGCAATGGGGCTTGAGATCATACCGCTCTCAAAAGAACAAGCCCTCGCCGAGATCACGCCGGACAAAGCTTTTGATCTGATCACATTCTTCTCGGTCAAACTCGACCAGCCCACGCCCAATCCTCAAAAGCTTTCATATCTCAAGGTCGAAATGCAGGATATCTCAACTGAAGACCTCGATCTGGAAGACGATTACCAGAAGCTGGTTAGTGTTCGACCGATCACGATCGAATCCACATTACCGCAGATAGCCGCCCTGCCCTTGCTCAAGATACCGATACAAGAACATAAGGAATTCCTCGAATCATCCGCCTATATCCAGTGCACGGATCGCCGTATCATCGACAAGGCACGCGACATGATCGGCGATGAAAAACGTGCTACAAACGCGGCCGCAAAGTTGGTTTCCGGTGTATACTATCTCCTTGAGAAAAACCCAACCGCATCCCTGCCCTCGGCACTGGATGTTCTTCAGATGAAGAAAGGTGACTGCAATGAGCACTCGATCCTCTTCACGGCGCTGGCGCGCGCCATCGGCATACCGACCAAGATTTATGTTGGCCTGGTCAACCTCGACGGTTATGCGTACTACTACCACGCCTGGTGTGCGGTCTGGCTGGGGTCATGGGTACCTGTCGACCCCACTTTCAACCAGTTTCCGGCCGACGTCGGCCACCTTAAGTTGAAGGAAGGCGAGATCGCCGAACAGGCCGTGGTTCTGAAAGTAGTCGGCAAGCTGAAGATAAAGACGCTGGAATACACCGAATAGCCAGAACAAAGAATGAAAAGACTCGTCATCCGACAGCTTAAAAAGAGGTTCAACAACAACTGGGCACTTAAAGGCTTAAACCTCGAATTGGAACCGGGCGAGATCTTTGTACTCCTTGGTCCGAATGGGGCTGGCAAAACAACAACCTTAAAGCTGATCGCAGGCCTGCTTCATCCGACCGCCGGTGACATCCATATTGAAGGTATTGATCTGCAAAAAAAACCGATCGCGGCGAAGAAGAACCTGGGATACGTACCAGATGAGCCTTTCATCTACGGCAAGCTGAGTGGGCGCGAGTTCATCAATTTCATCGCCGGCATTTATCAGATCACCCTAGAAGATTACACGAAACGCCTCCCCGGTCTACTCAAGACATTTGACATAGGACCGTGGATCGATGAAATGTCGGAGAGCTATTCGCATGGCATGAAGCAACGCATCATCATGTGCCAGCTGCTTCTGCACGATCCCAATCTGATACTCATCGACGAACCGTTGGTTGGGCTGGATCCCAAAACAAGCAAAACGGTCCGCAATCTTTTCCTGAAACTAAAGGCCGACGGGAAAACGCTCTTTATCTCGACGCATACGCTTTCATTCGCCCAGGAAGTTGCTAGCAAGATCGGAATCATCAGCGCCGGCGAGTTGAAATTCTTAGGCAGCCTGGAAGAGCTTGCAGAGATCTCCGGTAAAAAGGACATCGAGGAAATCTACCTGGAGTTGTCGAAGGACACTCCAGCAGCCTGACGCTGAGCGATAACGATGCCTGCTTTGTATAAAATCTGTGGGTTACTCTCAACATCATTCTCCCAACCAATTCATACCGCATCAGAGTTCCCGCCTTTCCTTGCCTCTGATCAGCAGGCTGATGCTTTCTTTACCCCTTTTTGCCATGCGTGATTTTCAGCTGATATTAAGCACGCGCTCCAAGATGATCTCGAAAACGCTCAGATCAATGAATGCGATACGAGTCGCTTCGTTCATTATCGTCATTAGCATCTTCATATTCGGTGCATACTACACATTTTTCCGTGTATTCAATTACCTCGCAACAGTTGAAGTAATCGGCCCGGTCCTATTAGACCGTGTGGTAGAAATGGCTCTATTCGTATTCTTCATCATGCTTCTATTCAGTAATATCATAACGTCATTCTCAACATTTTATAATAGCCGGGAACTTGATTTTCTGTTTTCTCTTCCGGTACAGCCGACATCAATATATCTGGCAAAGCTATTTGAGAACTGCCTTTATGCCTCCTGGGCAACCATGGTCATTGCTCTGCCGCTCGTGATCGCCTACGGTGTAACCGGCGGAATGCCAATTATGTATTACCCGGTTACGCTGATAAGTATCATTATTTATATGGTCATACCCGCGGCCATAGCATCCGCCTTGATCGCGGTTATCCTCCGGCTCCTGCCAAGACTCAATGCGCGTGAAGTGATAATGATCTCACTACTTCTGGTCATGGGTCTGACTTACTCCTATGTCAAGATCAACAACCCCGGCCTGCTTAAAATATTCGAGACCGAGAACGAGCAGGTTCTTCTCCAGTTTGCAGCTCAGCTTACTACGGTCGGAGGCGTTTACCTTCCGTCCACGTGGCTGAGTGATATCATGAAAGGATTTAACGGCGGGTACACACAAGCGGCATTCAACTTCTCACTGCTGCTGTCGGTAAGCATGAGCATGATCGTAATCGCCTTCTTCGTGGCCCGAACTTGTTACGTACGCGCCTGGTTGGCCACCGGTGAGCACAGCAGTAAAAAGAAGAAACGGCATTCCTTACTCTATTATCCGCAGCAGCAAACGGCAAGAACCGTGTTTCTCAAGGATCTGCTAATATTCGTTCGCGAGCCCACACAATGGGTACAGCTTTCTGTATTTCTCATTTTGCTTGCCATCTACATAATATCGCTGCGCAGGACGCCGATCTATTTTGTATTTCCCTTTTGGCGCACGATTGTCGCCTTTGCCAACTTCGCCTACATATGTTTCGTTCTGGCTACATTGGGCGTTCGTTTCATTTTTCCTGCGGTCAGCCTCGAACGTAGCGGGATCTGGATCATCCGTTCATCGCCGTTATCTTTCAGGAAGATCCTGGCCATAAAATACATATTCAATCTCATTACGGCAACGTTCATCATCGAATCTTTGTTGATATTTGCCAATCTTTTCATAAACATAGACCGAAGGTTGTACATGATAATGCCCGCGATCGGCTTCTTCGTTGCCGCGGCCCTGGTCTCGATCAATCTTGGACTCGGGAGCAGGTTCCCGCAATTCAATGAAGACAATCCGTCAAGGATCGCAGCGGGTAGCGGTGGCATAATTGCTGCTTTAGCGAGTATTGCCTATGTCGGTATCTCAATTGTATTTCTCGCAACACCTGCTTATAATTACCTGTCTAATATGTTCCTGAATAGACCGGTCAACCATCTTCTTGTCTATGCGGGATTTGTTCTTTTTGTGCTGTTCAGCGCAAGCACCATTATAATACCCTTGAAAATAGGTGTTAAATCGATAGAACGCCGAGACTTTTGACCGTACAAGAGAACGTGAGCAATGTTTGCAGAATGTGGATTTTACGAGTGTCCTGGTGTGTGACAGTTATTTTTTCTTCGGCGGGAACATCCTACGTATCTTTCTCACCACGTCGTCAACTTGATCCTTGGGTGTCGAAGCTCCGGCGGTTATCCCAATGCTCTTCACACCCCTAAACCATGAACGCCTCAGCTCGTCAGCCGATTCAATGTGATGGGAACGCCTCAGCTTTTTGCATATCTGATGCAATCTTGTGGTGTTGGCACTGTCCTTGCCTCCGACCACGATCATTATGTCGGCTTTCTTGGCCAGCCTCTTCGCTTCATTGATCCGCAATGCTGTCTCTCGACATATTGTATTGTATATTTTCATCTCAATCACATCCGCCATCAAATCAGACACCGCTTCATTGAATCGCGCCTGGTTAAGAGTTGTCTGGGGCACGACACCGATCTTCTTCTTGCCAATCCTGTGATTATCTTTGTATATGGTGGCATGATTTCCGCCGTAACCCAAAAGACCCTTCACCTCTGGATGATCTTTCTCGCCGACGATCACCACGTAGTAACCTTCTTTGATCAAACGTTGTACATAGCGCTGCGCACGACGCACTCGCGGGCATGTTGCATCAATGACCACGCACTTCTGCGATTTCAGTCCCTTCAATATATCGGGTGCGACGCCATGAGACCGTATGATCACCACCCGTTTGCCCTTGATATCACTTATCTTGTTCAATGGTGTAATACCCTTACGCCTTAATTCCTCAACTGCCAGACTATTGTGAATAAGCGGACCCAAGGAACAAACGCGGTCTGTTTTCCGGGATGCCTCTAACGCCAGCTTGATCGCACGTTTGACCCCAAAACAGAATCCTCCCTGCCGCGCCCGGTATATTTTCATCTCAGGCTAAGGATCTCTTCACGAACACGGGTAGCAAAGCGCGCAAAATCCTCGCGCGTCTTTCTGTAGCCGTGGGGCCAGATCGTTCTGCCGAATCTGACCTTTAACTGGTTGATTCGCAACACGAGTGATATCAGCCGTTTGTCACTGTTGGCAATGTGCACCGGGATCACTGGCACTCCAAAATTTATTGCCAGGAATCCGACGCCGTGATGGAAAGGAAGGACCATTTTCTTACGCGACCTTGTCCCTTCGGGAAAGATCACGATGACGTTCCCCGTCCGCAGCAATCTTATTGCTTTCCGGATGCCAAACATGCCCTCCAGGGTCAATGCGTTATAAGCAGTGATGAGCCGTGCAAAAAATTTCGGCCCTTTGAATAAACCGGCCTTGGCCAGGAAATATATCTCACGGCACGCGGTCACACCAACGACCGGGGGATCCAGGAAGGAAACGTGGTTTGCTGCCAGTATGAACGGTCCGCGTTTGGGCACACGCCCCTCTACCTCGATCCCGGTCAACAGCTTGAATATCGGGAAAAGCAAGACCCATGATAGGAACCACCTTATGCTCATATTAGTGCAATTATATAGACGAATACCCACTATGGCAAGAGATTGTTAATGCACGGCAGTGCTTGCTGACAAAGCTCCTCACACCATATTCTCCCCTTTCTATGGTCCGAATTCAGGGGGTTGACAAAGTTGTTTTTTCAGCTATACTAGTAGAGTATGCATTGGAAAGTACTCAAATAAATATATGACTACTATGAAAGAAAATTCTGAATAATGTAACGAAAGGGGGTGGTTGCCTACAAACAAACAATGGTTTAGGCTTTCCGGGATAGGGCCTAAATACTATTCTTTATCTATATCCCGACAGAAAACACATGGGAGAGAATAATGAAAAAGATACTTATCATATGCTTAGCATTAGTCCCGTTGCTCTTTGCCAGTCAAAGGGTTCTTCAAGGGACAGACGCTAGGGATGCCTTTGCGCCTGCTCAAGCTACCCTGTCGATAGAGGCGATAGGCCTAACTGATAATCCAGATGACATCGGCGCTGTGCGTCCGGTAAGATCTCAAAGACATAAGGTCGCTCCGACCGGTCGGCAGACATGGCAAACCTATGCGAATTTACCTGCAGCATTAGCCTATAATGCTTCCGCTTATTCAGATGCAACTGGAACGCCGACTGTTTACGCTCCAGGAGGTACTTCGGATCTCGTGACACCGAACAGCTCGATCCACGCATTCAACTGTAATACTGAAACCTGGTCAACGCTCGGGACAGTATTGAATCACGGCGTATACAGACAAGCCGTAGCAACTGTCGGCGGCAAAATGTATATCGTGGGCGGTTCAGACGGGAGCACAACATACTCGACTTGGAACCAAGAATTTGACCCGGTTGCCGGTACGGTCACGGACCGTGCTCCGCTACCAGTCGGACGCTATTTCCTTAGCGCAGTTGCCTGGAACGATTCACTTGTTTACGTTTTGGGCGGACAGGGAACAACCTATTACAGTCGTGTCGACATATACGATCCGATCAGCAATACATGGGCAACGGGCACGGATATGCCGATCACGAACCGTTCATTCGCCTGCGGTATCTCGGGTGATACGATCTATACGGCCGGCGGCTACAGCTCTACGGGTTATGTATCGGCCTGCTACATGGGCGTGATCAATCCGGCCAGTCCGACAACCATCACCTGGACCCAGATCGACGATATCCCGCTGGGCTCTTCAGGCACAGCCGGACGTTCGCGCGTGCAAGGTGCATGCGTCAATGGCTACTTCTACTTCACGGGCGGTGATGACCACGGATCTCTGTATCCGGCTTATGACTGCTGGTATTATGACCCGGTCAGCACGGATTGGGTCCAAATGCCAGATAAACCAACGGCGATCAGCAATTCGCAGTGTGCAGTTGGCGTGCCTCCTCTGGACAACGGTACTTTCTTCTGCGCGGGTGGTTACAGTGTAGTAGGTGCGGCAGCCTCCAATGTAACCGAAGGTCTGATCGACCTTGGTGGCGGTGGCGGTGGTCCGATCACCTTTGATTTTGAGGATGGTTGGCAGGGTTGGACCAGGACCGGTGCATATGCATTCCCGAATGGTTGGGGTGTGGCGCCGGCAGGCTTGCATGCTTCATATGCCTGTCCGTCGCCGGGTGATTCATCGATCTGGTTTGACGATGATGATGCCGGGAGTAGTGCTCCAGCGCTGCAGGATACGGCCCTGTCGCCGGAGTTGGTGCCGAATCCGACCATGCAGTGGTTCAAGTACGGTATTGGTTATAATTATCTGACTTCGCCTGAATTTCTCGAGGTTGGCATCAAGTATTTCAATGGTGCGACCTGGGCTACGACGGCATTGGTTACCTATACGGCCGACATTCTGCCTGGAAGATGGGATTCGGTTGATGTTTCGGCCTACAGTGGCTATGATTTGATCCAGCTCTATTTCTACTATGACGATGGTGCTGGTTGGATGTGGTATGGTGTGTTCGACAATGTGACGATCGATGCCAGTTTCCCTGGTGGTCCGGTCAGTTATTTCTGGGATTTTGAGGATGGCTGGCAGGGTTGGACGCATACCAATGGTTTGACCTTCCCGATGGCCTGGGATGTGCAGCC
>Ga0209536_100011591_pt1 | contig 12899 bp, 10 predicted proteins | sample DeeMarSeWOR28_12_FD_187461 | JGI IMG/M metagenome (GOLD analysis project Ga0209536, IMG submission 187461) | Marine sediment microbial communities from White Oak River estuary, North Carolina - WOR-2-8_12 (SPAdes) (version 2) | ecosystem: Environmental > Aquatic > Marine > Intertidal zone >...
AGTTGACTCTGGATATTGGGATCCCCCGGAATATATGAAAGTGCTGCTTCGTAAAAAACTATGGCTCGATCCCATTCATTGGCGCTTGCCATCTCAGCCGCACGGCTGAAAAAGTATTTAGGGTTATCATTCTTTTTGACTTGCTCCACTAGCATTCGGGTGTTTTTGTAGGAGGGATCGATCTGCAAGACCATACCAAAGGCGTTCAAGGCAGCCCTCCAGTCTTCTTGCTGCACTGCAGCGATACCCTCTTTGTAGTATTGGTCGCTTCCTGCAGCCACAGCCCTGGCCAGCTTGTCTTCAGTATCCTCGTAATTGGGGTAGATCTCGTCTACCTTGCGGAAGCTGTTGACTGCATCCAACCACTGCTCGTTATTGAGGGCCGTAACGCCCTTTTGGTAGGATGCCTTTGCCTTCTGGGTCAATTCTTGCTTCTTGGCCTCAAGTTGGCGATGAAGTCCAACCACATCTTGATTCTGAGGATCAAACTCTAGGGCCTTATCAAGACTCACCATGGTTGCAGTAACTGCCTGGTAATCTTTGACGGCAGCATTATTCCAGGTATTTAAAGCTCTTTGATAGTATTTCTTGGCCGCCTCCTGTTGAGCCTTTTCCAGAGACTCCTGATAAGTCTTATTGCCAGGCTCTTGGAGAAGTGCGTCCTTGTAGAAGGCTATAGCTCCCTCCCAGTTGCCCATCTGACCCAGTTCCTCACCCTGGCGGTAACTATCCTTGCCAGGTGCACAGGTCATCAAGATCAAAATGGTTGCCAACAATGCCAAGTATCGAAACCGTCTTACAGTGTACATGGGTAGCCTCCCTGATCGCCACCAGCGCAGTATCTTCCTCTTCCTGTGGCAGAAATCAGCGATTAGTCGGAGTGATATAAACCTTAAGCTGGTTATGGGTTGATTCTTTGATGTTGAACCTGTAGTTGCCAAAACTACGGGTGGTGAGATCCGCGGCCAGAGATTGGGTACTGCCAGTGAGCTCCACCTCTAGATCGGCGGTCCCCATGGTGTAGTTTCGCTGGTAGATCTCTTGAATACCTCTAGCGTTATCAGAGATGAGCTGGATAACTTCTTGCAAATGAGCGTAGCCTTGCAGGCCGAAAATGGTCAGATTTACAGTGGCCACATCGTAAACATCTTTTCGGAATATTTGGATAAGCTGGTCTACCATGTCATTGGCCAACATTTCGCTGGCTTCGCTAAGGGCCATCTGTATACCGGTGAGACTATTAACGTGGGGCTTAGCGGCTTGACGCGTTTCAGATACCTTGACCTCCCCGGTATCGGCTTTGACCAGCTTTGCACTAACTACAGCTTGATTGCTGTTAATTTTTATGTCGCCGATGGTAACCTGGTTAGTGACAGCCTGAGCAGTACCGAGAAGAAGCATTTCAGCTCCAAATTTATCGCTGATCACAGCGGCAACCCTCTGATCACCTGCCAGAAGTCCTCTGACCTTATCCTGGCCCAAATTGCGGCGGACAGTATCTGCATCCACCAGCTTGAAACCCCGCTCGAGAAGCACTTTTGAGATAGCATCCTCGGCCAATCTGCCGCTGTTGACCCCTTGAGACATGCTCTCTTCGAACAGCACCATAACCCTCGGCTTCCGAACCTGGCGCATCAAGATATTGAGGCCGCGCAGATCGTTCTTGAGTTCCCCACTAGCCACGGTTGCTTGTATGGTTACCCTATAAAGCCCCTGATCTTCCCCTTCACTGAGCACTTCATATGACTGAACATATCCCCTTGACTGGGAATAGATCTTGTCTGAAAGCACTTGGTAGTTTTCCACCAAGGTCTCATTCTCGATTAAGCTGCCTGTGGCCTGCTCCACGGCATTGCGGAGCGCATCTTCAATGGCCTTATCGCGAGAAATGTCCAGGTTGCCCTGAACTATGGCGGCAACGCCTTGGCTTTCAATGGTTTGGCTAGAAGCACTCTGAGGAAAAAGACCCAGGAGAAAAACTAGAAACACAAAAAGGCGAGAGTAGCGCATGATATCCATCCAAGTGGCAGTGTCGTTATTTGAAAGGGTTTGGCCACTTCAACAAAAGCAAGAAGGAGGAACCTTCGAGAACTCGGGAACGAGAAAGATTAGACCTTGTCTAAGGATTCAAAATATTTAGTGAATAATAGCAAATCAATTTCTAACCTGTCAATGACAAAAAGTTCCCTGCCCACGCCCAAACACACTTTTTGGGTGCCGACTTGCAGCGAAAGATTAGAAAGTACTAATTATTTTTGGCAGTCAAACATTCTCAGCCCTCTACGTTGCTACCAGGGAGAATTGGTGGGATGGACCACAACCGGAGCCGACGTATTTGTTGGCCGGGTGAACAGTGCCAAAGCCCCAATGGAGCCAATTCCGGACGCTTTTCACCCGGAACGGGCTGTAAATATCGACACTCCTGCAGCGGTAAAGTAGGCTGTGGGATGGCTGAAATGGCAGGGTTGTAGATCACTGGTGGTTTGACATATTGGGGCCAAAGAAGGTATAAAGCACCTGTGTATGAGCAATATGCAATAACCAGGGAAAGAGGCCTGGTTTGAATGCCGGGCCTTTTGCCTGTATCTGTGCTAGATTTTCTTTGGTGGGCCTGGGTCAACCGAACCGGCCCGGAGAAACAGCAGAGGAGGATCGCATGAGAAAATCTGTAGCTTTTGCCGTAATCGCATTAGTGTCGGCAATTCTCATGGTGCCTGCCATGGCCTGGGCTCAAGGTGAGGTGGTCCAGGTGTACGATAATGGCAGCATCAATTGGAGCACAGGGAAGGTCACCGCTGTGGGAATTGGCGCTCCGCCGGCAAAGCCGGCTAACATGGCCCAGGCCAGGGCGATGGCCAGGCGGGCAGCCATTACTGTGGCTCGCCGGAACCTCCTGGAACTTACCCAGGGTGTTCAAGTGGACTCAATGACCTTGGCCAAAGATTTCATTGTGACGAGCGACATTATCCGCACCTCAGTTCAAGGAGTCGTCCGGAATGCCCAGGTGGTTGATACTGCCTATATGAGTGACGGTTCCGTGGAGGTGACAATGGTAATGAGTTTAAGCGGCGAGTTCGCTAACGTGATGCTGCCCCCACCTCCGATTACCACGGAAGGGCATCCTCAGTTACCAATGCCACCACCAGGAACTGAAGCACTCCCTCCCCTTGTTTTCACTGGGATAGTTTTAGATGCCCGAGGCCTGGGAGCGCGTCCGGCTATGTCGCCGAAGATTTTGGATGAAAGTGGTAAGGAAGTATACGGGTCGGCCATGGTAAATCGAGAATTCGCGGTGCAGCAAGGCATGGTGGGCTATGCCAAGAACGTGAATGCCGCCCAGACGAACAACAGGGTGACAGACAAACCCCTGACCATCAAAGTAGTACGGGTGACCGGCCCGGCCAAGTGTGATCTGGTAATTTCCAATAGCGACGCCTCCAGGATATTGGGCGCAGCGGAGAACTTGAGCTTCCTACAGAAGTGCCGGGTAATGGTTGTTCTGGATTAGAGCTGGTACCGGCCCGAGAATGACAGATGGACTACAGCTTCACAAAACGGACTAGTGGGGTGTAGTTTGTTCGGGCTGAGCAAAGTAATAGAACGCGAGGAGGAAACTAGCAGCAACCCATGGTTTGGTGGGTTGCAAGGAGGATATGGAGATGAAGAGCCATACCTTGTGGAGAATATGGACACTGATAACCCTCCTGGTTTTTGCGCTGGCATTATCTGTTGGTTGTGCCAAGAAGCGAGCCCCCGAGAGCGTCATGGACACCCCCGAACATCACGCCATCAACGGTATGAGATCGTTCGAAAAGGGGGAACTTGACGAAGCCCAAAGAGAATTTACCCTAGCTTTGGAACTGGAGCCAAAATACGGCCCAGCTCATGTGGGAATGGGACTGGTTTATGCAGCCAGATCTGTTCAGATCAAGGATGAGAAAGAAAAAGCGAAAGCTGTGGAGCTGGCCTTCGACAGCCTGAAGAGTGGCAAGAAATACGCCAAGGGCACAGAACATAAGGTTCAAGCCCGTGTAGGCTATATTCGCGTTTTCACCATTACCCAGCCAAAAGGTTGGCTTGACGATGCTAAGCAGAACTTCGACTACGCTGTTCTGGATGACGACCAGGCACCAGCGCCCTACTTTTTCATGGGTGAGGCCTACAAACAGGCATTCATGTTTTCTAAAGCCGCCAACATGTATCGCCAGGTCCTTGACCTGGATAAGGAATACACGGCAGAGGCTAACGAAGCTTGGGAGTTGGTGCAGAAAATTGAACGGGCTAAGCCCGGCACCACGGTGGGGAAGCAGATCGCCCTGGTTGAAGCCATAACCCGTGCTGATGTGGCCGCACTCTTCGTCCAAGAGCTCAGACTGGAAGAAGTGTACAAAAAGCTCAGCGTCAAGACCTTTGATACTTCTTTTAAGGCGCCCAAATCAGGCCTGGAAATGGAAACTGAAAAGACGGTGAAGATGGCACCGGCAACCGACATTTCGGAACATGTGCTGCGGCATGACGTGGATACTGTTGTCCGCATAGGCGTACGAGGTTTGGAGCCATATCCGGATCATACTTTTAGACCTGATGAAAAAGTTAGCCGTGCCGCTTACGCCATGATGCTGGAGGATATCCTGCTCAAGGCCACCCGCGATGACGGATTAGCCACCAAATTTATAGGAAGTGCCTCTCCATACCCCGATTTGCGTGCCGACCTGCCCTATTTCAACGCTGTGATGGTTTGTACCACTCGTGATCTGATGACGGTGGCTGACAAACGCACCGGCGAGTTTCAGCCCATGGGTACCGTTGCAGGTGCGGATGCCTTGTTGTCAATACGGGAACTGAAAGAGCAACTCAGGGTGTTCTGATAGAAGGGGAGTTTTTCCATCTAAACCTCCGATTTTTAAGACATACTCACACCGACGAACGGGTTTGGTATGAACTCTAACGAAATGAAGCGACTACCAAGTTCTCGCCATCGGTTCTGGAGCGTCCTCCTGCTTGCCACAATGCTGCTGGGGTTATGCCCGGCTATCCTCGCCCAGGATTCCTTTGTCTTTCCCATAGAGGGTGAGCGAGTTCGGGTAACCTTTGTCCAGGGAGAAGTGCGGCGCCAAACACCACCGGAAAGAGCATGGTCTGCTCTTCCCCTTGGCGCCTTTGTGCTGGCTGGTGAACGAATCATGACCATGAAAGGTGGTCGGGTGGAACTCCAACTCCCCGACAGAAGTATAATACGGTTCGATGAAGAAAGTGACGTACGGCTTGTAAGTGCCGCATATAACCCGGCCCAATCCAAACGCCACGTTCACTTCAGCTTGATGTTGGGTAAGACCTGGGCGAATGTCCGAGAGGCTTTCGGCAGCAGCAGAGGCGTTCAGGTGGAAACAGACAATGCCATAGTGGGGGTGCGTGGCACGGTTTTTCGGATGAATGTGAAACTTGATAGATCTGCCATGGTCAGGGTATACCGCGGTACGGTGGCAGTGAGTAAACCCCACCGGATCGCGGCCCCTGGGGAACCAGGGAGCGAAGTGCAAAGGGTCCCAGGTCCAACTAGGGTACCAGGACCCCACCGGGTGACCATGGAGGAATGGATTCGCATTGTGGAGTCAATGCAGCAGATTACGGTAAGTTCTGAAGGTATTCCTTCTAAGCCGCGTTCATTTACCATGGAGGAGGATTTGAACGACTGGGTACAGTGGAATCTGGAGCGCGATCGCCAGATCTGAGGTTAGTGTCCGTTTCGGTCGTCGACACTGAGACCACGCTCGAGTCAAGTTTAACAGTGCCCAGAATTGCATAGCGCGAATGCCAACTACCTGGGCGTCGGATAGTTAGCCCACATATTTCATGAATTGCCTACTGCGACCGCCAATATGGCCGTCCTCCGGTCGTCCTCGGACCACGAACCCTGCGACGTACTGTTGAAGCTCCCTGCAGCAAGACCTGTCGACGAGCTCAGGTCGAGTCGCTGCAGTCCCGCTAAAGCGGGATTCGAAATGTGAGGAAGTGGTTCCATTTTATTGTAGTTCGCTCGCTAACCCCGCAGCAAGCTACGGGGAATGCGCTGGTTGGTGCATTTTCAAGTACGCCTCGGGTCCGATTTCCTGCGGTTGACCGGTTAGACGCCCATCTTCTTCGCGCTCGCTGCGCTCCGCTCAGTCCCGCAAGCGGGTTCCCAGTTTTACGGTCTCGTGACTGCAACTCATGAAATATGCGGGCTAGAGGATTGGCACTGACGTGAAGGAGTGCAGATGGAGAGTTATTGTTGAGCTGACCGAACCCATCTGGCCCGCCTTTTGCATTTCCTCTTTCGAGCCGTTGATTAGAAAGCCATCCTTAATTACAATAGAAAAGGCAGAATAGAAAGATCATCATATGGCTGTGAAGTTTGATAAAATCAGCACCTACCACGGAAACCGGAGTTGAGCTATGGCCCGTATCGATGCATTTTTTAAACTGATGCATGAGCAGAAAGCTTCCGACCTACATTTGGTGGCAGGACAGCAGCCTGCTCTTAGAGTTCAAGGTGAGATGGAGCGTGTCAAGTACAAGGTACTGGAAAATGATGAACTCAAGGGGATGCTTTACGAAATTACGCCCGAGGATAAAATCAAAACCTTCGAAGAAACTGGAGACGTTGATTTCGCCTATGAAATACCAGGATTGGCGCGATACCGCTCCAACTATTTCCAGCAGAACTTTGGGATTGGGGCGGTATTTCGTGAGATTCCCAGTGAGATTCTGAGCGTTGAAGAATTGGGCCTTCCTCCGGTGGTTTCCAAGCTGGGCATGCTGCCCAGAGGTTTAGTATTGGTGACCGGTCCAACCGGGAGTGGCAAATCCACCACACTCGCGGCCATTATTGACGAGTCAAACCAGAAGCGTAAAGACCACATCATAACCATCGAAGATCCCATAGAATTTGTCCATAAAAGCAAAACCTGCATTGTTAACCAGCGGGAAGTTGGAATGCACACCAGATCTTTCTCTTCGGCGCTGCGCGGTGCCTTGCGTGAAGATCCTGATATCATTTTAGTGGGGGAGATGCGCGATCTTGAGACTATCTCTCTAGCTGTTGAAGCCGCTGCAACCGGGCACCTGGTATTCGCTACTCTCCATACCACGAGCGCCGCAAAAACCGTGGATCGAATGATCGAAGTTTTTCCAGCCGAGCAACAGGCGCAGATTCGTTCCACTCTTGCAGACGGGATCCGGGCGGTGGTCGCCCAAAACTTACTCAAAAGAATCGACATCCCCGGCCGCATTGTCTGTCCGGAAATACTAATAGCCACCCATGCCGTGCGAGCCTTAGTGCGTGAAAACAAAACCTATCAGATTCCAACGGCCATCCAGACCGGCAAAAAGTACGGCATGCAATCGTTGGACGACTCCATCATGGCACAGTTGAAAGCAAACCGAGTTAGTCCAGGCGAGGCCTATATGAAGTGTGATGATAAGGAGAAGTTCCGGCCCTTCTTGCGAAGTCCACCTGCGGATTTCACCGAAGTTTAGTCCCCATCCAGGGTACTTTTCGCGGAGATCGTTGGTGCGTTTACTTTTCACCTTGCAACACAAAAGATGATTTACAATAATCATCGAGCAAGGTTTCAGTGTTCAGGTTTCAGTGTTCAGGACAGATGGAGGTTTCAGTGTTCAGTGTTCCCCGCTGCCGCTTCGCTTCAGCCGGGATCTTCGACAGGTTTCAGCTTCTATGTTTCTTTTTCCTGACACCTGACACCCGACACCTAAAACACTGAGATTTGGTGCTTGGAGTTGACCTTTTGTAATGCTCTACCACCCGATCACCCCAGCAGACTGCCGCAAGAGGGTAAAGAGCATTAAAGCCCGTCAGGAGGCGGCTCAAAGAGAGGTCCTTGGGGCCCGGATTTTTTACTATGACCTTTGGATCACCATGGCTTTATGGTTGCTCCGCTGGAGTACACCTCGATGACGGAGCCTTCTGCTGATTCAACAGAACAAAGGAAACTGGCATGCGCAAAAGAGAAATAGACCACTTTCTCCGCAAGATGCTGGATTTTCATGAAAATGTTTCTGACCTGGTGGTAACGGTGGATCGCCCCTTTCAGGTGGAGTCGGACGGTGAACTGATGGCCGTTCCCATGGATGTGCAGATTGATAACTTGACTCCGTTTCAAACAGAGACATTTGCTTTGAACCTGTTGGGGGGCGACAGGCGTAACGTGGAAACCCTGCTTTCAGAAGGATCTTGCGACCTTTCCTACCACTTGGCCGGTAAGGCCCGCTTTCGGGTAAACGTCTTCTCTCAGCGGGGTTATTTCTCAGTGGTCATGCGTAAGTTGGAGACGCGCATTCCGAGCATCGAGGACCTTAAGTTGCCGCAAATCTTTAAGAACATGGCCCAGGAGAGAAATGGCATAATTTTCGTTACCGGGGCAACCGGCAGTGGTAAGTCCACCTCCCTAGCGGCTATGCTCAATGAGGTCAACGATCTTCGGCCGGTGCACATCGTGACCCTGGAAGATCCGGTGGAGTATGTCCACCACCACCGCAAAGCTACTTTTAATCAGCGGGAAATGGGAACCGATTTTGATACATTTTCCAGTGGTCTCAGAGCCTCATTACGCCAGGCCCCGAAGATAATCCTGGTGGGCGAGATGCGAGATCGAGAGACCGTAGAGATCGGACTCAGCGCCGCGGAAACGGGCCATCTGGTGCTCACCACACTTCACACGGTTGACGCGGGCCAAACCATAAACCGTATCCTGGGTATGTTTGATACCGAGGAGGAAAAGCAGATCAGAATTCGTCTGTCTGATGCAATCCGGTTTATTGTATGCCAGCGTCTGCTTCCCAAAGAGGGCGGTGGTCGAGTAGCGGCCTTCGAGATAATGGGCAACGACATCCGAATCAAGGAAGTAATTCTTGAGGGCGAGAGTGAAGGAAAGACCATCTACGAGATTATCGAAAGCAATCGAGCTTTCGGATGGTGTACTTTTGACGACTCTATTCTGGAGCTTTTTCAGGATGGGCAGATAACCCATGATACTTCAATGGCGTATGCTTCTAAAAAGGCGATAATGAGGCGTGGTATCGACCGGATCAAATCTGCTCGCGGCGAAAAGGTAACGGACATCGAAGGTCTTGAAATAGACAGAGGATATGGGTCTCGCGGCAAGAAGAAAAAATAGATCACCAGAGAAGTCAACCTGAGACCGGGGGTGACATCCAATGAGAATACAATGCAACCATTGCCAGGCGGTTTTCAATATAGCTGATGGCAGGATGCCCAGAAACCGGGCGTTTACGGCAACCTGCAGCAAATGTAAACGTACCATTACCGTCCAGCCGCAGCAGGGAGGCATGGGTTCAGGAGGCAAAGATACACCCGTTGGTGTCGATATGTCCCTTTCGGAGGTTGGGGATGCACCCACCGCCATTGATACAGATTTCGACGGGGCTGGTGCCTATGATTCCCCTTTAGAGGTGCTTGAAGAAGGTGCCATGAGTGCCCTTGTCTGTGTGGATGAACCTGAGCGTCTCAAGGCTGTGAAGGACGCACTTGAGGACCTGAATTACTACAGTAGCGTGGCCTCCTCTGTGAAGGAGGCACTCAGCAAGCTTCGCTATAATCAGTATGATCTGGTAATGCTGGATGAGGAATTCTGCGGGGAGACCTCGGAGAACAACACGATATTGCGCTATCTGCAACCCATGCCCATGTCCGCGCGTCGAGGCATCTATCTAATGTTGATTAGTAATCAAATCAGAACCTTGGACAACCTACTGGCCTTTGCCAAAAGCGTCAATGCAGTAATCAATGTCAATGATGTCCCGAAAGTAAAATTAGTACTTGAACGAGCTATTGCTGACCACCGGCGCTTTTATAAAGTATATATGGATTTAACTAAGACAATTGGCCTCCACTAATTCCATTGGGGTGGATTGCCATACCTCCAAAGTAACACTAGCCCCCAGCACACTGCAGAAGTTACCCTTAGAGCCACTAGGATATTGCATTCGCTGCCGTATTGGAGTAAAAATAATTTCAGAATTCCCTTACTCCAACACACCGAGTTAGCCCGAAAGGACGTTCATATCCACAGTCGGAGTCACGCTGGGGCGTTATGAATTACCCAGGCTAGAGAAAGAGGTATTTGACCTCTTGCCCAAGCACGGCAAAGGGCTTGAGGCTTGGCTCAAGTCACCCTATGGTCGATGATAGGAGGTGTGGTGAAACTCTTCAAACGGTGGAAGCAGCGGAAGGAGGTTCGAGAACTGCAACTCCGCATCGACCATTGTCGCACCACCATTGCAGAGGTGCACAGGGCACTGCTCAGTGACGAAGTTCAACCTGAGATTGCTGAGCAATTCCATCGCCTCGAGTCGGCCTTGGAACAAGTTGATGCAAGCCAGCTAGACAGTCGCGATATCGAAAAGATCGAGATGGCTACCAATAAGCTATTGGATGAGTTTCGTAGCCTCTACCGCCAGGGAAAGCTCAAGAACATCTATGATGGCCCGGTGCACTAAAGGCATAGAGCATGGAGCATAGAGCAGAAACTAGGCACTAAGGACTAGACACTAGGCACCGCGAGACGACACGGGTACGCGGAGAAACGGCGAGACGGAGATTAGATGTCAGAAGAAAGCAGGCAGGAGGCAGATAGCAGCAGGCAGAGGTAAATCTCGAAACTAGAATTTAACTCGTCCTTGTTCTTGCTATGGAGAGCCTGGAGTTAATGAAAATTGCAGATCACAAAACCCAAATAACAAACAAATCCCAATGACCAAGGTTTAAGTGTTCAGTGCTCAGGTTTCAGTTTTTATATTTTTTTACTGACACCTGAAACCTGACACCTGAAACCCTGATATTCTTGACACTGATTTGCCGAAAGTTTATAAGAAACTGTCACACGAGGGGACGTAGCTCAGTTGGGAGAGCGCAGCGTTCGCAACGCTGAGGTCGTGGGTTCGAATCCCATCGTCTCCACCACAGAGTGGTAACCGCGGCCATGACCGCGGTTTTTCATATCTCTACTAAGACCACCAGCCTGGACATTTCACGAATTGCCGTTGCAGTCACGCCGGGGCGTGATGAAATATCCTGGCTGGAGAGTGGTTTTTTATTTATTGGAGGTTTCCAATGAGGCAAGTAGCAATAGCGATATTGGCCCTTATGGTGCTGTTGAGCCTGACTACTTTTCCCGCAAAGTCCTACGGTGCAAGTGATGAGTATGAAACGCTAGAATTCTTCCTGGATCAGGCCTTGAAACGCACAAAGGATCCAAACGAACGAGCTGAGCTTCTGAATCGCTACCTGATAAAGGCGCTTGGTGTGGTTTATCGGCAGAACATAGAACTCATCCGGTTACAGCGGCAGACTCTTGACGCTACGCAAGAGTTAAGGGATATAGAAAAAAAAGAGAGTAGGGAGTTGGAAATCCAAATGCAGAAAAGCAAGTAAGCAGCGTGTAGATTGCGGATTCAACTCATCCTCTTTCTTGATATGCAGAGGCTGAAGTTATTGGAAATTACAAATCACAAAACTCAAATAATAAACAAATTACAATGACCGAAATCAAAAATTCCAAACGTTCACGTCATCTTAGAAAAAGAGAATTCCAATCTAAGTTTGGGTCATTTAGTATTGAAATTTGAAATTTATTTGTATTTTGGTGCTTGGGATTTGGGATTTTGAAATGCGGATTTCAAAACAATCAAAAGGCAGAGATTCTTTACTGTGGGAGCGGCTTTCAGCCGCGAACTTGCGGTTTCAACGACTTGAACGGTTTGAACGAATTGACTAATGTCTAATTGGCTATCTCCACGTGCTGCGCTTGAAGTGAAGCTTGGGGAATACCATTGACACGGTTTGATATTTCCCATATAGTTCGCTGCCAAAATGTACGTTTGAACTCCGATCAAGTTACCTTTGACTTCAAGGGAGGAGCTGGGGTGCCAAGAACAGCGAACATAACTCGGAAAACCAAAGAGACCAAAATCAAGGTGAAGCTTGATCTTGATGGCAGTGGTCAGTTCTCGCTCAACACTTCTGTTGGGTTTCTCGACCATATGCTTACCCTGCTGGCAGCCCATGGTAGTTTTGATTTAGAACTGAAGGCCGAAGGCGACCTCTGGGTCGATCAGCACCATACGGTGGAAGACATCGGCATTTGTTTGGGTCAGGCCTTCGCCAAGGCTTTGGGCAAGAGAAAATCCATACGACGCTATGGAATGCAGATGATTCCAATGGATGAGGCTATGGCGTCGGTGGTGGTTGATCTCTCTAATAGGCCATATCTGGTCTACAACGTTCCCAAACTGAGCGAGAGGGTAGGGGAGTTCGAGACCCAACTCATCCAGGAGTTTCTCAGGGCTTTTACCGTGCAGGCCGGGGTCACCATGCATGTCAACGTCTTTTATGGTGACAACAGCCACCATGTTATCGAGGCCATTTTTAAGGCATGGGCCAGAGCCATGAGACATGCATGTGAGCTAGAGCCAGGCCTTGACAGCGTGCCTTCCACTAAGGGAGTCCTATAAAAGACAAGGCACAAGATCCAGAGGGCAAAAGGCGCAAGGCAAGAGTCACTGTCGGGTTATTTCTTCGCGCTCGCTGCGCTCCGCTCAGGCCCGCAAGCGGGTCCCTGGTTTGGCTTTGCCGTCAACACGCTACGCTGCCCTAAGGTCAGTAGACTGTAAATACTTTAAGTTGCCGTGAGCCCAGGGCCCTGAGCCTTACGCTTCGGTGAAGTGCAGAAATTCTGAAAGCTTCGCTTGACAACCCTGTGGAGATAGAGTTAAAAATAAAGGCTGCAAAATTGACGCGGGGTGGAGCAGTTTGGTAGCTCGTCGGGCTCATAACCCGAAGGTCCCAGGTTCGAATCCTGGCCCCGCTACCAATATAAATC
>Ga0209536_100011592_pt1 | contig 12899 bp, 7 predicted proteins | sample DeeMarSeWOR28_12_FD_187461 | JGI IMG/M metagenome (GOLD analysis project Ga0209536, IMG submission 187461) | Marine sediment microbial communities from White Oak River estuary, North Carolina - WOR-2-8_12 (SPAdes) (version 2) | ecosystem: Environmental > Aquatic > Marine > Intertidal zone >...
CAACGTAGGGATTTCCCGCACGGCCGCCTCTTCGTCGCGGTATAGCTTCAACGTTTCCTCAAGGGCCAGGAGGGTCAGTTTATCGATCCGTAAGGCTCGGGCCAGCTGGTTCTTTTTGACGGCCGTCACTAGTCGGTCTTTACCCAAGATGATTCCGGCCTGAGGACCGCCGAGCAGCTTGTCGCCGCTAAAGGTGACGAGGTCGGCACCCTCGGCCAATGTCTCTTGGACGGTCGGTTCCTTTATAAGCCCGAATCTTGAAAGATCGAGCAGGCAGCCGCTCCCCAGGTCCTCCAAGAGCAGGAGGCCCCGGTCGTGCGCGAGCCTGGCCATGTCGGCGGTCGTCACCTCTTCGGTGAAACCGAGGATCTTGAAGTTGCTTTGATGGACCTTGAGCAGCATCGCGGTCTCGGGCCTAATCGCCTCCTCATAATCCTTGAGATGGGTCTTGTTCGTTGTTCCCACCTCGACCATCGCGGCCCCGCTCTTGGCCATGACGTCGGGGACACGAAAGGAGCCCCCTATCTCGACGAGCTGTCCCCTGGATACAATTACCTCCCGGCCGCCTGCAAAGGTCTGCAATGAGAGCAGGACGGCCGCGGCGTTGTTGTTAACCACCATGGCCGCCTCGGCGCCTGTGATTTCCCGCAGGATCTCCTCAACGTGGCTGTAGCGGCTACCCCGCGCCCCCTGATCCAGGGCGTATTCGAGATTGCTATATCCTCCGGCGATGGATGGAAGCCGCTTGAGGGCCCGATCGGCGAGGATGGAGCGGTCAATGCCGCATTGCAGGCTGCGGCCATTCTTGCGGTGTCCGATCAGAAGGTCCGCCAACGACTCAAGGCCTATTATGACCGACAACACAGTCCTACACTGGAGAAACCCATATGAATATCATCCTGCCGGGTGGAACAATCGGAATATTAGGCGGAGGCCAACTTGGTCGCATGCTGGCCATGGAAGGCCGCCGGATGGGGTATCGGGTTGGCGTGTTAGATCCCGCTGAGAATTGTCCAGCTGCCCAGGTTGCGGATTTTCATATTCAATCAGAACTGACCAACACTCAACGCGTGATGGACTTTGTCGCTCAGGTTGATGTGATGACTATTGAGACCGAACTGGTGCCCTGGATGCTTCTTGCCAACATTGAGACCGGTAAGGCCACTCGCCCATCATCTTGTGTTCTCGCGCTCGTCCAGGATCGACTGGTTCAACGACAATTTCTTCACGATCACAATATGCCGCAAACTCGGTTTGCCTCGGTTCGGGATAAGGCCAGCTTGACGTTTGCCGCTCAACACGTAACATTCCCGGCTATTGTGAAGAAACGCCGGTCAGGATATGACGGCAAGGGGCAAATCCGAGTGGCCAACGTGGATCACCTCATTGAAGCCTGGCGAGAATTAGGAGAAGTCCCGTCCGCCCTTGAAGCCGTCGTACCTTTCAAGATGGAACTATCGGTTGTACTGGCCCGTGGTCTACAGGGAGATATCCAAGTGTATCCCCTTGCTGAGAATGCCCATCGGCGGAACATCCTGCATACCACACGCGTGCCGGCCCAAGTGACCGACACGGTCCGGCTACGCGCGGAGGAGCTTGCTGTTTCCCTCGCAGAGGCTCTTGACCACTGTGGAGTCATGGCAGTGGAATTGTTTCTTCTTGAAGACGACACTCTTCTGGTCAACGAGGTCGCCCCGAGACCTCATAACAGCGGCCACTTCACGTTTGGTGCCTGCGTGACGTCTCAATTCGAACAACATCTCCGCGCCATTTGCGGGTTGCCCTTGGGGGATTCCTCCCTCATGCGCCCCGTCGTGATGGTGAATCTGCTCGGGGATCTATGGCGGAACGGGCCCCCACGATGGGATCACCTCCTGGCTCATCCTCAGGTCAGGCTTCATCTCTATGGAAAAACCCAAGCAGGGCCAGGACGCAAAATGGGTCATATTCTCCTCCTGACGGAGAATCCAGAGCAAGCATTCAATCAGGCCGAGTGTCTCCTTCAGGGCATGATGGAAGCGGATTCTCAAGAGAAAGTTTTTCCTATAGAGCATCCGGACAAAGAGCCTTTCCAAAAACGATCCAACCCATTGGAGACTCCGGCCTGACTACCGCCGTTTTTCATTGAGACTTCATTATGGTGACTTCAGCTCATAACCAGCACGGGGAAAAGAAACCATATCTCTCAATTTTCCGGAACGTGGATAGCAGGCTTGTCGACACGATCGCCTTGCCAGGATAAAATGGCCGACAAATCAACACATGTCATGGCATTCAACCGGTCGAAACTGAACGGGCCTACAGCGTTATCCTTACCGTTCTTTCCTCAACATTATTTTCCCATGAACATCCCCTTCCATCGCCGACGCCATTTCCTGGAGACCCACACATGATGATCTTCTTGGCGGTTCTCGTTCCCCTCTTGCCTCTGGCCTCGGGCCTCATCATCGGCCTCTTCGGAAACTATTTGGGAAACAGGAGTCACCAAGTGGGCGTCCCCGCTCTGGTGACGGCCTGTCTCAGTTCCCTCTGGCTACTCTATGCGGTGAGTACCGCAGGACCGATTCACATCGTCTTGCAGCCTTCCTCCGGGGGACCACATAACTGGTTGGCCTTCAGTCTGTATATCGATCGGCTGAGTGCGGTCATGATGGTGCTTATTACCGGAGTCAGCACCATCATCCATCTCTATTCCATCAATTATCTGCAAGGCGAACGAGGCTATGCGCGGTTTTATGCACTCCTAGGCTTGATGACGTTTGTCATTCTCTCGTTGGTTTCCAGTGCCAATCTATTCATGCTCTTTGTGTTTTGGCAATTATTAAGTTGGATGTTGTATCTCCTGCTCGCCTACAACTTTGGGCATCCGCCTGCCGTCCGTTTCGCCTTTAAAACCTTGATCGTGCATCGAGTGGGAGACGTGGCGTTTTTGGCCGGTATTCTTCTGAGCTACTCTCTTTTCGGAACTCTGGAATTTTCCCAACTTTTCGCCCGCGCGGCAGAGGCCGAGATCTTGCTTCCTCTTTGGCCCGGCGGCCGGCCCATGATCAGCGCCGTCACGGTCATTACCCTCTGTATTTTTGTCGGAGCAATGGCCAAATCCGCTCAATTCCCTTTGCATGTCTGGCTGCCGGATACCATGGACACTCCCACTCCCGTCTCCGCGCTCATGCATGCCGGCATCGTGAATGCAGGAGGATTTTTACTGAACCGCCTGGCGCCGTTATATGGATTGTCTCCCACCACCTTGCATGTGGTGTTCGCCATCGGTGCACTCACGGTGGTTCTCGGAGCCGGGATGATGCTGATTCAAAACGACATCAAAAAAACGTTGGGATTTTCCACCATGGCCCAAATGGGCTATATGGTGATGGAATGCGGATTAGGAGCCTTTGCGCTTGCCATCTTCCACCTCATTGCCCATGGCGTGTTTAAAGCCACCTTATTTTTAAATGCCGGGCATGTCATTCAAGCATCACGACACGAACCCAAGCGACCTGTGGCTGATCACATCGAAGAAGCCGTGTCCTTTTCCCGCACCACATGGATCACCGGAGTCAGCGTGACCTTGCTGCTGCCATTGATCATCCTGTTACTCGCCCATGGCATGTTGGCCATTCCCTTACAGGACGCACAAGCCGCAGTTATTTTTTTATTTTTTGCCTGGGTGACCGCTTCCCAAGCCATGTTCAGCCTGTATCGTCTCAACGCCGCCTCCTGGAAAGTATCAGGGTTAATGTTGCTGGCGTTATTGCTGGTCATCTTCATCTATTTATGGGTCGCGGAGACATTCACCTACTTTTTGTATCCCGAACCCGGGGTCGCCCATGAATACTTCCAAGTCGCGGCGCTTCCCGGGCAATTGTTTGATGGATTGGTATTGGTCATCGCCGGGATGATCGTGCTGGGTTGGGGTTATCTGTATACGAATATTCGCGGGCAACGGAGTCTTTTCCCGGAGTGGGTGGCCTCCCTCAGACCTCAATTCTATGTCTTGTTCATGAACCGGCTCTATGCGGACCAGTTTTACAGTTGGGCAGGGAAAGGCATCATTCGCTTCGCACAACGTCTTGACCATAGCCTGGGAGGATGGAGGCTGTAATGGAATGGTGGTCAGGGCACATTGTTGCGCCAGCCCTGCCTTTGCTGGGGGCCGCTCTTGGGATCGCCCTGTTGTGGGCAAAACCGCAGTGGTTCAAAATCTGGGCGCTGGTCGTTTTCGCTCTCACCGGGTTGGTCGTGACCGTCCCATCCTGGATGGCGGAATCCCCCTTGACCATTTCGTACTTCTTGAGGCACCTGATTCTTGCGGCAGGATTTTTAACCATTCTCGGTCACCACCCCGACAAGGACACATCGATCTCGCTGTGTTTGACCCTTCTGTTTGCGGGATTGGGATTGGGCGTTCTGGCAGGTCAGGACCGGGAAAGTTCAATATTTTTATCCGGAATTTTCGGATTGCTAATCCTGGCTTTCATGCGGTACCGGCGACAGGAATGGGAAATCCCCTGGAAAGCCATCAGTCTGTTGACAGTCGGCCTCTTTTCTCTCCTGGTTTCCCTGACAGTTTCCGAGCCCGTCCGGATCATAATGCTCATTATTCCGTTGGCCATGGTATGGCCGCTCCTCCCGGTACAAGGGGTGTTTGTAGCCTCTGTTAGCTGTTTACCCGGCACCCTTCCACCCTTTTTCGCGGTCTTGTTGCCGAGTCTCGGATTCCACGGCATCATCAACCTTCTCCCCGTCATCCCGGAAGGCGTTTTCTATCTTCTTTGGATGATCGCCATCGCCAGCGCGCTATACGGGTCGTTACTGGCCTTGAGTCAGGATTCGATGGACCTCCTGCTGGCGTATGCCCATATGGCCCTTGGTTCCATTATATGGTGGTATGTGTCGGTCACACACTCGATTGAACCAGGAGCGGTGGTCTATTTGGGTGGACTGACCCTGGTGATCTGCGGACTCCTTGTGGCGAGTCAGCACCTACGGGCGCGCTTCGGCCATCTGGACTTGACGATCTCTCACGGGTTAGCCCACATCATGCCCTGGTTTTCTATGCTCTTCCTGCTGTTCATCACGGCCGCCGTGGGACTTCCCATCTTTACCCTTTTTTCAGCTTTCATGGAAATGATGTTGGGCCTCTCTTCCACCGGGGCAGGAACCCTGATAATCATTCTTCTGACGTGGTTGATGGCTTCCTGGTATTTCCCCCGGCTCATGCAACAAGTCTTATTCGGCCGGCTGTCTCCTTCATTTAAGGCCAGCCACGATCTTCATCTTGATGAAAGGGTTTCTCTCATCCTCTTGTTGATTCTTCTGGTGATGATTGGAAGCGCTCCCTCTCATTGGTTCTTGGCGGCCGATACGGCAGTAGCAACCGCGCAATCATCTTTTGGGATTTTACAGGATACACTATGGAAACGGTAACGACTTCCCGGTATAGCGAAGCTCAGCGCATGGAAATGCGCTCGCTGGTCAATCTCGCCGGCGAGGTGATCGCTTATTATTGGCCCATGCGGACTTTTATTCACCACAACCTTCTCCATGGTTTGGAGTATCTGTCATTCGAGGAAGCGGTCCAGCAGGGCCAGCGGTTCCTGGGTGGACGGCCCTACCTTCCCAATGAAGTGTTTAGGGACTATTTCCGAAGCGGTCGAATTCGCCTCGAGGAGGTGGATCACGCCCTGCAGCCGTTCACGCAGGACAAAACGGTCTCAGTAGGAAATACACGTATCACTCATCTTGAGGTTCTCAGAGCCCATCTGCTTCAGGGCCTCACCTCTCCCAACAACATGTCTCAGCCATGGGCATGGAATCACTCTTCGGAACATGCCGCCCTGGCTGTTCTCACAGACCGATTGCGAACGATACGCCGTTCATCCGATTATGATGCACAAGTGCAGGCGGCTGCCGAAGCCGATAGTCAGGCCCTCGGTCATGACATGACCCTAAGCGCGTGGTGTGATCGTGTGTTAGGAACCCGGATCGTCGAGCAGATCAATGAAGAACTCATCAAATGGTGCGGGGCATTTGTTGATGAAGACCATGCCGCATGGACCATGCCCGGTCGCGAACGCTCCCTTTACAATGTCTGGAAACAACTGGCCCGGCACGATTCCAGTGGTGCCTTTCTAGGCATCCACGCCTGGAAACACAAGAGCCAGACCTTGCCGGAGCGGCCGGAAGACTGCCTCCTCATGTACTTGGAAATCCTTGGCATCCCGAAAGCCTTATGGGTGGATTATCTCTCACTTCATCTGGGCACCATGCCGGGATGGACCGGATTTATCAAATGGCGCGCGGAAGAGACAGGCTATGAGTGGCAGGACATGTACCCCGTGAGCCTGGTGAAATATCTCGCCATCAGGCTGTTTTATGAGGGAGAGTTAGTCAGAGAGGCCTGCCGGGCAGAGTTGAATATCACTGGAGAGTATCCGGCTCTGGTGGCTTTCATGCGGGACCATCCACACATATACGGTCTTCGACAGGTCCGCGTAAACGGCGGTCTCACTCCGGAGTTTAGGCGGCAAGTCGATCGTCTGCGTTACGGAAGTCCACGAGACCAAGAGGCAGAATGGCGCATGCTCGCCGACTGCTACCGCACCCACCTCGTCGGTGAAGAGGAACCTAAAAAATGGCAAGGGCAGGCCTGGCGTCTCCTGAGGTTGGCTGACATCCTTCAGATTCCTCCACAGGCCATGATTGACAGCGCCCCGGGTGAACTACATGTGCTTTTAAGCTGGCTCGACGCATTTCCGGAAACACAGCATGGTCCGGTGTGGTTGCAAGCCTTTGAGGCAGGGTATCGAAAAACCCTATTGGAAATACTCAAGCCCAACGTCCTGAAAGCATTCCGGGCCACAGATCCCGGACAAAGCCCGATTCCCGAGGTTCGTCCTCTAACACAAGCTATTTTTTGTATCGATGTCCGCTCTGAAGGATTTCGACGTCATTTGGAAGAAATCGGCGGTTATGAAACGTTGGGTTTTGCCGGATTTTTTGCCATCCCGTTCCGCTTTCGCCCGTTCGGCAGCCACCATGAAACCGATCAATGTCCGGTTCTACTCAAACCGAAACATATCGTGCGTGAAGTTCCCCGTGCCTATCAAAGCCTGGAAGCTGAAAAACATCTGGCTGGGAAACGCTTTCTTCAGACCGGCCATCAATTGCTGTATGACCTCAAAGAAAATGTGATCACCCCCTATGTCATGGTTGAAGCGATGGGATGGTTTTATGCCTTTCCGTTTATTCTGAAAACGACTCTGGGTACCTGGTATCGGGAATGCGCCTCCTGGCTTCGGCGGGCGTTTACTCCCCCTCTCGCCACAACCCTTACCGTGAATAAAGTGACGCAGGAAGAGGCATTGGAAATGTTAGCAGTGGAACAACGCCCCACCATCCGCCGCGCCTTGCGGGAGCAGCTTGGCCTGTATGGCAGCCACGTTTCCCAGGAACTCATTGAGACATTACGCGGGTATGCGTTGGAGGAGAATCATTCCCCCAGGTCTCTTCCCCATCACATTCGTCAGCTTCTGAAGCTGTCTCCCACCCAGGAAACCGCCTTCATCGAGACGCTCCGTCACGATTATGGTATCAATTCGCGCGGAGCCTCAGGTCGTTTGCATCGAATCACCCGAACAGGATTCACATTGACCGAGCAAGTGAATTTTGTGGCCACCAATCTTCTCCTCATGGGTCTGACCAAAAACTTTGCCCGGTTGGTGTTGCTTTGTGGACACGGAAGCACCTCAGAAAACAATCCATTTGAATCGGCACTCGATTGCGGAGCCTGCGGAGGCAATCATGGAATGCCCAATGCCCGCACGTTTGCAACCATGGCCAATAAGTCTGATGTCAGAGAACTGCTCAGCCAGCATGGGATCTCGATTCCACCTGGCACCTATTTCCTGGCAGGTCAGGTTGATACCACGACGGATGCCACCCAACTTTTTGATCTGGAGGATGTGCCTTCGACCCATCGCCGGCAATTATCACAGTTGATGAATGACCTCGAGGAAGCCGGTCGGCAGAATAGCCTGGAACGATGTGGCCAGTTTCCGGATATCCAGGGACCTCTGACAGCGGAAAAGGCCGCGCGTGAAGCCAAAAAACGAAGTCTTGACTGGTCCCAGGTTCGGCCGGAATGGGGGCTGTCGCGAAACGCCGCATTTATTATCGGGCGCCGCAATCTGACCAAGGACCTCAATCTGGAAGGACGGACCTTTTTGCACTCGTATGATTATCAAATTGATCCTACCGGCAAATATCTGCAGATCATCCTGACCGCACCGGGAGTGGTCGTCCAATGGATCAGCATGGAGCATTACCTGTCCACAGTAGATCCCGATGTCTATGGAAGCGGCAGTAAAATGTACCATAACGTGACGGGACGGATTGGAGTCATGTTCGGCACGCAAAGTGATTTGCGGGTCGGACTTCCCTGGCAGACGGTTATGGATGGGGAGCGGCCTTATCATGAAGCCATGCGCCCTCTCTACATCGTCGAAGCCCCACGCGACCGGATCAGCCTGCTCATTCAAAAGAACCACATCCTCAGACGATTTTTCGATGGCCGTTGGGTCCATCTTGTCGCTCTGGAGCCTGAGGAAGGCACCTTTTACCACTATGTCCCCAACCAAGGTTGGAGCGCCGTTTCACCATCGCCCCTGTGAACATTTATTACAAACAGATTGACCTGAAAGAAGGAGTACACCACCCATGAGTAGTTTAATTCTTCACCCGATGAAGGAAATTAAAATCATTATCGAGGGAGAACATTTGAAATTCGTCAGTGACTTGTTAGACAAAGTGAAAGCGACCGGGTACACCGTCATCAGCAACATTTCCGGAAAGGGCCACCATGGGTTTCATGAAGGGCATCTCATGTTCAACGATACCAGCAGCCAGGTCATGGTCTTCACTGTGGTACCAGAGGAAAAGGTCGAACCGATCCTTGCCGGGCTGAGCCCCCTCTTCAATCGACACTCCGGTTCCATGTTTGTCTCCGATGTTGCCGTGAGTCGCCGCGAGCGATTTACTGCAGGGGAACATTGAGGAAAGATCCATCTCGGTCCTCACCATGCCCAACGCACAAATACTCCACAGCAATACTGCGGAGCATTCAGAACAAACACCTGATTTTCAAATCCATTTTCTAAATGGGGAACTTCACTGGTGACCACGTAGCAAACGACGGGACTCGCAATATTCAGACTGTTTCCTTCGATTGAACACATTCGTCAAATCAATCTCCCGGCGACAAGTCACGCACCCACCATCAAACTACGCTGTCAGCGAATACAGTTTCACCCGATGAGAAGGGGGCTTTGTTTTCAGGGGGGAGAGGGAGTGGTGTGGCTCGATTCCGAGAATGACGGCTTATCCTTGTTGCCCATTTTGCCTAAAAAGAGTTCCACCTTTAAAGATGCGGAACAAGTAAAAAAGCGAAGGGAAAAGCAGAGTCGCACCCACAACTAACGCCACCGTGATGAACCGAAGGGTAATCTCCGGAGCGGCAGCATTGAATACAGTCAGATAGGGAGGAACCAGGTATGGGAACTGAGCAATGCCCCACGCCCATAAGGTCAGCGTAACTTGAAGCATGGCACAGGTCCTGGCCCACCAGTATCGCCGCGCGAAGAGAAACCAGACGGCCGCGATCGTAAACGCCCCAACCCCGAGTTGAATGAATGCTCCCCATAGACTGTGCATCAGCTCTCCCCATAGTTGAGGTGCTGCGGACTTGCCAAGGATCAGCACCGCTTCCTCCAGCAAGCCTGCAACCAGAGCGCCGACAATAGCTCGTTTTCTAAAAATCTCCTGAAGCTGATGACTCTTCGTTTCCAGAAGCAGATACGCTGCGGCCAAATAGGCAAAGAGGACCAACGTGAATAGCCCCATGGCCAGCGGGAATGGTTGAATCCAGGGACCCACATACCCTTGAAAAAAGCTGGCAGGATTGACGGGGAAATGGCCGGAGGTCATCGCGCCGATGATGATGCCCAGGAGCAGCGGACTGATCAGGCTGGAGACAGCAAACAGTTGGTCCCAACGATCGTGAATGGCATCATCTTTGACATCGTAGTGGCGAAAGGCAAACGCAGCCCCTCTAAAAACAATCCCGATGACCAAGAGCGTTAGAGGGATGTGAAGCGTAATGGAAATTTGAGCATACACGGAAGGAAATGCCGCAAACACAATAGTCACGATAAGAATTAACCACACATGATTCGCTTCCCAAATAGGTCCAATGGCATCGCCGATCAACCGCAGTTGATCGCGCCGAGACGAGCCGCGTGCCAGGAGATGCCACACTCCCGTCCCAAAATCTGCCCCTCCCAACAAGACGTAAAAGGTGAGAGCGATGAGCAACACAAGGGCAAGAGTCGTTTCAAGTCCCATCATGCTCGCGTCCGTTTTCCGTGACGGGATTCATGGCGAATTGATTGGGCGTGGCCGAAACATGTCGCCACATCAGCCAGATCACAATAAATGCCAAAAAGGCATAGAGCCCTGCGAAGAATGTAAAGGATACGGTCAAACCTGGCATGGGGGTCACAGCCTCCGCAGTTTTCAAATGTCCCACAATAACCCACGGTTGTCTGCCTACCTCCGTCGCCACCCATCCGGCTTCAGTCGCAATGAAGCCTAAGGGGGTTGCCAACACTAGCGTTTGAAGGAATCTTCTTGACCGAAAGAGGTTTCGTGTTCTGAATGCCAGCCAGCCCCCCCATAACGCCAGAAACAGCATGATCATGCCGATGAACACCATGAGTTGAAAGGCCGTTCGTGTGACACCAATCGGGGGCCAGTTTTCCTTTGCAAACTCCCTAAAGCCGATGACAGAAGCATTAGGGTCAAGATGCAACATCACACTCAAGGCATAAGGGATTTCTATGATAGAGTCGAATGCTTCCTTCTCTGAATTCCAAACTCCCCCAATTCGAAACGGCGCGCCTTGTTGCGTTTCGACTTGAGCTTCAAAAACTGCCAATTTTACGGGTTGAAATTCTGCGACCCGTTTGGCCAGAAAATCCCCGCTGACTGGTTGAAGAATGGCACTCAGAGCGCCAACGGCAAACGCTATGTTCAGCGCGGCCTTATGAAATAGATTGCCTGGCTGTCGAAGAAGTAGAAAGGCATGAATGCCGGCAACGGCAAATCCCGTGGCTGCAAAAGCGGCCAGAATCATGTGGGGAGCCTGCAATAACCCGGAGGGATTGAACAGGGCAGCAAGGGGATCAATGTTTGAGGGGATGCCATTGATCATTGAAAACCCCCTGGGGGTGTTCATCCAACCATTGGCCATCACCACGACCACCCCTGACAGAATACCGCTCAACGCCACGACTCCTCCGGCCGCAAGATGGGCGCGCGGACTGATCTTTCTCCATCCGTAAAGGTAAATACCCAGGAAGATCGCTTCCGTAAAAAAAGCAAATCCTTCGATGGCAAACGCCGGCCCGATAATAGGACCAGCCCATTCCATAAACGTGGGCCAGAGTAAACCGAGCTGAAAGGACAAGACCGTTCCGGTCACAGCCCCGATTGCAAAGAAAATAGCCGTGCCCTTTGCCCAGCGCTTGGCAAGAGTCAGATACATTGCTTGACCGGTTTTGAGCCACCGCCATTCTGCCAGGATCATGAGAAGAGGCATGGCCATGCCCACAATCGCAAAGATGATATGAAACCCGAGGGACATGGCCATAAGGGATCTGGCTGCCAGTAAATCACTCACATTAACACCTGCGTTTAGGCCCAGTGAAAAATGGCTGATTCAATCGCACAGTTTGTTATAGGCATCTAACGCAGCTACCTTGTAACACTCGGCGAGAGTGGGATAATTGAATACCGTCTTCAGGAAATAGTCCAACCCGCCTCCCACGCTCAAGACGACCTGACCGATGTGGATCAATTCCGTGGCTCCGGTTCCAATGGCATGGACCCCCAGGAGTTGATGGCTATCACGATGAAACAACATTTTCAGCAGTCCGCTTTCATCTCCTAAGATCACCCCTCGCGCGATTTCTCGATACCGGGCCATTCCAACTTCATACGGGATGTGGTCTTTGGTTAAGCTTTCTTCGGTCCTCCCCACCATCGAAATTTCTGGGATGGCATAAATGCCAATGGGGAAATGAGAAGGTGACGGCTCAACGGATACTTCAAAGGCATAGCAGGCGGCCAAGCGTCCCTGTTCGGAGGAGGTGGCGGCGAGTGAAGGGTACCCGATAACATCCCCTGCCGCAAAAATGTGAGGAACCGATGTGCGGAACTGTGCATCCACTTTCAAACGCCCGCGGCCATCAGCCTCTAATCCGGCCGCTTCCAACCGGAGGGTAGCCGTAGCGCCAAGTCGTCCCACTGAAAAAAAAGCCAATTCAGAGACATAGCGCTTTCCTGATTGCAGGTGAATCATGACACGTTTGGGAGGCCCAGAAGACAACTCAAGCCGTTCAACCGTTTCAGAAAGTCGGAAGATGACATTGCGATTCCGCATTTGATGAATCAGCTCATCCACGATCTCAGAATCCAGAAATTCCAGAGGACGTTCACGCTGGTCAATAATGGTGACCTCGGTACCCAGGGCGGCAAACATAGACGCGTATTCGATCCCGATGACGCCGGCTCCGATGACCACCATGGTTCGGGGAATGTGGGGTAAACGGAGAATGTCATCACTATCAATGATGAACTCGCCGTCAGGGCAAATACCTGGCGGAGGAGCGGGAATGGTACCGACCGCAATCAGGATAAGACTGGCCTGAATAAGGATGGGATCCAGGCCTGATTGCACGGCAATGGTATGAGCATCTTTGAAAACCGCATCTCCGCGAATCAGGGTGATGTCATTGCGTGCCAATTGATTTTCAATAATTTGTGATTCAAGGGCAACTTGA
>Ga0209536_100011593_pt1 | contig 12898 bp, 15 predicted proteins | sample DeeMarSeWOR28_12_FD_187461 | JGI IMG/M metagenome (GOLD analysis project Ga0209536, IMG submission 187461) | Marine sediment microbial communities from White Oak River estuary, North Carolina - WOR-2-8_12 (SPAdes) (version 2) | ecosystem: Environmental > Aquatic > Marine > Intertidal zone >...
CCATGCAACATAAAATATATAATTGATCCAACAAGAAAAGTAGAGACAAGAACCCCAAAAGTTGCAAAAATCAGTATGGGCCATCTAAGCTCCCTTAGCTTCTGCAAATCGGTATGAAGGGCCCCGGCAAACAGTAAAAAACTGAGCATAATATCAAGAAGAACAGATCTGAAATCTATATGGGTTATGATGTAGCGTTCTGCATTTAAGAGAGTATCATCAAAATAACTAAGTGCAAAAACCCCAAGTGTAAATAAAATAGTAATCACAGTAAGCCCAATAGTATTTGGGAGCTTAATGAATCTTACATTAAGATAACCGAAAAATGCTGAAATAAAAACTAATATACTGGCAATTACAAAATAATCCATAGGCGGCTAAGATATTCATTTCCTTACTAAAATAATAGCATTTTGATTTTAAGGCATAGTTAAATGTATGCCGACTGATCAAAATCATTCCATACGGAAAATCACCATTCTAAATTTGTATTATCAAATAATGTTTAACCTAAAAATATAATATTATGTCACTAGTTAAATTTAGAAAAAGGACAAGACCTTTTGGAAACCTGATCACTTCTGATTTTTTTGACATGGAAGATTTCTTTGACAACCGATTCTGGAATCGTGGATTAATCAATGATCGTTTTTGGAACGGAAGAACCGGAGAACCTGCATTAAATATTTTGGAAAAAGATGACCATTTTGAAATTGAATTGGCAGCACCTGGATTTGCCAAAAAAGACTTTGAGGTTACCATAGACGAGGGGTACCTTAATATTTCGGCAAAAAAAGAGATGAAAAAAGAAGAAAAAGAAGAAGATTATACCAGAAGAGAGTTTAGTTACAATGCATTTGAAAGATCCTTGCTTTTACCAGAAAATGTTAAAGAAGAGGAAATTAAAGCCAAATACAATGACGGTATTTTAAGCTTTAAATTAGCAAAAAAAGAAATAGCCGTAAAACCTAAACCAAAAGTTATTGAGGTTAGTTAAATTCTCATTAGTCGTTTAAGATGTCCTCTGCTTTTGATCTTTAATTTGTCCATGTAGTATAAGATCGTAGTGGAGGACTTTCTTTTTGGTGTTATTTTATAAATGAAAGTTTAACAACCATTATAAACCTGTTTTGTTTGGCATTTTCAGGCTGGGAGTATTTTCCAGGGCTTCAATGGCTGCCTCATAGCCCAAATTAAAAACAGTATCCATATCTTTTACGGCAAATGTTCTGTGATTTATCAAATCTTTTGGAGATATCACAAGAGTACAATCCTCAAACTTAGAAAGAGAATCTTTTGCAGCCCTAATCTGGTAAGCCCTTTCCAAAACATTATAGGAGTGTTTTAGCTGATCTATTTCCACTTTAAGAAATGGATTGACATAAACGCCTATAATATCCTTACAATAGTCTTTAATCAGATCTACCGGAAAATTGTTTAAGGCCCCGCCATCTACATAATATGAATCCTCTATTTTTACCGGTGTAAAAACTCCCGGAAATGCTGCAGAAGCCAAAATAGGCCTGATAAGTTCTCCTTTCGTAAAAACTTTTAGACTACCTTCCAAAATATCTGTAGCGGTAATAAACATGGGGATTTTCAGGCTTTCAAAATTATCTTCGGGGAAGAACACGGAGAAATGGTCATATAACTTCTCCGTATCAACAAATCCGGGTTTACCCAAGGCATAATTATTAAAGCTAAAAATATTCACTTCCTTTATGAATTCCAGGATTTGCTTCCAATCTAAACCGCCGGCATATAAGGCGCCTATAACAGCACCGGCACTTGTACCCGCTATATGGGTAATCTGAAAATCAAATTCATTAAGAGCCTTTAACACCCCTATATGGGCAATACCACGGAATCCACCCCCGGACAAAACTAATCCTGCTTTCATAATACGATTATTCTTTCAAATATACTCTTTATCCCCCAGTTCCTACCGGCAGATTGGTTTCCCTTCATTTGATGAAAATTTAGCAACCTAAAAATTCTATGGAAAAAAATATAGCTCAAAAAAATACCATAGGTGTTTGTCTACGCCTATGGTATTTTAAACATCTTTATTATTGCTATTGAGGAAGTCTTTTTCTCTTTAAAACCTTTGTTAAGATAAATGGCACTGCCACCCTGGCAACAAAACCATCAAAACTCCTTATTAAATTAAAAGGATAGAAATACGTCTTAATTTCCCGGAAGCTATGCTTTGTATATTCCTTATTTATCTCCCTTTGTAATGCAAGAATTTTTAAATCCTCGTCAATTTCCCTAAATGAATTGTATTTTTTGTTCATGGTTCTTCAAAAAAGTATTCAGAAAACATTTTGAGCAGAGGTTTATTTAACTTATCCCTAAATCTGTAGCCAATAATTCCAAGAATCAAATAAATAAGTCCGATTACGGCGAATCCATAGGTTACGTTGTCCATTGCGTTGCCCAGCGCAAAAGAAGCTGCCAAGCTCAAAAACAGTAAGGCCAAAACAGCTATGGTACCTACCAGAATTACCTTTGCCAAATAGGTGACCAAAACCATGGAGATCTTAAAGCTTTTAAGCTTGGCGTATTCTATGCTATGCTCCACATAGGAACTAACATTTTCGTCTAATTCAGAAATATTTTGTCTTAATCCTTCAAAAGCCATAAGAATCTACTTCTGTAATTGTGCATTTTTCTTCCTGATCTCTTCAAGCTTACGTTCTAATTGAACAATTATTTCATCCGCTTTATAACTCATCGTAGAGATTGTATCTTCTAGTTTTTGTTCAAAAACTTCTTTTCTCTCATCAGCTACTTTAGTGAGTTCGTCTTTGGCATGAGAAATTCGTTCAGATAAATCATTCTTGGTTTCAAGTGCTTTATCTTTAATTTTTTTTCGGGTTTTAATCCCTTCATCAGGAGCATAAAGTATTCCTATACCAGCTCCTATTGCTGCCCCTGTTAATAGAGCTAACAATACATTACTACTGTTGTCTGACATGATAAATCTTTTTAGGTTAATAATGGGTTAAGTTATGGCATAGACTTTCTTTACCAAATGATCTTTATCATTTCAATGATAATTTTAGAATAAATTTTAACCAATAGAGAGATTATACAAACTGATTATTTATTCAGATCATCTTTGTTAATGCAGCCCTTAATTTTTAATGTAGTTACAATTTTTTCAGGCGTTCAATAACTTGAAAGATTGCTTTGCTATTTCTAGTTCCTCATTTGTGGGAATCACCAAAATTTTCACACTGGAAGACTTCTTCTGTATTTCGCGAAGATCAGAAGATTTTTGGTTATTCTTCTCCGAATCGATCTCAATACCCAAAGAATCCATTTCTGTGCAAACCAGTGCTCTGAGGTAAGCAGAATTTTCACCTATACCAGCTGTGAAAACAAGGGCATCCAACCCATTCATAGCTGCACTGTAGGCCCCAATATACTTCTTAATCCTATAAGCATTCATGTCCAATGCCAGCTGGCATTGCGCATCACCGTCATCGGCTTTCGCCTGAATTTCCCGTAAATCACTATACCCCGTGAGTCCAAGCATTCCACTTTTCTTATTGAGCAATTCATTTACTTCAGACAGACTATAGCCCAGTGATTCTACCAGGTAGAAAATCAAGGAATGATCTATATCGCCGCTTCTTGAACCCATGATAAGTCCATTTGAAGGGGCAAAGCCTAGACTATGATCTATACTTTTCCCATTTTGCACTGCAGTAATACTACATCCATTTCCTAAATGAATACTAATAATCTTAGTTCTTGTTTTATTCAAAAAGCCAATTGCCTTTTCTGTTACATATTTATGACTGGTTCCGTGAAATCCATAGAGCTGAATTCCATGTTTGGTATAAAATTCATTTGGTATAGCATACTTACGGGATTTTATGGGAATAGTCCGGTGAAAGGCTGTATCAAAGACCGCAACCTGTTTGGCATTTGGAAATAATTCTTCTGCAATCAATATCCCTTCAAGGTTATGGGGATTGTGTAATGGTGCTAAATGGCTCAATTCTGCAATCTTCTCTTTAACTTTCTCGGTAATCACCGTAGTATCGGAAAATGCTGTTCCACCGTGTACCACCCTGTGCCCAACAGCATCTATCTCATTTACGTGCCCTATAGCCCCAATTGCAGGATCCAAAAGCATTTCAATTACCCGTTCCAGTCCTTTTCTATGTGATGAAACCGGAAGTGTTTCATTAACTTCAAAATCCTTCTTTATATATTTCAAATTGGTATTTTCCAAACCTATACGATCCACCATACCAGCGCATAAAACACTTTCTGCAGGCATATGCATCAACTGATATTTTATAGAAGAACTACCTGTATTGATAATTAGGACATTCATTGTAATAATTAAATTATTGAGCCTGAGCCTGGATGGCAGTTATAATGACTGTATTAAAGATATCATTTACGGTACTTCCCCTGCTCAGGTCATTTACCGGTTTATTTAACCCCTGGATTATTGGTCCTATTGCCAGGGCGCCGGTTTCGCGCTGCACTGCCTTGTATGTGTTATTGCCTGTGTTAAGGTCGGGGAAAATAAAAACACTTGCCTGCCCGGCCACTTCTGAATCAGGCATTTTGGTTTTACCCACTTTTTTATCTACTGCAGCATCATATTGAATAGGGCCTTCCACCTTTAAATAGGGCGCTCTTTTCTTAACTAGCTGTGTAGCTTCACGGACTCTATCTACATCCTCTCCTGCTCCCGAAGTTCCGGAAGAATAGGAAAGCATGGCAATTTTAGGTTCTAGCTCAAAAGCTAAGCTGGTTGCCGCCGAAGTAATGGCAATTTCAGCTAGTTGTTCGGCATTCGGATTTGGGTTTATTGCACAGTCCCCATAAACAGTTACCCTGTCTTCCAGGCACATAAAAAACACGGAGGATACAATAGATACATTCGGTTTGGTTTTGATTAGTTGCAGAGCGGGCCTGATAGTATGCTGAGTAGTATGAACAGCTCCGGAAACCATGCCGTCCGCATCTCCTTTATAGACCATCATTGTACCAAAATAAGAGATGTCCGCCATAAGATCCTGTGCCATGGCTCTGTCTACATTCTTATGCTTGCGCAATTCATAAAGTGTATCCGCGTAATCTTCGAAACAGTTTGCCCTTAAAGGGTCAATTATGTTTATTTTTTCAAAATCGAGCTGTAAATCCAGTTGTTTTGCTTTTTCCCTTATTTGAACAGGGTCTCCCAAAAGAGTTAGTTTTACCGCATTGGCGTCGATTAGTTCCTTAGCTGCCCGAAGTATACGTTCATCTGTACCTTCCGGTAAAACAATATGCTTTTTGTCACTTTGTGCCCTTTTAAGGAGCTTGTACTGAAACATACGAGGGGTTATACCATTTGCCTCAAAGGTTATAAGGCGCTCAGTAAGGGCGTTTACAGGAACAAACCTTGTGAAGTCCTGAATAGATTGCTCTATTTTTTGTTTATTTTCCGCATATATTTTAGGACGAATTGCCCCAACCCTATTTGCTATAGAAAAGGTACCTCCCTGTACCGAGATGATCGGAACGACTTCTGAAAGCCCTTCTATTAATCTAATAACAGTATCTTCCGGAATAAGCCCGCCGGTAAGTACAATTCCTGAGGCGGTTGGATAGTTCGAAGACAGGTTGGCCTGGAGAGCACCCAGGATAATATCCGACCTATCTCCGGGAGTTATTACCAACCCGTATTCTTTAAAATGGACGAGATAATTTCGCAATTGCATGGCCCCCACACTAAAATTGCTCACCTGGTTGTTCAAAAAATCCTGTCCAAAAAGAACATTACCTTCCAGTTCTTTTACAATCTCTTTCATGGTTGGATTACCCAGGACAGGGTTAATGGGGATAGTACCTATCAGTACTTCTTCCGGAAGTGATTTTAAAAGGCCATTGGTTACCAGATTTACATTTTGGGGTTCTACTTTATTGGCAATCACCATTAAAACTTCTACGCCTTTATTAGTAAAGGAATCGTAAGCGAGGTAAAGGTTGTCTACTAATTCTTCCAGGGTTTTACCCACGCCGCTTGCAAGGATAACGGTTGGGATTCCAAGGTTTTTAGCCATGTACACATTAATATCCCATTCTATGATCGATCCTTCCCCTGAAAAGTCGGTACCTTCAACCAAAACAAAATCAAAACGGGATTCAATGGTCTTATACTTTTCTATGATCTTGTCTAATACCTCATCATCCTTATCTTGATTATATTTTTGTATAACCTCACTTCTTGTGCACGCATAGGCCTCATGGTATTCCATTTGTATCCCAAAGTAGGAAATCACAGTATTAATGTGATTATCCTTCTCCCCGGGGCCATAATCATCGATTATTGGCCTGAAATAGCCAACTTTGGCAGCTTTTCCCAATAATAGATGCATAAGTCCCAATGATATTATCGATTTACCGCTATTGGGCTCGGTAGTAGCTACATAAATGGCTTTGCTCATGGATACCAGGATTTACAAAGTGCAAATTTATGTTATTCTAATTACTCAATCGATAAACTACGCTTATAAAAAGGTACGGTTTTGGTGAGGACCCATTAATTGTAATATAGGAGGTTTTTTAAGCTTCTGCCCCGCAGTACTAATATTATTCAATTTCCGGCAGTACTAAAAAGGGAATCTTTGTTTTAAAAGCAACTTTCTTAATAACAGGTTCGTGCGTTAACCCTTTAAAGAAACCGTGTTGAGAGTTAATCATTGCAATCATTCCTGCATTCTTCTTTTCACATAGGTCGCTAATTTTTAATGCGATATTCGGATGATATTCAAAGTCTTCAAAATCAATGTTATCTTTTCCCAATAAATCACGGAGCAATTTCTTTAATTGCTGTTGTTCTTCGTTCAGTTCCTTTTCTTCGATGACGTGAATAATATTAATCCTGGCTTTGCGAAGTTCGGCAAGATCCAGCAATGGTTGTAATTCAACCCTTTGATACAAGTGTTTAAAATTTGTGGCAAACAAAATTTCCCCGAATGAACTAAAATCATAGGAATTGGGAACAGCAATAACCGGACAAAAATTAATATTCTTTATTACGCTAACTGTATTACTACCCATAAAGATTTCACTAATACCGGATGCCCCCTGGGTTCCCATAATAATATAGTCAGCATCCTTATCTATTACTTCGCGGCCTATTGCATTTAATAAAGAATCGGTCACCAGTTCGCCTTTAAACCGGTGACGGGGAATCTTATTAATTTTATTTAAGTGATTTACAATTTTATTGAGTTTTCGTTCAGATTCTTTAACCGTAATCTCATGTAATCTGGTTTCCCGTTCCTTGTTGATCGTGCTTATTAAACCAGAGGGGCTCACCTGGTGTGCGTGGATAATAATAAAAGAGCAGGGTGATTGTTCAAAAAGAAAAGCCGCATATTTAATTGCGTGCCAAGCATTTTTAGAAAAATCTGTCGGTAGTATTATACGCATCATTATACAAAGTATTAAAATTATTGTTGGCTCAATAACAAAATTTTACAGCTCACTCTGGTAAAACCAGCAATGGAATTTTTGAGTGAAAGCCCACTTTTTTCACCACGGCTTCCCGGGTTAATTTCTCAATAAAAGTATGTTCGTAATTTATCATAACAATAATATCCGCCATAGTCTCTTCTGCAAAATTACTTATAGAGTCAGCTACAGTAGCCTGCAATTCCACATTGTGAAAAGAATGCGCAACTTTATCCAGTCTTTTTGTCAAAACCCATTTATTGGCTAATTGTTCTTCAAGCAACGTAAATTCCTGGGCCACATAACATATTAAAATTTCTGAATCCCATATGGTTGCCAGTTCAATAAGAGGTTTCAGCTCATATTTTGTATAGGGTCTTGTGAACTCGGTGGGAAACAAAACTATACTCAGGTCTTTGAAATCATGCTCGCTTGGGACCGCAAATATTGGGCAGTTATTAACCTTTTTAATTAGTTCTACCGTATTGCTTCCCATGAAAATTTCCTTGGCCCCGGTAGCTCCTTTAGTTCCCATGACAATCATATCAATATCCTTTTCAGTGCATATTTCCTTTACAGCGCTGACTAAATCATTTGACATGGATTGTTTTTCAAATGTGTGGTTGTTATTTTTGTGATTATCTTCCAGATAGCTAATAATCTTATCAAGTTCAATTGAGGAGTTTTTCGCAAGTGAATCATAAATCACTCCCAATCTTTCTTTACTCTTATCTCCAAGAATATTGGCAAAACTGGGCTCATAGGTATTTAATAAATAAAAATGACACCTGATATGTTCATGCATTTTCAGAGCTGCGAAAATGGCATTCCATGCATTATTTGAAAAATCGGTAAGCAATAAAATATTTTTCATCTGAATCTCTTATTTGATAACCTTAGCTGTATCTCTGATAACCAGGAACGGTATTTTTATATGAAAACCTATCTGATCTACATTTTGTCGTTCAAATAGTCTTTCAAAAAATGAGTGTTTTCTATTCATCATCATCAGGAGATCAATCTCATTATTTTTTACATAATCTAAAATTGCATCGGGCATTATACTACCTTTTAATTCTGTAAAGGTTGTAGACAAACCGGCAAAACTTTGATAGAGAGCCATTTTATTTTCCTTTTGCCCCGCGGTCAGATCATACTCCTCTTTTACATGTAAAACAATAAGTTCTGCCTTGTTCATTTTGGCCATTTTAATAACCATACTCAATTCGTTTTGCTTATAATTCGCTAAATAATCTGATGGCAGTAATATCCTTTTAATTTTTTGAAAGGTATAGTTCTCCGGAATCACGAGAACCGGTGCAATAGCCTTGCGTAGAACATAGACCGTATTAGTTCCGAGAAAAATTTCTTTGGCACCTGTTGCGCCTTGTGTTCCCATCACAACCATATCAATTTCCTTTTCTACGGTTACCTCATTGATTTCATCTGTGAGAGTATTAAAGGCTGAAATAATGGTATAGGTATGTTTTGGGTTTTTATAGGTTTTCTTTACATCTTTCAATGTTTTTTCTAAACCTGCAAGCGAGATATCAACACCAGAATCAGGAATAGCACTAAACAAAGGCCCTCCCAACATATAATCCATTCTGTAAAATGAAGGAGTATACGTATGAAGGAAAAAAAAGTCACATTTTTCATTTTTAAATAACTCCATCGCGTAAGCTATAGCGTTCCCGGAATTTTTAGAAAAATCGGTTGGAAGAAGAATGTTCATAATACAGGTATTTATAACTCAAATTTACTGAGCATCCGGGATGTTAACTATGATATTAATCAGTAGTGTTTTTTAAAAAGGACTTGGAAACAGTTAACGAATGAGAATTGAAAAATTAGGTTTTAGATGACCAAGATCATTTGTATTGTTGATGTTGATCCTCAACTTTAGGGTTCACATTAAAAACTACGATCATGGCACTAAATTTTAATAAATATGCAACAGAGGGAAATACCTTTATAAAGGAATACACCAAGGAAATGAATCTTGGCAAAGACACTGAAAAGGCGGGAAGGATATTAGCTGCTATTCTCCATAGTCTGCGTGATATTATTTCTACTGAAGAATCATTGCAATTCATTGCACAATTACCAATGTTCTTAAAAGCGGTTTACGTAAACGGATGGACTCTTAAGGGTAAGAAGAAATTGAAAATAAAACAAATGGAAGAATTTATAGACCTTGTGAGAAAGCACGACGGTCCGGCTGCCATCAATGATTTTGAATACAGCGATGAAGTGGCTGAGCAGTATATAGATACAACCTTTATATATCTTAGAAAATACATTTCCCTGGGAGAAATGGAAGATATCAGAGATGGACTTCCAAAGGATCTCAAAAGCATGATTTATTCAAATATTATGTTTTAAAATATAGGAAGAAACAGGCACATGATAAGCCGGTTAAATTATTGGGTAAATGTCGTCTGTATCTTGTATTTGGAATGACTCAGGTCATTTTTGCCAGGTAAAAGCAACTTAATCTGGTGTTGTAATTAACACCTTTAAATAAAAACGAACACATATGAAAAAATTATTCACGCTTTGGGCTTTAGTCCTGTTACCTTTTATACTCTTTGCACAAGAGCTTACGGGAATTGATGAAATAGCCCCATTTAGCGAAGGCTTAGCAGCTATAAGAAAGGGAAATGAATGGGGGTTTATCAATAAAGAAGGGAAATTAGTAATAGAATTCAGGGATGACCTTGTTTGGAACAGGGCAGCTAATGCTTCAATTAATGATGTAAGCGGCATTCGTTTTCCTCAATTTAAAAATGGCCGATGCATGATTAAAAAAATCCTGGAAGAAGAGGAGATCCCAATCTATGGTTTTATAAATACTGAAGGTAAAGTAACAATAGCGCCCGAATATTTGAATCTAACAGAGTTCAACGAAGGATTTGCCGTTGGCATTCTTGTCACAAAAGACTTCAGAGGCAAAAACAATTTCCAGTTGAACATCTATGATTATAAATTTAGTGAAGTTCTTTTAGATACCGCAGGCGATATTATGCTGCTAATAAATAAGAGAGATGGAATTTCAATGTCTAAAAGACGGTATGAATTGCCTGAACTGCGCGCTAAATTTTTATCTATCAATACTTTAGCGGTAAAATCTCCAACAAATAAATGGGAAATACGAAACCTTGATTTATAACTACCATTATGGAACGATTAAAAGATAAAGTCGCCATTATTACCGGAGGAGCTGCGGGAATAGGCAAGAGTACAGCTGCATTGTTTCTTGAGGAAGGGGCAAGTGTTATGCTGGTAGACATTAACAAAGAAAAGTTGCAATCGACCTCCGAAGAACTGAATTCTTCTAATCTGGCCTATTGTGTGGCCGATGTATCTAATCCGGCCGATGTAGAACGATATACTTCTGAAACCCTGTCCAGGTTTGGAAAAATAAACCTGTTCTTTAATAATGCGGGGATCGAAGGAACCTCGAGTTCTTTGGAAAACTATCCAAACGAAATATTTGATAAGGTAATTGCCATAAATCTGAAAGGTGTTTGGTATGGATGTAAATACGTCATCCCGAAAATGGTTGATGGCGGCTCCGTGATCATAACATCATCCGTAGCCGGACTAAAAGGATTTAAGGATCTGGGCGCCTATGTAACCAGCAAACACGGCGTTATAGGGATAATGAGAGTGGCTGCATTAGAATTTGCAGACAGGAATATACGCGTAAATACGGTACATCCCGGGCCGGTAAATACACAAATGATGCGGCGTATTGAAACAGATATTTCACCTGATAATTCGGAAGAGGTAAAAAAAGGATTTGAGGCAATTGTACCATTCTCACGGTATGCCGAACCTATAGAAATTGCAAATCTCGTCCTATATCTCGCCTCGGATGAAAGCAAATATGTAAACGGCAACACTTATGTAATCGATGGAGGACTAATGGCCGGTTAAAAAACCAGCCATTCTCTGAAATAACTCAAGGAACTTATGAAAATGATTTAGTTGGAATAATATTAGACCGTGATACTAATAGTTTTTGATTTAAATCAACATGGAAAGTAATAGTATAGATAAAATTAAACAGAAAGGATACGCGCTTTCGATAATAGCATATCCCCTAATGCTTTTTATTGGTTTCGTCACCCATCCCAACATCCTTGCCATGGAGCCTTTATTTACAGTAGAGCAACTTGTAGGGCGATTCCACAATAATTCCATGTATCATATTGGCCATCTAATTGTAACCTTTGCTGTACCTGTAATCATTACATATTTTGTTGGCACTATGAATTTACTAAAAGGCAAAGGCGAGAAATATGGATTTTGGGGAGGAATAATTGGAGTATTTGGTGCTTTTATTTTGGCTGTGGATAAAGGTGCTCTTTGCTTAGTACTTTCTGCATTTGATACACTTTCGGAAGAAGATTTTATCCAATTGACACCCTACCTTCGGGTAATTGTAGATAAAGAAGGCTTATTATTTATTGTATGGCTAATTTTTGCCTTAATGGCAGGCGGAATTCTGCAGGCGATAGGATTAATGAAGGAAAAGGTTATTGCTAAATGGCAAGGCGTATTTATAATAATTGGTTTGTTACTTTTAATAAACCCGGATATTGAGTTGATTAGCTCTATAGGTTCTGCACTAATGTGTATTGCTTATATCCCCTGGGGATTAAAAGAACTTAATTTAAAACTATAGGAAAAATGAAAAAAATTAAAAAACATGAGGCCAAAGAGATTGGACTATCACTTGGCATCAACTGGGAAGAGGTAAGTCTGGACGAATTTACCGATGGAATCAATGTAGAATTTGAACATGGAACACGGTTTCCGGAAACCAATGTTACCGATGATGACAAATACCTTACAGGTAAAATTGCATGGGCACATTTAAAAGAATTTCCGGATTACTATACAAGGTTAGATAAAATGGAAAAAGAAGCCGAAAACTTTTGGAATATGCCCAAAGTACATTGAAAACAAATAATATCTGAATATGGCAAGAATTATGGACGTCTATCTGAGGGTGACCTTGAAGAAAACTTGCAACTTTTAATTAAAAGGATGAGGATATTCACCTCATCCCAAGAGTTTATCTGCCGAATCCTGAAAGTATTAAAAACTGGAAAATCAGATGTGGAAAAAAGTTTGATCATTAATTTGAGTAACATAGAATTGTGAGAATGAAAATATTATTTTACGGTAAAACAAGCCTAATTGTTTTAATGATTACCTTGCTTTTTGGGTGCACCCAAAAAGTACAGAAATCCAATGAAAATGTTTCTGCCTTCGAATATGATGAACAGGTATTAACGACAGTTAAACCATGGACATCACAAGATTTCAAGGATGGTCCTGATAACTTTCAATTTGCAATTATCGGCGACCGCACCGGAGGTGCAAATCCTGAAGGCACATTTAAGCTTGCCAT
>Ga0209536_100011596_pt1 | contig 12896 bp, 8 predicted proteins | sample DeeMarSeWOR28_12_FD_187461 | JGI IMG/M metagenome (GOLD analysis project Ga0209536, IMG submission 187461) | Marine sediment microbial communities from White Oak River estuary, North Carolina - WOR-2-8_12 (SPAdes) (version 2) | ecosystem: Environmental > Aquatic > Marine > Intertidal zone >...
GCGGGCTGTATCGACGAAAGATATCAGTATCACGGACCTGACCGCCACAAACAATGGTCAGTATGGCGCGCTAGCGAACAACAGCACCGGAACCGGGACCGTCACGCTGGCCGGGACAAATGTTTTCACGGGCAACACCCTGGACGGCTTGCGCGTCATCTCTGCCGGTTCTATCTCCAACACTGGTGATCTGACCGCCGGGAACAACGGCCAGTATGGGGTCTTCCTCAGGAACACTGCAGGCACAACCCCCATCTCCCTGGGAGGCACGATCGTAGTGAAGGAGAACACCTGGCATGGATTGTACGCCGCCTCGAACGCGGACATCCTCATATCCGCCGATCTGAGCGCAACCGATAACCTTCGACATGGTGTTTTCCTGAACAACTCAACCGGCACCGGAAAGATCGCTTTCACAGGTACCAGCCTCTTCAGCAGGAATAAGTGGAACGGATTACGCATTGTCTCAGCCGGGTCCATCACCAGCACAAATAGCCTGACCGCCAAAGACAACAGCTTTGGCGTCTACCTGGACAACACAGCCGGGACAGGCTATGTGAAACTGGAAGGCACCAACACCTTCAGCGACAACCGCCGTGACGGCCTCTACATCAAGTCCAATGGCAATATCACCATCAAGAACGCCACTGCCAGCACCAACAAACAGAATGGCTTCAACGTTGAGACCTTGGGCGGTACCACTGCCCTGTGGTGTGGCTATGGCACCAACAATGGGATGTATGGTGTCAACGTAACCCAGAACAAGGGCATCATCCTGTTCGGTATGGAACTCAGCGGGAACACCCTTGGGGATGTCAATGTAGATGGCGGCAACACGCTGTATGGCAGTTGCGAAGGCAGACTGAATAAAGGCCCAAATTGCGATGAAGAAACGCTCAGCGCGCAGAAACCTGATATTAACGTTGTCTCCGTGACGGGCGCACAGGAGCGGATTGGACTGGATTGCCAGCGCTACGCGGGCACGAAGCTGATCCTGCCCAACGGCGACTTCGTTTTCATCCCCTGCCCGATCGGGGAAGTTGCCAGCCTGGCAGCTTTGTCGGGTCAATCCGGCAGTGTTCCTGCATTACCGGCTGGCAGCACCTTTGCGTCCGGTCTCAGCCTGGAGATCACCCCGTCCGTTGATGGGTTTGTCACCATATCCTTCCTGATTCCTGAAGATAGGCTGGATGCTGACCTGGCCATCCTGTTCTGGAACGGAAGCGAGTGGGTTGAAGTGAATGGAGCCAAACGCAAAGGCGATCGCTTTGAGGCGAAGGTGGAGCGCACAGGGATCTATGTTCTGGTAAGCAGATAAGCTGTCCTTAGAAATATCAATACCCAAAGAGACCATCGTGTGTGATGGTCTCTTTTCTTTTTGGAAGTTGACACGTAAGGTGCCAGATATCTTAATTCATATTCATTACTTTTTAATATATGGATTTAGTTGTATTAGTAGGGGCTGTGGAAACTGTGGAGAATACTCATCAATCAAAGGTTCTCCCCCATATCTGGCTTTTCTGCAAACCATCAGGATATATCTTCTGGGTGAATCAAAAAAGTTTTAATAGTGTGTTTGTGTATAACTCAGTAATAACAATACCTGACAAGAAATCTTTTCTCATCCTATTCTATATTTTGGGGATTGCTCTCGAAACCTTCCATATATGGGATGCAAGCTTTTGAAACTATCCCCACACGGTTGAATAAAAATTGATATTATTTCCACAGAATAAGCGACTTTTCCACAAATTTCAACAACTTATCCACAAGAAACTGTACCAAAATCAATCTTCAACGCCTTCAACCTTTCGATCTTCATCCTCAACCAGATAGGCTACTGCGCGGCTTTTTTGACCGTCCATCACCAGATCGATGTGGTGATTAGGACGGAAATCTTCAACGGCCAGCAGACGCAGGGTGCGGGTGAGGCGTTGTTCGACTGGGATGAAGTCCAGCACACGGTTGGGGGTGTTGTAGAAAAAGTCATGATTAAAAAGAATATCTTTATCGTCCAGAAAAACAGCCAGCGGATAAATCTGGGCTTCCATCAAATCCTGGAAGAAGTGTGTGCCAAAAGATGGCTCGGGCGAAGTACCAACCGATTCACCGGAAAGCTCGACTAATGAGCGCGCGTTATAGATGTCTCCATAAGCCACATGCACACCCAGATCAGGCGTGGAGGTGCCCCACCGTCCGGGACCAACGGCAATGAATATCTCTTGTCTGAGCGCGGCGTTGAGCTGTCCAATAGCGCGTATCAGCTTGGTGCGCTCAGCCTGTGTTGAGATGCTGAAGTATCCTTCGGGGGAGACGAACAACACATAACGAATCCCTTCGACCAGGCCTTGAGGCACCATACGCTGTGTTGAGAAAATGATGTCTTTCTCCAGCAACTCGCGCGGCAATTTCACCGACCTGCTTTCCTGAATGTGGCTTTGTGGACGGCATTGTAGCAAGGCGATTCTCACATCCGGCTTTTGCGATTGAGGCTCTAAAACTTCCAGGGTGAATTCAGTATCAACAGGGGCTTCGTAGTGAGTTTCCAATAGTTCCAGTGCATCGCGCATACGTGATGGGAAAGACGTGCGCGATAGCAAGCCTTCATAAGTGATCACCAAATCTTCAGGTTCGACCATCGTGCTGCGCATGTTCCCCAGGTACCCATCCTGTTCTACCTGCACAATATAACGCAGCGGGGGATAGCGCGTGTTGAGCACTTCAATTGCCGGGACGGTACGGAATTCATTGGCTTCGAGATCGATGACATCCAGGTTTTGTTGCGAATATCTACGGATGGATTTCAAATCGGACGCTGGATGCAACTTGGGATGACTGAGCGCAACCAGACGAGGATAATCATCTGCCACCTGCTCTACAGCCCGTGTGCCCAGCCCCCACACTAATCTCAGAAAACCGTCCTCCTGGCGGATTTGTGGCGACCAACGGTATAGGTTGGCACTGAAAGCCACTCCTGCGCCATGAGGAAGATAATACCGGCCAAATTGTTCGCCTTCCACATATTGGATCAGGATGGCAATACGCTCATCGTAATCTGCTAGGCCACTCTGATGACGATATAAAAGCGCATCCGGATTGACACTGCTGGCATAGACTTGGGTGATTGCATTTGTCAGGAAAACGAGATTTTCCTCCAACGTGCCCTGGTTGGGGCAGAAAATACTGTCGTATTTCCCGGCAAATGATGTGCCAAAATTATCTTCTAGCAAACTGGAAGAGCGAACGATCAAAGGTGTCTTCCCGGCAGTTTTGACCAGTTCCTTCAAGCGTTTAAGTATCTCTGGTGGAAATTTTCCCTTTGAAAACTCCGCGCAGACAATGGGATAATCTGCGCGTATCTGTTCCTCGGATTTATATTTTTGGTCATTCCAGTGCATCAGCCCATTAAGGGACATGAAATTATAGAAAACATCCGATCCAAGGAAAAACGACTCCGGGATTTTGAAACTATCGCGCAGTTCTGGAGGAGCAGTCTCTTTCAATATTCGCTGAGCTAGCAGCATCCCGGCTGCCTTTCCGCCTATCTTACCGCCGCCGATCTTCCGGTTGCGGATTTCTACCAGGTCAGCCACCATGAACCATGTACGGGCAATCTTGATGTATTTCAATTGGTCACTCACCATGGTGCGGATGAGTACCACCTTGATCTCCTGTAAACGAGGTCTGTACTTTGCTCGTTCTTCCTCAGGCATGTGCGCGATCAACTCAGCCTGCTCGAAAAGCATATCCTGTGGAGCGAGTTCTGGGTTGAACCAGACGAAATCTAACTCTACTTTCCCACGCTCTGTCAAGGTTTCTCGGATGATACGCTCAAAGTCGGAAAAAGGCAGGTTATAAGCAAAGTAAAAATCGGTCAAGGAATTGCGGATGCGTGACAGGCGCTTTTCCCACACATCTGAACTCTCCTCACCGAATGGATTTTGTAAACCCTCACGCCCCTGTGATTCAATCGCTTTTTGCCGCGCTTCGGTCTCGAAATCATCCTGTGAAATGATCCCCCGTGTAAATAGTTCATGTCGCATGCGTGAGCGGATGCGATGTCCAAGGATGGGATATTGACTCAACGTCAGATAGATGTTGAGAACATTATCAGAAGAAGGTAGGGGGAGAGTCATAATGGTATTTTAACAAAAAAGGACGAGGCATACCCTTTCGGGCACATGCGCCTCGCCCAACTACTAACAATATTATTACCCTAAATGCATTGGCATGATCACATGCAGGAAATCGTCTTCGCCTACCGGGCGGACGACACCGGGCGCATTTGCTGCGGATGTTTCGAGAGCTACATTGGGAGTCCTGATGACCTCCAGTGCTTCGCGCAGATACTTGACATTGAACGCGATCAGCACGCCGCTTCCATCCACCGTGGCTTCAACGATAGTCTCGTTCTTGCCAGTCTCCTCGGACGTGGCTGAAATCTCGACCTCGCTTGGCTCCATCTCACCCTGAGCCGGTTTGATCTCCAGCCGCGCCACGTTGGTGCCCTCTCGGGCAAAGATCTCCGCTTGTTTGCAGGCCTTAAGTAACGAAGCAGTCGAAACCAGGGTACGCGATTTGTATCCACGCGGGATGATCTGTTGATAATCGGGGAAGGTGCCATCAATCAACTGCGAGACCAGTTCAACATCCTTCACACGGAAGATAACCTGTCCGCGTCCTTTGGGCACTGCCATTGAGATGGTTTCATCTCCATCTGTGGCAATGCGGGCTAACTCACTCAAAGCCCTGGCGGGGACGATAATGTTCAGAGATTCAGGTGCAGCTGCAGATAGTATCGCATTGCGCACCGATAGTCGGAAGCCGTCTGCTGCCGCCATCGTGATTCTGTCGCCTTCCACGATGATCAGCACACCCATCAGCACTGGACGGGCTTCATCTGTTGAAGCTGCAAAGGCAACCTGGTGGATGATTTCCTTGAAATCTACCACGTTTAGCTGCACCGCACCATCCAGTTCGGGGACGGGCATCGGTGGGAATTCCTGGGAGTCTATTCCTTTGATGTCATTGGTCGAGGTGCCGCTGCGCACGTTCAGGGTCTGGGTAGAAGCGTCCAATGTCAGCGCAACCTGCTCACCGGGCAGCGTGTTCACCAGGTCCACAAAGGTGCGCGCTGGCACGGTAGTCGAGCCTTCTTCCTCGATCCGGGCTGCGATCCAGCACGTTATCCCCATTTCAAGGTTGGTGGCGGATAAACGCAATCGTCCCTCATCGGTGGCGATCATCACATTAGAAAGCACAGGCAGGGAGCTACGCGGTGATACAGCGCGTGAAACAATCCCCAGCCCACGGGCAAGATTTTCTTGAAGGATGGTTACTTTCATGGGCGTTCATCTCCTGCATCAAAGCTAGGAAAAGTATATCACAGCATCAACCGACGAAGAACGAAATTCCAAGCACCAAAAGGAAGAACAGGATCTGCAAACCGAGCACGATCACGGCAGCGATCTGCACCACTCTCCACACAGGGGACGATACAGCCAGCCGGATTTCCTCCCCTTCGGCCACCTGCCGCGCAGACTGGGCTGCCTGCTCGGGAGTGAGCGCGGTCATCACCCAGCCGGAAACTGCTTCCGCTACAACGAGTTTTTGCCCTTCGAAGTCTTTCAACCATTTCCGCAAGTTGCTAGGCGGATTGATCACCAATGAAGCCGGGATGATGACAGCTTTTGCTTCTTCCACCTTTACACTTTCTTCTACCGATTTGACCACCACCGGTACATCTGGCGCATGTTTGGACATGGCCGTTGTAATCAATTTGAGAAGAGTTTCATTTCCGGAATCGATCACCAGCACCCGGAATTCTCTTTGCCGGGCTTCCAGAGTCTGCCCGGCCAACTTCCCATCGCGGCGCAAGCAACTCAGGTGATAAACCAGTAAAACAATGAACAGAACCAGCAACTGGAGCAAATTGAACAGGCGCGAGATAAAATCCGAATCGACCTCCTGAGTCAACAATGTGTTGATGACCAGATAAACCAGCCCAACGGCTGTTGCCATCCCGCCGATCACACCTGCAAAAAGTGCCAGATACAAGTACACCCTGCGGATGTTCGAGCGACGGGCGTGATCTCCTGAGTCACCCTCGGCCAGAGCTTCGGCCTGCATCGGACGCCAGGTGGTCAGCCAGAGCGGCAGGCCCACGATCAGCGTTGCAAGCGCGCCCGTCAAACGCGGACGCAGTGTGCTGCCCCATAATGCATCGGATGCACTAAAGTCAATGATGAATGAGAATACCAATGTCACACCGATGAATGCAGCTCCAAGCCCCAAAGCTGACAGGATATAGGAGTACAGTCGTTGTTTGCCAGCCCGGCGAAGGGCATCCTGGTCCGATCCGATCTGGCGTTTCAGCCAGCCACCATAATAAGCCCAGACCGCAGCCAGCGGGACACCAATCGAGATCGGCCCGCCAATATCGCGGATGAACTCGTAGTTCTCCATCGCTTCGCCAAAGGCCCAGCGCAGGACGATTTCCAGCAGGGTGCCACCTGCCGATAAAACGGTGATGACCCCACCTAGCGAGAGAACGTAGAGAATGCCCAGGCGCAGATTCGAGTCCCTTTCAGCGGAGGCAGACAGAGCGTCCTGACAGATGCGCCAGACATACACCCAGAGCGGAGTCCCGACCAGTAAGAGAGTCAGTCCGTTGGCGAACATCTCTCGCCCCACTTCCCCCAACAAAGATTCTGGCACGGGCAGATAGAAGACGTATCGCAGAATTTGCTGCGCGCCGAAGACCACCATCAGCAGGCTGTAGAGCAGCCACAGATAGCGATACAGGCGGCGCACATCAGCGAAATTTTCGGTGTCGGCCAGCGCCTTCCAGACATCGCGCAACACGTTCCAGAAATAGAGTGCCACGAGGGCGTTGATGAAGATGGCGATCAGGTTATCCTGCCAGGTTTGGAAACCGCCCAGGAAAGCGCGCTCATAGCTGATGTTGGAGATACCCAAGATCGAGCGGTCGATCAATGCTAGCAAATTCTGCACAACCGGGATAAGCGTTCCTAGTAACACTCCGTAGAAGAAAATTGCCCGCAGGCTGGCAGAACGTTCTTCTTCATCTTTGGCGGCTGTGCGTTGTATCCATAGCCAATGAAACAGGAAGATTGGCAATCCGACAAGGACAAGCGCAAGCGCCTGCGCCAGTACATCGGCGGTGTCAACCAGTTTGGTCGAGAAGATGCTGCGCAGCAGACCGATCAAGCCCCATAAGACAACCTCTACACTGATAAGTGCAACGAGATAAAAATATAAGCGGCGGATGGTACGCATAAAAATCTCCTGTCTTAGACCCTAAAGGTTTTCGCGAAGCATCCCGTAGGGAGAAAACCTTTAGGGTCTACAAAGACGAGTAATTATCCTTACTTCACAGGGATCGGTATGGGCGTAGGCTCATACCAGGAATAATCCCAGAAATTGTAGGGCATTTGCAGTATCTTCCACTCCCCTCCCTGAAGTTCCAAACGCGCTGTTTCGGTCCCGCGATAACCGCTTGAGAACGGGTCGGACGGGCTGTAGATGAGATGCAGAACTACGAAGGCCCGGTCTCCATCAATCTTGGCTTCGCCGATTTCCAGGCCGACATTGCTCGGGTCAATATACTGATTGAAAAAGGACTCGCGAAAATCGTTATAGGTTGGCTTATTTTCATCGTCGGCCAGGTAACTGTACGCCTTCTCATGATCTCCCCGGTAGAGTGCCAGCGCGTAATTATGGACAACGCCTTCCGGGGTGTTATCCACGCGGTATTCTTGCGTGTCCTGACGGGTGAAGAACAATCCCACCGCGATCAGCACAAGTATGCCAATACCGACCAGAATGCCAAGCAGGAAACGGTCTTGTTTCATAAGATTATCCTTTTTATGAATCTATGTGAGCTTAGAAATCCGAATTCGTTTTGCTGCCTTTCTACCTTTATAACCCCGGATACTCCTCTTTCGTTCCCCGGGACGGTAGGCGATCACAAAAAAAGGACCAAAGGCTGGCAGTAGCAATGCAAATCCCCCCCAGAACGCATACGCCCAACAAGACATCTTCCGTCGCCGCAAATACGAAACAGACAACAGAAACATCGCCACGAAGAAAATCACCAGAAGCGCACGCAGGGTATCAGCGTTCATTACTAGAACTATTGTACAGTCTTTTGAAGAGAGATGCAAGCAAATTAGAAAACATATCTTTTAAGATGAATTTATTCAATCTACTCTCTTGGTATACTTACCCCGCAATCCACACACAGGAGAAAAACATGTCCATACCCGCTCCACGTTGGGATTTGACCAACGTCTATCCCTCGCTCGAATCCGCAAAATTCAAAGAAGCGTTCAGCAGCCTGAAAACCAAGGTCGCTGACCTGGACGATTACTTCGAAGAAGTCGTCAGCAAGACCGACGAAAAGACACCACCTGACCAGCTTGGCCCGATCGTTGGCGAGGTGGTCGATCGCTTCAATGACACTTACAACCTGTCATCCACTATCGAGCCTTACATCTATTCCTTTGTCAGCACCGATTCGCACAATAAAACCGCCACGCGGACCCTGTCGGAATACGAACAGGCCAGCCTACCCCTTCAAAACCTCAACGTGCAGTTAAAGACCTGGCTTGGAAAAGTCGCTTCAATTTTGGATAACTCACTGGAGCACAGCGCCTCGGCCAAAGCGCATGGTTTCATGCTCAAGGAAGCCGCCGACCAGAGCAAATTCCTGATGAGCGAAACGGAAGAAGCCTTAGCCGCAGAACTCAGCCTGAGCGGCGGCAACGCCTGGGGCAAATTGCAGGGGACAGTCACCTCGCAACTTTCCGTCGACTTTGAGCTGGGTGGCGAATCCCAAAAACTTCCTATGCCCGCGCTGATCAACCTTCGAAATCACCCGGATGAAGAAACTCGTCACCGCGCGTATGATGCCGAGAACCAGGCCTGGGATTCTGTCCGTGAAACGTTGGCAGCCTGTCTCAACGGCGTGAAGGGTGAAACGGTCACGCTGAACAAGCGTCGAGGGCGGAAAGATGCGCTTGAGTCCGCTATCGAGTTGGCACGTATCGACCGTCCCACCCTGGAAGCCATGCTGGATGCAATGAAAGACTCCTTCCCTATGTTCCGCAGATATTTCAAGCACAAGGCCAAGTTACTCGGAAAAGAAAAGCTGGCCTGGTGGGACATCTACGCACCTGTGGGAAAAACCGGAAAGACCTTATCCTTCGAGGAGGCACGGGATTTCATCCTGGCCAGTTTCGAGAAATTCTCGCCCGAATTGAAAACCTTCTCCAAGCGTGCTTTTGACAATAACTGGATCGACGCGGAGATGCGTGACGGAAAGCGCGGCGGCGCATTCTGCATGGAAGTGCAGGGCGTGAAAGAAAGCCGCATCCTGGCTAACTTCGACGGTTCACAGGATCAGATCTCGACCATCGCACACGAACTCGGTCACGCCTTCCATAACGAATGCGCCTATCAATTCGAGAAGACTCCCTTACAGCAACTCACTCCCATGACGCTGGCCGAAACCGCTTCCATCTTCTGCGAGACGATTGCCACCGAGGCTGTATTAGCCCAGGTCACCGACCCGATGGGGGAACTGGCTGTTCTGGAAGGGCAGCTCAACGGCGCATCGCAGGTCATTGTGGATATCTACTCTCGCTTCTTGTTCGAGAAGGAAGTCTTTGAGCGCCGCGAAGAAGCCGAACTCTCTGCTGACGATTTCAACGAGATCATGGAACGCGCCCAGAAGGCCACCTATGGCGAAGGTCTGGACGAACGCTATCTGCAAAAATACATGTGGACCTGGAAACCACACTACTACAGAACCGAGATTTCCTTCTATAACTTCCCCTACGCCTTTGGCCTGTTATTCGGCACCGGACTCTACGCTATCTACCAGCAGCGGGGCGGTGATTTTGTAGGCGATTACAAAGCCCTGCTGGCCTCCACAGGTGAAGCCATGGCTGCTGATCTGGCCGACAGTTTCGGCATCAATATCCGCACCCGCAAGTTCTGGGATGATAGCATTGCGATTATCGGTAAGCGTGTGGATCGGTATTGCGAACTATAGAGTTAGAGGTATCAGCTTATGAACAAACAAAACACTAAGAGAGCGTTTCTCGCACTGGTGGCCGGAGTTTTCTTATTAACCGCAATCCTTGCCGCTTGCGCACCGGCATCTCCACAGGCTGAACCGGCCAACCCAGTCGTAGAAGCGCCGGGTGAAGTTCAACGCATCACCCCTGAAGAAAGCAAGACAGCCTTCGATAGTGGGGAAGCAATCTTCCTGGATGTTCGCAGCGAAAGCTCGTATGCAGCCAGCCACATTCCAGACGCGTTGTCTATCCCGCTGGCTGAACTCGAAGCACGCATCGATGAGATTGATCCAAATCAATGGGTCATCACCTACTGTACCTGACCGGCTGAAGAGTCAAGCGCCCGTGCGGCGGAATTCCTTCTTGAAAACGGCTTCAAACGTGCCAACCCGATCCTGGGCGGCCTGAACGCATGGAAGGCTGCTGGCTATCCCGTTGAGGGCGGTCAGTAAACGAAAGAAGCAGATGACCGATTCTGTCAAAATCACTTCCTGGCCCGATGAAGAGCCCCCCTCCCGTGATGAGCTTTGGCGCCTGATGGTGGACGAAGGCTTGTCACCCTATGCCTGGTCGAACGGCCCGCATGATGTCTATGCCGCGCACACGCATAGCTATGACAAGGTCATCTATGTAGTCAGCGGATCGATCACCTTTGGCCTGCCGGAACTGCAACGCAACGTGACCCTCTTCCCTGGTGATCGACTTGATCTGCCCAAAGGTACCGCCCACGATGCCAAGGTCGGGCGTGAGGGGGTCACCTGTTTGGAAGGCCATCAATGAATGTGAACTCCCCGTTCAGGGGAGTTTTTGTTTTGGTGGAAATGATTGGAAAGTTGGAACCGTCTAAATAAAAGTAACCATTGAGACTGAACTTTAGAATCGAGGTGCGAGATGAAATCCCAGAACAACTCCGGTCATTTGAAAACTGTGATTTTTACACTCCTGGCGATGGTGGCTTTTGCAGCCAATTCGCTGTTGAACCGTCTGGCGCTCGGGAACGGGACCATCGACGCGACCAGTTACACAGCAGTGCGCCTGGTGTCCGGGGCGATCATGCTTGGAATTATTGGGATGGCAACCAGGGAAAAAGGCTGGTTAGGGCAGCGCGGCACCTGGCTTTCAGCCGGCTTCTTGTTCCTGTATGCAATTGCCTTTTCGTTCGCTTATCTCAGTTTGAGCACTGGCACTGGCGCGTTGATCCTGTTTGGAAGCGTGCAATTGACAATGATTATCGCGGCACTGTATGCCGGGGAGCGTCCGCGCTTTCTGGAATGGCTTGGATTGTTCCTGGCACTCGGCGGACTGGTCTATCTGGTGTTCCCCGGCCTGAAAGCGCCCTCCCCGCTCGGGTCCGCGCTGATGGCTGTTGCCGGTGTTTCCTGGGGATTCTACACCCTGCGCGGACGTGGCAGCGGCGACCCGCTGGGGGATACGGCCAGCAATTTCATCCGCGCGGTTCCATTCATTTTGGTTGTCAGCCTGTTCAGTTTGAAAAACGTTCAAATCTCAGTCGATGGTCTGTTATTGGCGAGCATATCGGGCGCAATCACTTCTGGGTTAGGATACGTGATCTGGTACGCCGCCCTGCGTGGACTGACCACCACACGCGCCGCAACGGTACAACTATCTGTGCCGATACTGGCAGCCTGGAGCGGGATTATCTTTTTGTCGGAAGAAGTATCCGTCCGCTTGCTGGTAGCTGGCGTGCTGATCCTAGGCGGGATTGGGTTGGCGGTTATGGGCAGGGGACAGAAAAAGGGTCAGTAGCGGAGGCGGATTAGAGATTGGTAAGATGCGTTAAATACATAGGGGCTGGTCTTCGCAAAGCATCCCCGAAGGGGGCAGACCAGCCCCTACAATCTATAACGAATTAATCTAGAACCAGCCGCGCAGTTCCATCGCTTTGCTTACGCGATCGATGGCAACCATGTAGGCCGCATCACGCATGTAGACATTTTCTTTCTTGCTCATTTCAAGCACACCATGAAAGGCTGCGGTCATCTTCTGATCGAGCTTTTCAAGCACTTCTTCCTTTGGCCAGTAAAAGTTCATATCGTTCTGAACCTGTTCGAAGTAGGAAGTGGTCACACCACCCGCATTGCACAGGAAGTCGGGGATGTTGAAGATGCCGTTGGCCTTGAAGAATTCGTCCGCTTCAGGGGTGCAGGGACCATTGGCGCCTTCAGCCACGATCTTGACGCGCTTTGACATCAGCTTGACAGTCTCTTCATTAACATGACCTTCGATGGCCGCCGGGATGAGCACGTCGGCTTCCTTGGTGATCCAGGCTTCGCCATCTTCAACGATATAGCCGGCATCTTTAGCTGCGGCCTTGTCGATGGTGCCATACTGGTCGGTGATACTGAGCAGGAAGTGCGGATCGCAACCGTCCTTGTGGCTGTAGGTATAAGCGGTCTTATCATGGCGGTCCCAGCAGGAGACACAGGCAACTTTGCCGCCCAGCATCTCGACGAAGCCGATAGCCGCGTATTGCGAAACGTTGCCAAAGCCTTCAAGCGCAGCAACAGATTTCGTAGAATCCATGCCCAGATGCTTCAGGGCTTCACGCACGGTGTAGATGACGCCGTAGCCAGTGGCTTCGGTGCGGCCCTCGGAGCCGCCGCCGCCCAAAGGCTTGCCGGTGAACACGCCGGGGGTGTATTCGCCCACCAGCTTGGAATACTCGTCCATCATCCAGCCCATCATCTGCGGGGTAGTACCAACATCGGGAGCAGGAACATCCTGACGCGGGCCGATATTACGCCACATTACATCAACCCAACCGCGGCACAG
>Ga0209536_100011597_pt1 | contig 12896 bp, 12 predicted proteins | sample DeeMarSeWOR28_12_FD_187461 | JGI IMG/M metagenome (GOLD analysis project Ga0209536, IMG submission 187461) | Marine sediment microbial communities from White Oak River estuary, North Carolina - WOR-2-8_12 (SPAdes) (version 2) | ecosystem: Environmental > Aquatic > Marine > Intertidal zone >...
AAGACCTGTACAAATCTGCCCCCATCTTGAGCTCAAGGGCCGCCAATGGGCAAGCCTCTACACAGGCCGGATCCCCATCACACATGTCACACTTTATCACCTGACTTGCCAGGGGATTGTAAGTAATACCCGCATAAGCACAGGCCATGGTGCAAAGCTGACAACCCACACACCGATCCTCATCCCACTCCACAATCCCTGTGTCCACATTCTTGCTCAGTGCCCTTGCAGGGCAGTTAGAGACACAGTGTGGATCTCCACACTGACGGCAAAGGGCTAGGGCAAAGGTTTCCTTTTCAGGAGCGGGCGCTATCTTAATTCGTGAGTGTAAAGCGTCGCGAGTGCCGGACTTCACTTCCGCACATGCCTCGACGCATTTGCCGCACCCGTCGCATTTATCTTCTCTCACCGCTATTGTGCGATATGCATTCCCCAAAATACTTTCCCCTTTTCTGGCTTCTTTAAAAAGATATTCTATCTCCACAACCTTGACATCAAGATTCGACCGGTATCCACGGGAGAAGCGACAAACTGGGTCTTCACCTCTTCCAGGTCCACCTTCCTCCCGATGAGTTGCAACATGATACCTGGGTCCACATTGGCATTAATCCCTGAAGCGCCAACCAGTCGACCCCTTTTGAAGATGAGCTTCTGGTATTTCAGGCTTTCGGGAAGGGATACCTGTTCCACTTTATATCCCTCATCCGTCTCAGGCACTTGGCTCATCCCCACGGAAAAAGCATTATGACCCATGAAGCGGTAGGTATTCATGGGCAAACCCCCTGGGAAAGGCCTAACTGCAGGATCCCCCGCCATATCCCTACCCGCAGTGCGCCCCTGCTCCACCGCATTGGGAAGGATGGCATTGATACGTTTTCCGTCGCCAAAGAAGCTCTGCGCCTGCGCCACATCCCCTGCCGCCCAAATGCCCTCTGCATTTGTCCGCATCATTTCGTCCACCAGAATCCCCTCATCCACCTCTATCCCTGACTCAGCGAGATAGTCTATATTGCACTTCACCCCCGTTGCCACCAAAAGAAGATCTGCGGAAATCTCTTCACCCGATTCAAGGGAGACAACGCAACCACCGTCCGATCCACCCGCATGGGTCACTGCGCTTCCTGTGAGTATCTTGATACCGTTATCCGAAAATACGCGTTGCACCAGGCCGGCCGCCTGTTCATCGAAATATCCGGGGAGTATGTGGGGCATGGCCTCCACAACCGTCACCTTCCTGCCTCGCTTGGCAAGATTTTCCGCAGCATGCATACCAATGAGCCCTGCTCCCAGCACGATGGCCGACTTCGCCTTTTGCGCGGCACGGTGTAACCCAATCGCATCATCCAAGGTCCGAAGCACATGATACGGTGCATCTTCCAGCCCTGAGATGGGCGGAAGCATTGGTCTCGCCCCGGTGGCAAGAAGCAGTTTCTCGTACTGGATGCCCTCTCCTGTCTGAAGTTTCACGCTCCTTGTCTGTGGCTCAACACGAACCACCTTCGCATCCCGCTTGAACTCAGCCCCATATCGGTTCACCGCCTCTTCATCTCTGAGAAACGCCTCCTTGGCATCCACCAAACCGGAAACCACGTAGGGAAGAATGGTGGGCGAATAGGGCAGATGTTTCTCCTGCGTCAACAGGGTAGTGCTTCCCTCCTCATCCTGCATTCGGATGGCCTCAAGGGCTGACAGACCCGCGTGACTGCTTCCCACAATGAGGTATTTCGTCTGGGACATCTTTGCTCCCTTGCTTTTTAGTCGTTTTCATTGAGCCAAATGGGCTCCGAGAATTCCTCACCCCGAAGTGCCCTGGCCGTGGTTTCTATGGCGCGGTTGAAATGCTCTATCGTAATATCCGCTCCGGCCAGACCGCCTATAAAGCTTACAGCCGGTATCCGCTCATCCAATAAGTAGAGCGTTGAGAGGAGTTCCTGGTACATGGGGCCGCAATTCCATCCAAAACTGACGGCCCGATCCACAACCCCAACCGCTTTGACCTTGGAGAGGGCCTGGCGCAGAGCCTGCACGGGGAAAGGCCGCACTGTTTTGATCCTAATCAGGCCCACTTTTTCCCCTGACTCCCGGGCCAAGTCCACCGCATCCTTGCCCGCTCCACTCATGCTGCCAATGGTGACAATGGCATATTTGGCGTCCTCCAGCCGGTATTCCTCAACCAAGGGGGCATAATGACGCCCAAACCGTCTTCCCCACTCCTCATGAACCTCCTGGATCACTGTGAGAGCGTTCTGCATCGCCTTGCAGCTGCCTTTTCTATAGCGCACAAAGAGGGCAGGCCCAGCGCCTTCGGCGCCGCCTGTGAGGGGATCCACGGACATGGGCCGCTCCGGGTCTAGGGCCACATGCCAGTTTGTGCTCTTCTCTCCCAGGAAATCGTCCACCTCTTGCTGATCGGGTAAGGTCACTTTCTCCACGCCATAGGAGAGATAATTTCCATCATGATTTACGTTCACCGGAAGCATGATGTCGCGGTGCTCAGCGATCTTGTAGGCCATAACAATTGTATCCAAGACTTCTTGGACTGTCTCACAATACATGTGGACCCAACCCACTTCACGCACCGTCATGGCATCCTGCTGCCCACCCCAAACGCACTGTGGGGTAATGCCATCCCGGGTTACAATGGACATGACAATAGGCAATCTCATGGGAGGGGTTCGAAAATAGGGCTCGAACATGAACGCCAGACCTTGACCGCAACTGGCCGTAAAGGTCCGTGCCCCGGCCAGGCATGCGCCATGAAGCACAGATAGCACGCTGTGCTCCCCTTCCACATCCATAAGATCTGCCTGGATAATGCCATCGGCCACAAATTGTGAGATATACTCAGCCAAAGAAGACTGGGGCGTGATTGGGTAGACCGCCACCACATCAGGACGGGAGAGGGCCACACCCCAGGCCGCTGCTTCGTTTCCGTCACAAACCATGGTTTTCGACATAGGCTATTCCTCTAATTCTTCTTTCATCACTATGGCATGATGGGGACACTCATCAGCACAAATGCCGCACCCTTTACAGATCTCCAGATTCGCCTCAAACCAAGTGGACTTCTCCTGGACGCACTGGGTTGGACAATAGAGCCAGCATGTGGCGCATTTTACGCACTTATCCCGATCTACCACCGGGCGTTCTGCTCTCCAATCGCCCGTCTTGAGCTCAATAAGTTCTGTGGCAATAGGACAGAGATCATTTGGAATTTTGGATTCGTCAAAGGGTTTCCGTGCCTGGCGTCTCATGATCGCTCCTCTCTATCAAGGTCAAAGACGGTGGTCTCTTCAAATCCGCGTTTGACGGCCTCTATGTTCTTGTCCAATGCTGCATCTCGAAAGGCCACCGTTTCCATCCCCTTACCTAATGAGTCCAGGGAGACCAAACCGGTCGTTTTGGCAAAGGACCCTAGCATGATGGAATTGGTAATCGTACGGCCAAACACGTCTAGGGCGATCCCGAAGGCATCGCAGAGCCCTACTTTGGACACGGTTTCCGGCACCTGCAACTTGTCCAGGGATTTCTTTGTGGCCTGAACCCAGACACCCTTTGGACTCAACCCTGAGAAAATGTCCACAGCGCGAGGGAGCGTCGGGTCGATACATAGGATAAAATTGGGGTTGTAGATATTGGTGGTCTGACGAATGACCTTATCGTCAACCCTGAGAAACGCCGACACGGGCGCTCCACGTCGTTCAAAACCGAAAGAGGGGATCGCCTTTACAAATCTCCCCTCTTCCACCAGCGCCTTGGCCAAAATCTTTGAGGCCAGCACAGCCCCCTGGCCACCTCTACCATGAATTCGGATTTCATACATCTTTATTACCACTCCGTGGGCTTCTGAACGGGTTGCATTTTATTTTGAAAAATTGATCTACGAGCCCTCACCTGCTCCAATTCCTACCATAGCACTATTATATGTGCGGCACAATGAATTCTGTGCCCTCAAGCCAGAAATTCAGGCCTATTTTCATCAGGCGAGCAATTCCACCCCTTGTCCACTCCGTACATCCACCAGGCCGTCTTCCGAGATTCGCAAGAATGGGATAGCCGGGGTGGTTAGAGTGGCCAAGGTGAGAGCTGCGTCGGGATAACGAAAACCCAAGGCCTCCGCCTTTCCTTGAATGGCATTCAGTCTTTGCGCCGTTTCTTCCATGCTGAGATTGGTCATGAGCCCGGCTATGGGCAGCGGGAGTTCGGCCTGGATTTGCCCATCAACAGAAAGCACAACACCTCCGCCCAGTTCATATATGCGGTTTACTGCAGATGCCATGTCTTCTTCATTGGCCCCTACCACTGTGATCCCGAAGGTCTCCCAAACGCCGCTTGTGGCCAGGGCACCTGCACCCAAGCCATGTCCCTTAATGAATCCCGTAAAAATACTCCCATCACAGGAGATATGCGAGACTTTCAAACAATCATTTCCTGGGTCCGCCTTGAGTTCTCCATTTTGGGGCTTCAACTCAAGAAAGGTTTCCCTGGTCACCAGTTCACTCACCTGATCCATGGCTCTGACTTTGACAGGATCTTTGCCACCCATTCGTACTGTGAAGTGAGGGGCATTCACGCTTGCTCCCTCCAGCCTTATTCCTGGAAGGGAGACTTCACGGGGTTTGACCTTTAACTCACCGCCCTGTGCTATAATAAGGCCTTTGCTGATGACCATCTCTGCCTTGACGGTTTTGAGGTCGGGTATGATCAGGATGTCTGCATGTTTCCCTGGAGCAATACCACCAAGGACGTTGTCCAGACCGAAATGATCGGCAGGGTTGAGTGTGGCCATCTGAATGGAAACGATAGGGTCAAAACCCAGATCAATAGCACGCTGTACCACAGATTCCATGTAGCCATTTTTTGTCAGATCCCTGGGATCACATCCATCACTAATCAACGCAAGACGCCTAAAATCAAGGGGCATATCCTTTATCTCAGCAATCGCCTCCAGTTCCCTACGTATGCTGCCTTCTCGTATCATCACGCACATCCCGAGCCGCAGTTTTTCCAGGACTTCTTCTGCGCTGATTGACTCATGGCAAGAAGAGACACCAAAGTCCGCGTAGGCCGAAAGTCTCTCCCCTCGACAACCTGCTGCATGCCCTTCTACGCTCTTTCTTAGCCTTAGCGCCTCCGCTGAAAGGGTAGAAAAATTTTTGTCTCCCCTTAGGACTTCCTGCCAGAATCCCTCCCCCACACCCAAAACCTCTTCCCTACGAAGCAGTTCAATGAGTTCTTTAACACTGGGAGCCCTTTTTTTGGCATCTTTGCTAAAGGTGATGGATGTGGGAACCGTAGCGAAAACTTTTACAGGCTGCTCTTGTAGATTATCAAGCCATCTTATAAGTCCCGAACATCCTAGCGGATAGATGAGCTCCATGATTTCGGTGATGATCGTGGTCGTCCCGCCCATCATCGCATACCGGAGGACTTCGTCGGGCCTGCCGTACAAAATCATGTGGGCGTGGCCGTCCACAAAACCGGGGATGAGGACCTTTCCAGAAGCATCGATGGACTTTGTCTCAGGACCCACGGTGCGATCCGCATTAGGCCCCACGTAAGCAATCCATTTCTCTTTGACAGCGATAGAGTATCCCTTGAGGAGTTCTCCACTGTACACATTGACCAGGTCCCCGCCGGATATGACCAGATCCGCCTTTTCTTCCCCCAGGGATACCCGCTTCAGCATTTCCATATCCTTCGGTTTCAGCAAATGCCCCATGTTACCCTCAAAAGATAATTCTGTCGTCCCGTATCATAGATTCCTATCCTATTCGGCTCGGCAGACCAGATCTGGAGTCAGGTCCCCCACGCTCGTCTTTCCGCAAAGGGCCAGACAGGTGGCAATCTCATTTCTGAGAATCTGTATTGTCCTGTCAACACCAGCAGCCCCATCAGCAGCCAGCCCCCAGAGGGCCGTTTTACCAATGGCCACCACTTTTGCTCCCATAGCAATGCCTTTGACAATATCGGTGCCACGAGAGAAACCCCCGTCGATCATGATTTCTGCCCTGCCGTCCACCGCCTCAACAATCTCGGGCAGCGCGTCTATGGTCGCCAAGGTGTGATCTAGCTGCCGTCCTCCATGATTGGAGACCCAGATAATCTCTACCCCCGCCTCCACAGCGAGTCGGGCATCTTCTGCCGTCATAATGCCTTTCAAGCCAAATGGTATGGAAAGAATTTCTTGCAGCCACGCCACATCGTCCCAGGTCAGTCTTTCTGAATACGACTCTTCCTTAGGACGGTGATGGGGTGCCACATCCATGGCGGAGCGAGGATCATATCGTCGCATGATGTCGCGCTCCCGACGTCCATAGACCGCTAGGTCGACGGTGAGACAAACGGCATGATATCCTGAGGCCTCCACGTGCCCCAAGAGTTCCTGTACCCAGGTCCGTGGGCCGAAATGGTACAACTGGAACAACAACGGCCCAGCGGCTTCCTTTGCCACCTCTTCCACCGACCAACCGGTGACCCCGCTGACCACTGCCAACGTGCCACTTGGACTGGCCCCCCTTACCATCTCACAGTCGCCCTGGGGATGGAAGAGGACAAGACCTCCCATAGGCGCAAGCGCCACTGGAACGGGCAACTTCAGCCCTGCAAACGTGGTGCTGAGATCCCTCTGGCTCACATCAACCAACACGCGTGGGCGGAGGGCCAGCTTGTCGAGAGCCCGGCGGTTGCGTTGCAGGCTCACTTCTGTCTCCGCGCCGCCCGCGCCGAAATCCCACACCTGAGGTGGGAGCGCGTTCTTGGCAGCATGTTCGATTTCAGGCAAGGTCATAAAGCGTTCTGACATGAGCGACTCCCCTTTCTTCCATCAACAGCTCTTTCCTCTGGCTCAGTGCCTTTATATGTAATATCTGAACTTATCCCAAAAGTCCTTGTCCTTATCTTTCCAATCTTCGCCGAATTTTTTATCGTAATAGGCCCCCCACCGGTCAAGCCAACGCCACCAAAAATGCTTTCCCTTCTCTTTTGCTTCCAGTATCTCCTCAAGGAAAGTGCAGATGTTGGCCATTTCTTCTTTAGGCAAATAAGAGGCGGCACCTTCCTTGTATGATTTCACAATGTTCTCAGGACTCAGGGCATGGGCGGTCAACATGACGGCTATCACCCCTCTCTCGCGAGCAATCTCCAACAAGTCAAAACCTTCAACCCCCATGATGTCCAAAATGGCCAGATCAAAATATTCAAACTCCAGAAGTTCTTTGGCCTCTTCAAAGCTTGTGGCTTTGGACACATCACACATGGAAAGCAACTCCTCTAATGTCTCCAAGACATCTGGCTCATCGTCTACGATGAGTATCTTCTTGCCATCTAATCGGTTCTCGCTTGTCATTACAGCGTCCCCCTCTCTATGAAGGTAATCTAAGACTATTCAGCTTTTTCTTTCCAGCGCTTAACTGGCTGTCCCCCGCTCTTCCTCGCATTGGAAGCAAACCGGGGATGCAAAGAAGGCGTTTTAGATCTATCAATCAGAAAATTAAGGCCTTTCGCCATTGAATCAAGAAAGGATGGGACTTACTGCTATCACACACTAACCATCATTGCAATCGTCATTTTGCGAACGTGCGCTGAGCCCTGCAGAAAATGCACGGGCACCGCATTTCAGCTTCCGCTCCACATTCTCCTTGACGCAGGCCTGAATGATCTGCGATGGTCCTCCCAAGGACAGACGATGAAGGACCTTGGCACTCTTCTCGAACCCTTGACTCAGAGAAACCTACGATCGACAACTATAAGGAGTTTTGAACCATTCCGGCCATCCTCAAGATATTTTTGGTCTTCAGCCTGATTTTGATTCTGAACAGACTGCGTGTCCAGTTGAGCCTCTCCCTGCTCATTGGCTCCCTGCTGCTCGCCCTTTTGACGAAATTGGGGCCTTTGGCATTTGTAAGGGGAGCACTTGCCGCCATATCCAGCTTTCAGACCCTCAGTCTGGTCGCCGTTATTGGGCTCCTGTTGATCATGAGCCATCTCATGGAAGGCTCTGGACATATGAAAAGGCTGGTTGACAGTTTTACGCGTCTCTCAAAAGATGCCCGTATTGTGGGCTCCGTCATGCCCGCCCTGATCGGGCTGCTCCCCATGCCGGGAGGGGCCCTCTTTTCTGCACCCATGGTTGAGACATCCTTTAATGAACGCTCTGTCAGCGGTGAGCAAAAGACCGTTTTGAACTACTGGTTCAGGCACATATGGGAGTACTGGTGGCCACTCTATCCAGGCGTCGTGCTCGCCATCGCCCTCCTTGGGGTGGACACTTGGCGCTATATCACTTTTATGGCGCCCCTGACCCTGCTCTCCGCTCTAGCTGGTATTATTTTTATCCTCCTGCCCCTGGGCAGGATTGAAAGCCCTAAAGAAGGGCATCCCACATGGTCTGACATAAAGGGCTTTGTTTGGGAAATCATGCCCATCCTGGTGGTCATTCTGGTCATTCTCTTAATGGTCGGGGTGGCTAAATTCCTTCATCTTTTTGGCATAAACATCAAGATATCGGGCGTGGCATCCATCTTGCCCGGGCTTCTGGCAGCCATATTATGGGTATGTCTTGTCAACCGTATCCCACCGCGCCAGTCCCACGCCGCGTTCCTAAAAAAGGGGCTTCTGCCCTTACTCATTCTTATCTTCTCAATCATGATCTTTAAGACCATCTTGACTGAGAGCCAGATGGTTTCCCATGTCAGGGATGAGCTGATGGCTTACAAGATTCCGGTCTTGCTCGTTATCATGATCATGCCCTTTCTCTCCGGGTTCATCACGGGTGTGGCCATGGGATTTGTGGGGGCCTCCTTCCCCCTCATCATCCCCCTTTTCCACACCACCCAGACCTATGATTATATGGCCCTTGCTGCGCTAGCTTACACCTTCGGCTATATGGGAATGATGCTCTCACCGGTCCATCTCTGTTTGCTGGTTTCAAAGGACTACTACAAGGCGAGCCTTATGAAGAGCTATCGCCACCTTTTGCCACCCGTCATTATGGTTCTTGTTGGGGTCGTGGTCCTATTTTTCGGCTTAAAAGCCCTCACCGGCTAGAACTCTTGAAACATCATTTTCCCCTAGGAAGTGTTTCCAATAGGACTGCAAAGATTTGTCCAGTTCAGCCATCGTTGCTTTACTCTTGCATTGGGTCACCATTCATGCTAACAAAAGGCAACACCGCGATGGACGGCTCGTCAGGCAAGTTATACTCTTTACGCATACTTTGCCCATCGGTATCGGCTTCCATCCAAACGCTATACATCCTCATATTTGCACTCAAAATGAAATCAGGTTAGTAGGTCTGCACTGACTTATGAGACTTTAGAGAGGTTAAGTGGCCATGAAGATCTTTATTGAGTCTAATTTCGTGGTGCCTGGCCTGGAAGATGAGGCAGGCTTGGAGATAGATCAGCCTGAAATAACCTTGAGAGAATTCCTTGAGAAACTCTCCAGCATGTCACCCGATCGGGTAGAGTATGTGGAACCGGGAGCTCAGGCCTTAGATCCTTCAGATTGGGAAGTGGAGATCAATGGCCTTCCTTACCAAGATTATGAAGCGGGCCTAGAGCATCTTATAAAGGATGGAGACAGCGTGACGATCAGGATCGTCGCCCTCGGGGGCGGATAGTACTGCATCAGGGTTAATGAACTAAGGGGGATAAAGAAATGGATGAACTGAGGGTTGTGGGAAAATCGGTCGAAAGAAAGGATGGAAGAATCAAGGTCTCTGGTAAAGCGAGATATGCGGCCGATCTTTCTGCTCCGGGTATGTTGCATGGGAAAATTCTAAGAAGCCCCCTCGCCCATGCCAAAATACTCAACATTGATACGCGAAAGGCTGAGGCCCTTCCCGGTGTTATGGCGGTCGTTACAGGAAAGGATTTCCCGAACAAGCCTTACGGTGTTAGGCCTGATACGAGAGATCAGCTTCCCATGCCCATCACCAAGGTCCATCATTTTGGGGAAGGGGTAGCCGCAGTGGCTGCCGTAGATGAGGATACGGCAGAAGACGCCCTTGATCTCATCAAGGTGGACTACGAGGAATTACCCGTGGTCTTAACCGCTGAGGATGCCCTAAAGCCCGATGCGCCTCCGGTCAATGAATTCAAGGAAAGCAATCTTGCTTATTTTTCAGATTTCAATTTTGGGGATGTGGAGAGTGGTTTCAAAGAGGCAGACTACATAAGGGAAGAGACGTTTAGTTCCCAGCGTGTGACTGTGGGTTTTATAGAGCCTCACGCCTGTCTTGCTGAAGTGGATCCCACGGGTAGGATTCTTCTTCAGGGTTCCAAGCAAAGCCCCTATATCACTTGGCGTAATATGTGCCGCGGACTGGGAATCCCGTTGTCAAAGATGAGAATTGTCAATCCCTTTGTGGGTGGCGCTTTCTCGGGAAAACATGATCCCTTTGATGTGGATTTTGCCGCAGTGAAGCTTGCTCAGAAAACAGGGCGTCCGGTAAAGATTGTCTTGAATTATGACGAGGTGTTAGCCGCTTACAGACAACGAAATGCCATGAACGCCAGGTTGAGACTGGGCGTGAAGAAGAACGGCGCCATTACAGCCCTTGACGCCGAGTGCGTTCTTGAAGGAGGTCCAATCTGCGGTATCGGACCTTTTAACATTTACTATTTTGGTGCATTCCTGAACATCCCATACAAGATTCCTGCCATCAAGTATCACGGAGAATTGGTCTATTCCAATAGAGCGCCGTGTGGCACCGTAAGGGGGCAAGAAGTTGTACTCGCCCAGTTCGCCTTGGATTCTCTTTTGCATATGATGGGCGAGGACATTGGTGTAGACCCTGTAGAGATAAGAACGGTTAATGCCGTCACGGACAACTGGACAACGGCCAATGGGATCGTGGTGGATGTTTCTGGTCTTTCGAGATGTATTGAGAAATCTGCCGAGATAATCAGGTGGAAAGAGAGCCGAAAGAGCAGACCCAAGGGGAGAGGGATTGGTTTCAGCTGTGCCTCACACCCTTCCGGCCCGAGATTGGGGGGCCATTTCGGCTCCACGGTCACGCTCAAACTCGTGGAAGACGGAAAAATCATCGTGACCCACGGCGGGACTGAGATTGGACAGGGCTGCAACACCGTTTTTTGTCAAATGGTTGCTGAGGTATTGGGTCTCCCCATTGAAGATGTGGAGCAAGGGGTAAGCGATTCAGATACGACTATTTTTGATTCAGGGATGTTCGGGGATCGCTGTACCTTTTGGGATGGAAATGCCTCCATACTTGCCGCCACAGACCTGAAAAAGCAGCTTGCTGACATTGCTGCAAAGCTTTTAGAGGCCAACCCTGACGACCTTGAATTCAAAGAAAAGCGCATTTTTGTCAAAGGGAATCCTGAAAAGGGGATCGACTTTCTCCTCGCCGTAAGGAAGGCTTACTATGAGGAGGGAAAGCCCCTCTACGGGAGGGGTTACTGGGCAGCCACGGACATTGATATTGTGGACTGGAAGACAGGTAGGGGCAACTTGGCACACGGCCTGGATTTTATCGCCACGGCCATTGAGTTAGAAGTGGACAGGGAAACGGGAAAAGTTACCCTGTTGAAATCGGCACACGGCGACGATGCCGGACAACCGATCAACCCTCTCATGTTAGATGGGCAGGTTCTGGGAGGGAGCACCCATTTGATGGGCCATGCGCTCATGGAAGAATCCCATTACGATGAAAACGCGCAGGCGCTTAATTACTCTTGGAGAGATTATAAACAGCCAACGAGCATGGACGTCCCGCTCGAGACGATTGTGGAACATATTCATACCCATGATCCATACGGTCCTTTTGGCGCCAAAGGAGCAGGTGAAGCAAGTTCTTGTTCAACTCTTGCTGCCATTGCTAACGGGATTTATGATGCTGTAGGGATCAGGATAAAGGATCTGCCAATTACCCCAGAAAAGATACTCCTGGCTCTGAAGGAGAAAAAGGAGGGAAGTTGATGTTTATAAGGCGATTGCCTAAATTTGAGTACCATGCACCCACATCACTCGGTGAGGCCCTGGATCATTTATCCAGGTATGGTGATAACGCCAAGGTACTTGCCGGTGGAACTGATCTCTTGGTTTCCATGAAAAAAAGAGAGATTCTGCCTGAACATCTCATTAATCTTAAAGGCATAAAAGCGTTGAAGCATATACATTACGACAAGAAGAGGGGTCTGAAAATTGGTGGTTTGGTGACACTGGGTGAAATTGAACGCTCCATAATCGTCAGAGAAAAATATGGCGCGCTTTGGGATGCCGCAAATGTGATGGCGGCTCCTCAAATAAGAAGCTTGGCAACCATCGGAGGAAATCTCTGTAGTGCTGTGCCCTCTGCAGACACGGCGCCCCCACTGGTGGCATTGGAAGCCACAGTAACACTGGCTGGCAAAAATGGGGAAAGAACCCTCTTGGTTGCAGATTTTTTTGCAGGACCTGACGCGTCTGTCCTTAACCCTGATGAAATTCTGAGTCATGTCTCTCTCCCCAATCCTCCTGAGAACAGCGGAGGCGCCTACCTCAAGTTGATGCGCAGAAATGCGATGGACCTGGCACTTGTTGGCGTTGCTGCCTGCTTGAGTCTAGATGGGGGAAAGAGGGTTTGCAAGGAAGCAAGAATCGCCCTCGGGGCCGTGGCACCAACACCCATGAGGGCTCTGGGGGCAGAAGAATTGCTTCTGAACAAAGAGCCTGATGAACATGTAGCCATGGAGGCGGGGAAGATGGCAGGCGAGGAGGCGCGTCCCATCAGTGATATCAGGGCGTCCAAAGAATATCGTACTGAGATGGTGAGGGTTCTGACGAAAAGGGCGGTGATGAAGGCCTTAAAGAGGGCAAAGGAAGATTCGTAAGGAATTTGTGTTGAGAGGTTAAAACGATGAAAGAGGTTGAAGTAGATCTAAAAGTCA